>Ga0070729_10003435_pt1 | contig 18434 bp, 15 predicted proteins | sample tdDd472_FD_66725 | JGI IMG/M metagenome (GOLD analysis project Ga0070729, IMG submission 66725) | Marine sediment microbial communities from the Atlantic coast under amendment with organic carbon and nitrate - tdDd47.2 | ecosystem: Environmental > Aquatic > Marine > Coastal > Sediment | place... | reverse complement strand
TCGGCAGCGGGGACAACGACTGTGAAATCCCGCTTCAATCCTTCGGCGTTGTTTTCAGTTACCTGCATGGTAAATCGTAAGCCTTCACGTTCTAGTACACCATCCGGCCCGGCTTCGTTTGTCGATGCCACGGCCACAAAAAAATTTGGTGCGGGCGGAGGGACTTGAACCCCCACGGATCGCTCCACTGGTACCTAAAACCAGCGTGTCTACCAATTTCACCACGCCCGCAACGGCGGCGACAGACTCTTTTTATATCTCCTGCCGGTGCCAAAAAGGCGCGATCAAAGCGTCGCAAGGCAGGAAAAAGGCGTCTTTGCCGGGGCCGCACTCTATACGAAGCCGTTCCAGTGTCAATGAATTTAGACTGCAAGCTGCAAACCCCGGAAAATATAGCGCTTGGATACCTTTGACGCCGTATTTCCATCATCGCCGTTTGGCTAGATACATCTGCTCATCGGCCATTTTAAAAAGTTCCTGTTCAGTTTCGCCGTCATCCGGGAAATGGGCAATGCCCACGGAGGCCCCAACCGTCACCACTACGCCGCCATCAACTCCCTCTACTTTGATAGGCTCGGAACAAGTGTTCATGATTTTTTCGGATACGCTTTTTGCAACATCCGGAGCCACACTTACTTCCGGCAAAAGCACGACAAACTCATCACCGCCAAGCCGTGCTAAGATGTCGCTTTTTCGTAAACTTGCCTTAATGCGCCGTGCTGTTTCGATAAGCACAGAGTCCCCTGCCAGGTGGCCGTATGTGTCGTTGACGTGTTTGAATAAGTCGAGATCTATCAGCAAAATGGCAAATCGATGCTTATACCTTTTTGCCTCAACTAAAGTCCGGCCGAAGTGTTCATAAAAAAGGGTTCGGTTAGCAACTTTGGTGAGCGTGTCATAAAAAGCCAACTCGTGGATTTTTTCATCCTTTCGTCGGCGTTCCGTAATATCTGTATAGAGGGCGATAAAGCCGCCACCGGGTAACGGCTTCGCAACAAATTCGAAGACGATATCCTGGGAAATGCCAACTTCCGTTCGCGATTCTCCATACTTTCTAAAAAGCGCTAGCATTCCATTTTTTTGTTTTTGCACCAATTCATGCCGATCGCCTGGGCCATAAAGCCCCCGGTCGGCCCAATAAAGAGCATGTTCTTCAAAGGTTGAGCCGATTTTCCTCAGCCGTTTGGGGACCTGTAACTGATCAATAACTCGCTGGTTGCGCGCATAAAGCTTGAAGTCCGCATCCCAAATGGCGATTCCGACTGGCATCGCGTCGATCAACGCCTGAAGCGCGTTGCGCGAAAACGTCGTATGGTCAACCGGCAGTATCATCGGATTTTGATCCATACTCAGTGAGAACGCCCATTGGACAGGCAATCACAGCATAGCTCAGTGTCCAGGGGCAACCCTGTCTAGGGTCAGGACCCATTAATCCGATCCATTCTGCGACCTCTCTCCTTGCCCTCGGTTAAATAGAATGAACAGAATTGCATCAAATTAATGGGTCCTGACCCTAGGCCAATCTCTACCGAGCATGGGTTTTAAGCAATTGATTTGAACGATGATGATGTTTTGACCTCACCTTTGCCGGTGTAGACCTCATGATTGTTCTCAATATCCTTAAGCTGATAACGATAGTTGATCATCATGCCGACGGATTGACGCAGCCCGTTTTCCGTGGGATCGCCGAGCCAGTTCAGGCGCTCCATTCGCGCGCCATTGGTCAAATGGAAATGGGCGACTGGATCAAGGGCTCGCCCGCCTCGTCCCTTCTCATTCATCAGATATCTGGCGCAAAGGCGAGTTAGAATAGGCTTTAAGGCCCCTTCCATTTTTTCATCCTCAAACCAGAGTGGCTGAGCCAAAGCCGCCTTAAGTCCTCCCTTGGAACCGGTACTGCCCGTCACAGCTTTTAGTATCTTACGTTCGGGAGGCAGAAGAAGCTTCGGCTCGCCTTCGGATAACCGACCATCCAGCCATTTCCTGAATCCAGGAATGGGGGAAAGGGTCGCAAACGTTTTAAGATTGGGAAAATCTCTCGAGAGCTGTCCAACGACTCGTTTGATTAGGAAATTGCCAAAGCTAATTCCGGCAAGCCCTTTCTGAGCGTTTGAGATGGAATAGAAAATCGCCGTATTGGCTTTTTCCGGATCCATAACGGGGGCATTCTCGTCCAGAAGAGGTTTGATATGGCCGCTCATCCCGGCAACGAGTGCGACCTCAACAAAAATCAAAGGTTCTTCGGGCATGCGTGGGTGGAAATAAGCAAAGCAACGCCGGTCGGAATCGAGCCTGTTTTTCAAGTCGTCCCAGCTTTTAATGGCGTGAACCGCTTCATACGCGATCAATTTCTCAAGAACCGTCGCCGGTGATTCCCAAGTTATGCGCCGCAGTTCGAGGAAACCGACATCGAACCATCGGGTAAGAAGGTTTTTGAGGTCGGTTTCAAGAGGTTTTAACGAGGGGGCCTCTCGAAGAAAACCTAAGAGCTCGGCCCGCATATCAACCAGAAACTTCACCCCTTCCGGCAGATCGTTGAACTGCGTTAATAGTTTAATCCGCGGAGCTTCCAGAACGCTATGAAGTTCCCTCTCTTTCAATAACCGCTTATCGGGCGAGGCTGAGAGCAATGCGGCGGCGGCGGCATCGACCTTTTCCCTATCGGGGCCGAATTCGTTTGCCAGAACGGAGAGAAAACGTTTGCGTCCCTCCTGATCGAGAGAAAGGTAGGCGCGCCCCAAGGCGGCGGCTCTCGAGCGGGCGGAAACCTCACCGCCAAGCCCGCTCAAGCAGGCCTTCATCTGAGCTTTCAGCTTTTCGATTTCGTTGTCCGGCAAACTGGGGGTCAGTTCGACGGTTTCGGAAACCTTGCTTCCATAACTGGGGGTGGCGATATCCAGCCAAGCTTTTTTAATGTTGGCGATCGTCCGGTCCAGAATTCCTTTGGTTTGTTCGGTCATTCCTACCTACCGTATCTCTTTTAAAAGTTTGATCGTTGCGGGGAGACGCTCAGCCAGGTCCTCAGCAATCAAGCCACAGCCGGTCAGTTCTGCGGCCTTCCCATGAAGCCAGGCGGCCGCACAAGCAGCCTCGAAAACCGGCATACCCTGGGCAAGAAGACCCGCAGCAATTCCGGCAAGCACATCTCCGCTTCCACCCGTCGCCAAGGATGGTGGCGCATTTCCATTGATTGCGACGCGGCCATCGGAGGCGGCGATAACAGTGTCGTTTCCTTTTAACAAAACAACAGCCTTACTGATTTTTGCCGCTTCACGAGCCCTGTCGACTTTGCCGCCATCAATATCGAATAAGCGGGAGAACTCACCCTCATGGGGGGTTAGCAAACAACGCCCCTCGATATTGGAAAAAAGTTCGTCGGGCAGGCTTTCGAACGACGACAAAGCATCCGCATCCAACACGGCAACCTGCTTGCCACGCAGAGCCGTTTGAACATAGGAGCGGGTCTCCTCGGAAACGCCGGCGCCCGGCCCAATGAGAATGACGTTCTTCCGCTTATCCTCCATATGGATCGCCAAATCGGTTGCATTTGAAAATCCCGTAACAATGTTGCCCGGCTCCGCTGTTGCATAAAGATCGACAAGGTCTTGGTGACAGAGGATGGACAGCAAGCCCGCCCCGGTCCGCCGCGCAGCCAAGGCGGCCATTCTAGCAGCGCCGGTCATTGGGCCTCCATAAACGACGGCATGTCCCCTGGAATACTTGTGCGATGCCTTGGTAACGTGAGGAAAACAATGGTCCCATAGCCTTGGATTGTTTAAGGCTGCACGAGGCTTGATATGCGTCCATACCTGTTCAGGTGTTCCGATATCGCACACAGTCAAGTCACCAACATGGATTTTTCCAGGCAATAGATAATGCCCCGGTTTCGCGCGAAAAAACGTCACTGTCTGGGCCGCGTAGGGGGCAATTCCCGCAATTTCACCCGTATTGCCATTAACCCCACTTGGCACGTCCACGGCAACGACAGGGATGGCTTGCTGGTTTAATGCATTAAAAACCTCGGCGACTTGTCCTTCTACGGGACGCGCTAACCCGGCGCCGAAAACGGCATCAATGACTAAATCGACTTTTTCAATAGAGGATAGCCCGAATGGATGTATTCGCCCCCTCCACTTTTGCGCATTGACTTCAGCATCCCCTTTTAGACTCTCTCGACTGCCAAGGAGCGAAAGCTTCACCGACCAACCGCGGTTTTGCAAGAGTCTGGCAACGACGAAACCGTCGCCCCCATTATTTCCCGGGCCACAAAGCACTGCAACTCGACAGGGGGCATAATTTTTTCGCACAACCCTCTCTATCCCCATACCGGCAGCTTCCATCAAAGAAAGACCGGATACACCATTCTCAATGGCGAGGCGGTCCGCGCTGTACATCTGTTCTACGGTGAGGAGTTCGTTTGCCATCCTTATCCCCGGTTCGTTTTTTGCGCTCTATCATATCAAGGCGTTAGCTGTGCGCCCACTATTCAAAGTCCCGGCTGGAGAAAAAGTTTGTAGGCATTTATAAGGGCTTTTGAAATTTTGTAAGTTGTGACTGAAGGGTCGTTTAAGTGAAAGTTCTGGTTTTAGGGGCTGGCGTTGTCGGCACGACAACAGCCTATTATCTCAATAAGGCGGGCCATGATGTCACCGTGCTTGACCGGTGTGAGGGGCCGGGCCTTGAGACCAGTTTTGCCAACGGCGGTCAGATTTCGGCCTGCCACGCCGAACCCTGGGCAAACCCCTCAACGCCGCTTCGCGCCCTTAAATGGCTCGGCAGGAAAGACGCTCCCCTTCTATTTCGATTGCGCCTTGACCCGCCTCTTTGGTCATGGACTTTGCGGTTTCTTGCTAATTGCACGCCGCAGAAAAGTCGTATCAATACAGAAAGGGCGCTTCGTATTGCGAAATACAGCCGGGATTGCATCAAGGCGCTGAGGACGGAGACTGGGATTGTTTATGATCATCGCGAAAACGGCATTCTCCACATCTATCGCAGTAACAGGGAATTGGATGCTGCCGCGGAAGCCGCAGAAACAATGCGCCAACACGGGCTTGATCGGCGATTAGTCGATAGAGATGAATGCCTGGCTATCGAACCGACCCTTTCCTCGGCAAAAGACAAAATCGTTGGGGGCTATTACAGCCGGGACGATGAAAGTGGCGATGCTTATAAATTTACAACCAATCTTGCAAAAATAACCGAAACTGCGGGAGTTGTTTTTAAATATGGGATTGGAGTTACCGGCATCGAGACAGATCGGGGAAAAGTCGCAGCCATACAAACTGATCGGGAACGTGTCACCGCGGATGCCTATGTGCTTTCTCTTGGCAGTTATAGCCCATTTCTACTCAAACCTCTCGGCCTGCGTGCGCCAATCTATCCTGCTAAGGGGTACTCAGTTACTTTGCCCGTGGAAAATCAGGATAAAGCACCGACGACAAGCCTTACTGACGATGAGTTGAAGCTGGTTTACAGCCGCTTGGGTGATCGTCTGCGGGTGGCGGGAACGGCTGAATTTTCCGGCTACAATACAAAAATTGATAATGAGCGTCCTCACGGCATTCTTAAACAGGCGCTGTCTCTGTTCCCGGGCTGCGTCAATCCCGACAAAGCCGAGTTTTGGACGGGCCTTCGCCCGAAAACACCCGATAGCGTCCCCATAATCGGTTCAAGCCCCTTCTCCAACCTATTCCTCAATACCGGCCATGGCACCTTGGGGTGGACCATGGCTTGTGGGTCGGCAAAAGCGGTTTCGGACCTTATCTCTGGTCAAAAAACCGATATTTCGTTGGAAGGCTTGGGAATCGAACGCTTTTAAGTCGGGCAAAGCTCTATTGCAGCCCGATTCTAAATAGAATACTATCCGCGCCGGATTAATTCCGTTTATACGCGACTTGTTGCAAGTCCCTGGGGTTACGGACATTTTTAGACTGAACGACTTAAACGCTGCCGCATTGGGGTTCGCGGCAACTTTGATTCTGGCAAACCCGGCCAACGCCGTTCCGGCTCCGGTCGTCAATGAAGCCGGACCCGTCGCCCTTGCTCAAGCCGAAGACAACAGCGTCAAGATCGGCTCTGGAGCCCCGGGAGACGTTCTATTCTCCGCCGACAGCCTGACACATCATAAAGAGCTTGGCGTTATCATTGCTTCGGGCAACGTGGAGGCCTCGTATGATGGCGAAGTTCTTCTCGCCGATCATATTTCCTACAATCAAAAAGAAGACACGATTACCGCAAAAGGAAACATCACCTTTTTACAAAAAAATGGCGATGTTCTGTTTGCCGAGTTTCTCGAAGTTTCAACTGATTTTGCTCGCGGGGCCGGAAAAAATATCCGTCTCGTCTTATCCGATGAATCCCGTGCCGCTGCTGCGGAGTTGGAGCGTACTGATCGTCGGCACACCGTTTTAAAACGGGCTGTCTATTCACCTTGCAAAACCTGCGAGGAAGATCCGACAAAGCCTTTAGTATGGCAGCTAAAGGCATCGGAAGTACGCCACGATCAAAAACAACAGCGGTATGAATACAGCGATGCTCGCCTTGAGTTTCTTGGTGTGCCTGTTTTCTACACCCCCTATCTCACACACCCAGACCCGAAAAAGAAACGAGAAACTGGTTTTTTGATGCCGAGTTACGGTAATACGAGCGCTCTGGGGCTCTTTCTATCAACACCGTATTACTACAATATTGCTCCTGAGGCCGATGCGACCATTTCTCCGACCTATTACCCCCAAGAAAACCAACTTCTGCTAGCCGGTGAATACCGCAGAAACACCGAAAACGGGCATTTCGAGTTCGATGCCAGCGGGACTTACATCTCTAGCGGCAACGATAAGGGCGGGACTTCCAACAATGGCGAGGAAGAAATCAGGGGGCATGTGTCGGGCGCCGGGTTGTTCGACATTGATGAAACCTGGCGCTGGGGATTTGATAGCACCTACACAAGCGACGACACGTATATGCGGCGCTATGACTACGGCACATCGGACACGACTTTAGAAAATAAGATTTTTATAGAGGGTTTCAGGCAAAGAAATTATGCGGTCGCCAATGTTTATAATTTTCAGGACCTGAGTGACGATAACGCAGACGCTCCGACCGTTTTACTGGATGGCCGTTATAACCATATGGGCGCACCCTCAAAGACGGGGGGGTATTGGTCTATCGACTCGTCTATTCTCTCGGTTTCACGCAATGATAGCCATCAAACCTTCCGGCTTGATGGGAAAGTTGGGTGGCATTTGCCCTATACGGCTCCTTCGGGTGAAGTCTATCATTTTTCTGCCAGCGTTCTTGGAGCCGGTTATTTTACTGATGGCGCCAGTGACCCAGATAACGGAAGCAACTTCAACGGGTTTACCGGAAAAGCAATTCCTCAGATTAGTATGGAATGGCGGTATCCACTGGCGAAAAAACATGGAACCGTCACGGAAATTATAGAGCCCATTGCTGCGCTATACGTTGCCCCCAATACCGGGAACAACTGGAAAGTTCCCAATGAAGACAGCGGTGACTTGCAGTTCGATATTTCTTCCTTGTTCAACGAAAATCGGTTTCCGGGTGTTGACCGAATTTCCGGGGGCACCCGTGTTGATTATGGTTTGAAATGGAGCGCCCAAGGCGGAAGCGGTGGCAGTAGCCAGCTCTATATTGGACAGAGTTACCGCCTCCAAAAAGACGACTCTTTGCCCAAACATTCTGGGCTTGAAGATCATTTTTCCGACATCGTGAGCAAAGTCGGTATTTCTCCCAATAAGTTTATCGATTTCCTCTACCGTGCACGTTTTTCGAAAGAAGATCTCGCCCCTATTCAAAGCGATCTGGAAATTTCAGGAGGACCTGATTCTTTCCGTTTAGCGACCGACTATAGCTTTATCGACAGTTCTGCCGATTCCGGAAATTATGGAGATCGAGAAGAAGTCGGTCTAAGACTGTATTCACAAATAAGCCGCTTCTGGTCATTTGATGCCTCGGCCAAACGTCGTTTAAGCGCTCCAAAAGGTATGCAAAATCTCGGTACAAAGCTTACCTATCTCGACGAATGCCTACAGTTCGATCTGACTTTCAACCGTAGCTATTATCGTGACCGCGATATTCAGCCAAATGATACAATTGCTTTCCGTTTAATCTTCAAAAACCTTGGAACGTTCGGCCTTTAACGTTTTTTCCCGTTTGATAACGAATGGTGCGTTCCCAATTAGAGTAGTTGCGGTATACTCAGCCCGCTATTCATGGGGGTAATTTTGCGTTTTCTTCTGGCTGATGATCATATTCTTGTAAGAGAAGGATTAAAGAAATTTATCGAACGAAAGTTTAAAGATGCGGTCGTAATAGAATCCGGCTCCTTAAATGAAACCTTGGGAAAACTTGCTAAACCACCAAAATTCGACCTCGTTCTTCTCGATCTGATCATGCCCGGCATGCAAGGCTACCCGAGCATAGAGGCTGTTTGCAAAGCAGCGGCCCCAACCCCTGTCACAATGCTCTCTGGGGAAGATTTAACAAAAAAAGATATAAGCGAAGCCTTTTCTTTCGGGGCAATGGGCTTTTTCCCGAAGGCTATGGATAGCGACCGATTAAAAGGCGCTATAGAACTGGTTTTAAACGGCGATAAGTACATTCCACCGCTCGTCCTATCCTCCCCTACCTCACAAGAAACAGAATACGCCTGTAGCTTGTCCAGGCGGGAAAAGGAGGCTTTGGAGTTTCTGGTGGAAGGATTATCCAACCGGGAAATCGCCCAGCGCCTTGGCCTGGCCGAGCCAACCGTAAAAATGCATGTGAAAAACCTTTATCGAAAAATGGGGGTCTCAAGCCGCCCCCAAGCCGTGGCTAAATTTTTGGGAAGAGGGTAAGGCGGTAAAATCCTTCAGTTTTTGAAGAGATAATTTCTTGAAAACCAAGACTTTTCAAAAAAAGCGCTTTTCTTTGAAAAAGTCGCTTGATTTAACTCCCGAACCCTTTTAAACAATCGCCCACACGACAGCGACCCCTTCGTCTAGTCGGCCTAGGACACCGGCCTTTCACGCCGGCAACACGGGTTCGAATCCCGTAGGGGTCGCCATTTTCTCCTTAAAATTTCTGAATATTGGTTCCGTTTTCTCAAGAACGGTGATCAATGCTCGACGATTTTATGTCGTACGTTTATCAAGCAGTCGAATTCTACATTGCATACCCTTAAGGCCGACGCGGCGTCCTATGGTATAGGAAGGCCTAAATTTAGACCAGACGGCTGCTAGGCAAGACTATGGCGACCTTGGTGCCCAGCCCCTTTTCACTCTCCACCAGTATTTCGCCCCCATGAAGTTCTACAAGCCCCTTGGTCAGCGTTAATCCTAGGCCGGTGCCGTCAAACTTCCGCGATAGGCTGGAGTCGACCTGGCCGAATTGCTGAAGCGCCTTTGCAAGCTCATCCTCATTCATGCCGATACCATTGTCCTCGACGGAAATTTTGAGAAATTCTGCCGGTTGCCAGTCGACAAGGACGGACACTCGACCTTTTTCGGGGGTAAATTTAACCGAATTGGACAGAAGATTGAGCACGGCCTGTTTCATACGCCGAACATCCACATTAAGTTTGGGAACATCCTGAGGAATGTGAGTGATCAATTCGATAGAGTTCCCCTCTGCTCTTGGAGCCACAAGACGGATACAAGGCTCAATAATTTCACCAATTTCCGCAACCTCTTCCCGTAGTTCCATTTTTCCAGCTTCAATGGCCGATACGTCCAAAACATCGTTTATCAACTCAAGAAGATGAGAACCGGAACGGTGAATATCCTCGATATATTCCCGGTATTTTTCATTTTCGACCGGCCCGAAAGCTTCAGCTTTTATCGTGTCTGAGAAACCGAGAATGGCATTTAAGGGGGTGCGGAATTCGTGGGACATATTGGCCAGCATCTCACTTTTAGCCCGGCTGGCCGCCTCGGCCTGATCTCTTGCGAGTTTAATGCTGCGCTCAGCCATTTTCCTTTCAGTAACATCTTCATGAATGGAAATGTAGTTTTCCGGCTTTCCGCTCTTATCCATCACCGTCGAGATTGTCACTGAAGCCCAGAAAATCTGGCCATCTTTTCTCAAGTCTTTAATTTCACCAGACCATTCACCTGTGGCCTCCAGGGTTTCATAAAGTCTTTCGTAAAAGTCTTTGGGCATATCGCCAGATTGCAGAATTTTTGGATTTTGTCCGATTGCCTCTTCTGGGCGATATCCCGTCAATTCGGTAAAACGCCGATTAACGTATTCAATCGTCCCATCAAGAGCTGTTATCATCACCATATGAGGGCTTTGTTCGACTGCTTTTGTCAGTTTCCTTACATCACGGGTCCTTTTGGCTACCCGACTTTCCAGCTCCTCATGAGAACGGCTTAATTGATCCTGGGTTTCCTCCAGTTGACGCACCGTTTTTCCAAGCTCTTCATAGTTCGCCAGGATTTCATCACTCATGGCATTAACGGTTTCCGTCAGTTCAACCAACTCAGCACCACCGCTAATTTCCGCGACTTTGTTACCGTATTTCCCCTGGGCAATTTTTTTGGCAGTCTGATTAAGTCTCCTGACCGGGGCCGCGATGATCTGAGCAACCAAGACGCTCACTGCGCTACCGACAAAAAACATAACGACAAAGATAAAAATCGCCTGTTCGCCAGTTTTCTGAATTCGAGCGAGGAATTCAGCTGTTGAAATACTCGCCCCGAAAACATAGGTCCGGCCCTGTGCGTCTTTATGAGGAATAAGAACCATCCGGCCCCCTCCCCATTCATTTTCAAAAGACGAAAAAGTTGTTTTTCCAGATTCGACAACCGGCTTAAAAGAGACTGGGTCGGAATGAGTATCGAAAAACAACGCGTGATCGCCCTTCTCCACTTTTTTGCTTGTTGAGGTGCCTGTCGTGAAAACGATAGAGCCATCCTCTAGAAACAGATTGCTCCACAGATATTGAAACCCGGTCTTAAGGCATACCTTGTTGTAAGCATCCACAATGGCGAGATAATTCTCCATTGAGACAGAAGATTTATCGGTAAGCGTATCGTGATAGTTTTCGCCGACAAACGTTCTGGCCAGTTCAGCTCCAGCAACCAGCTTTTTATCAATTCCCGAAAGATATTCGTTCTTCTGCGTTTGATAGAGAAGGTAGGAGAAAAGAAGAGAGACGGACGTAACGACTCCCCAGACAGCAAAAAGTATTTGCGTGCGAATCGAAATATTTTTTGCCATTACCCACCCCGAACAAGCGATCTGCAGTATTTACCTGCAGCAAACGCCAACAAGCATTCAAAGCAAGCGGCGTTTTTATTTCTTCGAGTGTATCAGCAAAATATTGTTTTTGAACAGTCGATTAAGAGTCGTCTTTAAAATAGGATTGAACACGCTCAATCTCTTGTTTCGACCCCATGATAACTGAAATGCGTTGGTGCAAGTCAGTTGGCTGGACTTCCATTATTCGCTGCTTGCCGGTTATCGCCATGCCCCCAGCCTGCTCGACAAGCATAGACATTGGGTTGGCTTCGTAAAGCAACCGGAGCTTCCCGCCTTTGGCGCGCAAATCCGCATCATCGGGATAAAGGAACACACCGCCCCGACTCAAAATGCGATGAATTTCAGCAACCATCGAGGCGACCCAACGTAGAGTGAAGTTCTTCCCGCGAGGGCCATCCTTGCCGAGTTGAATCTCATCGATATATCGTTTGACCGGCGCATCCCAGAACCGGGTCCGAGATGAATTGATGGCGTATTCGCTGGTTTCTTCAGGAATACGCATATTGGGATGGGTCAGAATAAACGAACCGATATTGCGGTCGAGCGTAAAGCCGTTAACGCCACGTCCGGTCGACAAAACCATCATCGTCGATGAGCCGTAAAGCGCATATCCCGCGCAAACCTGCTCTGTGCCAGGTTGCAGAAAATCTTCAACCTTCGGCTCTTTAATTCCTTCCGGACACCTGAGGATCGAGAAGATCGTTCCCACCGAGATATTGACGCCAATATTTGACGAGCCATCAAGAGGATCGAACAGAAGAAGATAGTTGCCGCGCGGATAGTGACTGGGGATTTGATGAACGCCCTCCATTTCTTCAGACGCCATGGCGGCGAACTGACCGCTCATTTCATTGCCTTTGAGGAAAATGTCGTTGGCGATAACATCCAGCATTTTCTGGGTTTCGCCCTGCACGTTTTCCGTTTCCAGCGCCCCGTGCGTTCCAACCAAAGCGCCGCGGGCAACCTGGCTTGAAATCATCTTGCAGGCGGTAATAATTTCATGAAGCAGTGAGGTGAAGTTTCCCGACCCTCCAACGCGCCTCTGTTCTTCAATAACGAATTGAGTGAGCGTCGTGTTTTTATGCGGCATCGGGTCCCCTTCCCTAGGGCGGGATCGTTTCAAACCGAATTACTTCGTGATTCGGCTTAAAGTGTGAATCCGCCCCTCATTCAAATGGTTAGAGGGCGATTAACGACTTAGATTGAACCATGAAGCGGCTCAATCTAATCTGATCGCACTCTAGAGCAAATCGCGTCGAAGTTGGTTCCTTTTTTTAAAGGGCTTCGCCTCGACAAGAAACCCGATTCTTGTAGATAAGGGGAATCCTTTTGGGGATAAAATAAAAATGCCGCCCAAATGGGCGGCATAAAAATCAGCATGCAAGAAAACTAAACCCGGCGTGTTACATGCCGTTTGAAGAGATCTTTATCGTGCTCATGCTCAAAAAGAACTTTGAAATTCTTTTTGCGTAGATCGTCACTAATACCTTCAACATTGAGTGACCAATCGCCTTGCATGTGCAAGTCGAGCCATTCTTCTATCTCGCGGACGCCTTCTTCGGTCTCGTACATGAGACCGAACTTAAATTTCGATTGACCTGTCATTGTTCGTTATATTCCCCAACACAACCTAACGTCTGGAAAATACCCTTTCGGCGCAGACTTGACAACCTATCCGATGAAACTTCACCGGGACCATCAACCTATTTTCTTTGCCAGCTGCCGCCAGCGGGTTGAATAAATTCACCTGGGCTGGCCCTGGAAATCAGCTTCTGACCGACAACAGCTTCAACGGCCTGCAGGGTCGTTTGGTTCTTTTGAGCAATTTCGCGATACTTGGCCCGCCTTTTTAAGTTGATTTCTTTAGCGAGACTCACAGCTTGAGCAGGAGCGGAGGAGGAAACGACTCCCAGGTATCCGTTAGCTTGCTCGCCTAAATATCCGGCCGCTTTAGCGACTTCCAATGGACCGGCCTGAGCCTGAGATATAAAAATCGGGCAGCCAAGAACGAGTGCGAAACAAAAAACTGCAATACGCTTTTTAAAACTCATATTTGTTTACCCCTAGAAAAGTCCGGAATCCTTGGAGAGAAGATCTTCTACGTCTTTTTCAATTTTCACACGCACTTCATGCTCAATCTTGACATTCAAATTAATTGTGATGGGTTTGTCCGGCGCTTCGACCTTTACCGTTGGAGAGCAAGCGGCAAGGGAAAACGCCATAAGCGGAATAAACAATACGGATTTATGCATCATGTTTTATCTGCCTCATTCTCACACCCCTGCTGTTTCCGCCATTAAACGTTAGTGTCTCGATTGTAATTTTCGTTTCACGGATTCGGGAATATCCATACCGATCATCCCTTTACGGATCATGTCGCCCAGAGCTCCAGAAATCGTAAAATTCAAGCGTAGCGGATACCCATCGTAAAGTTCGGGATTGTTTCCAGCAAGCTCGACACGGACTTCCACATCGCGGGCCAAATCGCCATTTAGTTTCAATGCCAATACGTCGTAATGAAAATTTTCCAAGGCCTTCACAAGCAGATTGGTATTTTCTCCTGCGGCCTTAAGGGCTCCCCCAGTGGCCGGTGCAAGGTACTTTAAAACGCCTTTTTCACGAGAACTCAATTCTGCCCCGTCAACAAACAAAGAGCCCCCCTCCATGAGTAGTGGAAAAGTGCCGCTAATTCGCCCTGTACCGCTAAGCCCTTCAAGATTGACCGTTTTGGACAATTCGTCCAACCGGACACCGATCACGTCTACTTTAAGGTTATGTCGTTGCTTCTTAAGATCGAACGAGGCCCCGCCAAGATTGAAGACGCCACCGGCAAAAGGCCAGATCAGTTCCTCAATAGAAATTATTCCGTCGGGCGACAGGTCAAAAACCGCCGCCAGATCGGTAAAAGGAATTCCCACATCGACAAGAGAGGCCGTTATGGTTTGTTTTTTAGCGGTTGCGAGAGGAAAAAGACCGTTGAAATCAATCGTCGCATTGAGGCCCGCGAGCTTCGCAACCGCAGTGTGAAAACCAATATTTTCCATATGAAGGAGCAGCCTGGAGCTTTCTTTTTGCCCCCAAGCTATACGCCCCTCACCTGAAACGCCGCCTTCCACTGACGAGATAATTCCTTCCATGCCACGGAGGAAATTTGATGGCTGAAGACCTTTAGGGATAAAGACTGTCGAAGGGATGGAAAAATCTATCCTCCCATCTGCCAAAGATATGTTGTGCTTTAGGCTAAAGGGCATTCTGATTGCCTGATCAGCGTGAACCTCCCCTTTCATGATGAGGTCACGTTCCCCGGAAATGTTTCCGACCGCATTGAGTGTCAGATTTTTTTTGACCGGGAACGTTTTTGCCCAATGAGCCTTTGCTCCGCTGACGGAAAACTCGGCGCTCAGTTGCCCCTCTCCCCCGACAACCAGATCAAACGCCCCTTCACCAAAAGTGATTTGAGCAGGGACAATCCCCTTTTTCAGTCCTCCCCCCAGATATTTTCCTTTGATTTTAGCCTGCTGCCCACGCCACTCGACAATGGCGTCCACAGATGGGGTGCCCCCGGAGAGTGACAAGTTTTCATCCTTGCCTGTGCGATCTAGAGTTAAGGCGAAAGGGAAACCCGGAACAAAAGCCTCCAGTCGATGGGCTTGCCCTTTAAGCTCAACGCGGCCCTTTGCCTTGAAAGCTGTTTCTGCAATTTCTCCGCCTACAAAACCTCCTTTAAGCTTTGCCGCGATGTCCCATTGTCCCGCAAAGGAATCAAGGGAGCCTTCACCTGAAGAATTAAGCTTCACATCCGAAATATTCATCCGGTCAAACTGAAGCGTCGGTATCGATAGTTCCGAACGCACAAGCTTAAAATGCTGAGAGGACAGAGGGATTTTGCCGAAAAGTCCAGCAATCGGACCGTTTATTCTAATAACGCTTTCTCCAGTGACGGCGCCTTTTATCGGCAAGGCGCCAACAAAAATTGAGGGTTTGAAACTCTTTAGGGTTAATAGAGTTTCACTGCCGATATTCTTCTCGCTAAGCAAGATTTCGCTGTCAATCTTACAGCCCAATGTTTGGGAATCGGCTTTTAGCGCCACCGAATATCCATTCACCGTTTGGCGACCATTGAGGTCAACCGAGACATCAAAAGGCTCCCTCACTCCCTCATATTTCAACTGCAAATTCCCTAAGACACGAAAGGCCTTAAAAGGAAGCGGTAATATCGGTAACGCTTCGCCAGTGTTTTCTGCTGTTGGGAATGAGTTGAGGAACGGCAGGTTCACGCCAGAAGAATTGGCGGAAAGTTCAATAAACACTCCTTCAGCCTCAAGTCTATCGAGAGTTCCCGCCAGAAGCGCAACAAGAGAGTATTGGAGGGTGATTTTTGAAAAGGTCAGGCTACCGTCTCGGGTTGTGACGGGCCCAAGAATGACCCTATCCATAGCGATAGACTGGATGGGGATGTGCTTAAGAGAGATGCCGCTCTTATCGACAGCCCAGTTCAGCAGAGCAGTTGCGATTGTTTCTTTTGCGCTCAAAGCAGCACCGAACAGGCCGCCAAGGAAGAGCAACAAGACGAGCAAGAAAAGACCGGTCTTGCGCGCCATTTCCCTCCCTCCGTCTAAAATTCGCTTTCTATTTCATCGTCGTCTTCAAAGGGAAAGTCAACGTCGTTGTAGGGCCAAGAAACCCGATGGACTCTTACCTCACCGCTTTCCAGCTCACCTTTTTCATATCGCTGTAGAGCAACGGATACGACCTCATCGACAAAATCATCGGTCACCTCCCGTAATACCCGTTCATTGGTGACGAATTCTTTGGAAAAAAGCGACTGATTGAGGCGGGCTGAATTGTTGTCAACGAACACATAGAGGCGTTCGATTAATTCTCGTTTCGACAAATAAATAGGAAGAAGTGGGATGGTGTTGCGCAGCACCATAAAAATAAGATTGGGGTTCGCCTGGGTTCGTGGGTCCCCTTCGATCTCATGAATAAGATCGGCGAAATAAGCCGCCTGCTCACTCTCCAATCCAGCTAGAGCTTTTTCGGCGATCCTTTTATGCATGCTGCTTCCAGGTTAATTACTCTTATAATCACATAGGAGTCTAGCGAGCGTCGCACCAGAAAAAAAGAGCAAGGATACTGCTCCTTATGCAGCCAGGTCGTTGCCTACTGCGCCTTGCCGATTTTCGCTGACGACTGTTTCTATCTGGATCACCCAGCCGAGAAAGATGCGAATACGCTCAACCAAGAAGCAGAACTCTTCGGGGAATGTCTGGTGAGTAAGAGACGGAGGCAAATCCTGCATATTGGTCACGCGATAACTATCCGGCAGGGCTTCTTGAAGCGACAACATCCCGTCGAGGACAGCTTGTTGCGCCGCACTCCAAGTAATCACCGCTTGAAGATTCTCTTTGACGTAGCCCAAGCCAATCAGCATCTCAACGCGCTGGTCCAAAGAGGTTTCGGCAAGCCATTTAGCGGCTTTCCCGTCAATGATCGATTGCACTTCACTGGATAAAGTACGGGCTTCCTGGGAAATAGCTGAAAGTAAAGTATTCATCGCAAGACACTCCTTGGCTGTTACGTCCGCAAGAGGACATTCCCAGGGAGGAAGGAGCCGACAGACCGCCACAGGGAGGCAAAAAGCGGCTGTCGGCGCCTAAAGCGTTGCCCAAGTTTGTTGCGCTTTGATGGTGACCTAGCGGGTTGTGGCACCAAGCGCCCCAATTGCCGTCTTTTTGTTTCGGGCTCGCTATTTGTTTCCACTTTCGAAACTAAGCAATGAATGGGTAAGTCTCAATCGGGTGTTCGTATACCGCCTGCCGCCATTTGCATAGGCTGTATACGGTCGTATACCTTGCGATTGAAGGTCTGGGAGGGGCAGTTTGCCGCGGAGCTTAGTCTTACTGGCTCCAATTGAGCTGAAGTGCAAACTTTGTTGCCTGAGTCCGATTGGAAACATTGAGTTTGCGGAAGATGCTGCTCAAACGTTTCTTTACCGTTATTTCCTGAATATCCAGTTCCCGGGCAATTTCCTTGTTCGACATCCCGTCGATGACGAGCGCCAGCACCTCTTCTTCTCGGCTGTTCAAAGAATCGAACGGATTGGCGATGCCGTTGCTTGAGAGCCCTTTATCGCCAGTATTGTCATCCTTGGAAAAAACGAAGGACGGATAATAGTTTTCTCCGGAAAGGACTAAACGAAGAGCATTGACAAGCGCCGCCCCGCCGACGGTTTTAGGTATATAGCCGGCCGCCCCGTGCTTCATTGCCCCCATAACATCGCCGCGGTTGACGGAGCCGGAAAGAATGACGACGGGAATCTCTGGAAAACGGGCTCGAATTTGCTCAAGCCCGGCAAAGCCATTCATGCCAGGCATTTTAAGATCAAGAATGATTAATTTGAGATCGGTAGCATCAGCCGAACATTGTAATGCTTGCTGAAAATTCTCAGCGTCAATGATTTCAACCCCTTCATCAACTCGGTTGATCAAGGGCTTGAGCGCTTCTCGCACCAAGTTATGATCATCGGCAAGTACAACCTGCACTTTTATTCCTTCCCCAAAGATATTTCCGTTCGAGCCCCCACCCGATTGCGGAAACAGGCGACCAATTAAGCTGTAGAAAAGATTGTTTAAGCCTGATTTCTCACCCGATTTCAGAACTTTACACCATCCCTCATGTCTGGGCAATGAGGTAAGCCAACCGAATATGCTAAGGATTTCCCCCAGATAGCAGCGTTTCTATCGCCTCTAAGACTTCACCAAGGTCAATGGGTTTCTTTATGAACTTCTGAGTTGTTCTTTGCCCCGCTTTCATTCTCGACATTTTGCTAACATACTTTTCTTCTTCAGTCCCCATTTGTCCTGAAACGGCGATAACGGGCAGGTTAGGACAATTCTCACGAAGCGCCTCAATCAAGTCCTTCCCACTCATTTGCGGCATTCTCATATCGGTAACAACGAGGTCGGCGGGGCGCTCCTGGAAGAATTCAAGCGCCTCCATCCCGTCAAAAGCCGTCGTAACGGCGTACCCATGTTTCTTAAGAAACTTCGCCAGTATGCGAACGGCTTCCACCTCATCATCAACGACAAGAATATGCCCATTGCGCTTTTTGCCGGTTTGCGAAAGGGGGATATCTTCAATTCGACTCTTTTTCACATCACGTTCAA
>Ga0070729_10003433_pt1 | contig 18444 bp, 15 predicted proteins | sample tdDd472_FD_66725 | JGI IMG/M metagenome (GOLD analysis project Ga0070729, IMG submission 66725) | Marine sediment microbial communities from the Atlantic coast under amendment with organic carbon and nitrate - tdDd47.2 | ecosystem: Environmental > Aquatic > Marine > Coastal > Sediment | place... | reverse complement strand
GTTCATCAAGAAGTCCGGCATCCTTCAAAACTTTTCCAGCAACTAGAATTGAAGCCAATGGACCTTTGTCATCAAGTGTTCCACGTCCGTAAAGATTTCCATCTTTTTCGTATGCTTCATAAGGATCAGTATCCCAACCATCACCTGAAGGAACGACATCCATGTGACCTGGCATTAATAATCTTTTCCCATTTTCATTTTTTCCTAATGTTCCAATAATATTTGGACGACCTTCCATGCGAGCATATTCGTTGTATTCAATCCCACTGCGATCGAGGAAATCTTTTACAATATTACCAACACGATATTCTTCACCACGGAATTTTAAGTAGGGATGTTCTGATAGTTTTGATGAAACTACGTTTACTGTTTTTTCTTTTACCATGATTTTTGTAAGATCTACGATTTCTTTTGTGATCTCTTCTTTATGTTCTTCAAAATATTGTTTGATTTGCTCTTTTACTGACATTTTTTTCCTCCGAGTTTTTTAATCCGTTAAATTATTAGCCACAGAGGCACAGTGGACACAGAGAAATATTATTATATTTTATTTTGTGTTCATAGCGATCTTAGTGGATAAATTTTCGTGTTCATTCGAATATTTAGCGGGCTATATTAAGTTTTTAAAAAGCATCTTATCTTATAGAATATTTCAGAAAAATTGTTCCATAATCACCAAATTTATCAAGCTTTGTGGAAAATGCAAATTTCCTTCATATTTTTCTAAGAAAAAACTGTACTTTAATGTTTAAAGAATTAAATTTGGAAACATTAGATTATTTAAACCATTTAACACAAAAAAATGAAAGGGTAGTTGTATGAGTAATACCAAACATTGTATTGAACTGGAAAACAAGTACGGTGCCAAAAATTATAAACCATTGGATGTAGTATTGACTAAAGGAAATGGTATTTGGGTAGAAGATGTAGACGGCAAAAAATATATGGATTTTCTTGCAGCCTATTCCGCTGTAAATCAGGGACATTGCCACCCAAGACTAGTAAAAGTAATGAAAGACCAATGCGAAACATTAGCATTGACATCAAGAGCTTTTAGAAATGATCAATTACCTGAACTTGCAAAAGAACTTTGTGAAGCAACAGGTTATGAAAAAATGTTACCTATGAATTCTGGTGCTGAAGCAGTTGAAACTGCAATCAAAGCAGCTAGAAAATGGGGCTATAAAGTAAAAGGTATTGAAGATAATAAAGCAGAAATTATTGTTTGTGCAGGAAACTTCCACGGAAGAACTGTAACAATCATCTCTTTTTCTGATGAACCACAGTATCAAGATGGTTTCGGTCCATTAACACCGGGTTTCAAAATCATTCCTTATGGTGACATTGAAGCATTGGCTGGTGCAATTAATAAAAATACTGCTGCATTCATGATTGAACCAATTCAGGGTGAAAGTGGCGTAGTTGTACCAAGAGAAGGTTTTCTCAAAGAAGCTGCTGAACTTTGTAAAGAAAACAATGTTCTTTTCGTAGCTGATGAAATTCAGGCTGGACTTGGAAGAACTGGAAAAATGTTTGCTTTCGAACATGAAGGTATCAAACCAGACATGGTAATCATTGGTAAAGCACTTTCTGGTGGAATGTATCCTGTATCTGCAGTTGTTGCATCAGCTGAAGTAATGAATGTATTCAATCCTGGCGATCATGGTTCAACTTATGGCGGAAATCCTTTGGGTTGTTCTGTAGCTCGTGAAGCATTACAGATTTTAAAAGATGAAAATTTGATCCAAAAATCAGCTGAATTAGGTGCTTATTTAATAGCTGAATTGAAAAAAATTAACAGTCCACATGTTGAATTGATTCGTGGAAAAGGACTTTGGGTAGGAATGGTTCTGAAAAAAGAAGCAGGCGGAGCAAGAAGATTTTGCGAAGCACTTCAGGAAAAAGGAATACTGGCTAAAGAAACTCACGAACATGTGATCCGAATTGCACCACCACTGGTCATTACAAAAGAAGAAATTGACCAGGCTGTTGTAATTTTGAAAGAAGTATTAGCATAAAAAAAAACACTAATTATTTGCCGCATATTTTCGCGGATAAATTCTGATCAAATCAGTGAAAATCTGCGTTAATCTGTGGTTAAAAATAAAAAATGGGAGAGTAACAATGAGTTATGTATTCGAAGGCTTAAAACCCGAAAGATTCTGGAAATTATTTTTCGAACTAAACCAGATTCCAAGAGAATCAAGACACGAAGCAGAAGCTGCTGCATGGTTGGTTGATTTCGCAAAAAAACTTGATCTTCCAGTGGTAATAGATGAAGTGGGAAATGTTCTTGTAACAAAACCTGCTACACCTGGTTGTGAAAATGCACCAAAAGTGTTGATGCAGGGACATATCGATATGGTTTGTGAAAAAAATAAAGAAGTTGTACATGATTTTCGCAAAGATCCAATTAAAATGAAAATTGAAGATGGATTTGTAAGAGCAGAAGGTACAACTCTTGGTGCTGACAATGGCGTTGGTGTCGTTGCTGCATTGGTAGTAATGGAATCCAAAGATTTGGTTCATCCTGCAATGGAATTCCTATTCACTATCGATGAAGAAACTGGTTTAACTGGTGCCAATGCATTGAAACCAGGATTTGTAACTGCAGATATTCTTCTAAATGGTGATTCTGAAGAAGACGGGATACTTTTCGTTGGTTGTGCCGGTGGAAAAGATACGCATATTACAAGACAGATTGAAAAAGTTGATGCACCTGCCGGTAAAAAAGCATTACGCTTTTATATCGAAGGTTTCAAAGGCGGACACTCCGGACTTGATATTCACAAAATGAGAGCCAATGCAATTGTTCAATTGAGCAGAGTTTTGGCTGCATTGAATGACAAATTTGGTGTTGATCTATATAAATTCGATGGTGGAACAAAACACAATGCGATTCCTCGTGAAGCAGAATGTAAATTCCTTGCAAAAGTTGAAGATGTAGAAGCTATCAAAGCACAGGTTGCAGAATGTGAAGCAGTGATCAATGCTGAATATAAATTATCAGAAAATACTGCAAAACTTGTTGTTGAAGAAGCATGTTGTGCTCCTGACAAAGTATTTGCACCTGAATTCACTAAACTTTTCACAAGATTGATTTCAGCAATTCCTCATGGTGTAAAACAAATGAGTGCAGCAATGCCTGGTGTTGTTGAAACTTCAACAAACTTAGCAATTGTGAAAGCCGATGAATCTTTGGAAATTCTAACATCACAGAGATCATTTGTTGAATCAGCAAAACATGAATTATCAGCAAAAGTAAGAGCAACTGCTGAACTTGCTGGTTGTAAAGCAGAACATCATGGCGGATATCCGGGATGGAATCCAAATCCTGAATCAAAAATCCTGAAAGTTATGTCTCAGGCTTATGAAGATCTTTTCGGTAAAAAAACTGAATCTGCAGCAATCCATGCCGGATTGGAATGTGGAATCATTGGTGAAACAAGACCTGGAATGGATATGATTTCTTACGGTCCTGACATCAATAATCCTCACTCACCTTCAGAAGAAGTAAACATTGAAACTGTTGAGAGATTCTGGAAGTTGACTGTAGAAACTCTGAAAAGAGTTGCTGAAAGTAAATAGTATTTTACTACTTATATAGATTAAGCCTCTGAGAATTATTTCGGAGGCTTTTTTTTTATTATTTTAATAAAATATTATTAACTGTTAATAAAAGGTGAATTATGGAAAATATATTAGCGATAATGCCAAATATTGCATTAAAGGAAAATATTAAGACAGAATTTATTGATATTATTAATTCTAAAGATATTGCTAATTATAAGATTCCAAATTACGAATGTAGCGTATTATCTAATTTTATTGATGAAAAACTAAATCATATTGATGTAACAGTATTAATTCAGAAAAAGGAAATTAATCAAAAAAGATTGCTTGATGCAGTTATTAATTTTAGGAATATTATATCTATTTATTGGATATTAAAAGGTAGAAAACTTCACTTTATTAATGAAAACAATAACCGTTTTTATCCTTTTTGGTCAAATTATTTTGACTTATCCGTTGTCACAATTCCTTCAAATGATAATGGCACGTACTCAATATTTACTCCAGCATATTCAAATCAATTTTCTAAAGTATCACTTAGTTCATATAAATTCCAAAAAGATCTTCAAATTTCAGATTTACACCATTTGAGGAATATTGATATTGACGCTCCATTATTAATACTGCTATTAGATTTTTGGAAACGTCAACATATTGAAAATAGAGATCAATTTTTAATCAATAAAATTTTTAGATCTTTTTATATCATTTTTGAAGCTGTTAGATGTCCAATGAATCAGTTTACAACACATTATGATTGGGGTGTAAAGATTGGATTATGGATTAGTGCAATTGAAATATTATTACATCCAGAAAAGGGTGATATTAATAAATGGACTACAATTACATACATAGATGATATAGATTTTAGTTTGCATAAAAAATTTAAAATTTCAAAACAAGAAGGAAATATAGTTCAAAAATTACTGTATGAATTATATAAATTAAGAAATGATTATGCCCATGGAAATCATGTTGATAATGATAAAAAATATATATTAACAAATATTGGAAAAATTGAAGTTCTCTATTTTGCTCCATTAATATATTCAATTATTCTTGAAAAATATTTAAAACAGAATTTTAAGTATAAAAGTGAACAAAGTTATTGTGGATATGAAAAGATTTTTCAGGAATATTTTGGTGTAAATATTAAAAGGATGCAATAAAGTTAGCAAAATTTATTATTGAAAAAAATTTCACCTCGACTTTACTAAGAAATTCATAATCTCATTTTCATCATTGGACATTCCTTGTTGGATATTCATTATTTAAAAATCACCCTGACAACCAATCACCCAAATCAATACTCCTACAAAAAGCCAACTTACCGTAATTTTTCAACAAAAGGACTTAGACATGAAAGAGAAACTTCTAAAAGCAGTTGCTATTTTAGCTGGTTGCGTTGTTGGATTGATGATTATTGCATGTTCTATTTATACTTTTTTATTTTATCCACGTACAGCAGAAACCTTTGAAATAAACACTCCAAATCCCACTCAAAAAATTCTCATTGCAACCCAGAGCACAGAATTCAAAAATGATTTTACGAAAAATCTTTGTGATTCATTGGTGAAAAATTCTGCTTATATCAGAGGAATAGATATTAGTAAATTATCTGAAATTAATGAGGACAATTGGGACAGAATAATAATTTGTAATTCATTTATTATCAGTTTGAATAAAGATGCTAATAAATTTATAAAAAGAGTAAAAACCCCAGAAAAAATCATGATGTTTGTAACATCTGGTGGAGCGGATTGGCTACCACGGCCAGAATTGAATGTTGACGCTATTACTTCTGCATCGAGAATAGAATATAAAAATGGATTAATTCATCTGGTTACAGATTGGGTGGAAAAAGATGTTTACAATCAGTGGCATCCGAATGATTACTTGCAGGCATTGCTCTATTTTCCAGGGGTAAATGTAAACACCGCATGTAAAATTATTGAGCAGGATATAGAAAAATATCAAAATAGATATCCAAATCTTGCAAGAATAATTAATAGAGTTGGATATCAATTTATTCGATTGGATGATATTGATTCTGCACTAAAGGTTTTTCATTTGAATATAAAATTGTATCCGGATGTCTGGAATGTCTATGATAGTTATGGAGAAGCATTGTATTATAACGGAAATAGAGATTTAGCAATTAGAAATTACAAAAAGGCATTAGATTTAAATCCCAATAGTAAATCAGCAGGAAAAATGTTTAAAAAATTGAGTCAAATGTAATCTCATGCATTTCATCAGTAAAATATTGCAACTTATCATATAATACTTCAAAAAGATGAATAGTTCGTTTATTTTCAAATAGATAAAAGGAGAATTCAAGAATGAATAAAAATCTACTGAGACGAAATTTTTTGAAGAAATCATTGGCGGTTGGAGCTGGTTCTATCTTGTTTCAAACAGGAATTCAGGCTGATGTAAAATTGGATGCAGATAATGAAACCATGAAAACACTTCAAAGTTTGAGGACAATTCATGGAAATTTTACAGATCAAAATATCCCGAACCACCAGATCAAACAAATTTTACAAGCGAGCTTTAGAGCAGCTAATTCATCGAACATGCAAACCTATTCTGTTGTTGTGGTCAAAGACAAAGAAAAAATGAAAAAAGTCTGTGGATATGTTGGAAGTCACATGTTTGTGTATTGTGTGGACCACAGTCGATTAAAAGCCTGTGCAGATCATTTAGATCATCCATATTATACTGATAATATTACCAATTTGGTTACTGGAAGTGTTAATGCTTCCATTGTTGCTCAGACGGCTGGAATTGCAGCCAAATCTATGGGAATTGATTTTCTTCTCACCAATGGAATTCATCGTGGCGATATGAATAGGGTTTATGATATCCTCAAATTGCCGAAAGAAAATTGTTTTCCATTAATCGCAATGGTTTTGGGATATCCAACAGAAGAACCAAAATATCAAAAGGGACGTTTGGATGGATTGGGAATAGTTCATGATGAAGAGTATCATCAGATGACAGCGAGCGAACTTGATGAAATGGTTGCAACTTTTGATGACAAATCAAAACATCTTGGCTTAAATGATACATGGGAAAAAGATGGGCACAAACATTATTTAACTTGGCTTTTTACAGCCTGGTTGAGAAGAGCAGTCAAGCCAACTGAAAAAGAGACCCAAATGTTTAAGATATTGAAAAAGAGTGGCTATGTAGATTTGCTAAAGTACTGATCGAATTCAAGCATAAAAAAGCCTCATCAGAGGCTTTTTTACCTTTTTAAATCTTTATTCGTTTTTTGCGACTTTTTTCAGTGCTTTGGTAATTGCACCGGGAGCAGTTGAAATTTTCATAAAAGTTCCCATACTCAAATCTGGAAAACTGATTGCAATACGATATTTCCCTTCCATTGCATATACTGTATTACCGGAAAGAAGAATTTCATAAGGTAAATAACAAGTCTGTTTCAATTCCTCTTTGTCACAATTATCCAAAATTCGTTGGTCTGCACCACTACCTTCTTTTATTGCAACTCCAAAAACGATTTCATCTTTACCGGGAATATTTACTTCATAGATTTTTTCAACCAAAGTTGAATTTTTATTAAATCCTGCATTTATTGCTTCCATTGCATCTTCATGGGATTTGTATTCTGCCAAAACCGTTTGATCATCAAAATATGGCATCATTGCTTTATAATGATATTTTCGTAATTTCTCTGCAGAAATTCCCTTTTTGGAACCAAATTTTTTTTCGTTACCAATTATAGCAATTAACTTATCTGAAACTGAGTCCAGATTATCATTCATTCGATAAACATTTGTAATATATTTTGGGTTTGTATAGGCAATTTGAATTTCTTCATTAACATTTGTAACTGAAATTCTCAACAGAGCACCGTATCCTCCAAATTCAGAATTTGCTGCATTCAATTTTATCTCTTCATTGGTAAAAATTAAAATAATTGTGTTATCATTAACGTTGTATTTTCCAACAATTTCAAAATTATTATCATTCAATATTTGGCTTACTTTTTCAACCTGCTCATCAACTGAACCTTTTGAAATTGAACCCAGTATATATGGTCGAATTTCTTCTGCAAAAAGTGTAATTGACATTATAAGTAGGAAAAGTATAATTAAAACTAATTTGGATATTTGATTCATCATTCCTCCTGATTAATATTGTTTGATACAATATGAACTATATAAACCAAAAAATAAAGACTGAAAAAGAAATTGAATAGTAATTTTTAGTTATGATCATTTATATAAACATAAATATTCAAAGAGAATGATGTTTAAAAAAGCGTATAAATAAACGGTGCAATTGCAGAACCTTCTGTCAATACAATAAGAAGTCCCAACAACAGCATGAATACAAGAATTGGTGCCAACCACCATTTTTTACGCACTTTCATGTATGCCCAAAATTCTGATATAATTGAAAACTTGCTCATTATGTTGCCTTCCTAAAATTGATTTTCATAGATACTATTATCAAATTCTTTTTTCTCTCTCAGATTCCAGTAACTTTCACAATTATTTGACTCTTTTAGTGTCAGATATTGCTTACCAAATATTTTGCTAATTAAACTGATTGGAGTGAAAATAGCAAAGAATAATATTCCCAAAATGATTCTAGTCATTATCCAATTAAGGATATTAGCAAGTGTCATCCAACCAATATAAAATGGTTTCAAGATTTTAGGTAATATCAATCCTGAGATGAAAATCAATCCACCGATAATAAAAAATATTGGATACTTTGGTGATTTTTTTATGATGAGGAATATTCCAATCAATGTAATCACAATGCCAATTGTCAATGCGAATTTTCTGATCTCTTTTTTAGTAAAGGTTTTTGGTAGTAAATCTTTTAACATAATTAATCCAGTTTAAATTCTTTTCGCCAATTTTTGTCATCTTCCAATGGCTTTTGTTTCTTTTTGTCCAATAGAAAATTTTCAAGCACAAGATAATCCATTTCTGTCCTCATGAAACAAAGATATGCATCATGAGGTGTACACACAATAGGTTCTCCTCTAACATTGAAGGAAGTATTCACAATTACTGGATATTCAGTCAACTTCTGAAATTCTTTAATCATGTGGTAATATTTTGGATTAGACCGAGAATTTACAGTCTGTATTCTTGCAGAATAATCCACATGAGTAATAGCAGGAATATCCGAGCGGCTGATATTGAGTTTATCCAAACCGAAATAATTTTTCTGTTCATCACTCATCTTTTTCTGACGTTCTTTTTTCACATCAGCTACCAAAAGCATGTAGGGACTTGGTTCATCTATTTCAAAATAATTGCTGACTTCTTCTTCCAAACAAGATGGAGCAAAAGGACGAAAACTTTCCCGATATTTTATTTTCAGATTCATTGTTTTCTGCATTTCCTGTGAACGGGCATCTCCGATTATTGACCTTCCACCTAAAGCTCTTGGTCCAAATTCCATTTTTCCATTGAACCAGCCAATGACATTTTCATCAGCGACCAATGAAGCAATTTTCTTTGGTAACTCTGAATTATCCAGCTTTTCATATTCAAGATTGTTATCTTTGAGATATTTTTCAACTTCCTCATCAGTGAATCCGGGGCCAAGATATGCACCTTTCATTGAATCTTCAGAAAACGCAGTTCTTGTCTTACCCAGATATTGATACCATGCAAAAAGTGCTGCACCGGCTGCTCCCCCTGCATCACCGGCAGCAGGCTGAATCCAAATATTTTCAAATATATTTTCACGTAATAGTTTTCCATTAGCCACACAATTGAGAGCAACACCACCAGCAAGGCAGAGATTTTTCATGCCGGTTTCCTTTTGCACATGAGCAGCCATTTTTAGAAATACTTCTTCCACAACTTCCTGCACAGATCGTGCTAAATCCATTTCCCGCTGAGTTATTTTACTCTCAGGTTTTCTTGGTGGACCACCAAAAAGTTTGTTGAATTTTTTGTTGGTCATAGTCAAGCCAGCACAATAATTGAAATATTTCATATTCATTCTAAATGAACCATCGTCTTTTACGTCAAGTAGATATTGGTAGATGAGATCTTTAAATTTCGGTTCACCATAAGGAGCAAGTCCCATGACCTTGTATTCACCTGAGTTGACTTTGAATCCTGTGTAATATGTAAATGCTGAGTAGAGTAATCCGAGAGAATGGGGAAACTTGATGTCCGCCAATATTTTTAGTTGGTTTCCTTCACCAATTCCAAAACTATTGGTTGCCCATTCACCAACACCATCCATTGTGATAAATGCGGCATCCTGAAATGGTGATGGATAAAAAGCTGAAGCAGCATGTGATTCATGGTGTTCTGGAAATATAATTTTACCATTATATTCCAAATTTTGTTTAATCAGATCTTTTATCCATAATTTTTTCTTGATCCAAAGTGGCATCGCTTTCAGAAATGAACTTATTCCTAGTGGAGCAAATTGGAGGTATGTTTCAAGGATTCTTTCAAATTTCAAAAATGGCTTTTCATAAAAAGCGACAATTTCTAGATCCTTTACTTCAATTCCGGCTTCTTCCAGACAAAAATCAACTGCATTTTTGGGGAAATTATGATCCTGTTTAATCCTGGTAAATCGTTCTTCCTGTGCAGCAGCAATGATTTCACCATTTTTGATGAGACAAGCTGCACTATCGTGATAAAAACATGATATTCCTAAAATATACATTATATTGAATTATTCTCCATTTATTCTAATCTTAAATTGGCTTCCAAAATTATTATTAAAATTAAAGGAATTAGAATGAGATTAAATATTATTTTTTTGCTTACGAATAATTTTCACCTTTAAATTTTAATATTGACAACTAAATACAGATTCGCTTATCTCAAACTCGATTTTATTTTTCCGTTTGTGTGTTTATATTCTGTCAAGTTTACAAAGTATATGGGGATTTTGATATAAAACTAAAACCAATCATATTATTATTGCTATTACCAATCCTGTTATTTGGTGGGAATAAGATTGTAACTAAAACCTGGACAAAAGCAAGTGGTCTTCCCAGCAACACAATCAATACTATAGTACAAAATGATTACTTGTGGATTGGTACTGATGCTGGATTGGTGCAATTTGATGGAATTGAATTTCGCAATTTTACAAAAACAAATACTCCTGAAATTACTACAGACAAAATTACTGCTCTACATATAGATAGTCAGGATAATCTTTGGATTGGTACAGATGGTGGAGGACTTGTATCATATAATTCAGGTAAATGGAATAACTATAAATTGTCAAATAATCATATTAAGGCCATAACGGGGGATTGGAATGGAAATATCTGGATTGGAACGGGTTATGGACTCTATAAACTCAAAGATAAAAAAATAGAGAAGTTTACAGTAGACCATGGTTTGGCTGGAAATATTATTACTTCATTGGAATTTGATTCCTGGGGAAACCTCTGGATTGGCTCCTTACAACGAGGAATTACTAAATATTTTGATAATTCTTTTGTTGTGTATGATGATGGAAATGGCTTGGAAAACCTATTGATCACTTCACTTCATTCTAATAAACTGGGGAATTTGTTTATTGGAACAACTGATGGTGTATATCAAATGAAATATAATGAATCTATAATCACCAAAACACCTGATTCTGATTATATTCCGGTAACTTGTTTTTTAGAAAAAGACAAAGAATTTTGGTTAGGTACTATGACAGAAGGTATTAAAAACTTGAAGCATAGAGATTTCAAAAGTGTGATGGATTTTAAAGAGGAATATATCACTTGTCTATTTGAGGATGTTGATGGAAATGTTTGGGTCGGTACTGAATCCAATGGTATCACTAAAATCCAGACAACAGAGAAGAAAAATGAAAAGATATCAATTCGATCCATTTATTGGAAATCGGGATTTTTTATTATTTTTGTGTGTGTAATAGTTTTAGGGATTCTCAGTTTTTTTGTTTTTTATAAAAAGCCCAAAACCATAACATCAAAAAATAAAGAAAGAAAAAATGAAATAGAAATAGATTCTGAGATAGTCAATACTCTTGATAAAATGATTGAGAAAGATAAAATATTCCTTGATCCTGACTTGACGATGAAGTCCCTGGCGCAAAAACTGTTCATTCATAACAATACTCTTTCAAAAATCATTAATGACCACTATGGAATGAATTACAATGATTTTATCAATCAGTATCGTATCGAAGAAGCCCAAGATCTATTGGTAAAATACAAAAAGAAAACTGTATCAGAAATCATGTATCAATGTGGTTTTTATTCCAAATCCACCTTCAACACTGCATTTAAAAAATTCTCAAATACAACGCCAAGTCAATATCGTAAAGAAAATTTGTAATTTCACTCAAGATGAAACTTTCATGATATAAGTTTATTTAAGTATATTGTGATTGAATTTTAACAACGAGGAATTAATGAGAACATCAAATCCAATATTTAAATCAAGATATTATGAAACTGTGCAATCCGAATATGGACAGGCAATGACGATTGATGGTACGGTCAACAAAACATTTTTATTATTTTTTATCCTAATGGCTGGAGCAGGATTTACCTGGACAAAGGTAATGAACTCCTGGGATATGACAACGATATTACCCTATTTATTAGTTGGGATTTTTGGTGGGCTAATTTTTGGTTTGATTACCGCATTCAATCCAAAAGGTGCAAGGATCACAGCACCGGCTTATGCTGTATTTGAGGGATTATTTCTGGGTTCAATTTCCGCAATGTTTGAGATGAGATATCCGGGAATTGTGTTAAAAGCAGTATTTCTGACAATGGGAACGATGGCTGTAATGCTTTTTCTATACAAATCTGGCAGAATTCGGGTGACTAATAAATTCCGTCTTGGAGTAATGGCCGCAACTGGTGGTGTTGCAATGTTTTATCTGTTTTCATGGATTCTTAGGATGTTTGGTTTTGGTATGTTTGGGGCTTTTGGAAATGGATTGTTTGGCATTGGCTTTAGTTTGGTTGTTGTCGGAATTGCTACAATGAACCTTGTGCTGGATTTTGATTTCATTGATCGTGGAAGCAAGCAGGGTTTGCCTCAATATATGGAATGGTTCAGTGCCTATGGATTGATGGTGACATTAGTTTGGTTGTATATTGAGATTTTAATTTTACTAGCGAAATTATCGAATAGGAGATAGAGATGCAGAGAGATAAAATTACCAAATACTTGAATGAATTACTAAAACCTGAATTGTTCAAGGATTATTCACCAAATGGATTACAAGTGGAAGGCAAAGATGAGGTGAAAAAGATTGTCACCGGAGTCACTGGTTGTGTTGAATTATTCCAAAAAACCATTGAAAAACAGGCTGACGGAATTCTTGTCCATCATGGAATTATCTGGAATTTTGAACGACCAGTTTACAAAGGCGGTTATAAACAGCGAGTAAAATTGCTTCTGGAAAATGACATCAATCTGTGGGGATATCATCTTCCAATTGATGCTCATGAAAAGTATGGAAATAATGCTGTGTTGGCAGAACTATTTGAATTGGATGAGATTGTAGGTTTTGGCGATTACAATGGTGTAAAAATCGGGATGAGAGGAATTACCAAAGAATCCGATCCTGATTACTATTTTAATAAAGTAAAAGAAGACCTCAATCCTGATGCTGTGATTTTACCCTACGGAAAAAAAGAAATTAAAACTATTGGAATTATTTCCGGTGGAGCACAAAAGGAATTCCGCCAGGCTGTGGATCAAAACATTGATTTGTATATCACAGGAGAAATTAGCGAATACAATATGCACATGGCAAAAGAGGAACAAGTGCATTTTATATCAGCAGGTCATCATGTTACCGAAAGATTTGGTGTTCAAAAAATAGGTGAACTATTAAAAAATGAATTGCATTTGGATGTAGAATTTGTAGATGTTCCAAATCCTGCTTAATAATTAAAATTTTTGAGGCTAAAAACCCAAAATTATTTAATTATTTATAATATTTTTATGAATTCTGAAAAAAATTCATAAAAATTAAATAAATATTAATTGATCTATAGGATTATACAAATCGGTTATATAAATTAGAAATGTATTTTTTTTGAATTTTTTAGGAGAACACAGATGAACATTTACGTAGGAAACATTTCCTATTCAACAAGTGAAGAAGATTTGAGAGAATCTTTTGGCCAGTTTGGCGAAGTAACAAGTGCAAAAATTATCACTGATCGTGAAACCGGTCGTTCAAAAGGCTTTGGTTTTGTTGAAATGGCTGATGATGAAGCTGGTAATAAAGCTATTGAAGAAATGAACGGTAAAGAAATTGGCGGAAGAGATCTTCGCGTCAATATGGCGAGACCAAAAAGATAAGCGATCATTTCAATAGATTTCTTAAGGGCGTTCAAGATTTGAACGCCTTTTTTATTTTTATTCTGAAAGTTTTTAAGGCTTCTATGGACTCAGCTCAATGTAATAGGATATAGTTTGTTCACAAATCTGTCACCCTGAGGCTCTCGAAAGGAGGACCTTCGGAGTAGCGGTCATATTAATTTTTATCAGTATTCTTATTTTTCTTGAGTTTCAGAGTCCTGAGAAATTCTTTCGCCATTTTTTGTGTGATTATTTCTGGTTCTTCTTTAGAAGAATTTTCGTTGATTTCTACGCCACGTTTTAAATAATGCTTTAACACAATTAAAGCATCTTCATGACCCAATGCTCCGGCTTCCAAAAAACTTTCCACAGCTTTTTCATGTTGATCTAGTTTCATATGAACAGAGCCTTTATTATAATGAGCATTTTTATATTGTGGATTTAGAGTGACGGCAATATTATAGTCATCAAGGGCGTTTTGATATTGGGTTAAATTCACATAAGCTGCAGCACGGTTGTAGTAATATTCTTCCCATGTTGGATCAAAGTCAATTGCTTTGGTAAGGTCTTCTACAACATTTTCAAATTCCTTGAGTTGGAAATAACAACTAGAACGATGAAGATAGGACTCTAGAACCTTTTCATTATTTTCAATACATAATGTAAAAGACTTGATAGCGAGTCTGAGTTGTTTGTTTTTTACCTGAGCGATTGCCTTTTCAAAATTTGTCATTCTATTTCTCCAAAATTCATTTATATAAAAATGGCCACAAATATAATTGTTTACAAATAATTATGCAAAAACCAAGTGAAGTGATGAGATTCGTAATTATCTGATGCTTCGAGAGTTTATACCTGACAGTGGTAAAACTTGTTTTTCAAAAACTTATTACCTATAAGGTCTCAGATGGAAACCTTTTATGAAAAAAATAGAACAAGAAATTGTAGGATTTTTACATAACACAATACTAAAATGTATTATTAAACATAATAGTTAATAAAAAAAATGCATTTTGTTAAAGAAATCTTTTGTTTTTAACGAGAATCTTATAAATTCCCCTGTGTTTTCTTTTCTATACCCTCATATTAGAGAAGAACGTATGGTACATGGGGAAAAAAACTATAACAAAATAGTAAATAATATAAGTATTAGTTTAACCCAAAATGGAGGATTAGTATGGTGAAACGTTACTTAGTACTGTTACTATCACTGTTATTTGTAGTTAATGCATTTGCAGCTGATGGAAAAGTTTCAGGAAGAATCCTGAACTCTGCTTCTGGTGATCCACTCATCGGAGCAAACGTTATCATTGATGGAGCTGGTGTAGGGACTGCCAGTGACAATGATGGTAATTTTTCATTCGAATATGAAGTTTCTCAAACTGAATATTTGATTGTTGGTTACATGGGATATAAAACCCAAAAAGTAGAACTAAATCCAGGTGAAGCAACAACTGATTTAGTTATTAGACTCGTAGAAGATATTCTTGAAACACAAAAAGTTGTTGTTACAGGTCTTGCTTCTTCAACTTCCAAAGAAAAATCAGGTGTATCAATTGCTTCAGTTTCTGCTGAAAAATTGACAGAACTCAACTCTTACTCATCAATCTCACAATTGCTTGATGGTAAAGTTGCTGGTGCTGCACTTTCTACATCATCTGGTAACCTTGGTGGTGGATTTAAATTTGACATCAGATCAGCTGCCGGACTTAACGGTGATGGTCAACCTGTAATTTACATTGATGGAGTTCGTGTAAATGATGTTGAGTTTGAAGGTAGATTTGGAAAAGGTGGTCAGACAGTAAGTACACTTTCTGCACTGAATCCTGAAATCATTGAATCTGTAGAAATCCTAAAAGGACCTGCAGCATCTGCTGAATTTGGTACAGATGGTTCTAATGGAGTTGTATTGATTACTACTAAAAAAGGTCATTTGGCTGCTGGTGGTAAAGGATATACAATCAACTACAAATACGAAACAGGTCACCACGAAAAATCTTACAAATACACAAAAGATGACATTGAATCTTACAAAGCTGCCAATAGTGTATTTAGAGATGGAGACTTCACAAAACAGAATGTTCTAATTCAAGGCGGTGGAGACATGGCCAGATATTTCATTTCTCTTGGACAGGGAACTGAAAATGGTATTATGGTCAATAATAGCATGGATAGAAAAAATCTTAGAGTTAATATTGATGCCAATGCATCTGAAAATCTTGCTTTTGCAGCAGGACTTTCATGGGTTGAAGTTGTTACTGAAAGACCTGAAAATGACAACAATATCTATGGTTGGTTAGGAAACACAGTTCTTAGTACAAGTCCTTTTGGTTGGCTTGATAGTTTAAGTATTGCTGGTGCTGAAGAAGAATTTAATATTAAACAGATGACTGGTTTTGTAAGAACTCAATATACACCTATCAAAAATCTAAAAGCTGATTTCACAATTGGTGTTGATAATACCAATACAATGCATATTGCTTATTACCCACCTTGGGGTGGATATTTGTATGAAACTGGTTCAAGACAGCTTTATGATCGTCAGAACTTACAGTTTACTTATGATGGAAAAATTGGTTACAAATATGAGATTTTTGATGGTTTGACAAGCAACTCAAAAGTTGGTTTCAACTTCATGGAAAAAACTTATAGAAGTAATTGGTTACAAATGGATTCATTGGCTTCAAGTAAAATCAAAGACATTGAAATCGCTTCTGAAAATCAATTACAGGATTTTGGTGAATCTTTTGTTCCTGAACGTAAGGGTGGAATTTATTTCTATAATTATTTTGATTGGGAAGAAAAAATTCTTGCTGAATTCAACATTCGTAAAGAATATGCAAATTCACTTTCAAATGAACTTTCAACAATTATTTATCCAAAAGCAAGTTTGGCTATCAGACTTGACAAATTTGGTTTAACTCCAAGCATGTTTGATTATTTCAAACTAAGAACTGCTTACGGTGAAACTGGTAGACTTCCTGGTGCCAATGATATTATTGAATTGATTTGGGCTGCTGAGGCTTCTGGTTATGGTGCTGGTTTAACAATTAGTGATATTGGTAATATCAAACTAAAACCTGAAAGAGTTAAAGAGTGGACAACTGGTCTTGATTTCTCAGTAATGAACCAATACAACATTGAAATGACATATTCTAAAGTCTTTACTGAAGATGGAATTTATTTCAGACCTCTTGCTCCTTCATCAGGAAAAGTTGCTGCTGATTTACCTGTAAATGTTGGTGAAACAAAAGGTTGGGCATTTGAATTGACACTTGATGGTAGATTGTTAAGTAAGAAAAACTTACAGGTTGACTTCATGCAAACTAACTCCTGGCAGGGTAATGAAGTTGTAGATCTTGGTGGCGAAGATGAAGCTATCTGGTCTGCTTTTGATACTCAGATCATCCAGGAAGGTCTTGCAATCAAGACTTTTTATCAAAAAACAATTGATGAAATCACATATGATGAAAATGGTAAATTTGCCGGATATACTTTAACAGAAGAAAATACTGATATGGGAAGTATTTTACCATCATACAGAGGAAGTTTTTCTCTTGATTTTACATTGTACAAAAACATTCAATTGCATTCATTATTCAAATGGCAGGTTGGATCTAAAATCCTGAACTATACAAAAGTATATCAGACATATTTTGGAAACAATGCCAACTACAACCAAGCTCAAGAAGCTATGGCTGTAGCAGATTCTACTGGTAATTACGGTTCAAAATACAAAAATGCTGTTGAAGATTATGTAAAATACAGATCAATGTTAGTAAATGGTACATACCAGGGATTTATTGAATCAGCAGATTATTTAAAAATTCAGGAATTAAGTGTTTCTTACAATGCTTCTGACCTGATCAACAAATATGTTCCTTATATGAATCTCAATGCATTACGTTTTACATTCTCAGCTCAAAATTTAATGACATGGAAAGACTATAGTGGTCCTGATCCTGAAGTAAATACCGATGGATCCAGATCAGCGGGACAAAATATGGACTTCATGACTATGCAACATCCTAGAACATTCACTTTTACAGTGCAATTAGGATTATAGGAGGTAAACCATGAATTATAAAAAATTAATCTTACTTTTAGTTATCCTTACAGGATTATTTTTAGCATCCTGTGAAGACTGGATCAATGAAACTCCTTTGAGAGAAGACATTATTCAAGATGAAAAATTGGTCGATGCTTCAGATCTTCCTTTACTTATTACTGGTGTAAAAGGTAATTTTGCCTCTACTCTTGAAAGAATTGTAATGTTCGGTGATCTTCTTGGTGACCAGTTTGTATACGGTAAAGATATCATCAAAGATGCTACTTACCAACAGTTTGATGAACTTGAAGCTGGAGATATCCTATTAGATAATAATAGTGTTGATGGACTTGCTGACAATCTTGGCGAACTCTGGAAACATGCGACTCTTTTAGAAAATAGAATAAATAATATCATCAAAGATGCTACTGATGATGAAAAAAATGCAGCACTTTTTGTTGCAAAATTTTATGAAGCAGTAGCTTATGAACTCAATGCTGG
>Ga0070729_10003432_pt1 | contig 18445 bp, 17 predicted proteins | sample tdDd472_FD_66725 | JGI IMG/M metagenome (GOLD analysis project Ga0070729, IMG submission 66725) | Marine sediment microbial communities from the Atlantic coast under amendment with organic carbon and nitrate - tdDd47.2 | ecosystem: Environmental > Aquatic > Marine > Coastal > Sediment | place... | reverse complement strand
GATGCTGTAACGGTTGCCGTATTGCTGAGGGTCCCCGAGGCCCCTGGATCAATGGAACAGGTCACCGTATAGCTAACGGAGCTACCCGCTGGCATCGAAAGGGTTTCACCAAGGTTTCCCGCACCAGCTGCCGTATTGCCGCTCGCACCACCTGCCGCGACACTTGTATAGTTTGGAGTCAAAATCGCTGGGAACACATCCGTAAGTGTGACCGAAGGATCATCACTGGGGCCACTATTTGTGACTTGGATTGTGTAAACCACAGAGCCTCCAGGCACCGCAGTAACCACTCCGTCATCTTTAGTTACAGCCAGATCAGCTTCAGGAACTAGCACAGTGTCATCATCGGTGGAGGAATTGTCTGCAACATCGATGTCCGTGATGGAGGAAGTCACGGTAGCCGTATTATTCAAAACCCCAGTCGCATGAGATGCAATATCGCAAGTTACTGTATAGGTTACAGAACTACCAGCTGGCATATTTAGCGTTTCGTTCAAATGACCTGATCCAGGGTTTGTATTACCGCCGGCCCCTCCCGAGGCAGCACTTGTATAGGTGGCGTTGAGGACGGCAGGAAAATTATCCACAAGGTTGACACTCGGATCATCACTCGGCCCCGAATTAGTGACGACAATCGTGTAGGTCAGGTTTTGTCCCGGAACAGCTGACGTAACTCCATCGGTTTTGGAAACTTGTAAATCGGTATAATCACCCACAACCAAAAAATGGACAATGACCTGAACGCCATCAAACTGGCGACCTTGGTACTGTGGATCGTAAAGAACGCCAAAATTGCTGGCATTCAAATCAGAAGGGGACCAGGTCGTTCCCCATGTATCGCTTGCCCCTCCAACCGTTGCAGCATTCCCAGGACAAGATCCACCTGAAATTGCTGCATCGACCGTGTTTCCAACCGTCGAACCGCCTTTGATTAAGGTAATGTTGTTGGTTCCCGCAGTCGATGCGCCCTTAACAACTACCTCAATGCCAGTAATGGCAGCTCCCGATGGAATTGCAAACCCCCAGTTGGTCATGCTAATGGGGCCCCAGCCCGAATTCGGGTAGGTACACGCATTATTGATAGATGCCGCATTATTGACGCCCACCCAATTGGATCCAGACACGGTACCAGCCGAATTCCTTTGCTGACTCTGAGCTAATCCATTCAGGCTGAAAAAAACACAAAACATAACCACCAAAAAAAATGGAATCCTTGAAAGAACATGTTTCATCTCGATGTCTCCTTTTAGGCTTTTGTCGATGAAGGATGGCACAAGGCTCCTATTCTTCAAAAATCGACAAAGCCATTCTCGGCAAATTTCATGTCCTGGACCCACACAACTCGACTAAATAGTCAATTTGCCTATAGCAGTTCTTCGCACAATCTAATGCCACAATTTTCTTGAATTCTATATACGGATTTTGAATTCATTTGTCCCAAGATAATGGGTAGCTGGTCAAATGATGTTTGAGTGCCCCACAGGATCAGCCGTTTGGCACCCAGGCTACGATTCGGGTTGGACCTCCACTTCCGCCTTTGATTTTGATCGGCAAGGCCATGACAAAAGCCCCGATTGTTGGTAATTTTTCGAGGTAGGCCACATTCTCCAGGGCAGGGATATTGGCCTTGAACAGAATTTGGTGACTTTCGAAATGAGTGGATTGACCAAAATCGATACTTGGTGTGTCCAGGCCGATACAACCGATAGATCGGTTTTCAACCAACCACTCGGCTGCTTTAGGATCCAAGCCTGGGAAGCGAAGCTTTGGAACGGCACCTTCACCCAGTTCTGAGGTACCCATATAGGTCTTTCGATCCGGCCAATGTTTCCCAAAACCCGTTCTCAATAGCACCATAGCTCCATCCTGAATGCGGCCATTCTTCTCCTCCCATGCCTTAAAATCCTCTACAGAAACCTGGTAGTCCGGATTGGTTTCGGCCTTGGCACTTACATCGACCACCGCCGCCATGCCCATCAAGCGTTCAAGTGGAATATCGGAAACGGTCTGCATTCCCTTCGAAAAATGGATCGGCGCATCAATGTGCGTTCCGCCGTGCTCCGATGCACAGAACTGGTTTGCCGCATAGTAATAGCCTTTATCAGTCATGCCTTCGAACTCGGTTTTGAGCTCGAAGCAGCGGGCTGTAGGCCAATAAATGGTGTCTTCGGAAAATTCATAGGTAAGGTCGATCCAGGTTCCACCCTTCTCGACAGCTTCAAATGGACTTTGAGCCACAACAGCCGTCACTGCGACCGTCAGCAAAAAAAGAAATCTCATCGTTTTCTCCATCACGAAAATTTGAAGAATTATAGCTAACAAGTTCGGGGCTTGAAACAAGGATTTGAATTTCGACCCATAGATTGGATTACCCAAACCACATTTCACCATACATTCACGTGGCGTTTTGGACCGTGTATATCTTGGGAGTCTGGCATTCCCAAAAAAACGGAGACGGCAATAGGCTGTGGTGAACCGAGCCGATTAACTCCAATTCGAGGAGCCAATCCAAAGCTTGATGCAACTGTGAAACGCAACCCGAATCACAAGTGTTGCGATTTTTTCGAGTCGATCATGGTTCTTGCGTGTTGCAAAAGTCCGGGTGCCATTGCATCGCCCCCCATGAGGCGAGCAAGCTCAGCAGTCCTGGATTCCTTGTCGAGTGCGCGAAAATCGGTGAGTGTTCGTCCATTCTCAAGACGCTTTTCCACCAACCAATGCTGAGCTCCAAACTGGGCGACCTGGGCCAAGTGCGTTACGCAGAGAACCTGGCTGGTTTCTCCAAGTTCAGCTAACTTTTGACCGACCAACTTTGCGGTTTCGCCCCCGAGCCCGGCATCAACTTCATCAAATACCATGGTCTTGGCAGTGCTGCGCTTCAGACTCACGATGAGGGCCAACATGACTCGAGAGAGTTCGCCACCCGACGCGATTTTATGCAAGGCCTTGGGTTCCTCACCCGCATTCGGCGAGAAAAGGAAGACCAAACTGGAAAGTGGACACTTCAAATCTGGAACTTCAGGCAGTTCCACCGGCCAGGACGGTGTGTCCCACTTGGTCTTAAAGGCAGCGTGGGGAAAGGAGAGTTGGGCGAGCACATCGGTGAGGGCTTTTTCAAAGGGCTCCGAGAGTTGAAGTCGTCTGCGATCGAGCGATGCTTTCTCGTCGCGCAGTGCCTCATAGCGTTGGCAGAGGTCACGCCAAGTCTGCTCGAGGTTACCGGCAGAGGACTCGAGTTGATCCTTGCGCTGAACCATTCGGTTGCGCTCCTCGAGCACGGCCATGCGATCGGATCCAAATTTTAAGAAAAGTTCATTTAATTCACTTTGTCGCCGCCTCAAAGCAGCTAAAGTGCGTTCGTCAAGTTCTTCAAAAAGCAGGCCGCTCAATTCGTGATTCAATTCAGAAAGCGTAACCATGAAGCCTTTGATCTGTTCGGTATAGGGTCCAAGCTCTGGATCGTACTCAGACAGGCTTTCCAACTGACCTACCAGGCGGCGGCTATCGGGGATCAGCGTGCGATCCATCAAGTCCACAGACTCCTGGCGAGCCAATTGAATCATTTCGGCGTTTTCAGCCAGTTTTAGGCGCGCCTCAAGCTCATCGTCTTCTTCACAGAGTTTGGCGCGATCAATTTCCTGGATTTGGTGGCGCAAGTAGTCCAGCTCCTTGCGGTACTCAGCCTCATTGGCCACATCATTCCAATAGGTTTTCCAACTTCCGAGGAAGTGATTGCGATTGCGTTCGAAGTGACGAGCTGCTTCGGCCAGTCCGACGTGCTGGTCAAAGAGCGCACCATGGTGGCGTTCACGCAACAGTTCCTGCTGGCCATGCTGACCGTGAATTTCAAACACAAGGGAGGCGTAATCCTGTAGAAGCTTGCTGGGAACCATCACGCCATTGATGAAGGCACGCGACCTTCCACGTCTCGAGATTTCACGGCGAAGAATAAGCTCTCCGTCCTCGATTAATTCAAAAGACTCGGCCGTTTCGTCTTCATCCGCTACGGTAGTCCGTTCGCCTTCCAGCGAAAAGACCGCCTCAATAATGGCTTTCTCTTCGCCGGTTCGAATCCAGTCTGGGGACACTTTCTTACCGCCCAAGGCACCAAGAGCATCGACAATCAGCGATTTTCCAGCTCCGGTCTCGCCCGTTAGACAAATGAACCCTGGTCCAAATTCCAGCTCAGCTGAGGCGACCACGGCGAGATTTTTGACGTTTAAATAGGTTAACAAGTTGGCCTCCTGGTTTCCCCGCACCTATTCTACTTTGGGCGATGCGTCGTTTCACAGTTAAAAGTGCGGATTCCAGCTTGAGACCCGTGTTCATCGTGGAGGAAAAACCACATCGTGAAATTCAAATCCACATGGTTTATATTTTTGATTTCCAGAGAAGTTATTGAATCTCCAGGGTGCATCAGATAGGAGTCATTTCATCGGCTCATACCAACCCAGAAAACCGGAGCTACCACAAAAAAAAGGACCTATCTCACTCACTCATGAGTGTCAAAATATTGACGACTGTCATTTTCTTCCCAGGCTATGTATACCTAAAATCAGCTTATCTACTGAATCAAAATCACTTAATTATTTTTGAGTGATTGGCTCGGTTTTTGCAAAATGTGTCCTGACTCACGTTTCTTGGAGGAGTAACATGGCTTGGGAAGAGGAAAACATTGAAGGTGCAGAATTTGAGGAAGTTGGGGGCACGAAGAGTCGCCTAAAATTAATTATCATCATCGTGGCAGCTGTGCTTGTTCTGGGCGGTGGTGGATTCGTCGTCTGGAAATTTTTCTTACAGGACGATCCCGCAGTCGCGGAAGAAGTTGCTGAAGCTTCTGAACCCAGTGAAGACATGGAAGCGGAAGACGACGTTGAAGATCCCGGTGCAGCTCCAGAAACGGGATTCAGGGTCGACCTGAAGGAGTTCACCATCAACCTCGCCGACGAAGATGAGGACCGCTACATGAAGGCGAGCATCGTCCTGGAGGTCAGCACGATGGAACTCCGCGATGCCATGAAGGACGAAGCCGATGCCAAACTCTACATGGTCAAGAGCAGGGACCTGATTCTAGACATTCTGCGCAGTAAAACCGCGAGTGACATGTCCGATCCGGCCAACATTCGTGAACTTCGCAAAGAGATCAGTACCCGTTTGAACTCGGTGGTTCGCGAAGGCAAAGTCATGGAAGTCTACATCACCGATATCCTGGTGCAGTAGGTGTAACATGTCAAAGAACAAGCAACAGGAAGAACAGGTTGGGCTCGAAAATGTCATAAAAGACCTGATTTTCTACAAAGATGTCATTGTTCCCCTAAGCATTGAGCTTGGTCGTACCAAGGTGACCATCCGCAAACTCCTGGACCTGGAGCCCGGCTCGATTATTGAACTAGGCAAATCGGCAGGGGAAACACTGGATGTACTTGCCAATAACTACATGGTAATGAAGGCTGAAGTCACGGTGATTGAGGACAGTTTTGCCCTGCGTATCACTGAAATCATCAACCCATGGAAGAAGGTTTAAGATGCGGATCTTCCTACTCCTTCTACTTGGCAGCATCAGCGTGATCGCTCAGTCTCCCGCTACTGGAAATGATCAAAGCACCACACAACAAGGCACCGCGGCCCAGGAACAACCTATTCCTGATTACAATTTTGAGAAAACCGAACCCATCAGTGGTGGATCCTCACTCATTCGAGGGCTCGGGTCACTGATCCTGGTAATCGGTTTAATTCTCGGTCTGTCTTGGGCCTTTCGAAAGTATGGACCCGGGCAACTTCGCGCGGGCGGTAGCGGAAACCACTTCAAATTTATCCAAAATTTCCCATTAGGTCAGAAGAAATACCTCTCTCTCGTTGAGGTTGAGGGTCGAAAACTTCTCCTGGGAATCACCGACCACCAAATCAGTCTACTCAAATCATTTGAGGAATTTCCCTACAGCGAAGCGGTGGAGCAGATGGACGGTGTCAAAACGGTGAGTGAATTACTCGAAGAATCCAAGGGAGCATCGCAATGAAACGCTTCATGTTCCTGATCACCTTCCCTGGAATCATCCTGGCCCAAACCCAGCAGCCAACGGCTCCAGCTTCGCCCACCGTTAGCATCAATCTGGGCCCTCCAGGTGCCGACATGGCGGCGAACAGCGTTCAGCTATTCTTACTGATCACCGTTCTAAGCCTGCTGCCCAGCATTTTAATCATGGCAACGTCTTTCACGCGAATCGCGATCGTCTTCCATTTCTTACGTCAGGCAATGGGCACACAGAACGTGCCCTCGAACCAGATTCTGGTGGGCTTGGCCCTGATCATGACTTTTTACATCATGTCGCCTACCTTTCGCGCCATCAAGGAACAGGCCTACGACCCAATGGTCGCCCAGGAAATCACCCTGAGCGAGACCATGGACCGAGCTTCAGTCCCACTCAAGCGCTTTATGCTCGAACACACACGTGAGAAGGATTTGGCGCTCTTCATCCATCTCTCCAAAACCCCCAAGCCCCAGTCGCGCATGGACATCTCTATTGAGGTCCTCACGCCTGCCTTCGTTATCAGTGAATTGAAGACAGCATTTGAACTGGGTTTCCTGATTTTCCTTCCTTTTCTTATCGTTGACCTGGTTGTGGCCTCCATCCTGCTCGCAATGGGCATGATGATGCTGCCACCTATCATGATTTCCCTGCCGTTCAAACTGCTGCTCTTCGTCATGGTAGACGGTTGGCATCTCATGGTCGGATCACTCGTTCAGAGTTTCTACTGAGGCTGAAGCATGTCGGATACTGTCGTTCTCGATCTGGCCGTCGCAGCAATTCGCACGGCATTTCTGGTGGCCGCACCGGCTCTACTACTCGGTGTGATTGTGGGCGTCGCTGTGTCGATATTTCAAGCCGTGACCTCGATTCAAGATCCGACCCTCAGTTTTATTCCAAAGATCCTGGCCGTGATGTTCGTCCTGCTCGTCGCATTCCCTTGGATGATGGACATCCTGATGACCTTCACGCTACAGATCTTCAACAACCTCAACGTTTACATCAGGTGATTTGTGGATATCTTTACCTTCTTCTCAACCCGATTTGATGACTTCATACTCATCTTCGCGCGCACCACCGCCATCCTGGCCGTGGCGCCCATATTCGGGTCGAACTTTATCCACATGCTGACAAAAGCGTTTCTGGGCTTTACCCTCGCCGTCCTTTTCACGGGCACCCTTTCCCCCATTGCCGGGCGTGAACTCCTTGCCGAGACAAGCCTGTTCCTACTGATCCTAAACGAAGTCGCTGTCGGCGCTGCGATTGGTATCATCGCCCACATCATGTTCGAAATTGTGGTGTTCGCAGGTTACATTACCGATTATCAAATCGGGTTTGGATTCATTAACATCGTCGACCCCATGTCGGGCCAGAGTATTTCCATCATCGCATTTTTCTCGAACCTCCTGGCGATGACCCTATTCCTGATTCTCGATTTTCATCATTTCCTGCTGGCCGCCCTTGTCGAGAGCTATGATTTTCTGCCGGTCTACAGCGCGACCGTATCCGATTCGACCTTAACCTTTCTGACCAACGCCTTTGGCAGTATTTTCTATGTGGGTTTCAAGGTCGCAGCGCCCATGATCGCGGTCATGTTCATCGTCGATTTCAGCCTGGGTGTGCTTGGAAAGACCGTTCCCCAACTCCAAATCCTGGTCGTCGGCTTCCCCGTCAAAATCAGCATCGGGCTCACCGCATTTGGCCTGGCCCTGCACGCCTGGGCAGACCACATCATTCAGATATTAAACGGGTTCAGGGATCACCTGTTCTACTTCATTCAGTCGATGGAGGTTCTACCATGAGTGCAGAACGCGAAGGCCGCACTGAAGAACCTACCGGGAAACAGAGGAAGAAGTTCAGAGAGGAAGGTCAAGTTGCCAAGTCCTCCGAAATTAACACTTTGGCGCAGTATGTTGCAGGACTGCTTGTCCTCAGTTTCTTTGGACCCAAGCTTATCGATCGACTGATGGGAACCGCAGCCCGCTCGATGACTGCATTGGCCGAGCACGGCGTCACCTCGACACCTATTGGGACCCTGCAGGAACTGGGCCTACACGTCATCATGATCCTGTTGCCGATCTTCATCTTCCTTTGGGTGGCCGTTTTTGCCACCAACGTCGCCCAATTCGGGTTCATCATCTCATGGAAAGCCCTGCAACCAAAAGCTCAAAAATTTAATATTTTCTCCAATTTCAAGAACCAGTTTATGAGCACAAAATCCCTGGTAGAACTCGCCAAATCACTCACCAAAATCACAATTCTCACCATTTTGATCATCAAGGTAACCAAAGGCCTGACCGACGTGTACCCTCAACTGTTTTATCTCAGCCCCCAACAGTCGGCACTCTTTATTTGGGATGTGGTCATGGATATCTGGTGGGTCTTCATCTTCTTCATGATTGCACTGGGTTTCGTCGACGGTTGGTACCAACGCCACCAGTTAAATGAAAAAATGAAGATGACACCATCCCAGGTCAAGGACGAACACAAACAGGCCGAGGGCGACCCGCAAATCAAACGCAAAATTCGCAGTAAGCAATTCAGTTTCATTCAGGAACTCATGAAAAAAAATATAGAAGGTGCGGATGTTGTGATTACCAATCCGACCCATTTTGCGGTGGCCTTGAGCTATAAACACGGCACAATGACCGTTCCAAAAGTCGTTGCCAAAGGTGTTGATCACGTAGCATTAACCTTACGCCGCATTGCTCGGGACAAAAACATCCCCATCGTCGAGAATCGTCGTATCGCCCGCAGCCTTTACTACACAACACCCATCGATGGCGAAATCCCTGAAGAATTCTACCGACCCGTGGCGGAAATTCTGGCCTTCGTCTTTCAGATTAACAGGAAACAACGGAGGGCGTCGTGAACTTCTGGACCAGGTTACTCGAGCGATTCAACGAGTTTCAGCATTACAGCACACCTGTGCTGATTCTGGTCGTCTTGACCATGTTCCTCGTGCCCGTTCCCGTATTCATGCTCGACATGATGATCGCTTCCAACTTCACAATCAGTCTGGTAATCCTGCTGATGGTCATGTACATTCCCAAGCCACTTTCCTTCTCCAGTTTTCCATCCACCCTGCTCCTGACCACACTGTTCCGCCTGAGTCTCAACATCGCATCAACCCGCATCATTCTGCTTCACGGTCACGAGGGAACCAACGCCGCAGGTACGGTCATTCAGGCATTCGGTCAATTCGTCGCGGGTGGCGAGTTCATCATTGGTATTATCATCTTTTCAATTATCATCATTATTCAGTTTGTGGTCATCAATGCAGGCTCCAGCCGAATCGCAGAGGTCACCGCACGTTTCACACTGGACGCCCTACCGGGCAAACAGATGTCGATCGATGCGGACCTGAATTCAGGGCTGATCAGTGAACAAGAAGCTAAAACACGGCGCAAAGAACTACAGGAAGAGGCGGATTTCTATGGTGCCATGGACGGGGCTATCAAATTCGTTTCCAAGGATGCCATCGCCAGCATGCTGATCGTTGGTATCAACATTATTGGCGGTGTGCTTTTCGGAATCTTTCGCCACGAATTAACCGCTGGAGAGGCGGCCCAGACATTTATCATCCTGACCATAGGCGACGGGCTCGTCAGTTCTCTGCCATCGCTGTTCATTTCCGTTGCGGGCGGCATGTTAACCACGCGCGCCACAGCCAAAAAGTCACTAGGTGAAGACGTTCTTGGCCAGATTTTTGGAGACGTCAAGCCAGTCGCCTTTACGTCCGGCGCCCTCTGCCTGTTTGGACTCATCCCGGGATTACCTACGGTCCCATTCATGGCATTGGGCATCATGCTCGGCAGTATTGCCTATTTTCTGAGTCAAAAAGAGGAACGCGTAAAGGAACCCACCAAGGCACTTGCAGGAGGTCCTAGTATGGATCATGACCAACTACCCGGAGGGGAAGCCCCGAAAGAACTAAAACCGCCCCAGGAGCAGATTGAAAAACTGCTAAAAGTCGACATGATGGGGCTTGAAATCGGGTACGGATTGATTCCGCTCGTCAACACCAAACAGGGCAGCAATATCCTGGAGCGAATCAAATCCATTCGCAAGCAGCTCGCCATGGAGATGGGCATCATCGTACCTCCCGTACGAATCCGCGACAACCTCCAACTCAGGCCGAACCAATACCAAATCCTGATCAAGGGCCTGTCTGTTGCCTCCGGTGATTTACTTCCCAACCATCACCTGGCCATGAACCCCGGTACCGCAACCTCACAGATCGAAGGCATTCCAACCAAAGAACCCGCTTTCGGACTGGAGGCCTTTTGGATCAAGGAGAGTCAGAAGGATCAGGCCAATCTTGCTGGCTATACGGTTGTAGACCTCCAAACGGTCGTCACCACCCACTTGAGTGAAATGATCAAAACCTATGCCCATGAACTCCTGGGACGCCAGGAGACTCAAGCCTTGATCAGCAACCTCGCCGAGACCTATCCCAAAATTGTCGAAGACCTGATTCCAAATATCCTGCCACTTGGTACCGTACAAAAGGTTCTGAAAAACCTGTTGCTTGAGCGTGTCTCGATCCGCGACCTACTCACTGTTCTTGAGACACTTGCTGAATTTGGCACCACCACACAGGAACCCATCATCCTCACCGAACTCGTTCGTCAACGCATTGGTCGAAACATCGTTCAACCCTTCCTCACCGAAACAGGGGAAATCCACATCATTACACTGGCACCTGATCTGGAGCACAGCCTCTCAGAAAACCTCCAAGATTCGGAGGGTGGTCCATTTATCGCCCTTGATCCTCAATTTGCGCAGAACTTCCTGCACCGACTTCAGTCCACTATCGCCGATTCCGCCTTTGCCATTCAACCGATACTCCTGGTCAATGCCAATTTACGTCACCCTATTCGCAAGTTACTCGAACGCATCCTGCCCAACCTGGTCATCCTCAGTCACAATGAAATCCCGAACACCATTAACATCATCACCGTGGGAGTTGTAGGCCAATGAAAATAAAGAAATTTGAAGCTTCAACCATGAAAGAAGCCCTCGAAAAAATCAAGGTGGAGATGGGGCCGGATGCCTTCATCCTGGCAACCAAAAACATCACCAAAAAGGGACCTCTCGGCTTTGGTGAACGGACATTCCTGCAAATAACGGCCGCGACGGAAGAAGAGGATCCCATGAATTCTCTCGACCTGACACAGGACGAAGAGCCAGAGTGGCCCGAGTCGCCTAAACAACCGACTGAAACCACCGAGACAAAAGAGCCGACTCCCACCTACAACGCCAAAGGTTCACAATCGAACTTCTCGGAGGGTTTTGATGCGGTTTTCAATCATGTTCCAAAGGAGACCCGTTCTTCCAAACCGCTGCGCAAGGAATTGACCGAGCTCAAACAATTGATCAAAGACATGGGCCGAGGCGGTGAAGATTTAAAACCACTTCAAGATGAGATAAACGACCTAAAGTCGCTGCTCTTTTCCATGGCGAAACAGAGCCCTACCATTCATTTTGATACCCGAAATCCCGCCCTCATAGCCACCTACCATCATCTTCGGGAGAAAGGGATTGAGGACGCCCTGGCCGGGAAATTGGTGCAGATGGCAGAACGTAAGCTGAATGCCATGGACAAGTCCAACATACACCGTGTTAAGGAATACATCGGTCGGCTCCTCGTTCAAACAATTAATGTTGCAGGAGAACTGGAACTGCAAGAGAACAAGACACGCATGATCGCTTTTGTGGGTCCAACCGGTGTGGGCAAAACCACTACTCTGGCCAAGCTCGCTGCCTACTGCGCCTTACAACTCAACCAAAAAGTCGCCCTCATCACGCTGGACACCTATCGCATCGCCGCAGTCGACCAGCTCAAAACCTATGCCAAAATCATGGATATCCCGGTCCAGGTCGCCCTCAACTTGCACGAACTACGTCAAGCCATTCAATTTCATCAGGATAAATCGCTAATTCTTATTGATACGGCGGGTCGTTCACCCAATAACCAGGTCGGCATGGAGGATCTCAAACAGTTCTTCGCCAATCAAAAGGACATCGAGATCCACCTGGTCCTGAGCGCCACGACTAAAGACTCCGATCTAGCCGATGTCATCGCGCGTTTTGAGTCTCTGAACCCAGCCTACTTCACCTTCACGAAGCTGGACGAAACGCGTTCCTACGGATCACTGTACACCCAGCTGATCAAGACTCGAAAACCCGTCAGCTTCTTAACCACCGGTCAATCCGTACCCGAAGACCTCGAATTCGCCAAAGCTGAAACACTCTCTGCCCTCTTCCTGGGCACGCCACTCGAAGAACTCTTCCAGGAGGCCGGCTGAAATGGATCAAGCCCAAAGCCTGAAGAACCTGGTTCGCGAGCGCAACCGCGACCGACAAAAGAGCCAGGATGACAGCTATTCATGCGAAATTATCGCAGTCACCAGTGGCAAAGGTGGCGTGGGTAAGACCCAGATCAGCTTGAACCTCGCCCTGGCCCTTTCCAGAAAGGCCCGCGTGTTGCTCCTGGACGCAGATATGGGCACGGCCAATGTCGATGTCCTGCTTGGGATCGATCCACGCAAAAACCTCAGCCATGTGCTCAACCAAGGCGAAAAGATTCGCGATATCCTCGTTACAATAACCCCGAATCTCAAACTTCTGCCCGGTAGCTCCGGTCTCACCCTGCGTGCACCGACCCATTTCGGCTGGGCTCCTGTGATTGAAGAGGCCGACCAACTCAGTGCCGATTTCGATTACATTATCATCGATACGGCTGCCGGAATATCAGACACCATCATCAGCATTCTCTGTGAATCGGATCGCGTCATTCTGGTTTGCACATCAGAACCCACCGCAATCGTCGATGCCTACGCGCTGAGTAAGACCCTGTTGCAACGCAATCCCAACCGCAAAATCGAGCTAATTGCAAACTCGGTTCAGAATGAAGAAGAGGCCCGTGAAATCCACACGAAATTACAGGGAGCCTTTCGCCATTTTTTGAACAAAGATATTTCTTATTTATCACATATCTTGTACGATAATCACATCATACAGTCCATACACCAACAGAAACCGATCTATCTCTCGTCCCCTGATCTCCCTGTTTCAAAACTCTTTTCTGAACTGGCTACCAAACTCGCGCACGGACCCGATTGGCGTGGAGGAAAAGGGTTGAGCCAAGTGTTCCGAATCTTGAAAGGCTAAGGAGCTATAATGACCAGCATTGAAACCCAAGAGACGTTCAATCGCTCGGACCGCGAAGGTCTCATCCAGGAATATATTCCCTTGGTGAAGTACCTGGCCCACCGGATCAGTATCAAACTGCCCAGCCATGTTGAACTGGACGACCTGGTCAACTCCGGAGTGATCGGCCTGATCGATGCCATCGAAAAATTCGATCCGGGTCGCGGCATTAAGTTCAAAACCTATGCCGAGTTCCGCATTCGAGGGTCCATTTACGACGGTCTACGTAGCCTAGACTGGGTACCTCGTTCCGTGCGCAAGCAGAAGAAGTTTGTCGAAGAACAATACTCGACCCTTGAACAGGAATTGGGGCGACACGCCACCGACGAAGAAGTCAGCGAAAATATGGGAATCGGTATCGATGAGTTCTACAAAATCCTCGATAACCTGAAGGGTGTTACGCTAGGCACGTTCATCGAAATAAACTCGTCCGACAGCCAAAGCGCCGTGGAGGGGGAGTCGGCCATTGCCTTCATTCCAGACACCTCTTCAGACGACCCCTACTATGTTTTCCAGAAACAGGAAGTTACTAATATCCTGGCAGAAGCGATTAAAGAGCTTCCCGAAAAAGAGAAATATGTTGTTTCGCTCTACTATTTCGACGAATTGACCATGCGTGAAATTGGAACGGTCCTCAATATCACCGAGTCGCGCGTATCTCAACTGCATACCAAGTCCATGCTCCACCTGCGAGACCATCTCAAAAAGAGCTTCAACGGGCTTGAATAAGGAACATCCACCATGGCGAAGATACTCACCCAAGAAGAAGTCGATGCCCTATTAAGTACGGTCCAGACCGGTGGCTCGGCCCCGGAGGAACCCGGGTTCACCCAGGAGTTTCAAACCGTCTCCGAGCCAAAGAAACCCAAGGCACAGAACTTCAAGAAAGTCACCGTTTATAATTTCAAGCGGCCGGATCGCGTTTCCAAAGAGCAAATGCGTTCGCTGCATTTCCTGCACGACCGCTTCGCCAGGAACTTTTCCAGCTCGCTAAGCGCTTTTTTAAGAACCATTTCGGAGATCAACCTGGTCAGCGTGGAACAGTTGACCTATTCAGAGTTCCTGTTGAGCTTACCGGACCCAACCTGTTTCTGTTCGGTGTCCATGAAACCACTGGAAGGAAACGCGGCCCTGGAGATCAACCCTTCCCTCGTCTTCCCAATCATCGACAAGATGCTTGGCGGTCCAGGGGAGCCACTTCAGGAAATCCGAGCGCTGACCGCCATTGAACAGAGCATTTTTGAAGCCATTCTCAAGTTGGTTCTCAAGGATTTGATGGACGTCTGGGAACAGATCATCCAACTGGACATGAAGATCCATGCACAGGAAACCTCGCCGCAATTAATCCAGGTTGTTGCGCCAAACGAAGTCGTCGTACTCATCGTATTCGAGGTCAAGTTCCAGGATGTCGTTGGTATGATTAACTTCTGCATCCCCTCCATCATCCTCGAACCTATCTCCAAAGAATTCGACCAGGAATGGTATACGGGCTATAAGAAGAGCGATACCTTCGAGGAAGCGCGGATGTTGAGTGAACTCATGAAACGAGTTTACTTTGAGGTTGCCGGCGAAATTCGCGGCTCCACGATTTCAGTCCGGGATTTTCTGAACCTGGAAGCTGGCGATATTATCCAGCTCGTCAATCGCCCCGATGACCCTATGATCCTGAGTGTGAACTCCGTTCCCAAGCACCGCGGGCAGGTCGTATTATTAAATAAACAACGCTCCTTCCAACTGGAAGAACCCATTATCACCCCTTGAGGAGATTTCCATGAGTGAATTGACCACTGATCAAACTGAAACACTAGGCGTTCTCGGAGAAGTCATCGCCGATTCATCATTTACCGTGCTCTCAATGTTGCTCGGACGAGACATCGATTTGATGCCGACGCGTTCGGATATTATGAATAAGTCGGAAGTCCTCGAATTGGGTTGGGATAAGCTGGTCATCGCACGTGCCTCGTTCACAAAAGGCATAGAAGGCGATATTTTCTTCCTCTTCCAAATGGAAGATGTCACCCGCACGATCGATCTGATGCTTGGAGGAGAAGGCGATGCCGCCCCGGAACTCAATGAAGACAGTTCCGACGCCCTGAGCGAAACCGTGAATCAAATTCTAGGGGCCACTTCTCAGACGCTTTCAGAGCGTATTGAAATCAGTGTTTCGGTCGGTCAGACCGAGGTCGTTTCAGGCCCCGATCCTGCCTCGCTGCTTTCGAAACAGTTTGACGGGGACACCTTCCCCGGTGTGGATTACTCATTGGACCTCGATGACCTGATCAATTCAAAAATGTACCTCGCCCTCAACCAAAAGCTACTCGACTCGCTATCCGATGCGCTTCACCGTGAAAAAGAAGAGCCTTCTGCGGCACCAGAACCTGCCGCACCTGCCCAGGCAGCACCCCAGCCCGCTGCCACAGCTCCCGCCATGTCACCGACAGCTCCCGCACCGGCACCGGTCATGGCGCCTCCGCCAGCCGACATCAAAAATATCGACCTGCTGATGGACATCGAACTACCCATCATTATTCAAATTGGCAAAACAGAGCTTCTGCTTCAGGACATCCTCAAACTGACACCAGGAGCCATAATCGAACTTAATAAAGCGACTGAGGACCCGATCGATCTCATGGTCAACAATAAACTCGTCGCTCGTGGCGAAGTCGTGGTAGTTGAAGGCAATTTCGCGTTTCGAATCACCGAGATCGCCTCACCTGCAGATCGGATTCAATCGCTGAGGTAAATCAAGTTTTCAATTTCTGTAACCCAGGCTCAAAACCTGCCAAAACTCAGTATCCCAACCTCTTCTATTACAAAGCAATTTAAGATCTTGCGCCCTCCGCTTCAAGGCGGCGGAGCTCTGCTTCACTGAAACCCGCCTTCAAGCGAGCTTGGCGATTGAATGGACCTCGCAGCGGGCCTTTCATATAGGCGTAAATTAGTTCAAAGAATCTTTTTTCGGGATCGGTGCCCCTACGCTCACACTCGAATTTGAACCAGCGGCTCGAAGCGTTTACATGACCGACTTCATCGTTGGCGATCATTTCCAGCACCTTAACCACATTGGAGCGGCCAAGAGCTTCGAAGCGCCTGCAGATGCCCGGAACAACATCAAGGGCCCGTGCCTCGAGGATGCGATGTACCACGCCCATCCTTGCCTCAAGACTGGTGCGGGTTTTTACAGCCATCTGCCAAAGTTGATCGTGAACCGGAAAATCTCCGTAGTCGTGGCCCAAGGCCCTCAGCGCATCACGCAAGCCAAGGAAGTGGGTCCTCTCTTCGTCAGCGGTTTGAACCCAATCGTCGATGAATTCACGAGGCAAGTCCCGGAACCGCAAGACTGAGTCCCAGGAAAGGTTCACCGCGGTCCACTCAATATGGGCAAGGGCGTGCAGCATGGCCGCCTGTCCTTCAGGAGAGGTGAGTTTACGCTTGGGGACATCGCGTGGCATCACCACAATGGGTCGTTCTGATCGACCCAACTCAGGACAATCGGTACGTTGATCGTGCCTAGGCGTCGCTTCATCCACGGATATTGCTCCCGTTTTCCAAAGGGACGCCAACTCGCGCGTTCGCTCCATTTTCTCATCGGGGTCTTTGGCGTTGAGACATTGGGAAGCTTGCTCGAAGAGGTTCATACACTCGCATTCCTTTTCAGCACGTCACCCTACCCTGCCGATACCATCTTCTTGAAGAGAACCGGGTAAATGACCGAAGTCAGGATGGCGGCCAACAAAATAGAGGCCGTATGACTTTTGTCGAGTACGCCAGCATCCAGCCCAAACGTGGCCAAGGCCACGAGCAGCGTCAGAGGGAACGTCAGGGCCAGCCCCGTTGCAATCATTTCACGGGTTGACAACCCCGTCAGCAACAGAACCGGACTCGCCACGAGGCGCACAAGGAAGATGAGCACAGTAATCAGGAGGGCGAATTTCAGGACATTGAAATCCAAAAAGTCCACCAACTCGAACTTCATTCCAACGGTAATGAAAAAGATAGGCACCAAAAACCCATAACCAAAACTACCCATCTTATGGAGCAACTCCTCTCGATTGGAGAATATGGCGGCGAAGATCATTCCGCCGATGAAGGCTCCGATAATGAGTTCCAGGTTCAACATAGAGGCAACGGCAACAAATACAAGCATGTGGGCAAGGTTGCCGCGTACAGAACTCTCGAATGTGTTCTCGGAGTGCATCACCAATTTGGCAAGGTTCGGGTGCCACCAAGTCACGTAGCGATAAATTTTCAACGAGAGAAAGACGAGGAAGCCAAAAAACAGGATTTCGAGAAGATGAACCAGCGAGGCCAAGGAAAAACCGTATCTTGTCTGCAGGATAAAAACGGTCAGACCAATGAGGCTGATGATTTCACCAATCGTTCCGATCAACAGGAGTTTCTGACCCGAGCCCGTATGCAGGATCTGACAATCCTTGAGAACTGGAAACAGTAGCCCGACCGCACTGGTCAAAAAGATAAGCCCAAATATAAGGGGTAAATTCAGCAGGAACGCCGCAGCAAAGGAAGCCACACCAACCACAAGGTACATCAGCAGATAGATCAGGATTTCGGCAGCCGGTGTTTTCTGAATGCGGTCGAAATCTATCTCTAACCCGGCGAGGTACATCAGGAGCACAAAGCCCAGTTCTCCGAGGAATTGAATACTGTGCGGCATTTCCTGCATGAAGAAGAAACCGAGCAAAAGCCCGTAGATAATTTCACCCGCCGCATTGGGCATTTGGATCAGCCGCGTCAGGAAAGGAATGATGAAACCGCCCGCTGCAAGACAGACGAGGAGGATCATTTCATAATCGGTCATCAGTGATATCTCCTGGAATCACGAGTACAGATGATTTCGTCTTTTTGCTAAGCAAGTAGGGTACGTTGCGATTGAAGAAGCCCGTCGGTTCCGTGTGGTCGGAAACAACCACAAGTAATTTTTTTTCGTCTTCATTGAGAATTTGAAGTGTCTCGCGGACGGGGTTACCTTCCAGGAAGTGATAGGTGAATTCCTTCTTAAAAATAGACTTGAAGTCCTTGACAAGACTCAAGCGTTCTTCGATTTGCACCTTATCTTTTTCGTACTGCATCGCCTCAGGAAGAGCGACATAAGTTACCTCAAGGGGTAGATCCGTCATCCGCGAGATCTCAAACCCGGTTTCTAAAGCCACTGCAGGCTGATCCGTGTTCAAAGACACAACAAT
>Ga0070729_10003429_pt1 | contig 18459 bp, 5 predicted proteins | sample tdDd472_FD_66725 | JGI IMG/M metagenome (GOLD analysis project Ga0070729, IMG submission 66725) | Marine sediment microbial communities from the Atlantic coast under amendment with organic carbon and nitrate - tdDd47.2 | ecosystem: Environmental > Aquatic > Marine > Coastal > Sediment | place... | reverse complement strand
AAGAAGATGAGAGTGCAGAAAACATCACCAACGCCACAGCGAAACAACGTATAGAACGTCTGGTAAATACTTTCACCCGTGAATTTAAAAAAGAATGGGACTGTTCCAAAAAGAATATAGAATTTCGCATTGTCGAAATTACCGACACAATTGTCTCGCTTAAAAGTCGCAGATGGATTTCTATCAAACGTAAGCTTTGGGTATCCGAAGGCGACAGATTAAAGGAATTTTTCCGTAAAATAAAAAACCGCATAGCAGAAAAATACGCAGCTCAGGAAGAGAAAATAGGTCTGTGGCTAAACGAAACGATAAAGCCTGCCATGGGTCTCACGCAAACTGTAAAAATACAGTCTTCTTTCTCCAAACTGGATGACCGCTGGATTAACCCTCCGGTAGTACCAGACGATTTGTCCGACATTCTGCTTGACCGCCACAACCCTTCTCTAATGGTTGTGCCAGATCCAATTGTAAAAATGCTAGAAAAGCTGAAGACATATTACAAGGCCAACGGTAGCGGAAACCTCCTTTACATCACAGATCATCAAACAGGATCGTTTGGTCTTATAGCTTATTTGATAAAGAAAAACTTTTCCGATCTTACCTTTCGGGTCTATCGCCAGAAAAAAACAATGCCAATAAAAAAACTGGCGGAATTTAAAGAAGACGTAATTCTGCTGGATGACTTTGAAAAAATGATCTATCTTGACGAAGATAACATTCAACATGCGGCCAACCTGATTTTGCAGATACTGGAATCCGACAAGCTGTATATTCTGTCTATCCACCATGCTACAGCAGAACAGCTACGTCTGGCCGTACCAGCTTTTTCTCGTTTTCTTTTTCAGGTTGATTTTAGTAAATATGAGTTTGAATCCTTTCGTGAAATTATAGCAAAACGCATGGTAGTTTCTGGTTATACTTTTGAATATAATGACGAAAACGAATTTTGGTCGAAGCTGTATCAGGCGAGTTCCGGTATACCGGGAATAGGATTAAAGTTGCTGCTGCGTTGTGTGCAGAAAATTTCACAACAAACAGTCAATCTTGAATACAATCTTCCGGGTTTAAAAGATTTTTTCTCGAAGCTTAGTTTGGAAGAACTTCTGCTTCTCAAGCGAATTTACATGCATCCAATGATCAATGCAGAGTTGCTGGCAGACTATGACCTACACTCTACTAAACTTGCACTATCAAATTTAAAAAGCATGAATGTAATTGTAGAGCATTATCAGCATTTCGAAATTCGCGCCGAGCTTGTTGGTGGATTACGAGATTATCTTATCCGAACCAATTTAATATAGAAAAGAAATTCACATGGAGAATTTTCAAAATTTATTACAAAGCGTTGAAATAACCTGGTTTCAGATTGCCTTAGCTTTTCTCATCCTGATTGTCACCTATTTTTTAAACCAGATTATGTTGAAATTCAGTTTGTATCTTTATCAGCAACAAGTTTTCGTCATCAGAAAACTTCGTTTCTGGATACCGCTGGTTCGCATCATCCTCTGGGGAGGTGGAATATTTTTCTCTATCAAAGTCCTGCATCCCCCTGCAGAATTGATTTTCGCACTTGTAACCAGTGCAGGTGTAGCTATTGGTCTGGCTGCACAGGAGCTGGTTAAGTACATATTTGGTGCAATTATAATCTGGTCTGATAAAATTTATCAGGAAGGTGACAGAATTACAATTGGTGAGGTTGAAGGTATCGTACAATCCATCGGTCTTAGAAGTACCAAAGTATGGGCCTACGATGACACTATTATCGTAGTGCCAAACTCTCAACTACTAAACACTATCGTTTACAACTCAAACTCGGGAGATTCGGCAGAACAGATTCTGGTGGACTTGTATCTTTCGCTGGATGTAGATTCGGACAAGGCGGCACAACTTGCAAAACTGGCTGCCATCAGCAGTGATCTGGTCGAACCAAATAAACCGGTAAGTGTGCTGGTAAGCGACTATCTCGATGGTCGAACCGCAATGACAAGAATTCGTCTCAAGGTTTATGTTCGTAACGTATTATATGAAAAACGCCTTGCATCAGAAGTCAGCACCAGAGCCAAGAGACTATTTCGGCAAAACAACCTCTATCAGACATCAACAACAAATAACAAAGCAGATTCCGAAAACAGTAATGCAATCTCAAATGCATCCGATAGCAATAATGTAAGTGGTTAGCCTCACTTATACTGCTTTAAAGCAACTTTAAGTTTAACCAAATTTTACAGGTAAAAAATGGATCTATTATTCGAAATCATTAGTATCTTAGCTCTGGCTGCAACTGTAGTATTTATCTGCCAGAAAATGAAAATCCCTTCGATTGTAGGTTTTTTGATAACCGGTATAGCCACCGGCCCCAGTGGTATTGGAATAATTACAAATATCGAACAAGTTGATGTTCTGGCAGAAATTGGCATTGTCCTGTTACTATTTACTATCGGTATGGAATTTTCGCTAAAAAAGCTACTCCAAATCAAAAAAGCAGTTTTTCTTGGTGGATCCCTACAGGTTTTTCTGACAATAGGCGCATGCTACGGCATTGCTCTGGCTTTCGGTCAAAGATTTCAAATAGCACTTTTCATAGGCATGATGATAGCTATAAGCAGTACGGCCATTATTCTCAAGCTATTGCAGGAAAGAGCCGAGATAGACACACCCTACGGCCAGACAACACTCGGCATTCTGATTTTTCAGGATATCCTTATTGTACCGCTAATGTTGTTGGTACCTCTGCTTGGCGGTGCAGGGTTTGACAGTGAAGTACCTGCTTACATCTTTCTTGGGAAAATTGTTCTGGCAACAGCCGGAGTAATAGTTCTGGCAAAATGGGGCGTTCCAACCATCCTGTATCAGATAACAAAAACACGCAATAGAGAGCTGTTTTTGCTAAGTGTGCTGGTCATTGGTTTCTCTATCGCATGGCTCTCCCATAGCATTGGTCTTTCTTTGGCGCTGGGTGCTTTTCTTGCTGGCCTGATTATTTCAGAGTCAGAATACTCCAGTCAGGCACTAGGAACCATCACACCTTTCCGCGATATCTTTCTGAGTATCTTCTTTATCTCCATTGGTATGTTGGTAGACCTCTCATTCTTTGCCAACAATGTATTTGTAATTCTGGCAATCGGCATAGCTGTATTACTAGTGAAATCCATTTTAGCCGGCTTTGCAACTCTTGCTTTAGGGTTTACAATTCGCCACGCAATTTTATCCGGTTTCGCTTTGAGTCAGGTGGGAGAATTCTCTTTTCTGCTTTCAAAATCAGGCTTGGCCAACGGACTTCTGACACCAGACACCTACCAATTGTTTTTAGCGGTAACAGTTTTGACAATGGGTGCCTCTCCACTAATGCTGACAGCCTCCAGAAAACTGGCAGCATTTATCTCTGACAAAAATTTATTCAGCAAGCCGGGTGCAAAGTTTCCTGCCGAAATATTGGAAAATGTCCCTAACGATAAAGATCATCTTCTGATAATAGGCTTTGGTCTTAACGGGAAGAATCTGGCCATGGCTGCCAGCAAAATTCAAATTCCACATTCCATTATCGAAATGAATCCTGAAACTGTGAAAAGGGAACAAAAAAACGGCATCCCCATTCATTTCGGCGATGCAACCAACGAGGAAGTCTTGTGTCATTTTGGTGGTTGCAATGCAAGAGTTGCGGTAGTTGCCATTAACGACGCCTCTGCAACCAGGCGAATTGTCGAATTGCTGCGACATACAAATCCCAAGCTCCACATAATTGTCAGAACCAGATTCGTCAAGGAAGTCAAGCCACTATACGATCTTGGTGCCAGTGATGTTATCCCGGAAGAGTTTGAGACATCCATTGAAATCTTCACCAGAGTCATGAAGAAATATTTAATAACTCGTCAGGATATTGAGCACTTTACCACAGAAATCCGCTCCGCATCCTACGAAATGCTTCGCTCACCTTCCATGCAAAAAACTTCCATTGATGCCATGCTACCACTACTGAACGAGGTAGAAGTCAGTTCCTTTCACATTCCCAAAAACTCCATTCTATCTGGCAAAAACCTGAAAGAAGCAGGTTTAAGACGACAATACAACATCACGGTATTGTCCATTCAGCGCGAAGGACAACTGGTTTCAAACCCGGATGGTGAACAGCAGATGCATCCCAATGACATTATTCTTGCAATGGGCAAACCTTCGGACCTGCAAGAACTTTCACAGTTGATTATCAGTGAGAATGGCAGCTTGTAACTGGAAAATCTTTGTTTTACAAGTGCTGCCTGCTAACAACTTTTCATATATAAATTCAACAATTTAAGTTGTTATATGCACCATTATGTGATAGTTATTTTTCCCTAACAGCCAAAGCTATGGTGGAAGAATGTTGTCACTATACATATCTTAACGATACCACAAGATTTTGAGGCGATAAAGGGGCTGGATCGCCTAAATTAAATGGAGTAAACACTATGCGTTTATCGATCATCCTGACTTTTATTCTATTACTGTGCATGAATCTGACTGCCTGCGGAGATACTGTAGACAACGGCTCCACAGATGGCGACATCGAACAATCAGAAATAATTGATGGAGATACAAACAACGACAATCTGTTGGCCAATGGCATAAAATGTGGCAACAACTCCGATTGCGAAAGTGATTTCTGTGTGGATGGCATTTGCTGCAATAGCTCCTGCGATTCAGGTTGCGAAGCCTGTAATCTGAAAGACAGACCTGGAGAATGCACAACACGTCAGGCAGGTGACAACACCGAGTGTGAGACATGTTACAGTTGCAATGGTGAATCCAATGTTTGCACAGCAGAGACCGCCGATAACGGCAATGGCTGCGAGGACGATTGCAGCTATTGCAATGCTGGAAAGTGCGAACCAAGACCTGCGGGAGCCTTTGACGAGTGTAGAAGCTGCGAAGCCTGTGATACTGAAGGCGGAGATTGTGCGCCTGTCACAGCAGACAACGGCAAAGACTGCGATACAGAATGCTCTTACTGCGATAGCGGAGTTTGCCAGATAAGACTGGCCGGAGCAATTGATGAGTGTGGCGCATGCTCAATATGTGGAGATGATGGCGGTGATTGCGAAGGCATAACAGCCGACAACGGCAAAGACTGTGAAGACGATTGCAGCTATTGCAACGCGGGTGTCTGCGAAGCCAGAGCAGCCGGCGCAACTGACGAATGCGACACCTGTCAGGCCTGCAATTCAGCAGGAGGCAACTGCACCGAATTAACCTCAGACGAAGGCAAAAACTGCGAAGATGATTGTTCCTATTGTCACGAGGGAGTTTGCAAACCTCGTTTTGCCGGTGCCACTGACGAATGCGGAACCTGTGAATCATGCGGAACAGAAGGCGGAGATTGCTCTGCTATCACAGCCACAGACGGCAAAGACTGCGACAGTGATTGCACATATTGTAAAGCCGGCATATGTGAAGATCGTTTGCAGGGTTCAATTGATGAATGTGGCACTTGTGAAGCCTGTAACACAACTGGTGGAAGCTGCGCTGCACTGACTGCTGAAGACGGCAAAGACTGCGACACCAACTGTACATACTGCAATGCAGGTGCTTGCGAAAATCGCCCACAGGGAGCATCTGAAGAATGTGGCACCTGTCAAACCTGCGATGCAAGTGGCGGAATATGCGCGGCTATCAGCTCCGATGAAGGTAAAGACTGTGAAGGCGACTGTTCCTATTGTAATGCTGGTTCCTGTGAACCCCGTCTTCAGGGAGCAGACGACGAATGTGGAATCTGTCATGCCTGTGACAGCAATGGTGGTAGCTGCGCTGCAATTACAGAGTTATCCGGCAAAGGATGCATTGGCGAATGTTCATTTTGCAATGCAGGTTCATGCGAACCTCGTCCACAGGGAGCAGATGAAGAATGTGGAACCTGTGAAGCCTGCAATGAAGAAGGTGGAAGCTGTGTAGCCTTGTCTGCCGATGATGGCAAAGACTGCATCGACGATTGTTCTTACTGCAACGCCGGTACATGCGAGCCACGTTTAAAGAATTCCTATGAAGAATGCGGAACCTGCGAAGCCTGTAACATGGATGGTGGAGACTGTCTCGCAGTAAACTCCGACAATGGAAAAGGCTGTGAAGGTGGTTGTACTTACTGTAGTTCCGGTAGCTGCGAAACAAGGTTAGCTGGTGCAACAGAAGAATGTGATGCCTGTCATGCATGTGATACCGATGGCGGAATTTGTGCAGCCGTAAGCTCGGATGACGGCAATCAATGTATTGGCGACTGCACCTACTGCAATGCTGGAAGCTGTGAAAACCGTCTTGCAGGAGCAGGAGAAGAGTGTGACGCCTGCGAAAGTTGTAATGTAGACGGTGGTATTTGTACTGCCGAAACAGCAGACGAAGGTAACAAATGTGAAGGCAATTGTAGCTACTGCGACGCTGGTACATGCAAGGATCGTTTGGCAGGCTCAAATGATGAATGTGACACTTGCCAGGTTTGTTCCTCAGAAGGTGGCAGTTGCACAGCAATCACGGCCTACGATGGAAAAAATTGCCAGGGTGATTGTTCGTTCTGCAACTCAGGTACATGCGAGAATCGCCTTGCAGGCGCATCAGAGGAATGCAACACCTGCCACGCCTGTGATGAAGATGGCGGAAGTTGTGCGGCATTAACAAATGCTGATGGTAAAAACTGTATTGATGATTGTTCTTCTTGTAATGCTGGCTCGTGCGAACCTCGTTTGGCTGGTTCCACTGAAGAATGTGGAACTTGCGAAGCATGTGATGTAAACGGTGGCAATTGTGTAGCACAAAGCTCAGATAACGGTAAAAACTGTGCTGGTCAGTGTTCTTATTGCACGTCCGGCTCCTGCAACTTGCGTCTTGCTGGTGACTCGACAGAATGCGAAACCTGCGAATCCTGCAATATAAGTGGTGGAATATGTGCCGCTGAGACAGCGGATAACGGCAAAAACTGTTATGATGAATGCACCTATTGTAGTGCCGGTATTTGCTCAGATCGTCAGGCGGGAGCAACCAACGAATGTGGCACCTGCGAGTCCTGCAACACAGGTGGTGGAAGTTGCGCAGCCATAACAGCAGAAGATGGAAAAGACTGCGACACAGATTGCAGCTATTGCAATGCTGGCTCATGCGATCCTCGTTTGGCCGGAGATTCAGAAGAATGCGATACCTGCACAGCTTGCGATGGTAATGTTGGTACATGCTCTGCAATAACTGCGGATAATGGTCAAGGCTGCGATAACGACTGCACCTATTGCAATGCTGGCTCTTGTGAAATTCGCCCTGATGGCGCTACAGAAGAATGCGACACCTGCCATGCCTGTTATGCCGGTGGTGGTGATTGCCATGCCCTAAGCGCTGATGATGGTAAAAACTGTGTAGCCGACTGCTCTTATTGTGATGCAGGTATTTGCAATGACTTTGGCTGCAACTGTCCAGAGGGTCACACAGGCAATGATTGCTCAGAATGTTTGCCAGACTATCAGGATCATGACAACGATGGCATATGCACAATTGCCTGCAATCATGTCAATGCCTGCAATATGCCCTTTGCCTGTATTGATACAACAGGTACCGCAAATTGTGATTGCATCCCCGATGAAATTACCAAGCTGGGAAAAGTGGGAGGATCTCCATACAGTATTGCGATAAAAGATAATATTGCATATTTATCTACTAAGGGTTCAAGCATTTTTATCTACGAAATAAGCAATCCTTCAAGCCCTGTATATATTGCCAGAGTGAATATCGAAAGCAACAGCTATAACCACCCCAAAAACATGGTTATTCACGGCAACCATTTATACTTTGCACTAAGCTATACCGGTATAGCAGTCTATGACATCACAAATCCCCTGCTACCGAGCTACCAAAACATAATTAATACTCCGGGCAAAGCAATGAATATTGATATACATGATGGTTATGCCTATGTATCCGACTATGATCATGGTGTAACAATAATGGATTTGAGTACACCATCAGAGCCTTCAATAGTAGCAACAATTCCAACTAATCATCTGGCATTTGAAGTTGCATTCTCTGGAGACTTTGCCTATATCGCAGATTACAGTTCAGGAATCGTGAAGGTAGATATTTCAGACCCAACTACTCCGCTGGTAATTGGCTCCACAGCAAGCGCAGGGCCAATAATGTCAGTTGCCACCTCAGGATCTTATCTCTATGCAGCCGATTACCAATATGGCATGAGAATCTATGACATAAGCACTGCTTCACCATCATATGTAACAACATATGTAGTTTCACATCCTAACAAATTGCAAGTTGTTAACGATCAGGCATTCGTTTCCCATGGCAACGATATAAGTGTCGTGGATATTTCTACACCGTCCACCCCAAGTTCTGTGCATGATATAAACTGTAGCAGTAGTGTGAATGATTATGTTGCAAATGGCGACAAAGCTTTTATCGCAACATCCTACACTGGATTTCGTATATATGATCTGTCAGATGAAACGTCCAGCACTATGCTTTCGCGCACTGACAGAGCAGATTATATCAGACAGGTAAGAGTATATAATGGTGTCCCTGTTATTGGTCACTATGGTTACGGCATTGCAAGCCTGGACACAAGCGATGTCAATGACATTCAAATACTAAGCGGAGTGGAAACTCCATACCTTAGAGACATGGAATTGCTTGGACAATATGCAGTTGCAGTATCGAATCTGGGAGGGCTATATGTAGTTGATGTATCCAACCCAAATAACTTACAATTAATTACCAGCGATGGGAATTTTGGTTCGACATTGGATCTTGCAATTAGTGGTGACCTTGTAATATTATCACGTTCAAACGGTATTTTAATTGCCGACCTTTCAGACCCTTTAAATCCTGAATGGCTTGGAGAAGCAACAGTTGCAAGCACTCCAGACTATATTGCAGTTAAAGATTCCTATGTATATCAAGCTGACTCTGATGTAGGAGTATACGTATACAGCATTGCAAACCCAGACAACCCAACACTTGTCAAGACAATATCAATAAACCAGGACACGAGAAACCTCACCATTTCCGATGATTTGTTATATGTTGCAACAAGCGATGGAGTGTATGTTTACAACCTGGCAACACCCGCTAATCCAGAGTACCTCTACACCATTAGTCCCGGTAATTCCAGAACTCAAATTATGGTACATAAAAACATTCTTTTCTCAACTGCGGGCTCAGGAATATATATGTCTGATATTGCCGATCCTTTAAACCCAGTATCACTTGACTACGTATCATCTCCCGAAGTTTTATCGAGGATGATGATAGATGAGAACACATTATACGTTTCAGGCAATCAAGGTGGATTCCAGATGCACAGCTTCAATGACTGTCAGGGATGCAGCGCAGGCTACGCCTGGGATTTGGGCGAATGCAGAGCAGTTGAATAAACCTTAGCTTTGTCCTTCAAAATAAAAACGCTGGCTATTTTTCAGAATAGGCCAGCGTTTTTTTATATGATTTTCATCTGATTAAAACATACTTCAAAACATTTTACCGGTTCACTACTTTTTGCAGGTTTCAGTTCTCTTTAATTGAACCTCAGATTATTCTTATCGAGTCTCCAGACTTGACCGCCGTAAAGATAATAAAAAGTTAGATCTTCAACGTTTTCCCAAGCTGGTTAGAAGACCCTTGCAGAACATCCCAAGATTCCGACCTGGAGATCCGCACCTGCTCTGCTGTGATAAACACTCGCTCATCCCGAGTGTCGCCCGCAGGGAGGTGTATCGAGGGATTAGTAGAACCTGCACAACATAAGCAACATTCACAGCACAGAATCTAAAACAGAAAAGGCGACTCAACCTAATGATCGAGTCGCCTTTAAATTTTGCTAGATCAAACTCTATTCAGGAAGTGGCCCAAGACCTGAAATCTCGGAAGTCTTAAAGCCACTCTTGTCAATTGCATTGGCAGAGTCACTCAAAACAAACTTGGAATCGAAAGTGCCATCGAACGCACCCCAGTAATTCTGAGTACAGTCAATGGTTCCACCAGCCATAATAGCAGACAACTCAACCACTCTCGGTGGTGTTATGGTGCTGGTATGGTAGAAGACCTTGTTGATTGTCATGCGAGCGTAATAGTATGAGTTTGAATCATACACTTTAGGAAGTAATCCTGTATAGCCATTTGAATAAATGTCTTTCCACACATTGCTGGAATAACTTCCAAAGGAAGAGATTTGAGAATTTCCAGGATAAGAAAACACATATCCTGTTAGAGATGAACTGCTACTTGATTCGTAATAGGAAGTATTCATATACTCAATAACCGGGCCACCAGTTTGATAGCTGTCACCTGTGTAGGTGCCACCAGACATGCTTGCGGTTGTTTCGAGTTCTAAGGCTATCTCATCAATGTAACCTGCTTCCTGAGTACCATTGCCGAAAATATTATTGTTGTTAATAACATTGGAAGGCTGGTATGTGCTGCTGGAATAGTACTTAGCAAAGATACCATCGGAAGTATTGTATTTTATATTGTTGTAATGAATGTCACCAGAAGAATCACCCTCAAGTTGAACTCCTGTTTTATTGTACTGAATATTGCTGTTTTTGATTTCTGCAGCAGATCTGTAAATGTAGATTCCACCTTCATCGTTATAGCGAATGGTACTGTTAAAGATCTGGTTGCCGACAGCTTTATTGCCACTGAAATACAAACCCCAGCCATTATTATATTCAAGTGTCAGATAGTCACCGTTAAGAATAGCGAGGCTGCTATAGGCATAAATGCCAGCGTCCTTACAATTTTTAACAGTCACATGCGACAGATTAAGTGTTCCATTACTATGGTTGAAACCTCTGTTGGCTTTTTCAACAGTGGCATACGAAATGGTACTTACACCCGAGCCGGAACCACTTTGCAGATATTTGAATCCACCCAGGGTTGGAACATCACCAAGAACCGTAAACAAGACCTCGTTGCCAGATGTACCGTTTACATTGAAGTCTCCGCCTTTTCTGTAAATCTGCCAGTCGCCCTGATTATTACCACTGGTGTCTGTGGGCAGGAATGTAACCGTCACGCCAGCTTCGATATTCAAGGTTCCACCAGATTCAATGGTGACATCACCGGAAACAAACACATCTTCATCCCAGGTAACTTCTGTATCAATTACTTCGCCACCTTTGTAGTTTCCTTTGTCCCAGTTTTCATCGTAAGCCACACCGACAAAACCTTGCAGATCAATCTGGGAGCTGGAATTGTAAGAAATCACCGGCAAGACATCGGGCCATGCACCAAAGTAGTTGTGTTTTATGTCAAACGGACTACTCTTGGTATAGACAGAAACCTGGCTCACCTGACCTTCTTTGAAATAACCCACATGGCTGACAGTCGTTCTTCCATAGTAATAGGAATTGCTGTCATATACTTTCAATTTCAGGCCGGTAAACTCATATGATGATAAATCTTTCCAAATATTGGAGGTAGTACTAGAGGCATTCATCACCTGTGTTCCGGCCGGCATGCCGTCAATATATCCGGCAAGTGCAGATGAGCTGGAGCTTTCATAGTATGAGTAGTTCATAAATAATATTTTCTCGGAACTTGGTGTACTCCAGGTCGAAGAAGTATAAGTTCCTCCACTTTGGCTGGCTGTAGTTTCAAAAGAGAAATCAATTTTATCCAGATAAAGGCTACCAACAACCGAGTTACCCATAATGTTGTTGTAATTTATCACAGGTGTCGGGCTGTATGAACCATAGGGCAAGCCTCTGATACCTTCGTGATCGTTGTACTTAATATTGGAGTGAGTAACATCACCATTGGAATCACCCTGCCAGAACATTCCGGTTTCACCGTTGTAGGTTATCTGACAATTGTCAAAATCTGCATTGTCGGAATCCCAGATAAATGTTCCATGAGAGGCGTTTCTAGTAATCAAGCAATCGGTAAACGAGGCACTTGAGGCATTTCTGATATACGCACCTCTGTTACCGTTATCGTATATCTGAATCCCGTCAGTCACCACGTCACTGTTATAAATGTATAAACCGTCATCAACCGAGTCGCGGATAGTTGTGTCGTTTATATTCACAGTTCCTGATGCGGTATAAACCTTAACACCAATATTGTTTTCTCTGAATTCGCAGTTCTCGATTGTTGCAGCAGACCTTACATATAAAGCCGTATGACCATACTCGAACACTGCATGGCTGATAACATGCTCTTCGGTTGAGTCGGAAGCCAGTTCAATCTGGTTCCAGCCCGAAGGAGCAAGAGTTCCAAGCATGGTAAACACTACAGGCGCTGCCTCTGTACCTTCAACAGAAAGTTTTCCATGTACAGTCAAATCAAAATCACCAATGCCATTTTGATCAGTATCCACTCCGTAGAAGATGATGGTAGTACCAGAAGCAATTCTCAGTGTATTGTTTTGTGGCACCCAACAGTCACCGGTTATGTTAATAGTACCCATCCACAAGGTAGAGGTAATCTCACCGTTTACATCCTGTACCATCTGGAAATCTATTGTTCTGCTTGCAGAGTCGGTCTGACCAACTGCATCACGAACTTCCATACCGATTGTATGCTCACCATCGACGGTATATTCATGAACAGCGACCTTTTCAATGCTCCAATCCGTCCAGGTTCCGTCGTTGTCCCAGTCCCAGCGAACTTCCAATTCCTCTACAGCAGTTTCATTATCAGAAACACCGGAGGCATCCACTGTTATCTGTAAATTGTCTGTAATTACTGCGGTAAATGTTGCAACAGGCTCGTAATTCTGCACATCTAAAATGCGTGCTGCTGAAATGCCTTCCGCTCCTTCATCATCTGTGGCTTTGGCCTGTATTTGAATTGTGCTGCCGGTTTCAGCCAGATCCGCCACAGTGTAGGTAAATCTATATGGCACCTCAGTCATCGGCTCTCCAACTACTTCACCATCTGCCACAAGTTCAACTTTGGCAATGGTTCTACCAGGAGAAGGAGTTGTGTCTGCTTCAACTATAATGCTGTCGCCCTGCGTAATAATAAGGTCTTCAATAGGTCTGACCAATACCACTTGCGGAGCGTTTCCATCTGTCACCACTATTGTACAGTTCGCATTCCCTTTTGCACCAAGGTTGTCGGTTACCTGAACAGAAGCATTGTAAGTTCCACCAGTGGTGTAAATATAGTTCGCAACAGCTTCAGCACCAATTGATACTGTACCATTGCCGAATTCGAAACGATATTCTACGATTGAGCCATCTGCGTCACTGGAGGCAGAAGCATTCAAAACAGCGGTTTCACCGATATTAATGCTCACCGGACAGCTTAAAGATGCTGTAGGCGACTGGTTTGGCATTGTGTTTGCTACACCGGGTGTCGGCAAGTCCAGAACATAAAAGTCACTGGCGTTGTCGTCGGTATCGGTTTGCATTGCATCTCTGGCCAGACTCTGATCCTCATCACATCCGGCAGCAGGATTACCTTCACCTGCAAAACTGGCAGAGGAAAAATCACCATAACCAAGAGAATCTACAGCCTCACCAAGATACAAAACCTGAATGCTGTCAGGGCCGTTTTGATAATCAGCTTTGGAATCAACCTGATTTGCCATATTCAGCAATGAGGAACTTGCATTTGAATTGACAACCAAAAAGTAACCACTTTGGGGAATAACACCACTTAAAGCAATCGTATTATAGGTTTCGTTATTGGCACCATTCACGCCCTGCAATACAAAGCCTGCAAGGTCAAGCCCCACATCACCGTATAATTCCACAAATGTTTCGTTGTCCACACCGGCAGAGTTATACAAAACTTCAGAAATAATTACACGCCCGGGAACTTCGGAAGCAAGACAATCACCTTCATAGCAGGTGTTGTTTTCGTCACAACTTACAAGTTCATCATCCGGACAACTTCCCATGCCGTCGCAGAATTCTTCAATATCGCAAAGGTCTGTGGCTGCACGGCAACTGGTGCTTGCATCTTCAAAGTTGTCAAGACAAGTTCCCTGTCCGTCACATTTATCAGGATTATCACAGTCGGTATCATCTTCTAAACCACATGCGGTATCAACTGCTGCAAACTGATCTGCAGGACAAACACCATTTTCAGTACATTGCTCGGCAACATCACATTCGCCTTTGGCCTCACGACATACCAGTGTTGGGTCTTCGTGGTTTTCAAGACAAGTACCACTACCATCGCAGGTATCGGGGTTTGTGCAAACCGTATTATCAGGAGAGCCACAAAGCGTATTAGCAGGCTGGAAGCGATCTTCAGCACAGGAACCGGCATTGTCGCAATACTCTGCAATATCGCAATCACTTAAAGCTTCCCTGCAAACTGTGCTGGAATCTTTGTAATTTGCCTGACAATTTCCCATTCCATCACAGGTATCAGCCTCATCGCAGGTAGTTTCAGTATCAAAACCACAAGCGGTGTCTTCGGGAGCAAATTCGTCGGCAGGACAGTCAATGGATAAGCCATCACAATATTCGGTAGCATCACAGCCATCTACTGCATCTCTGCATTCCGTACCAAGACTAATTATGGTCCAGTCATTTATATTGGAATTCACATCACATTTTCTGCAAACATGTAAGGCATCAATCGTGCCGTCTGCTACGCAGGTACCATCTATATCACAGTAACCAGCATCACATTTACAGTCACCCGTTGTGGCATCGCAGACCTGATGCAAGGCAGCCACGCAGTTATTGGGATCACACAGATCGTCTGTACAGGCATCGCCGGCACCGTTCCAATGAAAACCATTTAAGCAGTTGCCACAAACAGCAGAGCCGTTATCATTAATACAAACCTGATTAGTGCTGGCGCATGGGTCGTTTTCAAGACACGGATTTACAGGCTCTTCCTCGTCGCCATCCACTGTTTCGTCATCACCATCAACTACAATCTCTTTTACACAAATATCATTTTCGCAAACCAGACCAGCAAAACAGCTATCATTAGGGAAGCATTTTTCACCTTCCGTTCCGGTCAAATCTTCTTCATCACCGTCCACGTCGTCACCGTCTGTGTCGTCACCGTCTGTGTCATCACTGTCAACATCATCGCCGTCCACGTCATCGCCGTCTACATCATCGCCGTCCACGTCATCGCCGTCTACGTCATCACCGTCCACGTCATCGCCGTCCACGTCATCGCCGTCAACGTCATCGCCATCTACATCGTCACCGTCCACGTCATCGCCATCTGTGTCATCACCGTCCACGTCATCGCCGTCCACGTCATCACCGTCTGTGTCATCGCCATCTGTGTCATCACCGTCCACGTCATCGCCGTCCACGTCATCACCGTCCACGTCATCACCGTCAACAACGTCGGTATCTCCATCAGAACCTTGATCCTCAACGCATTTGTTGTCTTCGCATTTCAATCCAGCATTGCATGTTCCATTGGGATAGCATTCCTGATCCAAATCGCCTTGTTCGATAGAGTCAACATTCGTTTCTGTACAAGACATTACGAATCCACTTAGCAAAAAGATTCCCATTATAAATATGATGTTCGTGATAAACCTCTGCCTCATTTCATTCTCCATTATTGTTTGTGTAATATTTTCTCTTATGTATGTGTTTTACATCAGTTTACTTTGCTGGGGACAATATCACAGGAAAAGCAATTAGAAAACCCCAAAAGTTAGAAATTTTTTGCCAATTTTCCATTTTCTTTTACTTGGTATTTTTGTTTATTTATATAAGTTAAAGATAGGTAAAAGTTTTATTTAAATTTAACAAAACTTTGATTGACCATGTGGCTATGTCTGGCTATACTGCTTTGCTTGTTTTTCAGGACATTTCTTCTGGTTTTCCTGTCTGACTTGGTACAATTCGGTAGTGCTTTTCCATGCGATTTACAGAGATTATCAGTAACAATATAGTTGCAATAAATATCAGGAAGAAAATAATGGCGGATAACAGTTCAGAATTCAACAACTCGATCAAGCAAATAATTGAAGAAGAAGAAGAGCTTCTTCAAACTGTTCACCAAACATTGGAAAGACTGGGTCGCAGAAAATCCACAAGCAATTATCAGAATGATCTCATAGCCTTACGTGAAGCATTAGCAGAAGAAAAACTGGACGACGACCGCGCAATGATCATGGATCAGATGGACAGAATTGCAGCCATCTCCCAAAAAAGTGGCCTATCTTCAACGGCTGCCGATATTAATCCTGACAATCCATACTTTGCTCATCTTGGTTATCTGGACGAAAACAACGAACAAAAAGATGTATTGATAGGCAAAAATACTTTTATCGAAGGTAACGTTCGCATTGTCGACTGGCGCAACGCTCCCATCAGCCGTGTTTTTTACCACTGGCGGGAAGAAGATCAGTTTGATGAGGAAATGGCCGGCAGAACCAAAAGTGGCACCATCACCAAACGTCGCACCATTACCATACTTGATGGAAAACTAAAGCGCATCAGTTGCCCGGATGCAACGCTTATAAAGTATAACAAAGACTGGAAAGATATCTCCGGAAAAGAATCTTCTCTTGCAGGTGGCGCGGGTACTTCGAAGCGTCCTGACACTGCTCGCCCCATCCTTGGCTCCACATCAAACGACATCCGGGGCGACAAGCATCTAGCTGAAATATCTGCACTTTTAGACAAAGAGCAGTTCGATCTAATCACCCGCAAAGGCAGCGGTCTGGTAGTTGTAAAGGGTACCGCAGGTAGTGGCAAAACCACCGTGGCACTGCATCGAATAGCCTACCTGAACTACAATTCACCGCAAAGATATCGCCCGAAAAATATGGCGATAATTGTTTTCAGCAAGGCTCTTTCCAGATATATCGCAGATGTTTTACCGGCACTGGGTGTCAATAACGTCAATGTAAAAACTCTCGGTCATTGGGCCGGAGTGATGAAAAAGAAGCATTTTCCACGTGTTGCCAGACAGTATTCAGATGGTGCGCCATCACCGGTTTTGCGCTTTAAAACTCATAGCATGATGATACCGGCCTTAAAAGAAGCCGCCGAAAACAATCGAAACACACGACCCGAAATCCTCTTTGACGAGCTCTTTACAGACAAAAGCTGGCTTTCAAATTCTGTGAATAAATATTGCCCCAATGCTTTTACCGCCAATGAAATAGATACGATTCATCGCTGGTGTACCGATCAGCATTTTTATCGCGACGATCATGGCGGACCGAACGAAGATGATATTCCATGCTACGATGAAGAAGACGATATGATCTTGCTGCGCTTGCATCAGTTGTTGATCGGGCCGTTACGTCACTCGCACAAAAGACAGGTTTCATACGATCATTTAATGATCGACGAGGCACAGGACTTCAGCCCCTTGGAATTAATGGTTTTAATCGAAACCGTTCGTGGCGACTCTGTAACTCTGGCCGGCGACCGAGCGCAGAAAATTACCGAACATAACGATTTCAGTGACTGGAGCTCGGTACTTGAGTCGATTAATAAAAGCCATACAGAAGTTGACACGCTGCGCATCAGCTATCGTTCCACCCGCCAGATATTAAAGGTGGCGCAACATGTTTTGGGCCCCCTGGCATATGACGAAGTTATTGATGCACCCAGACAGGGCGCGCCTGTAGAGCTTTTCCGCTGTGGTGGAGTTGGCGAAGCCATGACCTTTCTGGCGCAATCCTTAGAAGACCTTCTCGACCGTGAACCAAGGGCGGGCGTGGCAGTTTTGACCCGCCATCCTCATCAGGCAGAAGAAGCATATCAAGCTCTCAAAAGTATGGATGTTCAGCGTCTTTCCCGTGTGCGCGATCAGGAATTTTCTTTCCGCCCGGGTATTGAAGTCACCGACATTTCCCAGACCAAAGGGCTGGAATTTGACTATGTTATTCTGTTAAATGTCGATATTGCCACCTTCCCGGAAAATGATATTTCCCGACACATTCTTCATGTTGGTATCACCAGAGCGATCTATCAATTATGGATGATTAGCTGGCAACCCACCAGCCGAATTTTACCGGAATGGCTGGAAGCCACCATTGCAGGATAAGTTTTAGCAAGCAAAAGATTAACCCTTAAGTAAATACTAATTCAGCATTTCAACGCAAGATCTTTGTAGTTACATTAACGTACATCAAGCCACATGAAGATACAGCAAGCTACTTTGTTGATACATCGAGTAACATGAGAATACATCAGACCACATGAAGGGTCTACGAGATAACATCCGGCCACATGAGCATACATCAGGCCACATTTTCCAGCCGTGGACATATTGCTATTCAGCATAAGACATTGATATTATTAAACATATTGCTCGTCGGAATTTTCATCTGACATTATTTACTTAATATTTTCAACAACTTGCAAAACTCATAATTCTACAGATACCAACTATTTTGGCCTATCTAGAAATTATAGAAGTTATTTCCGTCAAGAATGGAAAAAACCATCTTCCCAAAAATATTTGACCATATGATTTCAACAGCTTACACGTATATTTGTTCGGCAGCAATCATCAAAAACACTATCGTTTGGCACCGAGTGCTTTTTT
>Ga0070729_10003428_pt1 | contig 18462 bp, 13 predicted proteins | sample tdDd472_FD_66725 | JGI IMG/M metagenome (GOLD analysis project Ga0070729, IMG submission 66725) | Marine sediment microbial communities from the Atlantic coast under amendment with organic carbon and nitrate - tdDd47.2 | ecosystem: Environmental > Aquatic > Marine > Coastal > Sediment | place... | reverse complement strand
TTTGCCGGTGATTCCGGAAATACCCCCGGCGGTGCAGGCCCCGGTCATAAAAATAATCGTGTTTGCCGCCATGTATCGTGGGAAAGCCGTTGTCCTGAGCAAACCTTCCGTGGTGTATCTCCATGCTGACGCGGATATGTAAATACCTGTCGGTTGGGGTATTTGGGGTAGTATTGGCAATGACTATGCCCGCCGGTGCCGCCGATGTGCTGACGGATTCTGAAGTCCACAGCATTGAGGCGGGGTCTTCGGTGCATTCACTTACATTGGAGCAGCCCTTTCGTTGCCATGGAGAGGTTCCCCGTGACGCTTTGCTGTGTGGTTACGGTATTGGTGTGGTGCGACTGCACATCGCCCTGGAGCATGCTTCCGCCAAAGGGTTAACGGTTCGCCTTGCACACCGGCAATGGATACGTCCACCACAGGAAGCTCATCCCCGGGCCAAAGAGTGGTGTGCCCGGTATGACCGGGCTGAGGAGCTGATTCTTACAGAGCCTCTTACACTTCCGGCAGATGGCACCGGCTTTATTGATCTTCAGGAATTTGCCTCCCAAAGCCCCCGTGGGGAATGGCTTTTGCTGGTGGATGCGCCACAGAGTAATGGCTGGTTGCAGGGCTGGGGCATTGAAATCGGATACCGCTTTGATGCGACCAATCCCAATTTTCCCCGTCCCGGGGCAGAGGGCTGGTGTGTGACCGGGAACAATGTTCCGGCATCGGCGGCACAATGGAGTCACGTTACCGGCTCGGATCGCATGACGGTATGGTTTGATTATGCCGATGGTCCCTTTGGGGAACAGCACAATAGCGACGTTATCACCCGGCAGGCCGAGGTGTTTTATCTGTTGGATACACTCTACTTTGGCGGAGGACAGGAATATCCCAACCGCATGGCAGGCACGCTGTTCAACCCGCCGGGACATCCGGTGCAGGTGTTTGTCAGCGGCGGCGGCGGACAGTCCCGGGGCGGAGGCCGCTGGCTTCGGGTTTCCGGCAACGGAACCCAGGTGCGGCCCAGGGTGGCGGCCCATGAATTCGGACACCGGGTATGCCGTGGATATGCAAACAACAGACCTCCGTGGTTTAACGAGGGCATGGCCGTAACCATGGAAACCACGGTTGTTGATGCGCCGGAACAGCAGGAAAAGGGCATGGCTGCCCGTTTCGGTCCCCGGTCCATGATTCCCGGTCTGTACGATGGAGCGTACCGCCACAGTGCTTTCTGGGGGTTTCTGGCTTCCAGGTTTGGGCTGTACACCCAGCGGCAGCGGTCTGTGTCAGCCATCAAAGGCTCTTCTGTTGTTTTGGAACCCCTGAAAGCCGCAACCTTTTTCGTGGATGCTCTGGCAGCATTTCGCAGCAATCCGAAAACCGATAAACGGCAGGTTCTACGGCAGGTAAGCGGCGCATCGTCATTTGGCGACCTGTTTTGCGATTATATGGCCCATATGCAAACCAGCGCCACAGAACTGAATCCGACCGACCGGCGTTCCATTATGCAGTATACGCCGGTTGCATCACCGGTTGACACTACCGGTGTATCGGTGGATTTCGGGTATAACGCAGGGTTGTTGCCCGCCGGGGATGGCACAATCTGTGTCATTGCCCGCTGTGGCGCATCGGGTAGTATTACCGTCGGTGATGTCCAGTTGTGCAGTCAGGAAGGCTTTTTGCAGGCATGTCTTGATGCCGGGGCGCCGCTGGATATTCGGGGGGATGCATCGGTATATCGTGTGGATATGGGGCATGGGATTGCCGGATGGAAACAGCTTGATGAAACAAAAAATCCCGCAGGGGTCATGTGGCAGATGTCGGAGCACAAGGGTGTTCCCAAGGCAACAAAACGGGAGCACACGGTATGTCGCCGCGATCATGTGGCGGATGTAAACGGCAGTCGTTTACTGCTGGTGGCCCGAACCGGCGAGGGGAGTTTGGCCCTTGAAAACAAAAAGGGAACGCCCCACAGCCTGCTTGGATGGCACGGATCATATGGTCTGAACCGGCATAATACCCTGGGGGCCTTGACCATGGTTGAACTGGCCGCAGACCCCGGTGGTGTAGCTCAAGCAGCCATGGCGCTATACGCCGATGCACAGCCAATGATCTATGCTCTTATGACTGCTGACCCCGGACCGCCTCCCATGGCTGGTTTGCGCTTTGGGGCTGTGCGCCCCTATGGAGCTGTCACCCATCGTTTTGCAGTGCCGAAAACGGCCACACAGGTAAGCATTAAACGGGTGACCACCGGCGTATTATCCGAAAAAGAAAATATGCGGGCGGTGTTGCTTGCGGTGCTGGATTATCCTGAATACGGCAGACAGCTGATTACCGGTCCGGGATGCTTTGGCGGCAGCACATTGCTTGATATTCCCCTTGATGACGGAACCGGACTTCCTTTGGCTGTTGAAGTGACGGTTATCGGTATCCCAAAAGATGATGCCCCGGTAAAGGATCAGTGGGTTCCCTATGGCATTGCTGTTGCTTTTGATGGCTACGGGTATGTGATGGAGTAACTTAGCGGTACGGTTGCAAGGTCGCCGTTGCGCAGGGAGTAATACAGCAACCCGTTTCTTTCGTTGGGCTTGATGACAACGCCATCGGCGTTATCACCGATAATACTGGCGGTGTGTGTGTCAAATGAGAAGCCCATCACCATGGAATGGCTGTTTTGGGGGTGGTCGGCGGGCATGGTTTGAGCCCAATATACATGCTTGCCATCCGTTGAATAAACCGGCCTGCGGGAGAGCAGGGTAGTGGTCCGGTACAGTTCATGATTGTTTCTGATGTCCAAAATGGTCAGAAGGCCCGTCTCCCTGTCCATGCGCAGGGCATATTCTCCGTCGGGCGACAGAAAAAGGTCTTCCGGGATGGCTTCGGAGACCAGTGTGTCGGTTCTCCCGTTTTTGTCTGTCATGCGCCAGGTGCGCTGGCCGTTTCCAGAGGCAATGGCGTACAGAATGCGGGAACAGGAGGGAGAATGCTGGATATCCGTGCTGTTGAATATTTCTTCCTGCCAGTTGACCGTGGCCAGCTCGGAGGAAACGTCTCCATCAAGGCTTGATGCGAAAAGCGTCAGCTGGGTTTCGCTGAATGACTGGCGTTTGAAATACAGTACGTTGTCACAATCCGCTGCAAGCGAGAAATGGGGATGCGCAACCTCGGTGGCGATAACCTGAGACATGGTGCCCTGGGGATCGGTGGATTTGATTATGTAATTCCGGTTGCTTTCAAGAGGGCTGTATCCCACTATCAAACGCTGGCTGTCGGTGGTGAAGGCAAATGAGGCTGCCACCGCGTTGATGGCAATAAGGCGCGTCTCCGCCATGGTTTCGAGGTTTCGCACAAACAGGGCAGGGTACAGGCCATTGTGCTGCCGTGGGTTTCCTTTGCCAAAGGCAAGCCATTTGCCATCCGGCGAAACAGCCTGATGACCCGGGAAATAATTGGTGTTCTCGATCATGAAGCTGTTGTTATCGATGATATTTTTATAAAACAGCACATATCTGCCGTCCTGGTAATTGGAGTATATCATGTTCACTCCGTCCTGGGTGACGGCTGTATCCAGCCAGTCAAGGTCGCCGGTAAGCCAGGATACCGTGGCAAAGAGATTCGGATTTTCACCGGCAGTCCCGGTTGTATAAAAATTGTAGTCGTCTATTTCTCCGATGGTGCCATTGGGGGATGCACCGATGAGAATGCGGTTCGGGTCTGAGGAGAATTTGAGATTTACCACAACGGCAAGGTCAAAGACGGTGGACGGTTGCGGGAAGGAATAATAGGTTACAGCTTCATCGCTGTCAGGCTCATCAATCACATCCGGTTCAGGTTCAGGATCAGGCTCCGGATCGGGTTCTGCTTCCGGTTCGGTGTCTTCCGTATCGCTATCATCACCATCAATGAGCTCATCAGGGTCTGCATCAATAGCGTCGATTTCCAGTTCCTCTTCGGTGGGAAGCTCATCGCTGTCCCCATCCTGCGAAGAGCCTATGCAAACGCCATTGAGATCAAAACCGTCATTACATACGCAGCGACCTCCCTCAAGGTGGCGGTCTTCCGGGCAGCTTGGAGTATTATTACCACACCCCGTAATCAACAGGATACAAATCATCCAGAGGATGCCTGTTGCCCCGCTGTGCTGTGTTACGTTCATCGTCATTTCGCAGTTCCGACTGTCACGGTCAAGGTACTTCCAGGCTGCATTAAACGTCTAAATCTGCATAACCTAAAACCATATCACGCTTACGCTTATGCGTAAAGAAATGGAGATAGTGAAAAAAGTTGAAATTCCTGTTGAAAAAGTGGCACGAGAGTGTAAAGTGATGGGCGTCCTAACTGTTGCGCCATACCTGCATCTATAGCGACGTCTATTGTTGCGCCATACCTGCATCTATGGTAAGAGATGTGACTATTATTGAAGTGAGGTTGTTCATTATGAAAGATCATGCAAACGCAGGGAAAAGCACTATCGCCATCCACGCCGGACAGTACATTGAAAAATGTTTTGGCGCTGTAGCACCCCCCATTTATCAGACTTCCACCTTTGCCTTTAAAAGCACTGAAGAAGGCCGGGCACGTTTTGCCGGTGAAGAAGACGGCTACATTTATACCCGTATGGGCAACCCCACCATTAAAATGCTGGAAGATAATGTTGCTGCCATGGAAGGCGGTTTCGGCGGACTGGCTACTGCCAGCGGTATGGCTGCGGTCAACACCGTGTATTTTGCCCTGCTGGGCGCTGGCGATCATATGATCAGCACCCGTGCGGTGTATGGTCCTTCCCGCAGTGTTATGGTTAACGAATACAGCCGCTTTGGTGTAGAGTCTTCCCATGTGGATACCTCGGATCTGGAAGCCATCAAAGCCGCCATCAAGCCCAATACCAAACTGCTGTATATCGAAACCCCGGCCAACCCGACCATTCAGATTACCGATATCGCCGCCTGTGCGGAAATCGCTCACCAGCACAACATGGTGCTGGCGGTGGACAATACCTTCTGTTCCCCCCATCTGCAAAATCCTTTGGCCCTTGGCGCTGATATCGTGCTGCACAGCACCACAAAATTCCTGAACGGTCACAGCGATTGCGTTGGTGGTATTGTCATCACCAAAACCGAGGAAATGTTCAAGCGTCTGCAAAAGGTGCTGTGGGGCCTTGGCGGCACCATGGATCCCCACCAGGCCTGGATGATTCTGCGTGGCACCAAAACCCTGGGTATGCGGGTCGAGCAGGGTATGGCCAATGCAAAAGTGCTGGCCAAATTCCTGGAAGATCATCCCAAAATTGAGTGGATTCGCTATCCGGGTCTGGAAAGCCATCCCCAGTATGACCTGGCCCAAAAACAGATGCTTGGCCCCGGTGCGCTGATTTCTTTTGGCGTTAAGGGCGGTATCGAGGCAGGACGCACCCTGCTGGACAATATGGAACTTATCACCCTGGCAGTGTCTCTGGGCGGTATCGAATCCCTGATTCAGCATCCCGCCAGCATGACCCATGCCACCGTGCCCAAAGCCGCCCGGGAAGAAGCCGGTATCACCGATGGTTTGATTCGTCTTTCCGTTGGCTGCGAAAATGTGGAAGACCTCCAGGCGGAACTGACCCGGGTTCTGGATTTGATCTAAGATTAACGTTGTAAGCGAGTGAATGTATGGATGACAACAAGCAACCAGGCGTCAGCCGCAGTAAAGTGACAGTGAGTAATCCGAGTCCGAAAAAAGGCTGGAAGGCAAAGCTAAAAGCTATTGTCCTGATTTGCCTTGCGGTTGGTCTGCTTGGTTGTCTTGTTGCCTCCATATGGGTGTACAGTGCATATAAGGACTTACCCCAGATAAGCACTCTTGATTCCTACCGGCCTTTGCTGCCGTTAAAAATGTATGCCATGGACGGTACGCCCATTGGCGAATACGGTGAGCAGATCCGCGAAGTAGTGCCCATTGAGCGCATTCCCGAGCGGCTGAAACAGGCCTACATCGCCACCGAGGATTCCAGTTTTTACGATCATTTTGGGGTGAACCCCATGGCCATCGTCCGGGCTGCAATCGCCAACTTCAAGGCAGGGCGAAAGGTGCAGGGCGGCAGTACCATTACCCAGCAGCTTGCCAAGACATTCTGGCTTACCCCGGAGCGAACCTATACCCGTAAATTAAAAGAAGTTTTTCTGGCAATGCGTATGGAACGGAATATGTCCAAGGACGAAATTCTGTGGCTGTACTGCAACCAGATTTATCTTGGTCATGGTGCCTATGGCGTTGCCATGGCAGCGCGGAATTATTTTGGCAAGGATCTGTCGCAACTGACTCTTGCGGAAATAGGCTACCTGGGCGGATTGCCCAAGGCCCCAACCACGTACTCGCCCTATTCAAATCCCAAGACAGCCAAAAAGCGTCAGCAGTGGGTGCTGAGCCGCATGTTCAAGGAAGGGTACATCACCGCGGAACAGCGGGATGCAGCCATTGCCGAAGAAGTGAAAGTGTATCCCACACCCGATTCTCATACCCGCTATGCGCCGTACTACGCGGAACAAACCCGTCGGGATCTGCTGGATCGCTCTACCTACTGCGTCAAGCTGTTTAAGGGAGAAAAACTGCCTTCCCAGGCACCGGACCCAGAAGTATTAATGGAAAATATGCCCCCGGAAAAATGGGGCGAACGTTTTCCCGGCCATCGCAATCTTCCCAGCAAGGCATTTTGTGATGCCCTGCGTCCCTACTATGACGATATCATGAGCGGGGAGGAGAAATTCAAGATTGAAGCCGACAAATCCATTGAGCAGGCGCTGATTTACCGCTGTGGTCTGCAGGTGGACACTGCCTCAAACATTGTGGCGGAATTCCGGGCACAGGATGCGGTGCTGTATGGTTTGCGGCGCATTACCAAGCGGCAGGGGTACAATGGCCCCAACGGTCATCTGAACAAAAAAGACTGGCCGCAGTTTTTCAAGGTCTACGATAAAAAGTACAGCGACCCCAAAAAACTGTCCCGTCGCAGGTTGTACCCCGCCATGATCGTGGAAATTGATGACAAGAAACGCATCGCCTGGGTGCGTATCGGCAAAATCAAGGCCCCCATGCATCTGTCCGACGTTTCATGGGCCCGGGTGCCCAAAGCCGAGGTGCGCTGGGAATATGAAATGGTTAAAAAACTGTCAGCGCGTTTCAAACCCGGCGATATCATTATCGTGCGTCCCTCCGACAGGAAGGGCATTGTAAAGCGCGAGGATTTCCGCAGCCGCAGAGCCCTGCCGGAAGACCCCAAAGACTGGCATCTGGATCTGATTCAAAAGCCCTATTCACAGGCTGCTTTGATGATCAAAGATGTGGATACCGGATATGTGCTGTCCTCTGTGGGCGGCTGGAACTACGAAGAAAGCCAGATCAACCGTCCGGTGCAGGCATGCCGTCAGCCCGGTTCTTCCTTCAAGCCCCTTGTGTACAGCACTGCGGTTGAAAAGGAATGGACGCCTGCCACCATTATCGTTGACAGCCCCGTGGTGAACCAGGACGACACCATGCGCTGGACTCCTCAAAATTATGGCAACAGCTTTTCCGGTGATACGCCGCTGGTAAAAGCTCTGTCAAAATCCATGAACATCTGCGCAATCAAGGCCCTGCAATATGCCGGGGTGCGGGATGTCACCAATCTGGCGCGGCGTTTCGGCCTCACCAGTTTCATTGCACAGGATTTTTCAATCGCGCTTGGTTCCTCCTGCGTGTACATGGATGAACTCACCCAGGCTTACATGCATTTCCCGCGTTTGGGCATGCCCCAGCGCAAAGTTACCATTCGCGTTATCCGGGATGCCTATGGCAATATCCTGGAAGATTACCGCGATCCTTCGGATTACTGGCTGCTTTCCGGCCCGGAGACCTTTGCCCGTATGCAGGATCATCTGGAACATCCCCTTAAGCGTCACATGTCACAAAAAGACGCTTTCATCATGCTGAAGCTGATGGAGCAGGTGGTGCAGACCGGTACCGGCGTTGCGGCAAAAAGTCTCAAGCGTCCCCTGGCGGGCAAAACCGGCACCACTAACGACTCCTTTGATGCCTGGTTCATGGGATACGCCCCGGATCTGGTTGTGGGCGCATGGGTTGGTTTTGACCAGAACGAGCGGCATCTTGGCCGTGGTGAAACCGGTGGATCTGTGGCCTTGCCTATCTGGCTCGATTTCATGAAAAACTTCCTGGATGGTGCGGAAGTCAAGGAATTCCCGGAAGCTCCCAAGGGTATCCAGTATGTCAGCATAGACTATGAGAACGGCAAACTGACCGGTGAAGCAACCACCCATCCGGTGAAAATGCCCTTTATCTGGGGGACTGCTCCCACAGAGAAAAGCGGTGAAAGCCAGGATGTGGACCCCGATGTCTTTTTGCAGGGTGGCGGCGGAATGTAGTCAGCGCAGCACTACGCGGTCCAGCAGTATTTTCAGTCCAGCCACAGAAACACGGGGGAGCTTGCCCGAAAGCAGAATCTGCGGGGCAATTTTGTGCACATAGGAAAGATAGCTGCTGTATTCCACGGATTTGTTTGCCAGAAACTCCACCAGCATATCGTTGAAAGCGTTGCGGGCGTATAACCGGGGAGGGAAGGTGTGTGCAGAGGGATTGTCCAAAAAGCCTGCCATATCTTTTACCGTCCCCTCGCAGCCCCATAGCCGGGCTTCGGACAGCAGTGCCCCTGAATCAATGTTTCCTGCATCCGCAAGCCACCAGGCATCCACTGCATGGGAAAGCGGCGTATGACCCGTTGCCGCGCTTTTAACCCCGTGCAAAATGGTCCAGAGCAGCTCTTTGAGCAGGGTTGGTTCGTGATTGACGGAGCCTTCCCAAAACATTTCATCGGATACCGGCAGCCATCCGGGATCAATCAGCCAGCGATGCAAATCGATGTATACCCGGTGGGTGTCGTCAATGGCTTTGCTGAGCATCCACGCCCGTACCCCCTGGGAGCGGCGGAAATGATACCCACGGATGATACCTATCGGCCCAAGGGACTTTGCCCGGTACGCCGGTGTATCTTCGCTTGTCCAGCCATGCTGTTGCAGGGTTTCGTAGGCTGCGGTGAAATCATCGGGACGCACCAGCAGGTCAATATCGCCCATGGCACGGCATCCGTGATCCGGATAGATGCTGCGGGTAAGATGCGCTCCCTTATGTACAAGGGCTGGAATATGCGCGTCCAACAGGATGGCAAGCGCTTCTTCCGCCACCTGAAGCTGTCTGGTGGTGGCAAAGGCACTGCGATGGCTGGCCTGGATAAGACGCTGGATGGGATCATCCGGCTGGAGGTTGATTCCGGCTTCAAGCAAGCGGTAGCCAAGCAGCGGAGCCACTTTGTTGGCTTCTGCATGGTATACCGTGAATTTCCGCCGGTGCAGGGGGATCTGTTCCAGCGAGGCTATGAATGCATGTGAATCATAGCAGCCCGGCGGTGCGGTACCCCGATATAAAAACTCACGGGACTGTTGAGAGATCACCCCAGGGCCTGTACAAGTAAATCAACGATTCTGTTAGCGGTGTTGCCGTCCCACATTTCCGGTACCTTGCGGTGTTTCCATTGTCCTAAAAGCACTTCCCGGGATTTTTGGACAATACGGGCGGCATTGCGACCAATGAGTTCATTGGTGCCCATGGATATGGTAATCGGGCGTTCCGTATGCTCTCTGAGGGTCAGGCACGGCACGTCGTAATAGGTGGCCTCTTCCTGAATACAACCGGAGTCGGTGATGACAAAGGTGGCGTTTCTGAGAAGTCCCTGGAACAGGGTATAGGCAACCGGCGGCAGGGCATGAATCCGTGGATGACTTACCAGACGCTCCCACATGCCAAAGCCCTCAAGTTTTGCCCGGGTGGCGGGATGCACGGGAAACACAATGGGAATGTCTTTTTGCAGGGTGCAAAAGGCATCCAGAATACCCTTCATAACCGGTTCGCTGTCGATATTAAAGGCGCGGTGCACAGTGGCCAGTGCATAGCGCTCGCCTTCAAGATTGAGGTCTCCGTTAAGAGAGGGCGGTGTTTCCTGTACCGGGGCGTTATGAATTGCATCAATAAGGATATTGCCTACCCGGAAGATGCGCTCTTCGGGTATGCCTTCCCTTCGCAGATTGTCATCGGCGGTGGGAGAATGGGTAAACAGGTACATGCTGCAGTGGTCGATGGTGATGCGGTTGAGTTCCTCGGGCTGAGTGGGGTCCATGGAACGCAGACCGGCTTCGATGTGGGCGACCTGAATACCTTTTTTGGCCGCAGTCAGGGCAGCGGCAAGGCTTGCGTCGGCATCGCCGGTTACAATGACAATATCCGGCTTGTATTCGGATAAAATACCGTCCAGATGCGCCATCAGTGAACCGATATACCGCACCGGACCGTTTTCGAGTATATCCAGTTTTTGAACCGGGGAGGGGATATCCAGTTCGCCGGAAAAGGAATCGCATACCTGTGTGTCTTCAGGATTGGGGGCAAGCACAAAGAGGTGCTCTATATGCTCTCTGGTAAGAGCTGCTGCAAGGGGGGCAAGCTTGATGCAGTTTGGACGTGTCTGGGCAATGCACAGAGCTTTCATCATCAGGAATCCTGTCGCTTCAGTTCCTTTTCCGCTTCGGCCAGCGCCGCTGTTACCGCATCTTCAAGGCCCATTGCCATGGTACAGCCGGAGGCATTGCGGTGTCCACCGCCACCAAGGTCGTTCGCCACTCTGGCGACATCGTAGGGATCGCGGGACCGCAGGCTCCCTTTGCTGGATACCGGGTTGATTTCCCGTACAAAAACAGCAATGTTCACGCCGTCTATGGTGTGGGCGTGATTGACAAAACCCTCATAAATCTCCGGGCCGACACCAAGTTCCTTTTCCCATACCTTTTGAGCGGTAATAAGGGCGATTTTTCCATCGGCGTGCAGTTGCAGAGTGGACAGCACCCTGCCAAGCATCTGCAATTGGGCGGGGGGCTGGCGTTCATTGATCTGGAAATTGATCTGAGACGCCTCTGCACCATATTCCATCAGCCGTGCGGCACTGCGCAGGGCCCGGGGAGAGGTATTGGCAAAGCGGAAGAAACCGGTATCCGTGGCAATAGCGGTATACAGGGCCGTGGCTTCCTGTGGCGTGGGAGTGAGGTCGTTATCCTCAAAAAAAGCAAGCATGAGCTCGCCGGTGGAGGCGCTGTGGGAATCAACAATTGCCAGCTCTGTAAAATCCGGAGCGCCTACATGATGATCGAACAGAATGGTGTAGCCCAGACGTTCTCCCATGGCGATAATATCAGCACCGAAACGCAAGGGTTCGCCGTTGTCGATAAACACGGTGGCGTCAAAGCTGATATCCTCCGGCAAGGAGGAACATACATCCTCTGTGGGGGCAATGAATTCCAGAAAATAGGGAACCCCCGAGGTGTTATAATGAGTTGCTTTAATATTGTGCCGTTCCAGCAGCGATTTCAATGCCTGGGCACTGCCAAGGGTATCGCCATCGGGGTGCTCGTGGCTGACCACCAGCACCGAGGCGGCGGAGCGCAAATGCTCCCATGCTTGTTTATTCGTCGCTGAATTCTCCACCGGAATCCTTTTTAATCTCATCAAACAGACGGTCTATGTTCCGTCCGTATTCCAAAGCGGTGTCAACCTGGAACGAAAGGTCCGGTGTGCGCCGGGACCGCAGTTCCTTTGCCAGTGTGGTACGCAGCCAGCCCTTGTTGTCTGAAAGCAGATTACGGGCTTCCTCATGGGATAAGGTGTCTCCCAGAGGACTGTAAAATACCTTTGCAATGGACTTGTCGCCGCTGATCTCTACATCGGTGACGACCACATTTCTGAGGCGGTCATCGGGCAGATGGGTTTTCAGCATCCCGGTAAGGGCGCTGCCAAGTATGCGTTTTATCTGATCCCCGAACAATACTGATCGTGTAGGTCCTCTGCTCAATTCTCGCTGTCCTCTTTTTTGGTTCCGGGCTGCAGGATAACATCAAGTTCCAGCATTTCATATGCTTCGATGACATCGCCCGGCTTTACATCGTTGTAATTCATAAGTTGCAAACCGCAGTCCTGACCGGCGGAGACTTCCTTGACCTCATCCTTGAAGCGTTTGAGGTTGGAGAATTCGCCGTCGTATACCTGGACGGAATCCCGAAGGAGTCGTACCTTGGCGCTGCGGTTGATATGGCCTTCCTGTACAAAGCAGCCTGCAATGGTGCCCACTTTGGAGATGTGGAAGATCTGGCGGACTTCTGCGCGGCCAAGGACATTTTCCTCGAACTGGGGTTCCAGCATACCGGTGAGAAGTTTTTTGAGTTCTTCAACTGCATCATAGATGATGCTGAACTGTTTGATTTCAACGCCCTGACGGGAGGCCAGGGGGCCGACCTTGGCTTCGGGGCGTACGTTAAAGCCGATAATCAAGGCGTTGGAGGTGCTTGCAAGCAGTACATCGGTTTCGGTGATACCGCCGACGCCCTGGTGAATCACTTCCACGCTGACTTCATCGTTGCTCAGGCCCACAAAGGCGTCGCGGAGCGCTTCGATGGAACCCTGCACATCGCCCTTGATAATGATGGCCAGCTTTTTCTTTTCAGAACCGGCGATATCCTGGAACATCTGGTCCAGACGCCGTTTGCCTGCCTTGGCAAGTTGGGCTTCACGCATTTTCTGGGAGCGGTGACTGGCCAGCTGCTTGGCTTCTTTTTCGTTTTTAAGAACGTTGAACAGCTCACCTGCCGCCGGGACCGCCTCAAGACCGATGACTTCCACCGGGGTGGAGGGCAGGGCCTTTTTGACTTTGTGTCCCTGGTCGTCGGTCATGCTGCGGATACGTCCGTGCATATGCCCGCTGACAACGTTGTCGCCAACGTTCAGGGTGCCGGCCTGCACCAGGAAGGTGGCTACCGGGCCGCGACCACGGTCGAGCTTGGCTTCCACAACGGTGCCGCTGGCTTTTTTATCGGGGTTGGCTTTCAGTTCCATAACTTCAGCCTGCAGCAGTACCGATTCCAGAAGCTGCTCAATGCCGATTTTGTTTTTGGCGGAGACTTCCACCATCATGGTGTCGCCACCCATGGACTCATCCACCAGGCCGTGCTGCATCAGTTCGTTGCGAACCCGCTGCACATTGGCGTCGGCTTTGTCGATTTTGTTGATCGCAACAATCATGGGGGCACCGGCGGCCTTGGAGTGGTTGATAGCCTCCATGGTCTGGGGCATAACGCCATCGTCGGCAGCCACAACCAGAATAACGATATCCGTCAACTGGGCGCCACGGGCACGCATGGCGGTAAAGGCTTCGTGACCCGGGGTATCGATAAAGGAAATCGTACCGGCATCAAGTTTGACCAGATATGCACCGATGTGCTGGGTAATGCCGCCGGCTTCCGATGCAGTGATGCGGGTAGCGCGGATGGCATCCAGCAATGAGGTTTTACCATGATCAACGTGACCCATAACCGTCACCACAGGGGGACGTGCTTTAAGGTCTTCGGGTTTATCTTCCTGAATACCGATGAGGTTGTTTTCCTCGAATCCGCCGAATTCCAGGGTGCATTCGAATTCAGAGGCCACCAGGGTTGCGGTGTCAAAGTCGATAACCTGATTGACCGTCACCATCATGCCCATCTCGAAGAGTTTTTTCACAACTTCGGAGCCTTTGATACCCATGCGGCGGGCAAGTTCCGCCACATTGATGGAATCGCCGACCTTCAGGGTTTTGACAATGGCTTTCAACGGACCGGTAGGAGCGACTTTTTTCCGCTTGCCCTGGCGCTTCATGCGCTCGGGATACAGATCTTTGACAACCTTGCGCTTGCGGTGACCGCCGATGGCGGCGGTGTCGCGGTAGGCATCGCTTTTCTTTTTCACGTCCCTCTGGCGATCCGAAACCGGTCCCTGATCCGGGACGGTTTGCTGCGGCGCCGAAGAAGACGGACGTCTTTGATGACCACCAGGACCACCAGGGCCACCGGGACCACCAGGGCCGCCGGGACCGCCGGGACGTCGACCGTGGTCAGGGCGTCCACCCTGATACGGAGCCTGACGGGGCTGACGCGGTTGCCGTTTTTGGGTCATCTCCGGGGTAATCTCAATGCGGCCAACGATTTTTGAAACCTGTTTGGCCTTGGGCATTTTAATCTTTTTGATTTTCGGAGACGGAGCCTCGGATGCGGGTTTTGCTTCCGCAGGCTTTCCTTCGGTGGGTTCCGCTTCCACTGCGTCCGCTTTAGCTTCCGGGGCGGTGGCTGTTGCAGCCGGTTCGTCTGCAGGGGCAGCTTCGGCTGTTTCCGCAACGGCTTCAGCAGGAGTCTCTGCTACCGGTTCCGCAGACACTGCCTGGGGTACCGGAGTTTCGGCTGCTTCGTTGCGGATTTCCTCAACGGGTGCCGCTTCGACCGGGGCCACGGCTTCTTCTGCCGGTTGGGGAGCTACCGGTTCCGCTATTGCTTCGGGTTGGAGCTGCTCAACAACGGGGGCTTCGGGGGCAGGGGAAACCACTTCCGGTTCCTCGGCCCGAAGAGCTGCCTCGGCTGCGGCTGCTTCAGCGGCTGCCTCAGCTGCGGCTGCTTCTGCGGCTGCTTCTGCTGCGGCTGCTTCTGCTGCGGCTTCTGCCGCTTTGGCGGCCTCGGCCTCTTCCCGTTCTTTTTCAAGCCTGCGGCTTTTGCGCAGCAACGTCTTGGGCTTTTTGGGGGCCATTTCCTCTTTATCTTCGCCGTCTGCTCCACCGGGCTTGCCAAGCTCTTTGCGGATACGTTCCGCATCGTAGTCCTCAATGGAGGACGACGCTGTCTTGACGGGGATGTGAAGGCGCCTGGCTACTTCGATAATTTCCTTGTTGCGTCCATCCATCCCGAGCTGCCGGGCGAGTTCAAAGATTCTGATTCGTGTCATACGGCTTCACCTTGTGTGGTTCGGAAAAATCACTGCCCAATTCGTTCGGCAATCAATAACGTTTTCTGAAGGCTGCGGGTTTGCCCGCCCTTCAGGAAGAGAATAAAACTACGGGGAGTTGTTCCAAGAAGGTCTCCCCAGTACTGCTGCGTCCACAGCTCGCGTACTTCCAGATTCCGGTTTTCGCACAAAGCCCGGATGTCTTCTTTTCGCTTGGGGCTGGAGTCGGTGGCCATAAAGGCCGTAACCGGTTCCTTTTTGAGCTGGTTGTTTCTTAATTCGTATTCGACAGAACGGTTGCTTCCTATTACCAGACCGGCGCGTTTGCACAGGCCAACGAGATTGATAACCTGTGTTTCCAATAATCGCCGCACCTGTGATAACGCCTTTTCCGCAGTAAAGTCAAGAGAGTTATTGCGGAATGCACGACGGAAGCTGTTTTTCTTTTGTGCGTTAACAAAACAGGCCGGATCCGGATGCAGATATGCGCCTCGTCCCGGAAGTTTACTATGTAAATCCGGGATGACCGTGTGTTCGGGACCCACTGCAAAGCGCAAAAGATCGCTTTTGTCAGCGGTTTCTCCGCAGCCAACACAGCTCCGTATGGGGCTTTTGCCGGTCATGCTGTAACCTGTCTACCGGAGTCAATAAGCCGGTTTCCCGGCTTAGTGAGATTCCGTCTCCTGGGAGTCTTCGTCGTCATCGGCAGATGCGGGAAGATCCTTGAATGCGCTTTCCAGGTCAGTCGGCTCTTTGGGCTGTTCCGGTTTGTACCAGGGCATATCCACGCCCACCGGGGGTTTGCCGTCTTCAAAGAGTTCCGGGTGTACCTTGGGAAGTTTCTGCCGGGCGGAGTGGATGATTCCGCGGGCGGAACGCATACCCATGCCAAGCTGCTCTGCAAAGCTCTTGATGTCCTCTTCTTTGATGCGGGCCAGATCAAGAATTGTGTCATAGCCCATGGAGCGCAGGCTTTCGAGGATGTCTTCATCAACGTTACGCACACGCAACAGTTCGTGGGAAAGAGTATCCGGGGAAGGAATTGACGCCTGGCGTTCACGCTGTTTCTGCTTGCGGCGTTCGATTTCCTCACGACGGCGGGCGTCTTCTTCTTTCATGAATTGCTTATGCCGTTGGGCTGCTTCAATAAGCTCATAGGCGGAATCGCGGTTCAGGCCAGGAATGATTTCCAGGTCTTCCACCTGAGTGCTGATAATGTCGTCCAGCGACATAAAGCCCAGGCGGGTAAGGGTGTGGGCCAGTTCTTCGTCCACACCTGCGATATTGGAGAACAGATCCCGGGCGATTTCGGACATACGCTCGACGCGGGATTCGGACTGAATATCAAGTTTCCAGCCGGTAAGCTGTGCGGCAAGGCGGACATTCTGTCCCTTTTTGCCGATGGCAAGGGAAAGCTGGTCATCGGGAACGGTGATTTCCATGACCCGTTCGTCTTCATCGATCAGCACCTGGCTGACAATGGCCGGGGCCAGACCGTTGCATACGAATTTGACCGGATCGGGATTCCAGGGAACGATGTCGATTTTTTCGCCCCGGAGCTCCTGTACGATGTTCTGTACACGGGTACCCTTCATACCAACGCAGGCGCCAACGGGGTCCACATCGGGATCGCGGCTCTGCACTGCAATCTTGGAGCGGCTGCCGGGCTCGCGGGCGGCGGAGGTGATGCTGACAATGCCTTCGGCGATTTCCGGAACTTCCATCTCGAAGAGCTTGATGAGCAGTCCGTCGTCGGTGCGGGACAGCAGAATCTGGGGGCCGCGGGAGCTTTTGGACACATCTTTCACATAGGCCAGCAGGCGGTCACGCACCCGGTAGGTTTCCCGGGGGGACTGGTCTTTGGCCAGCAGGATGCCCTCGGCACGACCGAGGTCGATAATGATATTACCACGCTCGATACGGCGAACCGTACCGGCGATAAGGTCGCCTTTGCGGTCTTTATAATCGTTGTACACGATTTCCCGCTCAGCGGTGCGCATCTTGTTTACGATGATCTGCTTGGCCACCTGGGCGGCGATACGACCAAACTGGCTGTTATCCAGCTTGATACCCAGTTCATCGCCAAGCTCGCTGCCGTCGTCAAGCTGCTGGGCTTCTTCCAGGGTAATTTCGAAGTCAGGGTCTTCCACTGTTTTGACGACAACCTTGAACTGATACAGTTCAACTTCGCCTTCTTCATCGTTGTACATGGCTTCGATTGAGTCGGCATTTTCGATGCCAAAGCGCTTTTGAGCGGCTTTTACCATGGCTTCTTTCAGCGCTTCAATAATGATCTCGCGATCAATACCTTTTTCTTTGCTGATCTGCTCGACGAGAAAATTAAGGTTTCCCAATGTCGGCCTCCTTGAATATCGTCACGTTCGCTCTGTATTTCACTATATTTCAAAATGCTTGTTCGCGCGAGCCACCATGGAAAGCGGAACCGTCAAAGGAGTATCATCCTTTTTGAGGTCCAGCATAATGGCTCCGTTTTCTTCGTATACCTTTACCACGGTGGCGGAAATTTTCCGTTCGCCGTCGATTTCTTCACGGAACACCAGGTCTACCGCTTTGCCCTGTTCGGCCTCAAAGTGGGCACGACGCCGCAGGGAGCGCTTCAGTCCCGGTGAAGAGACTTCCAGTTGATATGCACCGGGGAAGGGATCTTTGACATCCAGATAGGTGGATACTTCCCGGGATATCTGTGAAAGATCGTCAATGGAGATGCCGCCGTCTTTGGTGGCAAAAATTTTCAGGGCTGTTTTTTTGCCGCTGCCGGTTCCGCTGACTTCAATATCCACAAGGGTAAAACCCATGTCTGCGATAAAGTCGTCAAGGAGTTCCCACAGTTGTTTTTCGCGCCGTCCAAGAGTGCTGACGGCATTGCGTTCGTCTGGCAGCGGCATGTAATGCTCCTATTGTCCTGCCGGTGTAATAAGCTGATAATAAAAAAGTGGGCCATCCGGGCCCACTGGTCATCGTACCAGCATGTGGAGAACATTATAGATATACGCGGTCACTTTGCAAGCTTTTTTACAGGGTTTTGTCGTTTTGTTGAAATAAAAAAAGCGCCTCTTTCACGGGGAAAAAGGCGCTTGAAACAGTGGTGTATCAGGGTCAGGGAGCGCAGCAGCGATCAGCTATACTTTCGCAGCCGAAACGTTCCCGCATGTCGGTATAGCCCTCGGGGCAGGACGTCCACCAGCGGGTGCATTCTCCGTTGGCTTCGTAGCAGTTGGCGGGTTCCGGGGTACCCGGGATGCACTGACCGCTTCGGTAATCGCACGTTGCGCCACTCATGGCTATTGCGTCGGAAGTACACTGGTTATCATCGCATATGGGGATCTCCTGATAGCAGGAGTCGCCTTCGTTGTAGCAGCGGGGTTCGCCGCAGTCATCGTTGTTGTTGCATTCCACCATGCCGCCGGGAACACAGCACACCGCATCGGCGTTGGTGCCCTGACAACCATAGGTATTGCCGTCGGGAGCCGGCATATAGGGGCCGTCGCACCAGCGACGATTGTCGGAACAGTAACCGTCAAAACGGCTTTCGCACACGGTTTGTTGCTACGGCATGCAGCACAGCGGAGCGGAATCCGG
>Ga0070729_10003427_pt1 | contig 18476 bp, 20 predicted proteins | sample tdDd472_FD_66725 | JGI IMG/M metagenome (GOLD analysis project Ga0070729, IMG submission 66725) | Marine sediment microbial communities from the Atlantic coast under amendment with organic carbon and nitrate - tdDd47.2 | ecosystem: Environmental > Aquatic > Marine > Coastal > Sediment | place... | reverse complement strand
TTCGTCTTCGGATCGTGAGACGACGATGCCGAGCAGTTCGGTGATGGCGTTGCCGATGGAGTTTTGGCTGATGGTGACGATGTAGCGGCCCTCGTCGTCGCGGTAGATGATTTGCTTATAGGCCGGTCGCCAGCGGATTTCGTTGGCGAATTGCGGGTCGGCCTTGATGCGGTCGCGGATTTCCTTGGCGACCCGGTGGAAATGGTTGTTGAATAGCAGGACGTTTTCCACCTGATCGGGGAAGTAGAGATCGCTCGGCATGCCGCCTTCAGGCGAGGCGACCAGGGTGAAAAAGGCCCGGTAGAAATCGAGAAAGCCTTTCAGGACGTCATCGTATTCATGCCAGAAACGGGCTTTTTTGACGCCTTCTATGCCGCCTTTGACGACCCAACTGGGCAGGCCCTGGGGGTATCCGGTAACGTTCAGCATGCCGGTTTTCGACGCCATGGGGCTGAGAATTTGTAGGTCCAGAACATCGAGGAAATCGTGGTAGACGTCGCTGAGGTGATAGAGGAACAGGCTGTGATGTCCGCCGTCGGTGAGGTTCGGGTTGTCCGGGTCTGCTGCTGGAGCGTCCCTCAGTTGGGCCTGGGGGAAGGCGATGAAGTGGTTGTGGATCATGCGGATGGAGGGCACGCCCGGCTTGCATAGGGGCCAGGTGGCGTCGAGGCTGGCTTCGCCGCACATGATCAGCGTCTCGCCCGGATCGGGATATGCCTCGGCCATATAGTCGACGATGGTGCGGCTCATCCGGCTGAACACCTTGCTCTCGCGCTCGGAAAGCTGATCGCGCCGCACCGGCCTGCCTAAAGGATCGAGAATGCGTTGTGAAGTATCGAGAATGACCGAGGTGTCGAACTCCAGGCTGTGGCCGATGGCCTTGCGGTACAAAAGGAAATCTTCGGGTGTTCTTAAAAGCCCATTGTCGTCGGCCAGATTGCGTAAGTTTGCCGCGCTATTGAAAAACTCCACCGCCGTCATGCCCTCGGGAACGGTCAGCGGAATTTTGCGATGCGGGGTGATGACTTGGCGAGGAAAACCGGTCGTCATGGGACTTCATTGCTCCAGGCGGTTCTATCGGTGCAATGAAGCTTAGTGTCTTATCGTGCCTCGGCAAAAATATTTATGAGAAAAACGTAATATAAAAGACTTTGTAAGGGTTTGCGGTTGGTTTTCGAGGCAAAAACCAAGGTCTAGCCTACCTTGCGCCAGAGCAAATGGTGCTCGTAGACCTTACCCGACTTGCTGGTTTCGGGGGCGGTTTTGAGCAGCAGTTGATGATCGCTGATCGGCTCCATGGTCCGCACCAGCGGATGGCCGATCCAGTGGGGGATGGTGGCGAACTTGACGTCGTGGATCACCTGCTCGCCGTCGATCCGCCAATCGGCTGTATAGGCGATGAGATCGTCCGGCGTCGGTAGAGTGCCGGGCTTTTGATTGTCGAACCCGGCCCGCATCATAAAGGCCGACATCTGGCCCGCCTCAGTATAGATGATTCTACCCGTAGCTTCTTCGCCCATGGGGAAGCCGTTCTCCACTCCGTCCTTTAGTGAGGTCCAGCGGACCAGCGCCCAGGTGCCGACGACGTTCATTGATTTTCCTTTCTTAGTTTTCGTAGACCGTGGTTTCGCCCAGGGTCATCCAGCGGAAAGCGCCATCCGGCAGCCCTGCTTCTTTCGCTGCTGCATCAAGCCGTTCGGTGGGCTCCATGGGCGGTTCGGCGGTTAGCGGGTAAGCGCCCCAGTGCATGCCGAGGGAGCGCTTGGCCCCGATGTCGAGGTGGATCTGGACCGCTTCTTCCGGATTGACGTGGTTGGTCTTCATGAAGTGGCGGGGGGCGTAGCCGCCGATGGGGATGAGGCCCAAATCGATGGTTTTGACGGCCTTACCGATTTTCTTGAACTGGATGGCGTTGTAGCCGGTGTCTCCGGCGAACCAGACCGTCTTGCCGCCAAAGGTCAGCCTCCAGGTGGCCCAGAGGGTCGCATTGCGGTTCCACAGGCCTCGGCCCGACCAATGCTGTGAGGGCATGGCCTGAACGGCAAGGCCCGGATAGCTCCCTTTGTCCCACCAGTCGAATTCGGTCACGCGGTCCGCCTCGACTCCTTGGTCGATAAACCATTGCTTGAGGCGCAAGGGTACGAGATAGCGCGGTCCATTGCCGAGAATTTTCACCGCTGTTTCGTCCAGATGGTCGTAGTGGTCGTGGCTGATCACCACATAGTCCACCTTGGGCAGTTTGGCGTAGTCGATAACATGCGGCGTATAGCGCTTGGGGCCGGCAAAGCTTAAGGGGGAAGCGCGGTCGGCGAAGATCGGGTCGGTGAGGATGGTTACCCCTCCCGCCTGGAGCAAAAAGGTCGAATGTCCGATCCATGTGATCTGTAGGCCATCGGCGGGTGGGGTGGCGATTTTCTCCATGTCGACCGGGCGGCGCGGCACGGTTTCGGCCAGGGCCTCGTGGTCGGCCCACTGGTCGTCGCCGAACCAGCGCATCGAGAGAAAGCTGAAAAAGGTTTTGTCGAGCGGCGGGGCGTAGAGGTTTCTAAATCCGCTTTTGGTGTGATGCGCCGGGCCGTCAGGTAAAGGCTCGGCATCGGGGATCATCGAGCAGGACAGCAGGAAAACACCGACCATTAGGAGCACAGAGATAGAAAGGGTTCTGAAGAAGGGAAGGCGGCGCATGGTTTCCGTCGCAAAAGTTGGGATGGATTAAAGGTGGTGAGGAATAGGGGGGGCTGTCAAGCCTCAGTGTTTTTGAGAGTTTCGTCCCGTGGTTCGCCACGCGGGTGTTGTGATCGGTTGCGGCTGCCATTACCATCCTTTTCAAATGATTCTTCCGGCCTATATCAAGAGGGCCGTTATTGATTTGAGACGTTCTGGAGGCTCCATGAAATTCACGTTCGCCAAACCCTTTACGCCTGAAAAGGGAACCCTCGTCATCACCGCCACCGAAGGGCCGGAACTCGCCGCTTCGGGCAAGGCGCTGGACAAGAAATCCGGCTATGCGCTGACCAAAGCCATGAAGGCGGGCAAGTTCAAGGGGAAAGGCGGGCAGATGGTTTCGCTTTTCGCGCCGCATAACCTGGGCGTCGACCGGTTGATCATTGCCGGGCTTGGCAAGGCAGACGATTTGAAGGAACGGAATTTCGAGACTCTGGGCGGTAAGCTCTATGCCACGGTCGCCAATGGCGTTGAGCCCACGGTGGCGGTGCTGCTCGACCCCCTCCAGGGCTGCAAGGTGCCGGTGGCCGAGCGTTCGGCCCGTATCGCCCTGGGCGCTAAGCTCCGCTCTTTCCGTTTCGATAAATATCGCACCAAGGAAAAGAAGGAAGCCAAGCCGACCTTGAAAAGCTTGCGGCTGCTGGCCGACGAGGGAACCAAGGCGCGGGCCCTGTTTAACGAAATGGACAAGGTGGCCGATGGAGTGTTCTTCACCCGCAATCTGGTTAGCGAACCGGCCAACGTGATCTATCCGGCCTCTCTCGCCAAGGAGGCCAAGGGTCTGAAAGACCTGGGGGTCAAGGTCAAGGTGCTGGGCGAAAAGGACATGGAGAAACTGGGCATGGGAGCGCTTCTGGGCGTTGGTCAGGGCTCGGTGCGCGAGTCCAAGCTGGTCGCTCTTGAGTGGAACGGTCTTCCCAAAGGAACCAAACAGGACGACGGGCCGGTGGCTTTCGTCGGTAAAGGCGTGACCTTCGATTCCGGTGGTATTTCGATCAAGCCTTCTGCCGGCATGGAAGATATGAAATGGGATATGGGCGGCTCAGGCGTGGTCATCGGCCTGATGAAGGCCCTGGCCGGGCGCAAAGCCAAGGCCCACGTTGTCGGCATCGTCGGGCTGGTCGAGAACATGCCCTCGGGCGAAGCGCAGCGTCCCGGCGATATCGTTACCTCCATGTCGGGTCAGACCATCGAAGTGCTTAACACTGATGCCGAAGGTCGGCTGGTGCTGGCCGATGCGCTTTGGTACTGCCAGGAAACCTACAAGCCGAAGATCGTCATTGATCTGGCGACGCTGACCGGGGCGATCATGGTTTCGCTCGGCACGACCATTGCCGGCCTGTTCTCCAACGACGATGAGCTTGCCGACGATCTCTTCGCCAGCGGCGAGGCCGTTGATGAAAAGGTCTGGCGGATGCCCCTCGGGAGCGACTACGACAAGATGATCAAGTCGGATGTTGCCGATATGAAGAATATCGGTGGACGTTGGGCCGGTTCGATCACCGCCGCTCAGTTCCTTAAGCGGTTCATTCAGGACGATGTGAAATGGGCGCACCTGGATATTGCCGGGGTGACCTGGTCGACCGCCGACAAGCCGACCGTGCCCAAGGGCGGCACCGGCTTCGGCGTTCGTCTGCTCGACCGCTATATCGCCGACCATCACGAGGCCTAGCGAAGCCAAAGCGCGATGACCGAGGTTTCTTTCTATCACCTGCAGCAGTCCACCCTCGAGGTCGCCCTGCCCAAGCTCTTGGAGAAGACCTTAGGGGCTGGCAAACGGGCGGTGGTGCGCTTGGGGTCGGCCCAGCGGGTCGACGCCATCAATGCGCAGCTCTGGACCTACCGCCCCGATAGCTGGCTGCCGCACGGCGGGATCAAAGACGGTCACGGCGAAGACCAGCTAGTCTGGCTGACGGCGGAAGAGGAAAACCCCAACGGGGCGACTTTCCTCTTTCTCGCCGACGGGGCCGACTGGGCGGATGTCGGCGATTACGAACGATGCTTCGAGCTGTTCAACGGCCATGACGACGAGGCCGTGCAGACTGCGCGGGAGCGCTGGAAAGGCTATAAGGACGCCGGTCACGAGGTGACCTACTGGCAGCAGAATGATGGCGGGGCCTGGGAGAAGAAGGCCTGAGCCAACGCAAATTTAGTTAAGGAAGAAAACGATGCCGATTGTCAGAGTGGAAATGGTGGCGGGTCGCCCGGTCGAGGTTAAGCGTGAGTTGGCAGAAAAACTCACCGAAGAAACAGCCCGCATCCTGGGGCTGAAACCCGAAACCGTCTATGTGATGATCGAAGACATCCCCAAAGAAAACTGGGGCGTCGGCGGAACCTTGCTTGTCGATAAATAATCAGGGTTTGTTTTCAGCTTTTTTTGCTGCCGTCAACAGCAAGGATCGCAATTGATGCGGCGCGATCGGTCGGTGAAGAATGGTCGCCTGCGCTGGCAAGGTTGGTGAGATTTGGCCGTCATCTCGTTCGGGAAGAGTTACGAGGGTCGGAATTTTCGGCAATGTCTCCATTAGCTTGTAAAGGCCGAGGAATTCCGAATCAGGCCATTCCACGAGCAGAAAGTCTGTCTGGCCCTCTACGGGCGCTAGTGTTTTTTGCACACTGATATCGCATCCCCATTGCTTTAAAAGAGGAACGAGTGATTTGGAGGGGGCTGTTGTGGTGCTGACCGCAGTGACCCGAAACCCGGAGAGTAGGGAGGTGTAAGTCTTGCCGTCAGGCTTTTCTGTTGAGTCAGCGTAGATGGCCTCGGGTAACCCATCGATGGCTGCTATTGTACCAAGTTTCGGTGCCGATTGTATCCGGAAGGTTAAGCCAAGCAGGTCGGCCATCCGGTGTACGATATGCAATCCCAGCCCCATCCCTTCGCCTTGCCCTAGGTCGAGTGGTTCCAGCCGGGTAAATGGTTCTATGATGCGGTTTATGTTGCCGGGGGCTATCCCTACTCCCTGATTATGAACTTCAATCGACACCGAACCCTGCCGTTTGCGGCATCCGACGAGAATACGACCGGAACCACCGTAGCGAAATGCGTTATCAACGAGGTTTTGCACCATTGTGCGCAGGAGGGCTGGATCCGTCTCTATGTGGCTGCTGTGCGAAACCACCTTGAGCCGGTGCCCGTCGTCTCTTTGGGTGAATGCTTCCGTAGCATCGAACAGGAGCTTATCAAGAGAGGTTACAGTTTTTTTCGGTTCAATCCGGCCGCTTTCCAGTGCCGATAAATCGAGCAAAGTTTTGAGGAGCCGTCCCATGGCTTCGACGAGCATATCGATTTTGTCGATTGTTCTCCGGCTCTCAGGGGTGTTGGACCGGCAGCGTAAAGTTTCGACATAGAGACCGATGGCATGAACTGGATGGCGGAGGTCATGGCTGAGTTGAGCCAGCAGGTCCGACTTGTTTTGATGAATTTTGTCGGTATGGCGTTTAGCTTTCTCAAGGTTATCCGTGAGGTCTGTCAATGCCCTGACCTTGTCTGCCATGCCTTCAGCCAACCGCCTGTTTTCCCTCAAAAAATGGTTCATTCGTTTGGCGATGACCGAGAGCGTTGCACCGTAGAGCAAAATGAGGATGGCCATGCTCAAGCCCAGTTCATTCTGCAAGTAAATGGCAAAAGAGAGCGCTAAAATTGGGATGGACGTCCAGATCGAGGTCATGCAGGACCGCAGTAGACTGTGCTGTGTATTGACTGCTCCCATTGCAGTGCCGCCCAAAGCGAACGAATAAAAGAGTAGAAGTTCCGGAGCTTCGCGGCCGATTGCCAAACTTCCCATTCCCCAGGTCAGGCCGATGAAACCCACGATGGCGGTATGCGCTGCTCCTAATAAAAGCGGTGCTTTGGGGGAGAGACCATATCTGCGATAGAGCGTTCCTAGGACGGCAAGGCAAAAACTGAGCGCCACCATCGTAGTGGACCAGATATAGACGGTAATGTTGGAAACGGTTCCCAATAGTGAGGCCATCGTTATAACCGCGACGGTGGCGTGGATGACAGCGCCGCGCATAACGATTTCAAATAGATAGTCTAAACGCCAATATTCCGATGATGTTTCCCCATCAAATGAATCATTCTTCATTCCAGTAGCTCGCTTCTTGAGAGGCGATTGCGGCTGCTGCGGCTCTATTGCTGACATTTAAGGTCCGGAGCAGGGCGCTGACATGGATGCGGACAGTCGATGGGGAAATTCCTAGGCGTTTTGCGATTTCCTTGTTGGTTAATCCCTTTCGGATCAGATTTAACACTTCTTTTTGCCGGGTGGGGAGCGGCGGTAGTTTCGAGGATCGAGACCAGGGCGTCGGCGTTTTTGGGATTTGCGCCATGCCATTTCCGATTTTGACGACGATATTACCTTCCATCACGGATTCGATACCGCTTGTCATTTCATTAGCCGAGACGCCTTTCGAAATAAAACCGTTTACCCCCATATCCATGACCTTGCTCACGATATCTGCAGAATCGAGCATTGAAATTGCGATGATTGCCGCGAGAGGGGCTTCGTCTCGAAGGATGCCGATATCGGTTTCCCAGTTGAAGCCGGGAAAAACCAGATCCACGAGAATAAGGGAAAAATCGTCGCCGGTTTTCAGCAAGTCAATCACCTCCTCCCATCGCCCTGCTTCTACGATAGTAAAGGGCAGGCTGCTTCGCTTGACGATCTGCTGTACGGCATCTCTAAAAATGGGATGGTCGTCAATGATTAGAACGGAACTCATCGTTTCCCGGAGCTCCCTGATGGGCAAGAGGCTATGGCTGAAAGGCTTTTTTTTAGTGATTTCCATCAAGCTAACAGACGAAACGGGGGCAGCCAATAGTACATCTGTACGAATTGTTTCTGTGTCGTCGTTGGTTCAGTTTAGGGCACTTGCTCTTGCGAATGGGGGACCTTTGGTGTGCGTAAAAAATGGGAATTGGGATTGGCCGTCGGCTTTGGCCTGACGTTGCTTGTGGTTGGCGGTAGTGTCAATGGTGAGCCGCGAAATAAATCAGCTGAAAATTTGATTTCGGCGGAGGACGCAGTAAATCTTGCGCAATTGGTTTCATCATCCGCGGATGGCAAGGCGCTTGCCGCCGGTGTTGCGAATTCTTCCATCGATTTCATTCTTCCCACTCTCGGTGAGAAGCTTCCCGAATACTTGAAGGGGCTTGAAATCGAGGTCAATTTTCGTGAAGACCTAAAGCCGGAGTATGCCATTCTTACTGTCCAGCCGCTGTGGCAATCGGAAGGTAAGGATAGGACTGTCTTTACTCAGTTGAGCCAACGCCGTTACAGCTACTTGGGAACGGACCGTGATGTTACCAACGCGGGACTCGGGTATCGGCAGGCTTTTCTGGAAAATTCCATCATGGCCGGAGTAAACGGCTTTTTCGATTACGAATGGAAGCGCGGACATAAGCGGGCTGGAGTTGGCGCCGAAGTAAAGTGGTCGGGGCTCGATCTAACCGCCAATACCTACTACGCCATCAGTAATAAAAGCGGGCGCGGCTTGGATGGGGATGCGGTTGAGGAAGTTTTAGATGGTCACGACATTGAGTTGAGCGCTCAACTTCCCTACTTGCCGTGGGCCAAGGTTCATGCCCGGAGGTACTATTGGGATTCCGTTGCCAACTCAGAGGATGTGAAGGGGTGGAGCGCCAGCCTTGAAGCCGATCTTCAGCAGAATTTGAAAATCGAAGGTGGATGGAACAAGGACAATTTTATGGCGGAGCGGGAAAGCTTTGTGAAATTGGCTTTTCATATTCCTTTTGGTGCGCCACGCCCAGTTGCAATGAGTTCGAAATTTATTAGCGACTCGGCCTGGGAGAAGCGCGATATGCGAGATCATATGTTGGACAAGGTCCGGCGTGAAAACAAAATTATCGTCGAGCGGACAAGCTCCGGCGTTGTGATTACGAGGGGGAACTGATGCGGGATTTTAAGATCGCTTGTGGCGTTTTTTTGGGGGCCGTGACAGGGCTGCTGAATGTGCAGGCATCATATGCAGGGGCGATTGGGGGGACAACAGGTGCTGCGGTTGATCGATATGATGTAACCGTTACAAAGGTGGAGTTGTGTCGTTCGTCAGTATGTTCAAACCCGTATACGCTGGGGTCAGGGGCGAAAGTTTTTGATATTGCCAGTGCTGCTGCCGGTGGTGAGGTTGGCAAATTTATCGACCTGAGCAGTATTCCAATGTATCAGACTTGGTCGCATGTGCGGGTGACCATGTCGACGACGTTTACGATTTCAGCTGATGATGGCACATGTCAGACTCGAGCTGGGGCTGCAGGAGCAAGAGGTGCGTGGACTGCCGGGGCTGCCAGTGGGGGCGCTCAGGCTGCTCGTCAATTGGAGCTGCCAAATCAAGCCCTGGTTGCCGCCTCTATCGGCGGGTTTACATATTCTACCTATGGGATTGACCAAACTGATGGGGCGAGCTCTTTTACTATGACCATAGCTTTGTCTTCTCCCTATCAATGTAAGGGAGAGATGCCGAAAATCGAGGTTAAGTTTGATACAAGCGAAGCGTTTGGGTATACGGGTGGATGTGCGCAAATGTTTCCACAACCGCCCACTATAACGATAACGGCAACCGATCCGTGAGTTTCAAAGATGAGGATATTTTTTGCCGAATTTAGGCCTGCTTGAGGCGGCGGCGTTCACGGGCCATTTCGGCCGCGTCGTTGCGGGCCTGAGCCGCGCGTTTCATGTCCTCTCGCTTTTCGCGTTGCGCTTGGCTCTTGGCGTTGGTTTTCTCGAATTCCTTTGCTCGACGAGCAAAGGCCTTTTCCCGCTGCATGGCCAAGTATTTCTTATAAATTTTCTTGTTTTGGGTAATCCGCTTGTTGAAGACCAACTCGGTAACCTGCGCCCCCAGCATACCGAGCACAGGGCCAATAACCAGGGCTGAGCCCCAATAAATTACATGAGCCGGTGTCACGCTGATGATAACGACACCGTGGTAATAGAGAACGAAAAGAACGACCAGGATTTCGCCAAGCGTCGCCATTCTGAACGACATGCGGTCAGTCAGTTTGCGCTCAGGGCCCGGTTTTCCGAAAGCTGTCGTGAGGCCGGAAATCAAGCCGCCAAGCAGACTGGCAAGGAAAAAGACCAGAGACACCACTGCCAGCAACGTTTGCAGTTCGGTGAATCCGAACAATTCCAAGATCGGTCTTAGAAATCCGATCATCCCTTTGGCCTTTCAGCTTTTCTAGCCGCTCTCCGCCTACTAGCGGAATCAAGTGTCGGATACTTCCTTGGTATCCGCTGAATTCATTTGAATCCAACTAACTGAGGAGCCTAAGAGTCATGACTCAGGACTCCCTCACTGATTCCACATATACCCAAAAGTCGAAAATATCAAGTAATTCCATAGGAAATCGTACTAAATGCATGTTTGGATGTATTTTTTTAGTCGGGCGCTGCAGTATTTGTTCAATTTTGGAAAATTCGACTAACTGTTTTTTCTAAGATATTTGCACAACCATTTGTTTTAAAAGTCTCAGGGATTGGATCGATCGGCTGCCATACCAGGAAAACACTTCTCCATCGACAATCTTTAATTCTGCTTTAATTTCAGGATGTTCTTGTGAGAATTCTTTTAAGTTTTCGTCTTTGAACGGAAAAGGTTCGGTTGCAAATAGAATAAGGTCGGCTTTTTCTATTGAATCGGATGTCGATGGAACCTCCGGATAGCGGCGGTTCTCATCGTGCCCCAGGCTGTGCCAATTGATGAGATTGAGCATTTGCGAAATATAGGTGTCCTGGGAAACGGTCATAAAGGGGTCTTTCCAGATCAGGTAAAGCACCTTGCAATCTGGCAGATCGGCTTGAATGGTTTTTAGTTCTTCCCATGCGCTGTCGAAGGATTGACAGAGCTTTTCCGCTTGGTCCTCCCGGTCGAATAAGCGACCGAAGAAACGGAAGAGTTCCAGGTTGTCCTGTGGAGCGATAGGGTGGGTGACGATTGGGATGATACCCTTGCCGCTCAAGGCTTCGGCTAGTTCCTTAGGTGTCTCATCGATATTGACGAGTGCGTGGGTGGGGGCGGCGGCCTCGACCTTTTCCCAGTTCACCTGTTTGGTTCCGCCGATACTGGGGATTGACTTGATCCGATTTTTTGGGTGAACGCAGAAAGCAGTCCGTCCAACCAAAGAATTTTCTAAACCTAGGTCAAACATCAATTCGGTCAGGCTAGGAACCAAGGACAGAATTTTCGCCTTCTGCGCCTGCCGATGATGCTGGCCCGCCGCGTCAATCAAAGGCGGTGTTTCCATGGTATGTTCCTCAAGCTAAAAAATAGAGCCGCTTTGTAGATCATACCTATTGCTTGACGGCAGTTGCAAAAGGTACTGTTGGGAAACGACACTAAGGAATAAGAGACGCCGATGACAGACGACAAAACAGGGCATCCAAAGCTCGATGTCGTTTTTCGACCAATCCAGACTGAGCAAAACAAAATTACGGAGTTTTACCGCTGTGTTCCCGTTTTGCGAGCCGCAGACGGAACCGTTAGCGATGCGCCAAAAGCATTGAGAAAAGGGGAAACGCCGGATGAACTTTGGGCAAAAAACAAGGTTGTCCTAAGAGCCGGTATGGACGGCCTTAAAACGGCGATTATGCGTGGGATGAATACAAAGCTCTTGTTGCCTGTTCATGCAAAATGCGCCTTGGCCAAGCGCACGGCAACGGAACTTATTGCTCTGTTCAAGGAATATGATGCATCGCTGCGCAAGCGTATCATGATCGATGCGTTTGGTCTGCCCGACGAGTTGAGCGTCGATACCATGGACGATCTGACCATCCCATTGATGGCGGTTACCGACAAAATGTTGGCCCATCCACCTGCGGAGCTGGATGATTTTAAAGTTTTCTCCAACCTCAACTACATGGGTATGACACTCGACCTGATGAATGATGAATGGGAGGCGGATAAGCTGAGCGCCGTGCTGGACGATTTCACTCTCAATACCCGCCACTGGCGGTTGCGCCCCTTCGTGACTGGGGCCAAGACACCGTCGATTTTGAAAGCCGTTCTCGAGGTGTCGCCTTATGGTGTCGATGGTCATGGGCATGGCGCCGATAGCTCCCATCTCCCCATTGAATGGCCTCTCGGCTGATAAGTAAGCGGACCGCGCCCTATTTTAAGAAGCTGCTTTGGCCTCTTCGTGGGCCTCGTGGGCTGTCATCCAGGCCTCCTCGGCGGCGTCTAATTTTTTCTCGGCTTCACCCAGCTGTTTTTGTAATTCGGTGAGCTTTTCAGCAGGGCCCTCATAGAGGGTCGGATCGGCCAGTTTTTCCTGCAAATTTGCGACTTGTTCCGCCTGGGCTTCCATTTCTTTTTCGGCCTTTTGTTCGGCCTTTTTCAATGGGGCTAGTTGCGCCCGTTGGGCGGCCCTTTCCCGTCTGTCGTCTTTTTTTCGACCGCCCTTAGGAGATTCTTTATCGCCATTTTCGCTGTTGGCTGCGTTGCGGCGGTTTTCCAGTAACTGGCGTTTGTAATCTTCCAAGTCGCCATCGAAGGTTTGGCAAGCGCCGTCGTCAACCAATAGCAAGCGGTCGCAGGTGAGCTCGATCAGGTGGCTATCGTGGCTGACCAAAATCACAGCCCCTTCATAGGCGTTGATTGCCTGAATGAGGGCCTCGCGCGCATCGACATCCAGGTGGTTTGTCGGTTCGTCGAGCAGCATGACGTGGGGCTCTTCTCGGCTCATAAGAGCAAACAACAGTCGGGCTTTCTCACCGCCCGACAAGCTTTCGACTTTGGTGTCGGCCTTTTCACCGGGAAAACCGAAACGTCCGAGGTGCGCCCTGATCTTGGCCTCTGTCGTCATCGGCATGAGCTTTTCCATGTGCTCATAGGGCGTTGAGCGTAAGACCAGTTCATCGGTTTGGTGCTGGGCGAAATAGGCAATCTTGAGCTTGTTCGATTTGCGCAGCTTGCCGCCCATCACTTTGAGTTTGTCGGCCAGCAGTTTGACCAGGGTCGACTTGCCGTTGCCGTTGGCTCCCAAGAGGCCGATCCGATCCTCCATGTCCACATAGAGGTTGAGCTTGGAAAGGACCGGCTTTCCTTCCTCATAGCCGACGGATGCTTCTTCCAGGGTGATCAGTGGAGGAGAGAGGGGGGAGGGCTTGGGAAAGGAAAAGGAGGTGGTCTTTTCCTCGGCCATGGTTGCGATGGGTTCCATGCGCTCCAGCATCTTTAAGCGGCTTTGCGCCTGGCGGGCTTTGCTAGCTTTGGAACGGAACCGATCAACGAAGGACTGAATATGACGGCGCTGTTCCATCTGCTTGGCGACCAGCTTGGTCTGCAGTTCCATTTTTTCGCGCCGTGTCCGCTCGAAACGGTCGTAGCCGCCGGAATAACGGACCAATTTGCCTTGGTCGATGTGGAGGATTTCATTGACTGAGCGGTTGAGCAAGCTGCGTTCGTGACTGATTACCAGGACCGTCCCGGGGTAGGCGGCAAGATAGTTCTCCAGCCAAAGGGAGGCTTCCAGATCCAGGTGGTTGGTCGGTTCGTCGAGCAGTAAAAGATCGGGCTGGGTGAAAAGGGTGGCCGCCAGGGCGACGCGCATCCGCCAACCGCCGGAAAAGTCGTTCAAAGGGCGTTTCTGAGCCTCGCTGTCGAAGCCCAGGCCATTCAGGATCGTTGCCGCACGGGACTCGGCCGAATGAGCGCCGATATCGGCCAGGCGTGTGTGTATTTCTGCAATTCGGTGGGGATCGTCGGCCGTTTCGGCTTCACTCATAAGCTCCATGCGTTCTTTATCGGCTGCAAGAACCTCTTCAATCAAACTGTGGCTGCCTGCGGGAGCTTCCTGTGCGACTCTTCCGAGCTTGGCGCGAGGCCGAAGGCGAATCTCGCCGTCATCGAGCGAAATGTCTCCGGCGATCAGGTTGAACAGAGTGGTTTTGCCCGACCCGTTACGGCCGACAAGGCCGACTCGGTGGCCTTTGGGAATAACAGCCGTCGCTCCTTCAAGCAGGGTGCGTCCGGCAATCCGATATGTCAGGTCATTGATGTGCAGCATGATGGAACGCTCTTTAGCATGGCGAAACTTTCACGCAAAGCCGGTTGCGTCTTGAGGCCGATGCGTATATAACGCGCCGCACCCCGGCTGGGGGGCCGAGAACGAGATGTAATTTTTTTAAATAAAGCCAAGGGGGTCCAAGGACCATGGCCGTAGAACGTACGCTTTCTATCATTAAGCCGGATGCCACCGAGCGCAATCTAACCGGTAAGATCAATACCTTCTTCGAAGAAAAAGGTCTGCGCATCGTCGCTCAGAAGCGCATTCGCCTGACCAAAGAACAAGCCGAAGGCTTCTATGCCGTTCATAAAGAACGCTCCTTCTTCGGCGAACTGGTCGAGTACATGATGTCCGGCCCGGTGGTCGTTCAGGTGCTCGAAGGCGAGAACGCCGTTGTCGCTAACCGTGAAATCATGGGCGCAACCAATCCGGCCAACGCCGATGAAGGCACGATCCGCAAGGCTCACGGCGTCGATGTTCAGTGCAACTCGGTGCACGGCTCCGACAGCCCGGAAAATGCCGCCATCGAAATCGCCTACTTCTTCAGCCAGTGCGAAATCGTCGGCTAGCTTCTTCTTGAAACGCGAGAAAAGGGAGCTGTTTGGGGCTCCCTTTTTTCGCGTTATGGCCTTTTGCGGAAATTGTCGTGGCAGGCCTTGCAGGCTTTCGCCACCTCTGAAAAAGCCGGAAGAACGACGATTCGTTTTTTTGTTCGTGCTTTTGTCGACAATTTCATCGCTTTCCCCGTTAGTTCATTCGCCGATTGTGCGAATTGCTTATTTTTGGCCCAAACGGATGGCAAAGCCGTGCTTGGGTGTTTGTCGCTGCCGACGGGGAAAAGCCGTTGGATTTTTTGCGCATGACCGGCGATCTGACGGGCCGAAGTTTCAATGTGTCTGAACTCCAATTTCTGTGATCCCTTTAGCATTTCGGCCATTGTTTTCATCCGTCTCTCCATCTCTTTCATGGCCTCCATGCGTTCCTTGACGACGCCCGTTGCGCCCTCGTGGGCAACTGATACGTGCGGGAGGCATAAGGCGAGCAAAAGAAAAGCGGCGGTGCTGGCCGTTAAAAACAACCGTTTGGACATTCAAAAGAGTCTCCGCTTCGTCTTGTTACATTTTGTGCGGCTTGTAGAAAATGCCGTTGGCTTTTTGCAGTTCGCGAATATAAGCGACGATCTCCGCAATTTGCACTTTTTTCATTTGCGGTTGCGGCGGCATGTCGCCAAACGACCAATGATGCCGACGAACACCTCGCTGCGCCGCCATGAAAAAAGAACCGTCGGCATGATGCCCAGGATTGTAAATGTCATGAATTAAAGGTGGGCCCTTATCGCTCCCCGCAGCATTGTCGCCATGGCAGGATGTGCAATTCTTGTTGAAATGCTTTTCTCCACTTTTCGCCATTGCTGAAAGTGGCGGAACTTTGACTTCAACGATGAGGGGCGTGCTGGCGTCAGATGTGATGAGTTTGGATGCAAAGAGGGCGACGCCACCAATGAGAAAAGCGCCGATGAGGAATGCTGGGAGCCTATTTGACATGATTCTCGTGTAAATGAAAGTTAAACAACGAGATTTTCTTTAATCCTTCTACCTGCTGGAAGGTCAAGCATATGTGGATTAAGCGCTGAGATCGGTCGGATTATCGATCATTTTGAGGATCGAAAGAATCCGTTCGGTGCGTGCGATCAGATGGGGTTGCTCGGCATTGTGTTTTTGTTGGAAGGAAACTTTCTCCTCCCATTCCTGCACGAAGTCTCGAGGCTTGTCTGGGCGGGCTGGCTCGCCGGTCAGTGCGCCGACCGTTTTATCATAGTCGGGATGTAGCTCGGGTTGGAAGGCGAGCATGGAGTATTCATCGAAGCCTAGAACGCCTTCCATATAAAGTTCCTGCCCCAATTCAACGGCTTCGCGGGGGCTCATACGGCGGACGTCATAAGGGAACAGGTCCTGTGAGCCATCGCTATTCTCTCGCGGTCGGGGGGACTCTGTACTTTCCTGAGCCTTGGGCCCCTCCACTTTCGCCGGTAGGTGAATAGGGATCAGGTCCCGGCTATGGGAGCCTGAATTGGTGGCCGCCTTATTGGCGTCGTCCTGAGCAATAGAACGTTGTATTCGATTGGTCTCTGTCGACGGTTCAGCCGTCAGAACTCTTGCCGCTTCGTAGGTTCCTATGGAATCCACCCGCATCCCCAGGCACTCCCTAAATTAAAGCGATGCGGGCCGCTTCGCTGTCTCCACGGACCTGCTTGATGCGGTACATGGCGTCATTGGCCTCATAGACGAGATCGTCGCTTGTGGTTGCGCTGTCGTAAAAATGGATGCCGATATCGGCGCGTAGCCCGATCATCTTACCCTGCCAACTGAACATCGCGCCGTTGAGCAACCGGTCCAAAGCTTCGGCGCGGCGTAGGCCGTCTTTGCGCTCCGTACGGACTAGCAAAATGGCAAAGGTGTTTCCTTCCAGTCGGGCGGCATAGTCGGTTTCACGAATAGCGTCTTTGAGCAGTCGGGCAATCTGTTTAAGTGCTTTGTCTCGGGCCGCCGCTCCATAGGTCTTTTTGACCGGGCTGAGGCCATCGGGGTCGATATAGAGGAGCACACCCCGTTCGTCATACCGTCTGGCTTCGGCCAAAATGCGCTGGGTCGTTTGATCGAAGGCGCGTCGGTTCATCAGGCCGGTTAGCTCGTCATCGTGAACCAACTCTTCTAGGCGGGCTAAGCGGTGGCGGCTTTTGGCGGCGGCGTCTCGAGCGATGCGTGCGGCAATTTCCGCTTCCAGCAGAAATTCCTTGCCCATAACCCGGCCACATCCGTCTTCGCCAAACGTCGTGAGGATCAATCCTTCATTGAGGCACTGGGCCATTCGGTCGATGGCTTCTGTCAAGCGGCAGGGAGCCTCCACTCCCCATTGATCGTCTTTTTTTGTCCGCATGGTTGCATCCTTGGTTGGTGGTTATTTTTACCGTGCGCAACAAGCGCTAACCTTTAAGAAGCAAGGGGCGTGCCAAGGTAAAACCCTTTGATAACAGTTCATTAACACTTGTCCGGCTAGGCAATAATTGCCGCGCTTGGTCGAAATTGCCGAGTCTTTTCAACAGGTTGTGGTTTGGTGAAGGCGAGCATGGACTTGAGGGGGGAGGCACCCTATCTTCAATAAGGCCTGTTGAAGGAGGTGAAAAAGTGTTTGGACGTTTCTGGCTAGGGGTGACCGCTGCGGCAGCCATTTGTTTCGGTATGGCGAGTGCTTCTTCGGCGGCGGGTTTGTCCGGGCATAAGGCGATTTACACCATTGATCTCAAATCGGCCCGTTCATCTTCAGGGGTCGTTGGCGTAAGTGGTGGAACTGTTTATGAGTTCGCCGACGCCTGTAACGGTTGGATTGTGGAAAATAAATCCTACATGGTTTTTAACTATGCCGAAGGGCCGAGGGTCGAAACGTCGTGGGCTTTTTCGGCTTGGGAATCCAAAGATGCCAAAACCTTTCGGTTTACCGTACGGCATTCCCGTAACGGCACGATTGTTGACAATATCGAAGGGCGGATTAGTCGCGCCGCCAAGGGTGAAGGCGGCGTTGCCCGGATTACGCGACCGGAAGAAAGTGAAATTCCTTTTCCTGAGGGAACTCAGTTTCCAACCGAACATATGCTGACCTTGCTCAATGCGGCGAAAGCAGGACAGAACGTTGTGCGTAAAGTGCTGTTCGATGGGGCCGGTCTCGACAATCCCTTTGACGTGAATGCTGTGATTGGCGGCGTTCATCCGTCTCATGGGATTGACGCCAAGGGAGGGGAGGATTTTGCGCAAAGTCCGACCTGGGCGATTCGGCTGGCCTTTTTTCCGCTTCCCGGGCAAGCCGCCGCTCCAGAGTATGAGATGGAGTTGATCTACCGGGAGGATGGGGTCGCTGAGCATATCCTTCAGGATTTTGGCGATTTCGTGCTAAATGCCAATCTGCACCGTATCGAAAAGCTACCGAATTTCGGTTGCTAACAGGAGGTGTTGCTGGGGGTAGGGGGTGATGATTGTCGAGAAAATAAAGAAACTTGAAGATTTCAAGACGGGTCACCCAATAATCGATGATGATCATATGAAAATCATCGATGCCATTATCCTGGTTTTCGAGGCAATTAACGACAATGACCAAGAGCAATGCAGCCAGCTTTTGGAATCGTTTGTCGATGTGGCGAAAAACCATTTTGCCAACGAAGAGGAAATCTTACGGAAAGCCGACTATCCCCATTACAAACGTCACTGTGAATATCACGGCGAGTTAATCCTTCGCGCCAATGCGGTGAAGGACCTTTGTAAGGAAATGGACGATCAGGGCCATCTGATGGAATGTTTTGAGGAGATGGCGACCTTTTTGATTGATGATATCGTCAAGGGGGATTTCGAGTTTATTTCCTATCTGAAGGAAGCGGGTGTTACGTGAAGTAAAAAAAGCCTCTTTCCAAATAAGCGCAAAAAAACTAAGATAATTTAGATGTTTAGCGAAAATACAAAATGCTTTCGTTAAAGTTGTATCGGCGCTGGGGTTACCTTAACAGATATCGCAAAGAGACTGCAGTCCTATTTGAAGGTGGGGCGTGGGAGTCGGTCCATGACGGTTCTCATTGTTCCTTCGCCAGCCGCCTCTTGAGGCCAAAGAAAACAAAACGCCGAAGCGTCATTAAAATGAAAAATTAAATGAGTGGGCGTTCAGCCTGACTTTAACG
>Ga0070729_10003423_pt1 | contig 18482 bp, 18 predicted proteins | sample tdDd472_FD_66725 | JGI IMG/M metagenome (GOLD analysis project Ga0070729, IMG submission 66725) | Marine sediment microbial communities from the Atlantic coast under amendment with organic carbon and nitrate - tdDd47.2 | ecosystem: Environmental > Aquatic > Marine > Coastal > Sediment | place... | reverse complement strand
AAGCGGAGCGTGATCCCGCCGCTCTCCGCGTCGCGCTCGACGGTGCGATAGAAGCAGCTCCTGTAGCCCACATGGCAGGCGCCGCCGTCGCCGCCGACGGTTACCAGGGCGACAAGTGCGTCCTGGTCGCAATCGGTCCGAAGCTCGACCAGGGTCTGGATCTGGCCGCTGGTCTCGCCCTTCTTCCACAATTCGCCGCGCGACCGGCTCCAGTAGTGCATCACGCCGGTCTCGAGCGTCGCCGACAGCGCCTCTTCGTTGACGAAGGCGACCATCAGCACCTCGCGGGTCTCCGCGTCGACGGTCACGCAGGTGAGAAGCCCGTTCGCGTCGAAGCGCGGCGCGAACACGGTGCCGGTCTCCTGCGCGGCCTTGTCGAGCGGAGGGGAAAACATCTGGTATCCCGGGTCGCGTCAGCTTGCGGCGGCGCCGACCATCGACATGAACCGGCGGCGCTCCTCGGCATCGGTCCTGAACACGCCGGTGAAACGCGTGGTCGTCGTCGACACGCCTTCCTTCTTGATGCCGCGCATCGCCATGCATTGATGGGTCGCCTCGACCAGCACCGCGACGCCGCGCGAGCGCAGGCCCTCGTCGATGGCGCCGGCGATCTGCGCGGTCATGTTCTCCTGGGTTTGCAGGCGCTTGGCGTACATCTCGACGACGCGGGCGAGCTTCGACAGCCCGACCACCCCCTGCCTGGGATAGTAGGCGATGTGCACCTTGCCGACGAAGGGCAGCATGTGGTGTTCGCAATGGGAATAGAACGAGATGTCCCTGAGCAGGATCATGTCGTCGTAACCGCCGATTTCCTCGAAGGTGCGACCGAGAAACTCCGCCGGATCCTGCATGTAGCCGGCGAACAGTTCCCGATAGGCGGCGGCGACCCGGCGCGGGGTGTCGACGAGGCCCTCGCGGTCGGGATCGTCGCCGCACCAGGCGATCAGCGTCCTGACGGCGCGCTCGGCTTCTTCCGCGCTCGGCCGGCCGGCGGACTCATCCGCCAGGTGGAGTTTCTTTACGATCGTGTCGACGGCGGCGTTTTCGTCCCCGCCGTCGCTGTCGTGGCCCATCTTCATTCGTTCCGTCCCGGGGAAACCGGATTCTTCCCCTGTCTCGCGCGCGCCGGCGCGGCCGTGTTGGCAAACCATGTTTCGAGCCTTTATATAAGGGCAAGGAAAACCGGTGGAAACCGTTATCTGCCGAAAGGCCGCTTCGATGATGGACGACGTTTACAATGCGAAGGTTCTCGAACTGGCAGGCAATATCGGCCGGATCGGTCGGCTCGAGGCGCCGGACGCGACCGCCAAGGCGCATTCGCGGCTGTGCGGCTCCACCGTCGTCGTCGATCTTTGCATGACCGACGGCCGGGTCACCGATTTCGCCCACGAGGTCAAGGCCTGCATGCTCGGTCAGGCCTCCTCGGCGATCATGGCGGACCACGTCATCGGCTCGACCGCGGCGGAACTGCGCGAGTTGCGCCAGACGATGCTCAGGATGCTCAAGGAGAACGGGCCGCCGCCCCAGGGCAAGTGGAGCGACTGCCGCTATCTCGAACCGGTGCGCGACTACAAGGCCCGCCACGCGTCGACCATGCTGACCTTCGACGCGGTCGTCGACGCGGTCGACCGGATCGAGCAGATGGCCGAGACCGGCGTCGCCGTCTGAGCGCTTGTTGACGTGCGCGTAAAAGCCCTGTCTTGCCAATACCCTAGTAAAACTACCTAATTCCTTGTTGACCGATTGTTTAGCCTTGTCCGCTATTTGTCGGTTCCATGGGCGTTCTATCCTGGTTTCGAGGGACGAGACTCTTCGCCGCGGACCATTTTCCCGGTAGCCGATCGGCGTTCGCCCAGTTTCTGGCAGTGGTCGTGGGCGTCGGCGTGTTCGCCGCCGGAACTTCTCTGGTCATCGATGCAATCGTCGGTTCGCAGACCCAGAAACGGTTGACGCAGTTCACCCAGTCGGTGGTTCTCGCCAGCGAAACCGCTATCGACTACGGTTTCATGTCGCTTACGCAGGTCGCGGGAGGGCCCGGCACGCGCTGTTCGACGGAAAATCTCGCCGCGTTCCGCAAGCAGGTCTATCTGAACAGCAATCTCAGGGACATCCGCTACTACGACAAGGACGGCAAACTCGCGTGTTCCGCCTTTCCCGAGACCCTGAAGCTCGAAGGCAACCGGATCGGCAAGCCGAGGTTGTTCGAAGCCAGGAACAAGTCGATCCATCTGTTCCAGATCCCGCATACCTCACGCCCGGCGCTCGGGCTGTGCTGGATACAGGCGGACGGTGGCCGGCTGGTGGCAGTGCTCGATGCCGGCGCGCTCCTGTTCAACGTCATCCCACGCTCGCTTCGCGACCGCAGCCAATTGCAGTTGATCATGGTCGACGGCGCGCCGATCGCCGAGGTCGAAGCCAAGGGCGTCGAATTCGATCCGATGAAGACGCGTGTCATGCAGGAGGGGTCCGAACGCTATCCGGTCTTCGTCAAGCTCCTGTACCTGCATGAAAGGCTGACCGGTCTCGAGCCGACGACCCGCGGCCTGCTTCTGTTCGGGGCCGGCCTGCTCGGCGCCATCTTCGGTCTGCTGGTCTACCGTACGCTGCTCAGGCCCGACGATCCGACCCGCGCGATCGACCGCGGCCTCAGGCGGCGGGAATTCGTGCCATACTTGCAGCCGATCTTCTCGCTGGAGACCGGCTGGCTGGTGGGCGCCGAGGTGCTGGTGCGATGGAAGCGGGGCGACCGGATCGTGCAGCCGGCGCAATTCATCGGCGCGGTCGAGTCCAGCGGGCGCATCGGCGCGCTGACCGCCTATCTGATGGCCCATACGCTGATCGAGATCCGGCCGCTGCTCAAGCGCTACGACCGGATGAAGATCGGCTTCAACATCGCGCCGACGCATCTGCTGACCCCCGGCTTTGCCAAGGAAGTCCGGGATATCGTCGGTGAGGCGGGGGTGGATAGCGGCCAGGTGGTGCTCGAGATCACCGAGCGGCAGGAGATCGACGACATCGAGCGGGCGGCCCGGGTCGTCGCCGAATTGCGCCATGACGGATTCGTCGTGGCGATGGACGATGTCGGCACCGGCCACAGCGGACTGTCGCACATCCACAAGCTCAATCCGACCATGCTCAAGATCGACAAGTTCTTCGTCGACATGGTCGGATCGGACAAGCTCGCCGAGGTGGTGATCTCGGCGCTGGTCCGGGTGGCGCTCGAAATGGGCATCCAGGTGACCGCGGAAGGAATCGAGGACGGCTACCAGATCGCCCGGCTCAGGGAGCTGGGCGTCGCCTACGGGCAGGGCTATTTCATCGCCCGGCCGATGGATATCGATGCGTTCTATCGCTTCGTCGCCGCCTATGATACCACCCGGGTCACCGACGAAAACGGCGAACAGGCGCCGGATCCGGCCAGGGTGATCCCGCCCGATAAGGTGATCCAGCCCAACGTCACCCGGCTGAGGGCCTGATCGCGGCTTGGTTCCGCCGGGTCCGGTCCGGCGCCTCGAATGAAGACGACTCCTATGTCGAGCCTCCTTGCCACGCTCCTGCGGCTGCCCGCTCTGGCGATGATCGCCCTGATCCGCGTCTATCGCTACACGCTTTCGGCGCTGCTGGGCCGCCATTGCCGGCACCTGCCGACCTGTTCGGAATTCGGAGAGGAGGCGATCCATCGCCACGGCGCCTGGGCCGGCGGGTGGATGACGCTGGCGCGGATCCTGCGCTGCAATCCCTGGGGGACTTCCGGCTACGATCCGGTGGAAAAAAAACTGTCCGCGGGCGCCCGCTGGTATCTGCCCTGGCGCTACGGCCGCTGGGGCCGGAACGCGATTCCCGACAACCCGGATGCGCAGTGAGGGATCCAGCGACCGGCTGCCGCGGTTGACCTTCGACGGGCAATCGACCATATGAACGGCTTTCCGACCATCAAACCGCTTACCTGCGTTGGTCAGCAGGAGTGAGCAGGAGGATGACCATGATTCAGCTTACATTTCCCGACAATTCCGTTCGCGACTTCGACGATGGCGTCACCGGTGCGGAGATCGCCGCCGGTATCTCCAAGTCGCTCGCCAAGAAGGCCGTCGCCGTCGCCCTCGACGGGGTCCTGCGCGACCTGAGCGATGCGATCGCCGAGAACGCGAAGATCGAGATCGTCACCCGCGACGATCCGCGCGCGATCGAGATGATCCGCCACGACGCCGCCCATGTGATGGCCGAGGCGGTGCAGGAACTGTGGCCGGGCACCCAGGTGACCATCGGTCCGGTGATCGAGAACGGCTTCTATTACGATTTCGCCCGCAACGAGCCCTTCACCACCGAGGATCTGCCGAAGATCGAGGCGAAGATGCGCGAGATCATCCAGCGCGATGCGCCGTTCACCAAGGAAGTGTGGAGCCGCGACGAGGCGAAGGACTATTTCCGCGGCAAGGGCGAATATTACAAGGTCGAGCTGATCGACGCGATTCCCGCCGACCAGGAGATCCGCATCTACGCGCAAGGAGCGTGGAAGGACCTGTGCCGCGGGCCGCACATGGCGAGCACCGGCCAGATCGGCCAGGCGTTCAAGCTGATGAAGGTGGCGGGCGCCTATTGGCGCGGCGATTCCAACAATCCGATGCTGACCCGCATCTACGGCACCGCCTGGGCCAGCGACAAGGAGCTCAAGGACTATATTACCCAGCTCGAGGAGGCCGAAAGGCGCGACCACCGGCGGCTCGGACGCGAGATGGACCTGTTCCATTTCCAGGAGGAAGGGCCGGGCGTCGTCTTCTGGCACCCGAAGGGCTGGACCATTTTCCAGACCGTCATCGCCTATATGCGCCGGCGGCTCGCCGAGACCGGCTACGACGAGGTCAATGCCCCGCAGATCCTCGACAAGGCGCTATGGCAGACTTCCGGCCACTGGGACTGGTATCGGGAGAACATGTTCTTCACCCGGACCGAGGACGAGCGCGAGTTCGCCTTCAAGCCGATGAATTGCCCCGGTCACGTGGCGATCTTCAAGCACGGGCTGAAATCCTATCGCGACCTGCCGATGCGGCTGAGCGAGTTCGGGTCCGTTTCCCGTTACGAGCCCTCGGGCGCGCTGCACGGGCTGATGCGGGTCAGGGCGTTCACCCAGGACGACGCGCATATCTTCTGCACCGAGGTGCAGATGGCCGACGAGATCCTCAAGATCAACGACCTGATCCTGACGACCTATGCGGATTTCGGCTTCGAGGAAATCAAGGTGATGTTCTCGACCCGGCCGGAGAAGCGCGTCGGCTCCGACGAGGCCTGGGATCGCGCCGAAGAGGTGATGGGCCGGGTGCTCAAGCAGATCGAGGACCAGTCCGGCGGTCGCATCAGGACCGGGATCAATCCCGGCGACGGGGCGTTCTACGGGCCGAAATTCGATTATTACCTGCGCGACGCCATCGGCCGCGAATGGCAGTGCGGCACCACCCAGCTCGACTTCAACCTGCCGCACCGCTTCGAGGCCTTCTATGTCGACATGGACGGCGAGAAGAAGGAGCCGGTGATGATCCACCGGGCGATCTGCGGCTCGATGGAACGGTTCCTGGGCATCCTCATCGAGGACCACGCGGGGCATTTCCCGCTGTGGCTGGCGCCGACCCAGGTGGTGGTCGCCACCATCACCCAGGACGCCGACGAGTACGCCGAAAAGGTCTATGCGGCCTTGAAGGCGGCGGGCCTCCGGGTCGAGCTCGACTGTCGCAACGAGAAGATCAACTACAAGGTCCGCGAGCACTCGCTGGTCAAGGTTCCGGCGATCCTGGTCTGCGGCAAGCGCGAGGCGGAGGAGGGCTCGGTCAATATCCGCAGGCTCGGCTCCAAGCACCAGACCGCGTTTGCTCTCGACGAGGCGATCCGGTCGCTGGTCGACGAGGCGACGCCGCCGGACATCCGGCGCAACGCCGGAGCCGCCAGGGCCGCCTGACGGCTTCACGCGTCCTGCCTGGAAACGAAAACGGCGCGGCGGACAGGAGTCCACCGCGCCGTTTTTCCGTTCCGCCGGCCGCTACTTGAAGGAAATGGTGATTTCCTCTTCCTTGTTGACGCCGGCCTCGACCGAGAATTCCTTGTTGTAGACCTTGCCGCCATGCCTGGCGACCACCGCGTAGCTGCCTTCGGCGAGCACGAAGCTGGGGAACGCGCCGGTTTCCTCGATGATGGTGTCGCCGTTCAGCGACAGCACCGACCACGATGTGTTGGCGAGCGCCTCGCCGCCGACCTCGTTGACGAGCTTCAGGGTGATCTTCGCCGCCTGGTGGTACATGGTCACGTCGGTGAGCTTGCCGGCCACCACCTCGATCTCGGCGCTGGTGACGGCGTTGACGCTGCCGTAATGGCTGACCACCTGATAGGTGTCGGCGTTGAGCCTGAGGATTTCTCCCGGCTTGACCCCCTTGTGGATGACCTTGCGGCCTTCCTCGGCGTGGGAGATGTAGATGTCGAAGGTCAGGTTGGGGGTGTTGATCGGGATGTCCTCGGCGACGATCGCCCTGAGGCGAAGGCCGCCGGCATTGATGACGAGGACTTCCTGGCGGGATTCGGCTTCCATGGTGATGCGCGCGGTGGCGCCGGCGCGGCCGTAGGCGGCGTGCACCAGATAGGTGCCCCTGGGGAGCTGGAAGGTCGACGGTCCACCGGTGCCGGTGGCGACCAGCTCGAGGCGTCCGGTCTTGGTCTTGGAGGTCTTGAATACCCGCCAGACGATGCCGCGCGGGATGATCGTGCCGTCATTGGTCAGCTTGGCGACCAGGATCAGCGCCGATTTCCTGACCGGCGCGGTCCTGGCGGAGGTCTTCTTCGCGGCCTTGCCGCGATCCCCCTTCTTGCCGGCCTGTGCCGAGGCCGGTCCGGCATGCGCGAGGCCGAAGGCGAGAGCCAGCAGCAGGAATGGGAGGAACCGTCGGCCGCCGGGGCCGGCCTTGCCGAATGGAATCGCTGACTTCAAAAGACGTCTCCGTCGCAGGCGTCGCCGAGCATGGGTGTCATGCCGGACGATGGCTGGATTTATGGAATTTCTGGACGTAAAACGTGGCGAATTCAAGTGTGGCGTTCGGGCGGTTCCTCCCACCGCGCGTGCCGCGTCTTCAAGCGTCGAACCAAAGAGCCCCCCATGAAAGAGCTCCCATGACCAGCCTCGCCGATTATCTCCACACCCGCCGGACCGTGCCTTCGGTCGCCCTCGACGAACCGGGGCCCGACTCCGAAACCCTGAAGTCCATGCTGACCATCGCCATGCGGGTGCCCGACCACGGCAAGCTCGCCCCCTGGCGCTTCATCGTCTATTCCCGCGCGGCGGACGGGGAGCGGATCGGCGACAAGCTGGCCGAGATCTGGAAGCGCCGCGACCCGGAGGCGGTCGAAAAGCGGCTCGAGCAGGAGCGCACCCGTTTCACCCGCGCGCCGCTGGTGGTCGCGGTGGTCTCGACAGCGGACCTGCATCCGAAGATCCCGGTCTGGGAGCAGGAGCTTTCCGCCGGCGCGGTGTGCATGAACCTGCTGCACGCCGCCGCCGCCTACGGCTTTTCAGCGCAGTGGCTGACCGAATGGTTCGCCTTCGACGAGGAGGCGGCGAGCTATCTCGGCCTCGACGAGGGCGAGAGGTTCGCGGGCTTCGTGCAGATCGGCACGCCGACCGAACCGCCGGTCGAGCGGCCGCGTCCCGAAGTCGCCGACAAGCTCACCGCCTGGGGCGGGAAGGGCTAGGCGGATGATCTTCTACGATCCGGCCGAAGGACACGGCCTGCCGCACGATCCGTTCAAGGCGCTGGTGGCGCCGCGGCCGATCGGATGGATTTCCTCCCTCGATGCCGAGGGACGGCCCAATCTCGCGCCCTACAGCTTCTTCAACGGCATCAGCGGCCGGCCGCCGATGGTGCTGTTCTCCAGCGAGGGCCGCAAGGACAGCGTCAACAATATCGAGAAGACCGGCGCCTTCGTCTGCAACATCGCCACCTGGGACCTGCGCGAGGAGATGAACAAGTCCTCGGCTCCGGCGGCGCCGGGGGTCAGCGAGTTCGAACTCGCCGGGCTGGAGATGGCGCCGGGACGGGCGGTCGACGTGCCGCGCGTCGCCCGCTGCGCCGCCGCGCTGGAATGCCGCTATGTGGAGACCGTGGTCGTCAAGGACATCGAAGGCAAGCCGGTCGATTCCTTCGTGGTCATCGGCCAGGTGGTCGGCGTGCATATCGACGAGCGGGTCCTGAAGGACGGGCTCGTCGACATGTCGAAACTGCGCCTGATCAGCCGGCTCGGCTACATGGACTACGCGGTGATCGACGAGGTCTTCCAGATGGTGCGACCGACGACCGCCTGAAAGGCGGTCGATTCTTTGAGTCTCACGGCCGATTCGCCCGCCAGGGGCGGGCTGGCCTGCGCGGGGCGCGGCGCATAAGCGCCGGGCCGCAGTCGCGGCCTGCGTCCACCGCCCCTTGCGGGGCGTGTGGACTTACCGGAGGCCCCATTTGGGCACGGGTTGTTTCCTCGGAAATCCCAACAAACTCCGTCACCCCCGCGCAGGCGGGGGTCTACGCCTCTCCGCTTGTTCGGAGCCCAAAAGACAAGGCTTGCCGGAAGGTCCACGCGAGCGATTTATAACGGTGCGTGCCGGCAACGTGGCTCGTGTCACTCCGCCTCGTCATCCTCCGCGAGCGCAGCACGCGCCAGGACGCGCCGGGCCTGGCGGACATGGGCGAGGTCGACCATGCGGCCGTCGACCTGGGCGACGCCGCCACCCTGTTCGACCGCCTCGATGACGCGGTCCGCCATCTCGACCTCCTCTGCGGTCGGCGTGAACGCGGCGTTGATCACCGGCACCTGGGCGGGATGGATGGCGAGCTTGCCGGCGAAGCCGTCGCGGGCGGCCCGTCTCGCCTCGGCGCGCAGGCCGTCGGGGTCGCGGAAATCGGCGAACACCGTGTCGATCGCCGCCACGCCCGCCGCGCTCGCTCCGAACAGCGCCAGCGAGCGGGCCAGCGCGAAGGGCTCCGTGAAACCGTTCCCGGTGCGGATCTCGCGGGCGCCGATGTCGCCGGCGAGGTCTTCGCTGCCCCAGGTCAGCGCCGCGAGCCGGGGGCTGCAGTCCCGATAGCCGCCCATCTCGAAAACCGATCCGGCCGTCTCGCCGGCGATGACCGCGATGGCGATCCCGCCCGCTTCGAGGCCGTTGCGGGCCTCGAGCACGGAGAGTCGGTTGTCTAGATCGGCGACGTCGCGGCCGGACAGGCATTTCGGCAGCATCACGCCGGCCGGGGCGGCGGGACCCACGGCCTCGAGATCGGCGTCGGCAAGGCCGGTGTCGAAACCGTTGATTCGTACGTAAATCTGCTGGCGAGACCCTGCGTCGCGCGACGCGATATAGACGGCGGCCGCCTCCCGGGCCGCCTGTTTCTCGGCCGGCGCCACCGCGTCCTCGAGATCGAGGAGAAGCACGTCGGCGCCGGTCGCGGTGGCCTTTTCGAGCTTGCGCGGGCTCGAAGCCGGCACGAACAGCCATGACCGCATCGTCTCTCTCCCATTGCCCGCCGGCGGCGCGTCCGTTAACCGCCCCTTAACGTTTCCGGCCGATTGTTAACCCTCTGATAACCATAATTGCGGCGAGGGTCCATGACCTCCGTAGGAACCCTTTCGGCCGGCGATCGCATCGAACAGGCCTTTCGCGACGCCAGCCGGACCACCGGGACGTCCTTCGACTACCTGCTGACGACCGCGGCCAAGGAATCGAGCATGCGGCCGTCGGTCGAGGCGAAGAGCTCCAGTGCCATGGGGCTGTTCCAGTTCATCGAGTCGACCTGGCTCGAGACCATGAAGGAATCGGGGGCGAATCTGGGCCTGGGCAAGTATGCCGAGATGATCACCCGCACCAAGGGCGGCGCCTATACCGTGGCGGACCCGGCGGCGCGCGACAAGATCCTCAAGCTCAGGGCGGATCCGAAGGTCGCCTCGCTGATGGCCGGCGCCTTCACCCACAAGAACGCCCTGGCGCTGGAGGAGGCGCTCGGCCGCCAGCCCACCAACGGCGAACTCTACATGGCCCATTTCCTCGGCCTCAGCGGCGCCAAGCGGCTGATCTCGATGGCCACGTCGATGCCCGAGACCATGGCCGCCAGCGTCTTCCCGACCCAGGCGAAGGCCAACAAGGCGGTGTTCTACTCCGGCAAAGGCAAGGCGCTGAGCGTCTCGCGGCTGTATTCGAAGCTTTCGGCGGTGCATGGGGGTGAGACGACGACCGTCGCCTCAGCCGGTACCGCTGCGGCAGCGACGAAAACGGCGACAGGCGGCACCGCCACGAAAGCGGCGGAAACAGCGAAGAGCGGAACCGGCACGACGGGCGAGGGCGGCGAGACCGCACCGGTCCTGGCCTTCGCGGCGCCGACCGACAAGGCGAGCCGGCGGATCGCCGACGCCTGGAAGGCCGCCGATACCGACAGCGCCTTCAGGGCCCTGTTCCGCAACCAGGGCGGACCCGCCTCGGCTCTTTCGCCGAATGCCTGGTCGGCCTTCACCGCCAATGGCGCGTCCCTGTTCACCGCGTCGACCGACGCCAAGTCGACCTTCGTAGCCAGCCTCTATACCTCGCCCGCGGGCGATACGGCGACGGACACCAAAGGCGCGACCGGCAAGTCCGCGACCGCGGTCAAGGCCTCGGGCGCCGACGGAGCGCCCACGGACTTCACCCGCTTTCTCAAGCGGAAGTCCTGGGGCCAGCCGAAGGACCTGCTGCCGCCGGCGTAAGCGCGACGGGCTCTGGAATTTATGGTGAACCGATCGTTAAGGCTTTCCGTGGCACACTGACCATGGGCGGTTCCGCAGGTTCCCGCGCCTTCGTGGCGTCGGCGGACCGGCGGGATCGCCGTGAGTGATCGTGTCGCGAGTAAAGCAATGATAGTTCAGCAGTTTCTCGATTGGATGGAACATGCGCCGGTCGTCCGCAGGGCCGACGCGATCAGCGCCCTGGTGCGCTCGTGGCTCCATGACGACCTGGAAGGCGACGTCCGCACCCAGGCTGAGGCGGCGTTCACGATCATCCTCGACGATTCCTCGCCCATCGTTCGCCAGTCGTTGGCCGACGCGCTGGCCCACAGCCCGAAGGCGCCGCGCCACATCATCCTGGCGCTGGCCGTCGACCAGGCCGAGATCGCGGCGACGGTGCTGCGTGCCTCTCCGGTCTTCGTCGACGCCGAACTGGTCGATCTGGTGGCGACGCTGCAGCAATCCGCGCAGGTCGCGATCGCCGAACGCAGGAAAGTCTCGAGCTGCGTCGCCGCGGCGATCGCCGAAGTCGGCTCGCGCGATGCGATCCTGGCGCTGTGCGCTAACAAGGGCGCGGAAATCGCCAATTTCAGCCTCAAGCGCATCATCGAACGCTTCGGCGACAAGGCGCCGGTGCGCGAATGCCTGCTTGCACGCAGCAAACTGCCCGTCGATCTGAGGCAGATGCTGATCGCGCGGCTGTCGGATTCGCTCAGCGCCTGGGCCATCGACCGGGCCTGGATGCGGCCCGAACGCGCCGAACTGGTCACCCGCGAGGCGCGCGACCGGGCGACGGTCAATCTCGCCAACGATGTCGACGCCAAGGGGCTGTGGGCGCTGGTCGAGCACCTTCGCGGCTCCGGGCAACTGACCACGGCGCTGATCCTCAGGGCGATCTGCGCGGGCAACCTGTCGTTCTTCGAGGTTGCGCTGTCCTGCCTGTCCGGCCTGCCGCTCGACCGGGTCGGCGCGCTGATCGAAAGCCGGCGCGCGGCGAGCTTCCGGGCGGTCTACGCCAAGGCGGGCCTGCCGGAACCGGCCTTCGCCGCGTTCTTCGCCGCGGTCGAGGCGCAACTCGACCTTGACGGCGAGATGTCCGGCCGGGGCAGGGCGGCGCTCGCCAACCGGCTGATCGAAACCGTCCTCGAACGCTACCGGGACGGAAACGACGACGCCATGGACCAGCTCATGGTCATGCTGCGCCGGCTCGCCGCCGATTCCGCCCGCGAGGCGGCGCGGGAATATATCGACAACGAACGCAGGATCCGGGCCGCCTGACCGGCGGTCCGCCGGCGGCGGATTTCGCAAATATCGATGAGCTTTATTGGGGCTTCGCCTGGTAGGCGGCGATATAGTCTTCGGTGACGGCGGCAAGTTGGTCGCACAGCGTCTTCGCGGTCTTGTCGTAGTCGTTACGATCGTGTTCGACGACCATGGCGCGAATCGAATTGACGTATTGCTCGACGAGTTTTGGCGGCCAGTCGCCGGGTTCCGAGACATGCTCGAACAGATGGGCGAGGCTGGCGGCCGCCTCTCCGGCAAGAGGGTATCCGAAGGTCGACGCTTCGCCCTTGATGTCGTGGACGCAGCGGCGGAAGGCCTGTACCGCCTCTTCCCCGTAGCCGTCGGATTTCAGGCTGTTCCAGCCGTCGACCATCATATTGATCTGCTCGTCCATCCAGATGGTGAAGCGGGTCGACAATTGCTGCATGGCCTGCTCGGCGGCGGCGACCGGATCCACGTTGGCGGCGGAACCGATCCGGTCTCGCACCTTGGCGCGCAGATCGACGCGCGGCTTGATGACCTCGAAGTCCATGCTCGCGGATTGATTGTTCGGCATCGTCCTGGTCCCCTCGCATGTCGGCATCCGGCAAAGTCCGGACCGGAATCCGACTCGTGCCATTGAGACGGACAAACCTTTCGTTTCGGTGAATTTTTCCTGAAGGGGACAGCGCGGAAACCCGGGATCCCGGGGGTGGGAGATCCTGATTTCAGTACAGGAACTGTTCGTTCAGGATGCGTTCGTGCCAGCTGTGGTCGGAATCGAACATGATGAGGCTCGACGACGCCTCGTCCTCCTGCACCGTGACATGGGAGACGTTGGAAAAGTCCATGTGGTCGGCGGCGACGCCCACAGGCCGCCTTTCGGGATCGAGCACCTCGATTTCGACAAGCGACTTGTCGGAGATCAGCGCTCCGCGCCAGCGCCGGGGACGAAACGCGCTGATCGGGGTGATCGCCAGCAACGGCGCGGTGATCGGGATGATCGGGCCGTGGGCGGAGAGATTGTAGGCGGTGCTGCCGGCCGGGGTGGCGATCAGAACGCCGTCGCAGATGAGCTCGGCGAGCCGCTCGCGGCCGTCGATCGAGATGCGGAGCTTCGCGGCCTGGTGCGACTGGCGCAGGAGCGAGACCTCGTTGAAGGCGCGAGCCTGATAGGGGGTGCCGTCGGCGAGGCGGGTCCGCATCGACAGCGGATGCAGTTCGTTTGTCTCGGCCCTGCCGATGCGTTCGACGAGGTCGTCCGCGTCGTAGTCGTTCATCAGAAAGCCGACCGAGCCGCGATTCATGCCGTAGATCGGCTTGCCGGTGTCGAAGAAATCGTGCAGCGCCTGCAGCATCAATCCGTCGCCGCCCAGCGCGACGATGACGTCGGCCTCCTCGGCGGAGACGTCGCCGTAGCGATCGCGCAGCACCGCAAGGGCGGACTGGGCTTCCGGCGTCGGGCTGGCGACGAAGGACAGGCGGGGCGATGGCGGCATCAGAAAGATCCAGACTGGCCGAAGGCCCATCCGCGTAGCACGAACCGGCAAGTAAAATCCAATACTTAAGGAAATCGCCTCAACTCGTGCGAGCCGCCAAAGCGGACTGCTGGGCGACTTTTCCGCCTGTGCGCCATGAACCTTCCCGGCCGGTGCGGCGACCAACACCCGCAAACCATCGACAGCAAAGGAGAAAGACGATGAAACGTTTGCTTGCCGCCGCGATGCTCGTGGTAGCCACGACTTCCCTGTCCACCGTCGGCGCCACCGTCGGCGCCCAGGCCAAGTTCAACGTGGTCTGCAAGGCCGGGGTCAGCGGCAAGGGCGTCTCAGCCAGCCGGTTCATAGCAAGGCGCAAGGCCAGGATGGTCTGGCGGAAGCAGGTGGTGTCGCTCTACGGATCGAAATACGCCAACTTCTCGAAGGCCAAGGTCATCACCTTCAAGGGCTCCAAGCAGAACGGGAAATGGCGCTTCCGGCTGTTCGCCCGCCCCTGCAAGTCGCTGGGCTTCAAGACCTCCTGATCGGCGGGGGATCCCCGCAAACGACGGCGACCGTCTGTCCCGCTGTCCGCGGGCGGCGGTCGCCTCCGGTCGATACCCGGACCGGATCAGCAGATCAGCGTGGCGCTGCCGATGATCGCGGTCCACAGGACGATGGCGAACCCGACGCCGCGGGCGATGCCGTCGATGGCGCGGATCTGGATGTCGCTTGCGTGCTTGTTCATTGTTCCGGTTCCGTTGGCTGTTGTTCTTGTTCTTGTCGATGATCGAGATATAGACGCGAACGGCCGAACGGGTTGTGACGGCCATCACGCTCGGGCGGTTTCGTATCCGCGAAACCATCCGTGTGACGCCCGCCGGGACCGGATCCTTGGAAATTTTTGCTATTTTTCTTTCTTGCGCGGCGCCGCGTCGGGCAGCGCCGGTATCGACTTGAGGTAGGCGGCGATGGCCTTCAGGTCGGAATCGGGAAGCTTGGCCATGTTTTCCTGCACCGGCACCATCGAGCCGCCGAACGTGTCGAATTCCGGGGTGAAGCCCGTCTTCAGCCCGTTGACGATATCCTCCGCCGACCAGCCTTTGATACCGCTCTCGTGGGGCGTGATGTTGGGAATGGTTCCCTCGCCGTCGGGATTGGCGGCGCCGGCCAGCCATTTATCCCTATCGAGGCCGCCGAACCGGTCGCGGGGAGTGTGGCATTCGCCGCAATGGCCCGGCCCGGTGACCAGATAGGCGCCGCGATTGATCTCGGCCGAGGCCTTCGGGTCGCGCACGAACTGCTTGCCGTCCACATAGAGGAGCTTCCACAGGCCGAGCCCGCGGCGGATATTGAAGGGGAAGGACAGTTCGTGCGGCTTGTGAGGTTCCGTCACCGCCGGCAGCGTGTCCATATAGGCCTTGAGGTCGGCGACGTCGGCAAAACTCATGCGCTGGTAGGAGGTATAGGGGAAGGCTGGGTAGTAGTGGGAACCGCCGGGCGAGACGCCGCGCATCACCGCGTTGGCGAATTGCAGCACCGTCCAGCCGCCGATGCCGTGCTGCCTGTCGGAGGAGATGTTGGGGGCAAAAAAGGTTCCGAACGGGGTGGCGAATTTCAGCCCGCCGCCGAGTTTCAGCTTTTCGTCGCCCTTGGCGTCGGGAGCGGCATGGCACGACGAGCAGCCGCCGGCGAAGAACACCAGCTTGCCCTTCTCGGGATCGCCCTCGATCGAGGCGAAGGTGTCGGCGGGTAGCGTCTTCGGCATGGTCAGGAACCAGAAGACCGCGCCGCCCGCGAGTCCCAGGAGGATGAGTATGGCCAGAGCCCGTTTCATGATGGTCGCCTTCCCGATTCCGTCCGTCCGCACGGGGCGATAATGCCCTTTCCCGCCCGGCCCCGGCAAGCGGCCGGGACGGGCAAATTAAATTGATGGCGCAGCCGCCTGGCGTCGCGCTCGGCAGTGCGGTGCGGGCATCTCTTTCCTTCGTCCCGCGCATGCGCTATCCCAACCGCAGAAACGCTCAAGCATGACTGGAGAACACCCATGACAGGGGAAATCGGGCATTTTATCGGCGGCAAGCGCGTCGCCGGAACCAGCGGCCGCTTCGCCGACGTCTACAATCCGGCGACGGGCGAGGTCCAGGCCCGCGTGGCGCTGGCGAGCGAGGCTGAACTCAGGGCCGCTGTCGAAAACGCCAAACAGGCGCAGATCGGCTGGGCGGCGCAGAACCCGCAGCGGCGGGCGCGGGTGCTGATGCGCTTCGTCGACCTGCTCAACCAGCATATGGACGAGCTCGCCGAAATGCTGTCGCGCGAGCACGGCAAGACCATTCCCGACGCGCGCGGCGACGTGCAGCGCGGCCTCGAGGTTTGCGAATTCGCCATCGGCGCGCCGCACCTGCTCAAGGGCGATTTCACCGACGCGGCCGGGCCGGGGATCGACATGTATTCCATGCGCCAGCCGCTCGGCGTGGTCGCCGGCATCACGCCGTTCAACTTCCCGGCCATGATCCCGATGTGGAAATTCGGTCCGGCGCTCGCCTGCGGCAACGCCTTCATCCTCAAGCCGTCCGAGCGCGACCCGTCGGTGCCGATGCGGCTCGCCGAGCTGCTGATCGAGGCGGGCCTGCCCGAGGGCGTGCTCAACGTGGTCAACGGCGACAAGGAGGCGGTCGACGCCATTCTCGACGATCCCGATATTCAGGCCATCGGCTTCGTCGGCTCCACCGCGATCGCCGAATATGTCTACGGGCGCGGCTGCGCCAGCGGCAAGCGGGTGCAGTGCTTCGGCGGCGCCAAGAACCACATGATCGTCATGCCCGACGCGGACATGGACCAGGTGGCCGACGCGCTGATCGGCGCCGGCTACGGCTCGGCCGGCGAGCGCTGCATGGCGATCTCGGTCGCGGTTCCGGTGGGCGAGGAGACCGCCGACCGGCTGATCAGCACGCTGGCACCGCGGGTCGAGAACCTCAAGATCGGCCCCTACACGGCCGGCGAGGACGTCGACTACGGGCCGGTGGTCACGCCCCAGGCGCTGGAGCGCATCCGCGGGCTGGTCGACAAGGGCATCGACGAGGGCGCCAAGCTGGTCGTCGACGGCCGCGGCTTTTCCATGCAGGGCTACGAGAACGGCTTCTTCATGGGCGGCTGCCTGTTCGACCACGTCACCCCCGACATGGAGATCTACAAGCAGGAAATCTTCGGGCCGGTCCTGTCGGTGGTGCGCGCGCCGACCTACGAGGACGCGATCGAGCTGCCGATGAAGCACGAATACGGCAACGGCGTCGCCATCTTCACCCGCGACGGCGACACGGCTCGCGACTTCGCCTCGCGCATCAATATCGGCATGGTCGGCGTCAACGTGCCGATCCCGGTGCCGCTCGCCTATCACACCTTCGGCGGCTGGAAGCGTTCGGTGTTCGGCGACCTCAACCAGCACGGGCCGGATTCGTTCCGCTTCTACACCCGCACCAAGACGGTGACCTCGCGCTGGCCGACCGGCATCAAGGAAGGGGCGGATTTCTCGATTCCGACGATGCACGAATAGGGTTTGGGGCACGAATAGGACGCGGATCGGTCCCGACCTGGTTTGGTCGGGATCGTCTCGCGGCAAAGAAAAAGCCCCCGGGAGATCGTCTCCCGGGGGCTTCGTTTTTCAGGCCTGTCGTTGGCCGGAACTTATCCGGCCGGGATGGGGACTAGCCGGCGGCGTCGCCCTTGTCGCCCTTGTCACCCTTCGGACCGGCAGGTCCTTCGGGGCCAGCAGGTCCGGCGGGCCCGGCAGGACCAGCGGGTCCGGCTTCGCCCGTGTCGCCCTTCGGTCCGGCAGGCCCGGCGGGGCCAGCGGGCCCGGCAGGACCGGTCTCGCCCGTGTCACCCTTCGGTCCGGCAGGTCCGGCGGGTCCGGCGGGCCCGGCAGGTCCGGCGTCGCCCGCGTCACCCTTCGGTCCGGCGGGTCCTGCAGGTCCGGCGGGACCGGCAGGTCCAGCGGGCCCGGCGGGTCCGGCCTTCGCGGAAATCTCGGACATCTTGGCTTCGACTTCCGCCTTGGTCATGCCGCCGAGGAAGCGGATCACGCCGCCGTCGGACGAGGCGTTCCAGATCAGGACGACGATGATCAGCAGGATCGCGGTGATGATCGCCACCGCCACTTTCTCCCAGACTGAACTCCAGTTCATGTTGGCTCTCCATTCAATTCGTGTTTGACCCCAGTTTGTTCGTCACCAAGCCAAGCCGGCGAGCCATTTGGAATGCGTCGCCCTTCATCGCCGCATCGCCAAGCCCTCCGCCCGGTGGCACACCCCCCGGAAAAGAAGGATTCGTCCTATTTGGACTTCAGAACGGGTCCCAACTCAACCTCTTTCCAACAGAAAGGGCCACTTTCGCGGCGACCGTGTCCTTCGTGTCCCGTTTTCCACATCTATATGCCCTTTGACGGGAAATCCGGGTCCGCTCCCCTAAATTTCCATGGTCCGGCGGCGAAAGCCGGCTTCCGATCCTTCCGCGGCGGCGCTATGTGAAGGTGAAGAAACGATTCAAGCGGCTCGCAAACCGATTCAGCGGCCGGCGGGAGGATATTGAAATGTCTGAGGAAAGTTTCCGGATCGCGGTCTTCCCCGGCGACGGGATCGGCAACGAGATCACCGAACCTTGCGTCGAGCTGATGCAGCGGGCGGTCGCGGTGAGCGGCGGACGGTCTCTCACCTTCGAATGGCTCGAGGCGGGCGCCGACACCTACAAGAAGACCGGCACGGCTCTGCCGGAGGCCTCCGTGGCGGCGGCGCGCGCGGCCGACGCGATCCTGCTCGCGGCGATGGGCGACCCCGCGATCCGCTATCCCGACGGCACCGAGATCGTGCCGCAGATCGACATGCGCTTCATTCTCGACCTCTATGCAGGGGTGCGGCCGGTGCGCACCATCCCCGGAGTGCGGACGCCGCTCGCCGATCCGCGAACCGCGGACAT
>Ga0070729_10003422_pt1 | contig 18483 bp, 15 predicted proteins | sample tdDd472_FD_66725 | JGI IMG/M metagenome (GOLD analysis project Ga0070729, IMG submission 66725) | Marine sediment microbial communities from the Atlantic coast under amendment with organic carbon and nitrate - tdDd47.2 | ecosystem: Environmental > Aquatic > Marine > Coastal > Sediment | place... | reverse complement strand
TTTCATCTATTTGGCATCCCCGACGGGGATCGAACCCGTGTTGCCGCCGTGAAAGGGCGGTGTCCTAACCACTAGACGACGGGGACGCCGGAAGTCGTATTGAGGGCAAAAACTACGCACTGCCCCCCGATCTGTCAAATGCCGGGGTCGGAATTCTGGCCGACCCCGGCCAGGCATAGGTTCCGTCGGAACCGACCCTACTTCGCGGCTTCGGCCATCAGGATGGCCGACGTACGGGCTCCCCGCCAGAAATTCTGCAGGTGGAATTTCTCGTTGGGGGAGTGAATGTTGTCCGTGGATAGCCCGTATCCCAATAGTAGCACCGGGGCTTTCAGACAGTCCTGGAAGGTACCGACGATGGGAATGCTGCCGCCCTCGCGAATAAAAACGGGCTTGGCTCCGAACCCTATTTCGAGCGATCGCATGCCCGCCCGCATCATATCGGACTTGCGGGGCACCAGGACCGGAGCGGCGTTGTGCAGGTTTTCGACCTCCACCTTCACACCCGCAGGCGCGATTTTCATCACGTAATCCTGGAATGCCTTGGCAATGGTTTCGGCGTTCTGGTCGGGAACCAGGCGCATTGAAACCTTGGCTGTGGCCGTCGCCGGGATGATGGTCTTGGCACCCTCGCCTCCATAGCCGCTGACCAGACCGTTGACGTCGCAGGTGGGGCGGGCCCACATGCGTTCCAGTGTGGTGAATCCAGACTCGCCAAAGGCCGCCGGAGCTCCGGTTTCCTTCTTCAGGATCTCGTCGGTATAACCCAGCTCGGCGAAGCCGTCCCGCTCGTCTTGCTCCAGTTCCAGCACGTCATCGTAAAAGCCCGGCACGAGGCAGCGACCCTCCTTGTCCTTGAGGGCTGCGACGATCTCGGCCAGGGCGTTGCCGGGGTTCTGAACCGTGCCGCCGTAGCTACCGGAGTGCAGATCCATACCCGGGCCGAATACGCGGATCTCCATATAGGCCAAGCCCTTCAGGCTATAGCAAATGCCCGGCGTTGTCTCGTTATAGAGGGCGGTATCCGATACCACGATGGCGTCGCAGGCCATCTTTTCGGCGTTCTGCTCGGTGTAGGTGTAGACACTCTCGCCACCGGCTTCCTCTTCACCTTCGATGATGAACTTGACGTTCACCGGCAGTTCGACACCTTCGCGGATGTAGGCTTCGAGCGCCTTGATGTGGGTGTAGACCTGGCCCTTGTCGTCGCAGGCACCGCGGGCATAGACGATCTCGTCCTTGATAACCGGTTCGAACGGCGGACTGTCCCACAAATCCAGAGGGTCGACCGGCTGTACGTCGTAGTGGCCGTAGAACAGAAGGGTCTTGCGGTCGGGGCGGATTTCGGTTTCGGCGTAGATCAGGGGGTGCCCACCGAGATCTGCAATTTCGACCTTCAAGCCGAGTTCCTTCAACTCGTCGGCGACGAAGGCAGCCGCACGCCGCGTATCGTCGGCGTACTCGCTTTGTGAACTGATACTGGGAATGCGCAGGAAGTCACACAGCTGGGCAACGTGCTCCTGTTGGTGACTATCGAGATAAGCGAGGACCTTTTCGCTGGCCATTGAGGTCTCCTTCGTGTAGATTTCCGGGGCTTGTGGGCCATTAGAGGGCTTTGCCGGCTAATGGGCTTGCAAGAAAAGTACGCTTGACAGAGCCGCCTGTCGAGGCGATTGTGTCGCAACTCGCCGGTAGATGCTGTTGCCGGCACTGGAGAATTGAGGCGGTCCGCTCTCGCCGGCGGCTGGGCCCTAGGGCCAATTCGGCTGGGGACGGGAGAGGACCAAACCTGTTAGGGAGGACCCCATGGCTGACATGATCATCAGCAAGAGCAAGACCAAGGAATCCGTCAACGAGTGTAACGTGTCCGGTGAGTTCTACGCAGCTCTGGACGTCAAGGTCCGCGATCTGATCAAGGCCGCCGAGAAGCGCGCCCTGGAGAATGGCCGCAAGACCGTTCGCCCCTGCGATCTGTAGCAGCGGCCTCTGAACCCAATGGGTTCTGTTGTTTAATGCGGGAATCCCTGTTCTGGGGATTCCCGCTGTTTTTTGTCCTGTCGCAGCCCGTTGCCCGCGTCTCAATTTTCCGTCCGCTCCGGTTGTCTGAAACCCTTTGCCGCTGCCGCGTCTCTGATTGCAGCCAAAGTGGATTTCTCGCGAACAGGTTCCTTTCGAGGACGGTTGGCAACGTACCCTTGAGTCCGTCACTCGTCGGATCATTCCTTGCAATGTCATCCCACCTGTTGGTCGGGGACCTGGGGGAACATTGTGGAGGACCATGCCGACGCGAATCAGGACAGGGGCCCTGTCGGGCATCGATGGAACAGCCGTCACGGTCGAGGTGGACGTCAGCCGCGGTCTGCCGGGTTTCCACCTGGTAGGCCTGCCCAACGCAGAGGTGCGCGAGAGTCGGGAGCGCGTGCTGTCGGCTTTGAGGAACAGCGGAGTCCGTATCCCGCCGGGTAAGATCACCGTCAATCTGGCGCCCGCCAGCGTGCGTAAAGCAGGTGCTTCATTTGATCTGGCCATAGCCCTGGGAGTTCTGGAAGCCGAGGGTAGATTGCCGGACACTTCCGGCGCGGGGACCAGGAGTCGGGCCCTTTTCTTGGGGGAACTGTCCCTGTTTGGTGAGCTGCGGCCCGTGCAGGGTCTGCTGGCTATCGTGTTGGCTGCGGCCCAGAGGGGGCAACGCCGCGTGGTGGTGCCCGCCTGCCAGGCGTGGGAGGCCCGCCTCGTCGAAGGTGTCGAAGTGATCGGGGTCCCGTCCCTGGCAGTGGCCATCGAATGGTGGCGGCGGGGCGTGCTGCCGTTACCCGCGGGAGGTGGACCGCGGGATGATCCGCGACCCGCGCGGGCAGAACTCGATCGTCGGCCGGACCCGGAGCGAGACGTTCTATGCCATTTGGTCTCGGGCCTGACCGGACAGCCGGTGGCTCGCAAGGCCGCCATCATCGCGGCGGTCGGTCGCCACAACCTGCTGCTCGTGGGACCGCCGGGTACCGGCAAGACGAGGTTGGCACGGCTACTGGGAAGACTGCAACCGGCCCTGGACCATCGGGAAGGGCTGGAGGTGACGCGAATCCACAGCGCTGCCGGTACCCTGGCTGACGCGACCTTGATGACCCGGCGGCCATTCAGGGCTCCACACCATACGGTAACGCGCGCCGGTCTGATCGGCGGGGGAGCGTCCATGCGTCCGGGCGAAATCACCCTGGCCCATGGCGGGGTGCTCTTCCTCGACGAACTGACCGAGTTCTCCCCGGCGGTGCTGGACGTGCTACGGGAACCCCTGGAAGAGGGGCGCGTCACGGTTGTACGGGGAGCAGGCCGGCGCGACTATCCGGCTCGGTTCCAGCTTGTCGCCGCCATGAATCCCTGCCGGTGCGGTTTCCTGGGTAGCCGGACCCGAGAATGTCGGTGTTCCGCAACGGAGCGATCTCGGTATCGGAGCCGGTTGTCGGGGCCCTTGCTGGATCGTTTCGATCTCTTCGTGGAGCTGGGGCCCTGGGAGGGGGATTTCCTCAATCCGGGAATCGAACCTCCCAGGTGTGCTCCTCCGAGGCTCATTGCGGCAGAACCACCAAGCTGGCGTTCGCATCCGACCCCGGCCCGGATCGATGAAGCGCGGGCGCTGCTGATGGGGGGGGCGGCCTCCGGGAGTCGTGCGCTGCCAGGGGGGCTCGGCGACGTGTCGTCGGCTGCCATACGAATTCTGGAGGAGGCTCGTCTACCGCTGGGATTGTCGCTGCGCGGCATGCGCCGCTGCCTGCAGGTGGCGCGTACCATCGCTGCTCTCGAAGGAAGGCAGGAAGCCCAGGGGCAGGATGTGAGAGAAGCGCTGGAATTCCGCCAGGAGAGTCTGGCGTCGCTGGCCGTACCGGATGGATAAGAAAAAGGGCGACCAACGGTCGCCCTCTTTCGCAATCAGGGGTGCTCTAGAAAGTCGCCTGGAAACCGATGGACCAGTTCAAAGCGTTGATCGTCTGCTCCGAGTACTCCGTCACGCGGCGTTCGACAATCGAGTCGTCGATGAGGGGGTACTCATTGAGCGGTACCTTGGTCGTGTTTTCGTTGAGTACGGCGAAGTACTCGACCGGCGTGAACTGGACCGAGCTGCGGTGGAATGCCACCTCGAAACGGATACTGATGGTCTTGTCCGCCAGAAAACGCAACCCGGCTCCGACGTTGATGTCAGCTGCAGCCGTTGAATCGTCGTTGTAGGCGGAGTTCATGTCATACCAGCGGCGGCCGTAGCCGGCTTGCACGTAGGGCTGGAAACGGCCGGTGGAGTCGCCGCCGATGTTCAACGGATAGACCAGGGCGTTCAGTCCGGCACGGACGGTGATCAATGAGCGGGCTTCCGCATCGTATTCACCGAGCGGCGGCTCCTCGGTATCGACCGGAGCGCCGGGCTCGTTCGAACGACGGCTGCGATTCACGATGGTCGAGGTGTAGTCGCAAGTGGAAAAACTGCCGACGCCCTCGAGACAGAACCACTTGGCGAAGTTGTAACCCAGTCGCAACGCCGGTTCGAAGGCGGACTTGCCGGTGATCTTCACGTCGCCCCAGTAGGTGGCTTCGGTGATGTACTTGTAGATTATCTGGTCATGGGACCAGATGGTCTGGTTGAGGTTCAGAAAGCCCAGCGCGAAACTGAATTCGAAATCCCCCGCTCGAATCTCCGGTACCCACAACTCGGCCTCTTCGGATTCCATTTCCAGTTCCGCATCGGTCGTTGAACCTCGCAGCAACTTGAAGTCAGGTTCCGGTTCGGTTTCCTGAGCAATCGCCGGTACTGCGGCAACGAAAAGAACTAGCAGGAACAATGCAGCAACGGATTTGTAGGACATTGACTGGCTCCTGTCGGGGCCGAAGCCCAGATCTAGCGGGGTGCTACCGAAAGGGCCGGGATACCGCTTGCCGCCCGCAGGGCCTAGCGGCGATCCCTCAACGATTTGCCTCCAGACCGACCATTTCTGTACGGATCTGCTCGGTGGGTGGGGAAATCTCAACGTCATTAATTTCAGGTGCGCCGCCTTGGGTGTCAACAAATAATGGAAATGAATGGCAACCCTTTTGTCACGCTATCGTGATTTCCGTATACTGACTGTACCCGGCAACAGCGAAAGTGAATGATGGTGAAATTTCTCGGATCCGAAAACGACCGCCGATTCAGGCCCAGGACTGCGCTAGGGCGTTGGTGCCTTGTACTTGGCTGGTGCCTGCTGGTGTCCGTCAATGCGGGAGGGGGCGGCGCGCGGGCTGCCGTGGACGTAGCCTTCCCGGGTCCTGAGCGGGTCGACGTCGCCGGCGGGGCCAACAGCGTCGTTGCGGTGTCTTGGCCCGATGAGAACCGCGACTACTTTGTTGTTGGTGGCGGGGATGGTTTTCTGAACCTGGTCAAGTACAACTCGACCTCTGATTTCTTCACCACCATCACGCGCTTTTCCGTCGGTGGCGATGTGGTGTTCCTGGGTCCCTGGGAAAACAGGGTCTCCGGAGGCACCGGCGTGGTGGCTGCGACCACGTCGCCGGATCGTGTGGTCTTCATCGACGTCGTGGAGACCTATCCGCATTTCTCTCTGGTGCAGGCCATGGACCTGGAAGAGGATCCGGGATCCTGCGCCTTCGTTGGCGATTCCCTGGCCGGACCGGCGGAGGTGGCCGTTTCCCTCCCTGGAATCGACCGCGTGGTGGTTTTACAGGAGAATTCGGGCATCTGGACCCGGACCCAGGTCCTGGAAGTCGGCGACGATCCGTTCTCGGTGGCCGGCGGCGATCTGGATGCCGACGGCGTGCGCGAAATGGTGATTGCCGAGCGGGGCGCCCTGTCCCGCAGCCTTGCCGTCTTTGCGCGGAATGAGGATGGGCAGTACACGGTCGCATCACGACAGACCGTCGCCGGCACCCCCACCCATCTACAGACGTTCGATATCGACGGTGATGCCGTTCCTGAAGTGGGACTGGTTTGTCCCGATTCCACGCGGGTGTTGATCTACGGCGATCTGGGCGGTGGACTCGAAGAGTTGTATCGGATTGAAACCAACGTGATCGCGGACCGGTTGTGGTTGAGCACCCTGCCCGGCGACCGCAAGAGCCTGTTTGCCTCCAGTCGGGTTCGTGGCCTCATCGAGGTCTTCAGCTTCGATGGCACCTGGGAACAACAGGACGCCTACTATCCTGGCTGCCGGCCGTTGAACTGTATCACCTGCGACGTCAACGGTGACGGTGTCGAAGACCTGGTCAGTCCAGGGGGCGACGCAAATCTCGTGACGGTCCTGTTCGGCGACGATGAGGGACGATTCTGGGGCTTTCCGGCCTTCGGTCTGACCGCGACGCCCGGGGCCAGTTCCCTGGGGGATTTTGACGGTGATGGCCATCAGGACCTGGTGGTTTCCGGAACCGACAGAAACCAATTGAGCTATTTTTCGGGCCTACCCGATGGCGGCCTGTCGACAACGGCCGTGGACCAGGACCTGGACGTCTTGGTGGGACAGATGGCGACCATAGATGTGGACGCCGATCCTCGTCTGGATCTGGCCGTGCTGGACGTCCTGGGCGGCAACATCCGAATTCTGGAACACGACGGATCCACCGGATTCGTTGAACTGTCCCGTTTCGCGACGGGCAGCTATCCCGACTATGTCATCAGTGGCGATCTGGATGCGGACGGGCTGAACGATCTGATCGTCATCGCCCAGGTCAGCGATCGTCTCGAAGTCTATTTCGGCGTGGGCGATGGAGTGTTTTCGGGTCCGGTCGAAGTTTCAATCGCCAACGGCGCAGATCGCGTGTTGCCGGTGCAATTGAATGGCGATCTCTGGTTGGATCTTGTGGTCACCGATGGTGTCGGCAGAGTCTGGAGCGTGGTCAACCTGGACGGCCGCAGTTTCGGCCTGGAATCCTGGGAAACGGCGGGTACCGGTGCCTTCCATCTGGCCGCCAGCGACCTGGACGGAGACCTGGATGAGGACATCGTCGTGGCGAATCGGCTGGAAAACAGCCTGTCGATCCTGGAGAACGACGGCTCCGGAACGCTGATTCGACGCATTGGCAGTCGGGCCCTGCCCAGCAGGCCGGACGGAATCCTGTGTGAAGATATCAACCAGGACGGCAAGAACGACATCGCGATCAACCTGCGGAACGATTCCAATATCGGTGTCGTGTACAGCGCCGGAGACTGGACTTACAGTCCCGTGCTGGAGTACGCCAGCGGCGCTGATGCCATCGGATTCAGCACGGGGGACTTCAACTCTGACGGAGTGCCCGATTTCCTGACCCTGGATCGTTCGTTGCTCCTGGGATTGACGATGCTCAACGTCGAACGCGTCCTCGTTTCGGTAGAGCCGGAGGCTTTGGCGGTTCATTGCCTGCACGGGGGAATGGTGGCCTTCATCGTTCCGGATCGGCCAGGCCCCTGGAGTCTGGAACTGAATGCCGGTACGGGCTGGAAGTTGCTCGTGGACAGTGGTCAAGGATTCGCCGGTGTGCTGGATTACTACGATGGCGGCTGGCAACTGACCCTTTCGGCAGCCGAAATGGCCGAGCTGAGAGCAGATGGAACTGGAACGTTGACCCTGAAATTGACGGTGGGAGAAGGCACGCAACAGGAATCGTTGCTCGTGCCGCTGGATCCGGATTGTATCGGTACCGGCGCGGCCGGTCAGGCGACTCTTCTGTGGAGTCGCGAACCCTGGCCCAATCCCTTCAACCCTTCCGTTTCTGCCGAATTCTATCTTGCTACGAGGGCCGAAGTGGCCGTCGAGGTCTACGATCTGGTCGGGCGGAGGGTGGCGATTCTGGCCCGGGGATCCTTCAGGGCCGGTCCTCATTCGGTCACCTGGGACGGACGCAGCAACAACCGAGAGGCGGCAGCCGGGCTGTATCTGCTGCGCATCTCGACTCCTGCGGCCGAGGTTTCCCGGAAAGTCCTGCTGGTCAAATGACCGGTGGTTGCACTGCCGGACCCAGATAGCGGACTTCCTCCATCAACCGGATACCGAATTTCTCCGCCACGGCCTCCTGCATGCGCCGGGCCAGGCGGATGACGTCGTTGCTGCTGGCGTGTCCGGTGTTGACGATCATGTTGGCGTGGCCGGCGAATACGCGGGCATCCCCCTCGACCATCTCCTTGGCCCCGGCCTCTTCGAGCAAGCGCCCGGCCGCCTGACGCAGACCGCCCGGCTCGGCCGCCGGTAGATTGCGAAACCAGCTCCCGGCGCTGGGCAGATCGACCGGGTGCTTGGTCCGGCGGTCGGCGATTCGCTCGGCCCGGACGCCCAGGGCTTGATCGGTCGTGCCGGTGGCCAGCTTCAAGGTGGCCTCCAGCACGATCCCGCCGCGTTCGCGCAGGCGTGTTTCGCGATAGCCGAATCCGAAGTGTTCGGGTCCGACCCGCTCGACCGAGCCGTCCTGATCCAGGACGACGGCCTCGACCAGGAATTCACCGATCTCGTGGCCGTAGCAGCCTGCGTTGCCCACCAGGGCGCCTCCCAGGGTGCCGGGAATGCCGGAGGCGAACTCCAAACCCGTCAAGCCCAGGTTCAGGGACCTGGCGATCAGTTCGTCGAAGGCAAGTCCCGCCCCCACGGTCACGGTATCTCCGCGCCGGGTCAGGTGATCGGCGACAACCCGGAGCACCAGGCCGGGATAGCCGGCGTCGTCGGCCAGGACATTGCTGCCGGCGCCCAGCACGAAGAGGGAAAGCTGCTGTTGATGGGCAAATGCCTGGAACCTACGTGCCTCGTCGGGGGTACGAATCGGGCAGACGAGAGTGGCTGGACCACCGATGCGCAGGGTCGTCAACTGGCTCAGCGGTGCCGCCGGGATCATCTGTTCCCGCAACGCCGCGGGGGCGGCATTCAACAATTCAGAGGAACGGGACACGCTGGATTCCTCTCTGTGCAGCGTTCTGTGCGAGTGGCGGAGCGACGCCCTGCCGTGCTTGCAGGATGGGCCGCGGCTGGGTTTTCGTCAACCCGGGTTGGCAATCGGACAGCCAGCAGGGTACATTTTCCCGGAGTTCCTGCCTGGAATGATCGGCAGGCGGCATAGCTCGGTTCGGAGACCAAACCGGAAAGTCTGCCTTGAACGAGCGGAAGATAGTTCAAATCGCATTTGTCGTGTCGTTGCTTCTGCACCTGGTGGTGGCAGCGGTCACGTGGCGTATTCCGTTCATTCCTCACGCCGATCCTGCCCTCGCCGAGGAGCAGACCCGGGAGGTGGAGTTGCTGCTGGTGGATGATCCGCTGACGCCGGAGGATTCGACGGATCCGGACATGCCCACTGCCTACGCTGCCGTACCGGATCGCCTGGCCACGGAGGAACCTCCGGAACAACCGGACTATCTGGCTTTGAATCACAGCATTGCTGCGGACAACCGGGAAGGCGGGGACAGCAATACGCCGGCTGCGGACGAGGAGTGGATACAGCCAAAGGTAGAGATCCAGAAAGAGGATCTGGAAGGCGCCGGCGGCGATTCGTATTCCACCCAGCCCTTGCCGGAGCCACGGGAGGGCCAGCAGGCTTCCGAGGCCAGGGAAGAGGAGCAGGAGGCCCAGGAGGAGACGGGTCAGACGGCCGATCCGGTCGGTCAGTGGGCGCTGCCGAGTGCCGAGGACCCCAGTGAGACCCAACAGAACTCCGAGGAGAGTTCCGAAACGGATCAGAATCAGCCCGAGCTGGAAGACTGGTGGGGTGGGCAAGCTCCTTCCATCCTCAAGGAGGGCGAACGAGCCAATTCCGGAGATACGGGGTTCGACTTCGACCAGGCGGCCAAGGGATCGGTGAGCTCGGGAGTGGCCATCGACGGTGATTTCAGCCTGAACACCTACGAGTGGGACTATGCGCCGTGGATGCACCAGTTCGAAAACGAGTTGCACCGGCACTGGATGGCTCCTTATGCCTACCGGATCGGCGTCATCAACGGCATGACCCTGATCCGCCTGGTGGTGGAGAAAGACGGCCGCCCCAGCATCATGGAAGTGATCGAGACCCAGGGTCACGAATCCCTGCACGATGCCTCGGTTGCCGCTTTGCGGGCCTTTGCTCCCTATCGCCCGCTGCCCGCCGATTTTCCCGAAGAGAACCTTGTTATCACGCTTGGGCTGCACTATCCTGCGTGGCGGCGTTGATGAGCGTCTAAACAGCGGGGGGCGAGGCTCCCTGCCTTTCTGTTTGCGGAGGTTGGACGACCAATGTGGGAAATGATCCTGGCCGGACGATACATGATGATACCGATCACCCTGGCCTCGATGGTGGGGATGGCGGCCATCATCGAGCGGGTCTACGTGCTCCGGCGCAACCGGATCGTCATTCCCGAGATTGCGGAGGCCGTCGAAACCCTCTCGGCCAGTTCCGACCTGTCGGTGGCACGGGCCATTTGTGAGCGGAAGCCGGGTCCCTTCGCCAACATCGTGATAGCGGGCCTGGACCACGCCGACGCTGATTGGACCATCGTGCGGTCGGTTCTCGAAGAATCGGGTCGCCAGGAATCGATCCGTCTGGTGAGGCGTCTGGGCGTCCTCGAGACCGTGGCAGCGGTGTCGCCGTTGCTGGGATTGCTGGGTACGGTGCTGGGTATGATCCGGGTCTTCGCGACCATTTCCGCCGCCGGTCTGGGGAATCCCGAAACTCTATCGGCAGGTATCAGCGAGGCCATGGTCACGACCGCCGCGGGGCTGATCATCGGTATTCCCGCCCTCGTTGCTCACAACTGGTTGAGCGGTCGGGCGGATAGAATCATTTCGGAGCTGGAGTTCTACTCGGCCAAGGTGCTCGATACGCTGCGGCGCCGTCAGCGCTCGAAGCGCACCGAGTCGGAACCGGGCAAGGTACAGGAACGATGAATTTCCGTCCCCAGAAAAAAGGGCGAGGTCTGATCATCAACGTCACGTCGCTGATCGATGTGATGTTCCTGTTGTTGATTTTCTTCATGGTGACTTCCACCTTCAAGAATCAACCGGCCATCAACCTGGTTCTGCCTCGTTCGGCCACGGCGACCGAAACGGTGGATACTCCGACGGTCATCTACCTGACCTCGACCGGTCAGGTCTACTTGAACGATACGTTGCTGGCCGACGAGGAGGTCGAGCGGACTCTCGCTCAGCTCCATGCCGCATCCGGTGAGGAGCGCATGGTGCTGCGGGCCGACGAAAACGCCTCCCACGGTGACGTTGTCGAACTCATCGATACCATCAAGCAGAGTGGTTTCACTCGTGTCAGCCTGTCGGCCCGCGTGCCGGCCGGCCGCTGACGCAGAAGGAGCGGTGCATTGATGCCCCGTCAGCTGGCAACATTGGAAGGTCATGGATTGCGAAAAGCTTCGCCGTTCCTGGTGCTGGTGTCCACCGGACTGGTGCTGCTGGTCGCCGGTTGCACCAGCGACCCGCCCAACACGGTGGGCGTCGGTCTGGTTGATACCCAGATAGAAGTTGAACTGGAACCGGTGGTTTCGACCCAGATTCCGCGCTACACCGCGCGGCCGGTCAAGAATGTCGAGGTTCCGGTTCACAACCAGTATGCCCTGTATATGGGCGACCAGGAGGGGAATGCGTCGGCAATCGTGGTCAACTACGATTTCGCCGAGGCCTTCGACGACTCGGTGACCATCGACATGATTCGCCAGGACAACATCCAGTCGCCGCGGCTCAGGCTGATGATCCTGCACTTCTATCAGAATCTGCCCCGACCCAGTGATCCGGACGTGTCGGGCCTGCAGAAGGTCTATGAAGTGTATCAACTGGAGGCCCCATTCGATTCGACGGCGTTTCCCGGACCTATTCCGGCCTATGATCCCCAGCCGTTGAACGTGAGTTTCGACCCCGACGAGGCCGAGGATTATCTCGTGGAGATCGATCTCTACAACCAGGACTTCGTGGAATGGGTTCTGTCGGGCGCCAAAGTGGGTTTTCTGATCATGGAAGGTGACAGCCCTGATCCCGGCTTGATCGGGATGTCGGCGCGGGACAACAAGCTGCCCAGCTCCATCCTGGGTGGAGAGCCGATCACCGAACGCGTTCTCGGACCGGCCTTGTTGGCCCGGGTCATCGATATCGACTACGAGTGGAGCATCGCTCCCTACGCCGACGCCTCGACCTTCAATGAGATCTCGACCATTCCGGCTGCCGCTGATGACGGCTTTATGGTTCGCACGTGTCTGCGGGCGTATCCCGGATTGCTTTTTGACTACAGCGAGTTGCCCCCGGATGTCTTCATCAACCGGGCGGTCCTCTCGGTGACCAATGATACGACCACGGCCTTTGGCAACCTGGAATCCCTGGTCGTTTCCGAAATGGATACCATCTACTTCGCGGCGCCGGGTGACACCCTGTTGTTGACGGACCTGAATCGCTACACCTACAACATCACCGGCTGGAATAGTCTGGATCCGACCCGTTTACGGACCGTCGAGTTCGATGTCACGACGGCGGTACAGCGGATCATCAACAACGTCTACGAGGGCACACGCGGTTTCATGATCACCGCCGGTGAGGATTTCTATCCCACCTACGACATCTCCGGGACCGACCCCGATTTCTACTTCATACAGTTCAATTTCTTCGGTACTTCGGCTCCCGATTCATTGCGCCCGAAGCTGAAGATTACCTACAGTGGGCTGGGCGACCTGGGTGGGGGTGGCCGATGAAGCGCACCAACACACGGATGAGTGCCCAGCTGACCGGGATCGTCCTTTTGGCGGCAGTCGCCCTGGCTTCGTCCGCTGTGGCCCAGACGCCTTTCGCCCTGACGAACATCGGCCAACGCATCGACGCGGACGATGCGCGCATGATCGCCCGTGGCTGGGGCATGGCCGAGGTGGACTCGCTACACCCGGGCTTCAAGAACGTGGCCTCCCTGTCCTCTCTCCGCCATGTGGCCCTCAAGTTCACGGCCTACGGGGATGTGGTCACGTCCAAGGATGAGTTGGGCAGCCGCAAGACCTACCGCACCTATTCGCCGGATATCCGGGTCGGCATTCCGGTGATCAAGTCTCGGCTGGCGCTGACCGCCGGGTTCGCCGTCGAGCGTTCGACCCAGTACGACACTGCAGTCGGGCGCACCTGGTATGCGTTCGATGACACGTTGACGGGAATCGAGCAGTTCGAGCGCAGCGGGACCCTGTTTCGGGTACCGCTGGGGGCGGCCTGGCAGGTCATCAAGGGGCTCTCGATCAGCGGTACGGTGAATCTGGAGAATGGAACGGTTCGTGAAGATCTGTTCCAGATCTACCAGACACCCAACGACGGTAGCGGTAAACCCCTCTACGAGCCCACTGGACGGATACAGGATGACTCGTATCACGGGAGCTCGTTGACCTGGTCGGTCCTGTTGGCGCCGTTCAGCCGCCTGCAACTGGCTGCGGCCTGGACTCCGGCCCACGATGTGGACGTCGACCGCAGGCTTTATCTGGACGGCGTTTCGGCGCGCTACAATTCGTCCTGGAAGATGAAGGTCCCGGACCTGTACCGGGCGGGCATCGCCGCCAGGATCGCCGGTCGCTGGAGTATCGGGGGCGACTACCAGCTGCAGAAGTACGGCGAGTTCGTGGGCTGGGACAACTGGGTCGATCAGATGGAAGACGAGTTCACTGCCTCGGTGGGAATCGAACGCAAACAGGATCAGGTCCGCCGCGGTGGATTCAACAATCTGCCCGTGCGAATTGGAGCCTCCCACCGACAGTGGGGTTACCTGGTCGGTGGCGAACCGGTGATCGAGCAGACGCTCAGTCTCGGTACGGGCTTTCCCTTCCGGGCCAACCTGGGCCAGCTCGATGTGGCATTTTCCTACAGCCGGATCGGGGAGATGGCGAAGAACGGAATGGAAAGTACTCTCTGGCGCCTCACGATTTCCGTGACCGGGCTGGAGCGATGGTGGTAAAACGGATCGTAACACTGCGGCACTGGTGTCGGAGCGTTTGCGTCTGAGCAACAAAAGAGGAGAGCACTCATGCGTCGGGATCTGATCAGCGCCTCGTGTGTCCTGGTAATTCTCGCCGCCCTGTGGTTTACCGGCTGCAAGGACGGTGCGCCCCAGAGCGAACTGGACCAGTTCATCGACAGGACCACAGCCCTGGAGGGACAGGTTCTGCAGGACACTTTGCGGCATCTGGCGGCCGGTGAACCGCCGTTTTCCGTTTACGCGAACTATATGATTGGCAACGGTTTCTATCTTGAGGCCGGAGATAGTGCCATGGTCAGTGGTTGGAATACCCAAGCGGTCAATACGCGACTCGACAGTGCTGTGGTCTACTTCAACAAGGCGGTGGCCCTGGACAGCACCTTCATCGAGGCTCTGGTCAACCTGGGTTCGTTGTGGGATGACCGTTCGGAACAAATGGGCAGCCGGGCCCAGCGCGAGGAACGGGCGGCCACTGCGCGGCAGTACTATGAACTGGCGCTCAAGGTCGATCCCACCGACGAAAAGGCCCGATGCAATCTGGGGTCCCTGTATCTGCGGCAGCGCAAGACGACCAACGCCCTGGCCGAATTCCAGAAGGTCCTGGAGTACGATCCGGAAAGTGCGCTGGCCCACTACAACCTGGCCATCATGTTCGCCGAAGCCAAGGTATATCGCGAAGCCATCGCCGAATGGGAACTGGCCGTCAAGTACGACAAGGATGGCGATATCGGGAATCGGTCGCGTGAGAACATCAAGATCGTCACGGATCTGATGAATACGCCGCCGCCCGAAACCGTACAATGACCTTTCCGTTGACGATTCCCGAACCCCTGCGTCGGCTATTGCAGCCCGGCACAGGGGTTCTGCTTGGCCTCAGTGGTGGCGTCGACAGTGCCGTGACCCTGGCTCTGCTACGTGCCCTGGAATGCGACGTCCAGTGTGTCACGTTCAAGAATTTCTGCTACGGTGAAGGGGACATCGAGCTCACCGACAAATCGTGCTGTTCACTCGAGGCCATAGAGGATGCTCGCAAGCTGGCCCGGAGTTTCGACTCTCCTCACTGGGTCGGTGACGTGGAGAAGCCGTTCCGGACCAGCGTGATCGATCCATTCATCGCCGAGTATTCCTCGGCCCGGACGCCCAATCCGTGCCTGGACTGCAATGGGTCCGTGCGCTTCCCCGAACTGGTCCGCCTGGCCGAACGGCAGGGATGCGCCCTGGCCGCTACCGGACACTATGCCCGCATCGACCACCGTGCCCAGGGCGCCGCGCTGTTGAGTGGTTTGGATCCCGCCAAAGACCAGTCCTACTTTTTACATCGAATCGATCGTCGGTTGTACGAACGCATCGTTTTCCCCCTGGGCTGGTTCACCAAGGATCAGGTGCGGCAAGCTGCCCGAGAGCTGGGGCTGGAAGTGGCGAGCAAGCGGGACAGTCAGGAGATTTGCTTCGTTCCCGATGGCGATCGGAGTTTTCTTTTTCCGGATTCGCCAGCCAGGCAAGCCGGCGACATCGTGGATCGCGCCGGCCGGGTGCTGGGCCGACACAGGGGTCTGATCCACTACACGGTAGGTCAGAGGCGGGGACTGGGTATCGCAGCGGAGCGACCTCTGTATGTTCTGGCTCTGGAACTTGAAACCCGACGGGTCGTCGTCGGGTATGAGGAAGAATTACGTGTCTTGAAGGTAGAGGCCACGGATTTTCTGGCAGCGGTCCCGGACTTCCCGGCCCTCGGAGACGGGCGTTGGCGTGATGACCAGACAGTGGCGGCCAGGATCCGACACCGCCATGCCGGTGCGCCGATTCATTCATGGCGGCTGGACGGTGACAGGTTTGCCGTTAAGCTGGCCGAGCCGGTTTCAGGAGTGGCTCCTGGTCAGGGCTTGGTTTTGTATGCCGGGGATATGGTTCTGGGTGGGGGGCGAATCACCGGCCCCTTTGCCGAACCGGAGGTTGATGATGACTAGGAAACTGATTCGTCGGCTCGTGATCCTGCTGGCGATCCTGCTGGTGGTATCCCTGCTCGTGATGCTGGCTGCCGCGGCCTTCCTGCCCAAGGAGACGGTTCGAGACCGAATCATCGCCGAGGTCGCAGGGGCCACGGGGGCTGAAGTGAGCCTGGGCTCGGCTTCGGTCCGCTTGTTTCCACGGCTCGGGATTACCTTGGATGAGGGACGGATCGTCGGAACGGGGGCTGCGCTGCAACAGCAGACCGGTGCCGACAACATTCTGGAGTTCTACGAAATCCAGCTCAAGCGGCTGGATGTGACGGTTGCTCTCAAGCCCTTGCTGAAAAAACAGATACGTATCGAGACGATCCAGCTGAGCGGCCCGGTGATCGCCGTAGCGTGGCAGGGAGGCGACCTGCGAGCAGAAGACTATTCTCTGCAGATCAGTGAGCTGTCCCTGGGCGTCGATGCGGCTCGGGCTTCGGCGGACGCGGGCGCCGGGGGCAGTGACCGCGACAGTCCCCCGGGCGAGATGATTCCACAGGATCTGGATCTCGATTTTTTGGCCCGGGTGGAAGTACTTCATTTCCAGGGAGCGCCGTATCTGGAGGCATCGCTGCAAGGCGATCTGAGCGAACGCGTGGTGACTGTCGAGTCCTTCTCGGCAGGCCGGGGCACCGGTCTGATGACGGGTGACCTGGAGCTGGATTACGACCGGGATCCCTGGGGCAAGTTGACGTTCAACGCCCAGGCTGCCGACGTACCGGCGGGATTGCTCCTCGAACCCTGGGTGCCGGATTTGGCGGCGCGGCTCGATGGAGCCCTGAGCGCAGATGTGACCGGGGGGTGTGATCTTCGGGATCCGGATACGACCCTGCGAACTCTGGATCTGACCGGGTCTCTGGTCAGCGGTGAGGGCGTACTGCGGGCAAGGGATTGGTTGCGTGATGTGGCGCCGTATCTGGGTGATCGCCAAGATTTACAGGACATCCGATTCCGAGATCTGACCCACGCCTTTCGCATTGAAAGAGGGCGGTATCTGGTTCAGGATCTGCGCATCGTCGGCGTGGATACGGACTGGACGGGCACCGGCTGGGTGGGTTTGAACGACACCATCGATCTGGCGCTGCAGGTCAAGTTGCCGGCCGGATTCACCCCGGATCTCGGTCAGTGGTCCTTTCTGGCCGATACGCTCAGAGACGAGGAGGGAAGGGTCCAGCTGGACATGCAGCTGACCGGTCGAGCCGCCAAGCCCCGCGTGGGCGTGGATCTGACGCGCTTGCAGGAGAATGCGGCGTCCGGGGCCACCGAGTCGATCAGAAAAGGATTGGGCGGCCTACTTGACAAATGGAAGACCAAATAGTACCGTGCCTTTCCGCTGACGGTGCGACCATCCTAGGGGTAGAGTCCCCGGGGGTGGCCGACGGGGCGAAGCAGGGCATGTTACCATAGGGAATCCCGAAGACCCCGGTCGTGATATCCGGAGAGTATCCGGGAGGGCTAGTCCTAATTGGTAAGGCAGCGGTCTTGAAAACCGCCGGGTGAAAACCCTTGGGGGTTCGAGTCCCCCGCCCTCCGCCAGATTTGCGGGAGAGGTGGCCGAGTGGCTGAAGGCGCACGCCTGCTAAGCGTGTGTGGGGAAACTCACCGAGGGTTCGAATCCCTCCCTCTCCGCCAGAGACAACGAAATAGGTGCGCCCATAGCTCAACTGGATAGAGCGTCTGGCTACGGACCAGGAGGTTGGGGGTTCGAATCCTCCTGGGCGTACCATCTTGGCAGAGGCCCCGCAGCAAGCTGCGGGGCCTCTTGGCGTCGGTTTTGATCGGTTGTCGCTCATCCCGGGACCGATTCTTGCCTCTTGATCCCCAGAGATTCAGTGGATTGCCCCGCCGTCGCCTCGAGCTCGTTGGCGACCGTCATGGCGAATACCGGGAACCTGCTGCAGAATCGCGTATTTTCAAGTAACTTGCAGGCAAGGAAAGCGGGAGCGGGCCCTTGCCCGCGGCCCAGAGGCTGCAGGGATCGGGTCGATCGAATGAATGACCAGCGGAACCGACTGTCAGGACAGCCGGTCCGGGAAGGAACACCTGTGATCAGAATTCCGTCAACGATGAAGCAGGCCGGACCTGCGGCATCGGGTCGTCTCCTGTCCGGAATGCTGGCGGGATTGCTGTTGCTGGCGGGAGCCGGCATGGCCGCCGGAACCGATGCCGGCGAAACCGACTACATTCCCCTGGCTGAGATTGAACCCGGCATGACCGGGTACGGTTTGACGGTCTTCGCGGGTACGAGAATCGACACTTTCGGCGTGCAGGTCGTGGGAATACAGGACCGGATCCGGGCGGCGGGCAGTCTACTGGTGATCGAGGTCAGCGGGCACGATCTGGAAACGTCCAGCATCGCTCAGGGCATGAGCGGTTCTCCCATCTTCATTGACGGTCGCTTCGCCGGTGCGCTGGCGTTCGGCTGGCCCGGGGCGTTGCGGCCGCTGGCTGGCGTGACTCCCGCCGCAGAGATACTTGCGCTACCTACTCAGATACCGGTGACGACCGCGTTGTCCGCAACGCAGCAGACGGACCTGCGCACTCTGTTGTCGCCGAGCGCTGATGCTGCGGCCATTGCCACTATGGTTTT
>Ga0070729_10003420_pt1 | contig 18501 bp, 23 predicted proteins | sample tdDd472_FD_66725 | JGI IMG/M metagenome (GOLD analysis project Ga0070729, IMG submission 66725) | Marine sediment microbial communities from the Atlantic coast under amendment with organic carbon and nitrate - tdDd47.2 | ecosystem: Environmental > Aquatic > Marine > Coastal > Sediment | place... | reverse complement strand
TTATCAAGACGCCTTGGCCAAAGTCGGCGCTGCAAAAAATTCTGGAAGCATGAACGCGGACCAGATGAAACAACTCGTCGATGCGATCAAGGATTTGGACCCGGCCATGATCAACCTGATCAATGCGTTCGGCACCGTCAGCGCCAATCCATCTGTCCTCAACAGCGTGATCTGGGTCGAGATCATCCGCACGCTGCGCCGTCTCATTGCCGATGAAGCGCAAAAGCAGATCCACACCGCACTTCACGCCTGAACAAGCGGGACGCCAACCCTGCCCCCCCAAAGCCCGCCGGTGGCGGGCTTTGTCATGGACAAACTCATTAAACACATCTTATAGGTGTATATTTTTCATTTAATTGAAATGAAATTCGCCCCATCATACACCTGCTTTGGAAGCAAGAAGTCCTCAAAAACTTTTTAAATACCATATTTATCATTATGTTCTGAAATTTTTTATATCACAACATGCACGCATCCTGCGTCAACACAGTGCAGATATTGCGAAGGCGAGACAAAACGCACAAAACTGCATATCAACTTATTAGTGCACTGGTTATGGAGGGACATGCGCAACACCGGTCGTTCCAACACTCACCCAAGTCGGTGATTTTGGGATCGAACAGTCGTCAGCGCATGGAGTAACCCATGGGAGTTTTAAAGTTCCCGGACCGTTTCCGGTCTGATTCCACCCGATCGCAACGGACACAGGGTGAGGACGTTCATCCAAACGCATACGGCGAGGCCACAACAGAGGTTCCGGGGCCAGGGGCCGCGCACACGTCCCGCAATAGAAAACGCCTCTCCCCGGCGGCGGTGATCGCAAAGTCCCTGGCGCCGGACGCTCAAAATCTGTCACCGACGGACATCATCGCCCGTTCGGTCGAAAGTGCGTTCGGCGGCCCAACCTTCTCGCCGCCGCCCGTGCGCCCCAGCGAACCCCGCCGCCCCGCACCGACGCATTACACAGAACAATTCCGGGCCTTTCAGCCCACCCCATCCCCACAGCACAGCCCAAGCCCATTTGCCGACTTCTGGAACGTGTGGCTGGAACACCATGATTATCTGTTCAAGCAAAGCCTGCGCTTCATGGCCGGCAACATGGCCGACGCCGAAGACGCATTGAGCCACGCGATGCTCAAAGGCTCACAACACTTCGACGCCGATACCATCCGCAACGAACGCGCTTGGCTGACCCGCCTGGTGCACAACTCGTGCATGGACCAGCACCGTTCGCGCAAGCGCCAAGCGCGCCTCAGCGACGAAATCGACGGCGACGATCCAGAACAAGCCCCCAACATCACGCCCCAGCCGGAACGCACCCCGGACGAGGCGCTGCACATGCGCCAGATCTTCGACCAGTTGGAACACCACATGAAGCAATTGCCCATCAGCCTGTTGGAGCCATTGCTGATGCGCGTTGTCGAGGATCGTTCCTACGATGATATCGCGGCACACATGGGGCTATCGAACTGCGCCGTGCGCAAGCGCATCCAGTTGGCCCGCGATCGCTTGCGCGACGCCGGCGTACTCTGACGTCACCACCACAAGCCCCCCATCCCCCCATCCCCGATTCAGCCCCTTAGGCGAAGCCCACATAAGGCTTCGCTTTCTTTGCCGGTCCCGCCAGAACACCGTCCATTCAACAAAAAAAGACCGCCCGGTTAGGCGGTCCCAAGTTAAGGCGTCGATCTCGGCAGGGAGGAGGCACGATCAGCTTTTTGTCGCCGGGAATTCCGTGGCGATCGTGGTGGCCGTGGCGCCGACGGTGGCCAGATTGGCCGAAGCGGCCACCACCATTTCCTGCAGCGTCGCCAGCACCGGGGTGTAGACCGGGATGTTGGACTGGTCTTCGAGCATCTTGGCAACGATCACACCTTGTGCCGTCATGGTGATGTTTTCGATGTTCCGCGAATAATCCGTGGCGTCTTGAACGGCAAAGGCCGCCGCCTGGGCGACCTTCTGATAGGCCGTCGCCGCGCCCTGGTTGGCGGCCGATCCCATCACGGCCGCGGTGCTTTGCTTCACGGCATCTAGGATTTGCGCGTTGACGCCACCCGCACCGCCGGATGCGGGTGCGGCCACTGCGGTCGATGAAGACGGTTGCGCCTGCATTTCCGCACTGTCCGTATCTTCGGAACCGGATGCGTTTTCAGAATTTTCCGTGCTGTCGCTCATCTCTTCACCTCTCGGCCAAATCATTTAGGTTTCGTCAAAGGAGGCATCAGGTGGACGTTTTCGAGGCCCCGCCATTGGCAGCGTCGAAGATCATGCGCACCCCGCTTGACGTCACGGCGTTGCCGATTTGCTGAAGTCCGCCTTGCGCCTGCATGGCGTTTTCCATCGCCAAGGAAATCGAGTGCGCCATGGTTTGGTAGACCATGGCCATGCTTTGCGCCGGGGCTTCGGCAACCACCTTGACGTTGGTTTGGGTCACCGCATCGGTGATTTGTGAATTGACACTGGTGCTGTCAGACATCGCAGTTACCTAATCGCTTACGGTTCATACCCGGCCCCCATGCGGAAGCCCCTCACGTGTTAACCTTTGCTTGCCGCCAAAGCCGCCAGCAGCGCCGTGATCAAGTCCGGTGTATCGCTGCTGGCGATCTTCGCCGTCGATGCGGCACCAGCCATGGTGCTGGGGCCGTAAATCTGAATGACACCCTGATTGGTCGAAGCCTGGGCGCTGATTGCCTGGTTTTGCTGCATCTGGGTGTTGTTCTCAAACAGCACGCTCAATGAATGCGCTGCCGTCTGGTAGACATTGCTCAACGCCTGGGCCGGCGCGACGCCGAGGACGGCGACGTTGGATTGCGTCACCGCATCCGTGATCATCGAGTTAACGGGCGTCGGCATGGCCATCTGGTATGTTCCTCTAGCTCCCCACCGCAGACATGGGCGCTGCGGGTGTCGTATTGCTTCTCATTGACGCGCGACGATCGCGATTGTGAATGCGCGGCGTGGATTGCGTCCTACGATGACGCCCCCGCCTTGGTGATCATCGCCATCAACGAGGCGGCGGCGGAATTTCCGATCTGTTGCATGCCCCCTTGAGTGTGGGTGGCATTTTCCATGGCCAGACCCATGGCGTGAGACATCGCCTGGGAGGACACCCCAAGCGCGCCCGCCGGGCCTTCTCCGAGAACTTTCACATTGGTCTGCGTCACCGCATCGGTGATCTGCGAATGAACAAGGTCCGCCATGGGTTCAGCCTTTCAATTCCGAAGTCGTCATCACGTCACCGCCAACGACGGCTTGGAGTTCTTGGTCATATCGGACAGGTGTTCGCGAAACAGGGTCAGCAATTCCGTCAGCAATTTTTCCACCGCCGCATTGTCGAGACCGCTCATAGACGTGGTGTTCAAAGTCGATGTGGTGTCGCCGCTTGAACCATCTTTGTTGAGCAACCTGTTCATCGCATCGATGTTGGGCAGGCCGCCAAGTTGTGCGCTTTCTTCGCCCGGACGGCTCGTCGTCGCTTGATCTTTCCCCGGCGGAATGCGCACGGGTATGGCATCGCTGTAGTTTCCGTATTCCTGCGCGGCCATAAGTTGCGCCAGGGCGTTGGCAAGCGCTTGAAGCTGCACTGGATGGGATAGTTCGAAATCGCGCACCATATTCGCGGACAAAAGGGATTGGGTGTTGACCATGTTGAACATGGCCTCCAACGTCGCCAACCCGACACCGCTGCCCATCACCAAACTGTTGGTGTCAACAAGTCGTCTGTCTAGTCGTTTTGACATGGTCGCTCTCCCGATCCGATCGGAACGCGGCCTTAGCCCGCGTCCTGATTTTGACTGATGCTCAAAAGCTGTTTGACGCACGCGCTCGTGGTGCACAAACCCACTTGGTCGAGCTGGCGCTGCATCTGCGTGGCATTGACCAGGACCGAGCCCTGCGCCGTGGAATTGGCCAACATCGATCCCAGCGCGGCGAAAGCGGGGCCGGACCCGAGAACCATGCTGATGCCTTGGGTCATGTCATCGAATTTGGCCGGATCCCAATCACCGCTGCTCATATCGTCAAACATGCGCGACAGCATATTGAGGTAGTTTCCGTCGCCGTCTTGTTCCGCCGAACCTTCTACAGGCGTTGACGTTGGCGCGGACGTGGATTTCGGTTGCCGGCGCGATTGTGCACTGGTTTGGCGGGCGATGTATGCGGCTTTTGCTTGCGCGGCCGCCTCGGCTGCAGCGGCAGCCATGCTTTCAAGCTGCTCGGCTTCCGCCTCCAACCGTTCGATGGCGCTCAACTCATCGCTATTGTTGCTCGAGGCAGAATTCGCCGTGTTGGACACGGCCTCTTCACTGGGAACCGCCTTGTTCGTTGTGCGCTTGGCGCGCCCTGCCGTGCTACGCGTTGTCTTCGCCATCTTCGTCTCCTACACCTTCGGAGGTGGGCATTGATATTCAGAAACCGGCGTCGACCGGCCTCTCCCCTGCCATTGACGCCCGCTCGCCCACTTTGTGAACGAGGTGTTCGCTTTTTTGCAGATCGGGCCGCCACGAAAACACTGTGTGAAAACGGAGTGTCTTGTGCGGCGGCCCTTAAGACCCTGACAAGTATTCAGGTCCGCAATTGGCTTCTCGCTCAGCTCACGCCGGAGGTCGAGGCGCGCAGAGCGGTCAACAGGGCCAGCATGTTGTCCGGCACGTCGGACTGAGCGATTTTGGACGTCGCCACGGCGCCGGACATAGTGTCGACGCTGTAGATCTGGATCACGCCCTGGTTGGTGGCGGCCTGCGCGGCGATACCGAGCTGCTGCTGTGAGCTGGTGGCGTTCTCGAACAAGATGCCGGTGGAATGCGACATGGACTGATACAGGGCACCCATCGCCATGGCCGGGGCATCGCCCAGAACTTTGACGTTGGCCTGGGTGACGGCGTCGGTAATTTGACCGTTTACGGGAGTCGGAAGTGCCATTGGTTATCTCCTTAAATGACCTGGTAACTTGTCTTGGTATGCAGGGCCCAAAATGGTTCACGGTGTTCACTGGGATGCATCGTTCTTTCACAAAGATGACGACACCCGGGGCGTTTTGTGAGCCGGAAAACAGATATTTTTTTTGCGGCCTTGTTCCGTTCACTGGATGCAAAAAAGCCTGCCCCACCCATCACGGGCAAAGCAGGCTTTCATGGTCTGCACCAACAAGCGTCTTAGCTGACGCCGCTGGTGGATGCACGCAAGGCGCTCAACAGAGCCAGCATGTTGTTGGGCACGTCGGACTGCGAAATTTTCGACGTCGCGGCGGCACCGGCCATGGTGTCGACACTGTAAATCTGGATCACACCCTGATTGGTCGCCGCTTGCGCCGCGATGGCCAACTGCTGTTGTGAGCTGGTGGCGTTTTCAAACAGGATGCCAGTGGAATGGGACATGGACTGATACAGTGCGCCCATGGCCATTGCCGGTGCGTCACCAAGAACCTTAACGTTGGCCTGGGTGACGGCGTCCGTGATTTGGCCGTTCACCGGTGTGGGTAAAGCCATTTTCGATCTCCTTCATCGATTTGGACTGCCAGGCACCACAGCCTTTGTCGTTTGGCCTTGCGGTGCACCTCTCTCACGCTACTGACGTTCGATGCAGGCAGTTGTGATTGCATTTGTGTTTATTTTGAACCGTCCCGACCCGCCAACCCGGAGGGTCGGGACATTTCGCTTCAACATCCCGATCCTTAGGACGTGGTCGCCCGCAATGCGGTCATCAGAGACAGCATGTTGTCGGGAACATCCGACTGGGCAATTTTGGAGGTCGCCACGGCAGCCGACATCGGCGGCACGGAATAAATCTGAATCACACCCTGGTTGGTGGCGGCCTGAGACGCGATATTCAGCTGCTGCTGAGAGCTCACTGCGTTTTCATACAAGATGCTCGTCGAGTGCGAGAGCGACTGATAGATCGCACCCATTGCCATCGCGGGAGCTTCGCCCAGAACCTTAACGTTGGCCTGGGTGACGGCATCCGTGATCATTCCGTTCACGGGGGTCGGCATAGCCATAAGCTTGTCTCCTTAAAAGGTTAAACGGTTTCTCTCCCCTTGCCCTCACTTGACGCCGCCCAGGCGCATTTGTGATAAAGCGCACGCAAAAAAAGGGAGAGCCCGAAGGCTCTCCCTAAAAGAGATCATCGTGGAACCAAAATCAGCGTTCGAACATAACCTCGACGCGACGGTTGAGGCGGTTCTTCACGCCATCCTCAGTCGCTTCCATTGGGCTGGTTTCACCCGCGTTCGACGTGTCGATCTTGGTGCCGATGCCGTTCATCATCAGTTCACGGGAAACAGCTTCCGCACGTTTTTTCGACAACATCATGTTGTAGTCAGAACTGCCGGAACGGTCGGTGTGGCCGATCACGACGGCACGTTTCACGCCGGCCTTTTTCGCAGCGGCGATGGCGGTCTTGATCTGCGAGTCCGCCGCACTGCTGACGTCGGCACTGTCAAAGCCGAAATACACGATCAACGGCTTGGGCATCATCGCCATCGGTTCTTTCATCGGCATTTTCGCCATCATGGCTTTGCATTCGGGGAGCGCTTTTTCAAACTCACCCCGCGCGGTGGCGATATCGTCCATTTGATGGCCTTCTTCGGACTGCTCCATCCAGTGTTCGAACCACGTCTGCGCCCGCGCGCAAGCGTCCGGGGTCGCCGTCGGCGCATCGCCGCCCAAAGCGGATTTCAGATTGATGCCAGCCATCTTGATGGAATTGACATCGACTTTTAGACGACGGTCATTTGGATCTTGCACCATCGGTGCTTTACCCATGGCGGCCATTTCAGCGCGCTGATTGAAAAAGCTGACCGATGCCCAATCTTCTTCACCGCGTTCGAATTTGGCGCGTTCGGAATAGCGCATGTGCAAGGCTTTGGTGAAATCACCGCCTTGATCGGGCATCATGGACACCTTATCCACATCGTAGTTATTGGCGCACGCGCCCAGCAGCACCATCGTGCTGACGGCCATGCCGGTCACAAGTACAGATTTCATCGGGGGCTCCTCCCTATCACAAAAATCGAATGCTTCATCGCGTCCCCAGAACACTCTTATTTTGAGCTTACGCAGTACCAACAAAGATGTGGAGAAGAGCCGGGGATTTCAATAACATATTTGTGTAACGATGAAATGTTGCGCGACATGTTCTCGACGAGAAAACTTCCCTAACCACCCGGTTCGGAACACTTTTTTGATTGCAACCACAGGTGTGATGTCATTCGATTTTTTTGGCCGAGCATGTGGATAGGATCAATTTATTTATCATGTGTGGGCAAATAACTGGAAATCCCACCGACATCTCCAAAAAAAAGAGCCCCGATGGAGGCTCTTTGGATGGATTGGAGTGCCTGGAGGCTCAATGGGGATGGCCATATTCAGCGTTCTGGCGGCATCTCGTAGATATCCACATCGCCGCCGACATCGATCTGATCCATGACCACGATGTCCTCCCCTGTGATTTTCTCACCTGAGACACCGTTGCGTACGGCATACAGAACCGTTGCGACGTGCATCTGAACGCCTTCCAGCGCTTCTTCATCAAGATCATCATAGTTCCTGAAGCTGTACGCCAGCCGCTCAATGGCATTGTCGAACAGTTGCCGGAAGTTTCCACCCGCATTTTTTTTGAATAACTGTTCGATTTCATCTTCCGTGAGCGTGTAGGAACCACCCTCGTACTCATGATCTTTAATCTCATCCGTCTCTTTGGTGTGGCGTATGCAGTAGTGCAGTGTCGGCATTTCCGGCTCCAAGTATCTTATTATGTCCTGTGATTTCGTTACATCAGTACATCTGGTGTGCACGACGAACCTGCACCATCAAGACAAATCAACATATTGGGAAAATGGCATTTTATAATGATGGCTGGGGAACCTGGACTCGAACCAGGACTAGCGGAGTCAGAGTCCGCCGTTCTACCATTAAACTATTCCCCACCAGGGTCATATCGCGAGCGTGTTTTCCGCGACGGCGATGCACATATATTCGTCTAGACCGGCAAAGGCAAGGGCCGATTTTGGCGGTTTTCGGCATTTCCCCTGCCTTGGGTGTAAAAAATGCCCCTGGAACCGACCAGAGGCTTTGCAGGTCCGCCGGGACACGCTATTGTGCGCCACAGCAAAACCATGCGCGAGATATGGATAAAAAATGACGTCCCAAGCTCCTGATCGTGACAAAAACCGAAGCGAGCTGTTCACCCGGCCCGCTTCCTCTTACGCCGCCATCGACTTGGGCACCAACAATTGCCGCATGCTCGTCGCACGGCCCTTCAAAAACAGCTTCCGCGTCGTCGATAGCTTTTCGCGCATCGTGCGCCTCGGCGAAGGCGTCGCCGCCGAAGGGCGCTTGTCCGAAGAGGCGATCAAACGCACCGTGGCCGCGCTCAAGGTTTGTCATGGCAAGATCAAGGGCGCCGGCGCGCGGCGCATTCGCTCCGTCGCCACGGAAGCCTGCCGCCGCGCCGAAAACGGCCCTGAGTTCCTAGCCCGCGTCAAAGACGAAGCATGCCTGGATCTCGAGACCATTTCCGCGCAGGAAGAAGCCGAGCTGACGCTCACCGGCTGCGCGCCGCTGTTGGACCGACACCGTCCGCACGCCTTGGTGTTCGACATCGGCGGAGGCAGTACCGAAGTGGTATGGATCGACGCCACCAACCCGAACGGTCCCAAAACGCGCGATGTAATTTCCCTGCCCCATGGCGTCGTCACCCTGACCGAGGATTTCGACGGACGCACCGATGCGGGTGAATCGTATGAAGAGATCGTCGATCTGATCGACCGCAGCGTCGGTGAATTCGACCGACGCAATGGCATTTCCAAAGCGGTTTCCAACGGCGACGTACAGATGCTGGGAACGTCCGGCACCGTCACCACCCTGGGCGCGATCCACCTGCAATTACGCCGCTACGACCGGTCGCGCGTAGACGGGCTATCGCTACGTTTCGACGACATTTGCGACGTGGTCAGCTATCTTGGCGCCATGGATGCGGATCAGCGCCTACAACACCCCTGCATCGGCCCACGCCGCAGCGATCTGATTATGGCGGGCTGCGCGGTACTGGATGCGGTCTGTCGGCGCTGGCCGGTCGGTTCGCTGGTCGTCGCGGATCGCGGCATTCGCGAAGGCATCTTGCTCAACCTGATGTGTGAAGACGGCCACTGTCTCACCAACACCCGCAACGCAGTGCGCTGAGGTTTAAACCCATGGTCAAACCACCCAGAGGCTTCAAAGGCAGCAAGCGACGCCAAGGCGGCGGCGCGGAAAACACCTTACGCATGAAGCATGAAAAGGTGAGGACCGCGCGTGGGCGCAAGTATTCGTCCAAACTGTGGCTGGAACGCCAGTTGAACGACCCGTACGTCCTGGAAGCCAAGCGCCGGGGCTATCGTTCGCGCGCCGCGTTCAAGCTGCTGCAGTTGGATGAAAAGTTTCACTTCCTCACATCCGGCGCGCGCGTCGTCGATTTGGGCGCGGCCCCGGGCGGCTGGTGCCAGATTGCCGCCGAGGTGGTTTTGCACGGCAAGCACGCGGCACGCGGTAAGATCGTCGGCATCGACATCCAGGAGATGGAGGAGCTACCGGGCATCACCTTGCTGCACCAGGATTTCACCGAAGACGAAGCGCCCGACCTACTGAAAGACGCCTTGGGCGGCGAAGCCGACGTGGTGATGAGCGACATGGCCGCGCACGCCACCGGTCACACCGCGACCGATCACTTGCGCATCATGGGGCTCTGCGAAATGGCCTTGGAATTCGCCCTGGAAGTTCTCGCCCCGAACGGCGTGTTCCTCGCCAAGGTGTTGCAGGGCGGCACGGAAGACGAATTGCTCGCCACCATGAAAAAACACTTCAAGACCGTCAAGCACGCCAAGCCTGCGGCATCGCGATCCGACTCGGCTGAAATGTACGTGGTCGCCCTCGGCTTCAAGGGGCGCAAAGCGGAACCGAACAAGAGGGACGAAACATGATCAACTTAAACTATCCCGAACCCTCACCCATGAGCCAAACCTTTACCAAGGACGGCATCAAGTCCGTCACCCACCTGCCGAAACATACGATGGGCGGTTGTTAGGGGCAGGACCTAGTCTTCCTGCGTCTTGCTGGGTTTGTTTTTCTCTTCCGTGGAGAAGCGAAAGCGGCCGTAAAGAATGCAGCCCTTCATGCCCGGGTCGCACTTGGGCATGGTGTTGCCGTCTTCATCGACTTCTTCGCCGATGACCGCCTTCATGTTGACGCGCTTGCAGCGTCCGCGCAGTTCATGAGGACATCCCCAACCGCTCATGCGTCGCTCCTTAGGGTTTCACGACGGGGTTACCGTCTTTGATCCACTTCGTAATGCCGTTGGTCACGTTGTAGACCTTTTTGTATCCAACCTGATCGACCAGCGCCATGGCCATATTGACCGTGCGGTTGCCGGTGCGACAAATCAGGATCACTTCGTCATCGGGACCGGCGACCTTGGCGAAAGCCGGCATGAAGGATTGTTGATAACGGCCTTCCTTGCTGAACGCGGTGATCATGTGTGCGCCTTCGACGATACCGGTTTCTTTCCATTCGTCTTCGCGCCGCAAATCGACGACCGGCACGCCACGTGCCATCAAGGCTTTCAATTCGTCGTTGTCGATGTTGCTAAAGGCCGGTGGTGTGACCCCCAACAATTCGACTTCGAACTTCAAGGTGGCGTTGGGCGGGATCGCGCCGGGCACGCCTTGCGGGCCGTAGGCCAGAAGCGGCGGGATGACCAAGATGCGTTTGCCGCCGACCTTCATGCCGTTCACACCCATGTCCCAACCGGGAATGACTTGCCCCGCGCCCAGGCGAAATTCAAACGGAGTGCCGCGATCCACGCTGGAATCGAACTTTTTGCCGTCCTCGGTCCAGCCGGTGTAGTGCACCTTCACCATGGACATCGGTTTGGCTTCGTCGCCGGTACCGACCACCACATTTTCAACGTTGACGGTGGTGTCCTTGTTTTCGGCGGTATCGGCCAGAACCGGCACCGCGTACAGAACCATCGCAACAAGAAGAACAAGCGGCATGCGCAGGAATTGAAAAGCCATTGTCATGTGTCCAATTTCGTTTGTTTTATTTGGTGGCGCGGTGCGCCGGGCGTGCCCCTGATATATAACCAAAATTAAGACCATACAATGGCGCAAGCGCAAAGACGCACTCAAAGACCCGTGACAATCATGCACACGGACACCCGCATATGCGGCTTTCAAGCACCTAAATCACCAGCACATCACCGAGATGCGCGCCCAGGTCGTGGATCGCGACGTGGGTCAAATCCTTGCCCACTTCGCCGCGCACCCGTGCGCTGAGTTGCGGGCTCAAAGCCTTACGCAAATCGCCCAGCGTTGTGGGCGGGGCGATCAAGACCAATTCATCGAAGGCGTTGCGCCCATGGGCGTCTTCCAACACCTGGACCATTTCTTTGGCGAACAGGTGTTTTTCAAACGTGTGCCAGTCCACTTTGGGCGCCACTGCGTGGCCGGCCCCGACAACGCCGCCTTGGCCGCGTCCCGGTTTATCCGCGACAAAGTCGCGCGAAGCCGCATGCGATGCGGCGAACTCATGGTCCATAGCCGGTGACAGCCCCGCTTGAGGACCGTTGTATTCGACGATCCGTGCGCGTGCGCCATCAGCGACCAAAATCCAAACTGTTTTCGGTTTCATGTCCTCAATCCTTATGACATTCCAACGGCTTGCCCCACGCCAAAGACGGGGTGAAGGTCAGGGACAATCCTCACAACTTCTTATTTTACTCCCCTTTTCAACCCTGTAAAATCAGCCAGTATTTTGCCGCCGGATTTTTTCCGTCTTTGGGCGTGAATCCGGCTTGGCAAAAGGGCGCTTATCTGTATGATGACGCGCCAACTCTGGACCAGGAGGCGGCATGCCAATCCAAGAAGCTCTGACCTTTGACGACGTTCTGCTGACACCGCGGGAATCCGACGTATTGCCTGCGCAGGTCGACACCCGCACGCAACTGACCCAAACCATCGAAATGGGCATCCCGCTGCTGTCGGCGGCTATGGATACGGTCACCGAAAGCCAGATGGCCATCACCATGGCGCAGATGGGTGGCATTGGCGTAATCCACAAGAACCTCGACATTGCCGATCAAGCCGCCGAGGTCCGCAAGGTCAAGAAATTCGAAGCCGGCATGGTCGCCGATCCCGTCACCATTTCCCCGGAATCCACGCTCGCCGAAGTTATGGCGTTGAAAGACCAGTTCGGTTTTTCCGGCATCCCGGTTGTCGAAGACGGCACCGATAAATTGGTGGGCATCATCACCAACCGCGACGTGCGTTTTGCCGCCGATCCGTCGCAAAAGGTCGGTGAGTTGATGACCAAGAAAGTCGTCACCGTCAAAGGCGGGGTGGATCGCACCGAAGCGATGCGTCTTCTGCACCAAAACCGCATCGAAAAACTGGTGGTGGTCGATGACAACGGCCGCTGCATCGGCCTGATCACCGTCAACGACATCCAGAAAGAAAAAGAACACCCCAACGCTTGCAAGGATGCGCAAGGAAGTCTGCGCGCCGCTGCCGCCACGGGCGTGGGCCCGGCCGGGATCGAGCGCGCCGAAGCGCTGATCGCCGCGGGCGTCGATCTTCTGGTCATCGACACCGCGCACGGCCACTCCAAGGGCGTTGCCGACGCGGTGCGTGAAATCAAATCGCAGTCCAACAACGTTCAAGTCATGGCCGGCAACATCGCCACGCCGGAGGCTGCCGAAGCATTGATCGCCGCAGGCGCGGACGTCGTCAAGGTCGGCATCGGCCCCGGCACCATCTGCACCACGCGCATGGTCGCGGGCGTCGGCGTGCCGCAGCTGTCCGCCATCATGGAAACTGCTGCCGCGTGCAAAAAACACAACATCCCGCTGGTCGCCGACGGCGGCATCAAGTATTCCGGCGACATCGCCAAGGCCATCGCCGCGGGTGCCAGCTGCGTGATGATGGGCTCGGTCTTCGCGGGTACCGAAGAAAGCCCGGGCGAAGTGTTCCTGTACCAGGGCCGCTCTTATAAATCGTATCGCGGCATGGGTTCCATGGGCGCGATGGCCAAAGGCTCCGCGGATCGCTACTTCCAAGGCGACGTCCAGGACAACCTGAAGCTGGTCCCCGAAGGCATCGAAGGCCGCGTCGCGTACAAGGGCCCGGTGGGCGCCGTGATCCACCAGATGGTTGGCGGCCTGCGCGCATCCATGGGGTACACCGGTTCGCGCACGATCAAAGACATGCAAGAACGCGCCGTCTTCCGCCGCATCACCGGCGCGGGCCTGCGTGAAAGCCACGTCCACGACGTAACCATCACCCGCGAAGCGCCGAATTACCGTTCGGAGAGTTAAGGCGCTTCCGATTTTTTAGGGCCACCGCGCTCAGCTTTGTGCTTGCCGCCCCGTTTTGGGGCGGTCGGCGTTTATGGAGACACCCCCATGCTTCCCGCCGCACGCACCGAAGCCGCCATTTACCTTTTGGACAAGATCACCGAAGAACGCCGCCCCGCCGACGATATCGTACGTGCGTGGTTCCAGGCGCGCCGCTTCGTCGGCTCCAAGGACCGCCGCGCGATCCGCGAACGGGTCTACGCCACGCTGCGCGCACTGACCCGTCTGGATTGGCATATCGGCGAGGCTGAGAAGACTGCCCGCACCCGTGTGTTGGCCGCCGTGGTTCTGGAAGGCGATGAAGCGGCGGATCACTTCGACGGCTCCAAACACGGCCCCGCCGTCCTAAGCGCGGACGAGCAGGCCATCGCGGATCGCCTCAAAGGCAAGACGCTGGACGATCCGGCGATGCCCGATCACGTGCAGGTCGAGCTCCCCGCATGGCTGGCCGACAAGCTCAGGCCCGTCTACGGCGAGGCCTTCCTGGACGAAGCCGCCGCGCTCAACACGCCCGCGCCGATGGACTTGCGTGTCGCCGTCGGCCGCGTGTCACGCGATCAAGCGCTCAAGGCATTGGCGAAGGAAGGCATTGAAACCTATCCCACGGACATCTCCCCCTTGGGCTTGCGCGTGGGCGCACACACCGACATCGGACGCAGCCAAGCGTTTCGCAAAGGCTTTATCGAGGTTCAGGACGAAGGCTCGCAGCTCTTGAGCCTGCTGGTCGGGGCCAAGGCCAACATGAAGGTCTTGGACTACTGTGCGGGCGCGGGCGGCAAGACGCTGGCCATCGCCGACCGTATGGGGTTGACCGACGGCATGTCCACAAGCGAACTGGTCGCCGCCGACATCGACGAAAAACGTCTGGCCCGCATGGACCAACGCCTCAAACGCGCGAAGCTTCAGGGCAAGATCAAGCAGGTCGTCCTGGATGGGACCGAGCAACTCGGCCCGTTCGACCGCGTGCTGGTGGACGCACCGTGTTCCGGCTCCGGCACCTGGCGACGCCACCCGGAACAAAAAAAGCGCCTCACCGAAGAGCGTTTGGCTGAACTGATGACGATGCAGACGCAAGTGCTGGCGAAAGCCGCAGACCTCACGGCACCGGGCGGACGGCTGATCTACGCCACATGCTCGCTGTTGCGCGAAGAAAACGAAGACCGCATCGAAGCGTTCCTCAAAGCCCACCCCGCCTTCCACATCGTGCCGATCCAGCAAGCCTGGGCCGAAACGTTGAAAAAAGTCGATTTACCAGAGATGTCAGGCGATTACCTGCGCCTGACGCCATTGAGCCATGGCACGGATGGGTTCTTTGTGGCCGTTTTGGAACGCAAAGCTTGACCTTTGCGCTCAGGTTCTTCAGATTCACCGGATCCGAGGGGCGGCCACGCATATGGCCTGAGAAGCACCCTTTGAACCTGATCCGGGTGATGCCGGCGGAGGGACGGACGCTGAGCCAGACTTTCCCGTCCCAACCTGCATCCCCTTAGAACCAAGAGCGGAGCACCGTCATGGACGCCAAAGTCGACACTTCCAACATTTCCATCACCACCGGCCCGATTCAGGGGTCCGAAAAGCACTACGTCGATGGCCCGGATGGCATGCGCGTCGCCATGCGCCGCATTCCGTTGGAGCCGAGCTCGGGCGAAGCCCCTGTGGTGGTCTACGACTGTTCCGGCCCCTACACCGACCCGAATACCTCCATCGACATCAACAAAGGTCTGGAGAAGCTGCGCCTGGACTGGATCAAGGCGCGCGGCGACGTGGAAGAATACGACGGCCGCGACGTCAAACCGGAAGACAACGGCGGACAAAAGGCCTCCGTGCCGGAATGCCCCGCCGTCAACCATCGCCCGCTGCGCGCCAAGGACGGCCAAGCCGTGTCGCAATTGGCCTACGCCAAGCGCGGCATCGTCACCCCGGAAATGGAATACGTCGCGATCCGCGAAAACGAAGGCCGCCAAGCCGCTTACATATCCGGCGACGGCGAAGACTTCGGCGCGGAACTTCCCGACGTCGTGACCGGTGAATTCGTGCGTTCCGAAATCGCACGTGGCCGCGCCGTGCTGCCCGCCAACATCAACCACCCCGAAACCGAGCCGATGATCATCGGGCGCAATTTCCTGACCAAGATCAACGCCAACATCGGCAACTCCGCCGTGACATCGTCCGTGGGTGAAGAAGTCGACAAAATGGTGTGGTCGACGCGCTGGGGTGCGGACACGGTGATGGACCTGTCCACCGGCACCGACATCCACAACATCCGCGAATGGATCATCCGCAATTCCCCCGTGCCCATCGGCACCGTGCCGCTGTACCAGGCCTTGGAAAAAGTCGGCGGCATCGCCGAAGACCTGAGCTGGGAAGTCTTTCGCGACACACTGATCGAGCAAGCCGAACAGGGTGTGGACTACTGGACCATTCACGCGGGCCTGCGTCTCGCCCATATTCCGTTGACGGCGAAGCGCACCACCGGGATCGTGTCGCGCGGGGGGTCCATCATCGCCAAGTGGTGCCTGACGTATCACAAGGAAAGCTTCCTCTACGATCACTTCGAAGACATCTGCGATCTGGCCGCCAAATACGATGTCGGCCTGAGCCTCGGCGACGGCTTGCGCCCCGGCTCCATCGCCGACGCCAACGACGCGGCACAGTTCGCCGAATTGGAAACCTTGGGCGAGTTGCAAAAAATCTCGTTCGCCAAGGACGTGCAGACCTTTATCGAAGGCCCCGGCCATGTGCCGATGCACAAGATCAAAGTGAACATGGAAAAGCAGATCGAAGTCTGCGGCGAAGCCCCGTTCTACACGCTCGGCCCGCTCACCACCGACATCGCGCCGGGCTACGATCACATCACGTCGGCCATCGGTGCGGCGATGATCGGCTGGTACGGTACCGCGATGCTGTGTTACGTCACGCCGAAAGAACACTTGGGCCTTCCCGACCGTGACGACGTGAAGGTCGGCGTGATTACCTATAAGCTCGCCGCGCACGCCGCCGATCTCGCCAAGGGCCATCCCGGCGCACAGCTCCGCGACGACGCCATGAGCAAGGCGCGTTTCGAATTCCGCTGGCGCGACCAGTTCCACCTGTCGCTCGACCCCGACACGGCGATGCAGTACCACGACGAAACGCTGCCCGCCGAGGGTGCCAAAACATCGCACTTCTGTTCCATGTGCGGGCCGAAGTTCTGCTCCATGAAAATCAGCCACGAACTCAAAGACGTGGCCGAAAAGGGCATGAACGAAATGAGCGAGAAGTTCGTCGAAGCCGGTGGACAGATCTATCAAAAGACCGACGCCGCCGAATAAACCGACCGCGCGCCCAATATGAACGGGGCCGTCCACATCGGGCGGCCCCGTCCGTTTTAAGTATGTACTTTCATCTCACCCCGGGCCTACTCTCGCCCCGAACGATTTGGATGCGAGTGATGCATGGACTCTCTTACCCTTGAGGTTTTGGGCTGGCTGTTTGTTGCCGGTTTGACGGGCGGCTTCGTCGATTCCATTGCGGGCGGCGGCGGTCTGATCTCCGTGCCCGCTTTGATGATGGCCGGCATGAACCCGGTTGCGGCACTCGCCACCAACAAGGCCCAAGCCATGTTCGGCTCGTTCACCGCGACACTGACCTACGCGCGCAAGGGCCACGTCAACATTGCCGACATGAAATGGGCCATTGCATTCACCGCAACAGGGTCGATCATCGGCACAATCTTGGTGCAGGTCTTGGCATCCGACGTGATGACGCAAATCATCCCGTTTCTGTTGATCGGTGCGGCCATGTATTTTCTGTTCGGCCCCAAGATCGGCGAGATCGATCGCCATCATTACCTTGAACAGTTACCTTTTTACGCGATCTTTGGGCTCACCCTTGGATTTTACGACGGCTTCTTTGGCCCCGGCACCGGCAGTTTCTGGACTTTGGTCTTTGTTGCGGTTCTGGGCTTCAACATGCTCAAAGCCACGGCGCACACCAAGGTGGTGAACTTCACGTCGAACTTCACATCCTTTTTGTTTTTTGCCTTCGCGGGGCACGTCCTTTGGATTCCGGCCTTGGTGATGGCGGGCGGTCAGTTGATCGGTGCACGCCTGGGTGCCAACACCGCCATGAAGCACGGCACCCGCGTGATCAGGCCGTTGCTGGTCACCGTGTCCTTGGTCATCACCGCCAAGCTTGTCTATGACGATCCCGACAACATCCTTCACAAGTTGGTCATCGGCTGGTTTAGCTAGTTCGAGTTCTCTATCCACCCTCTCGAAAACGTGATCTCGAGGCGCGATTCATGCATTGGGGGCGTGCGCCCGCCCGCCCATATGAGGGACATCACTTAAACGCAACGCACAAACTCCATCGACATGGGTCGGTGAGCTGTCAGGCGATTTATTCTTCGCCTGACCTTTGATTTGTGCAAATCCACGAGGGGATTCAGACATGTCACTCACCATTGGAGACAAGGCCCCCAACTTCACCACCGAAACCACCGAAGGCACCATCACCTTCCACGATTGGATCGGCAACGGCTGGGCGGTTCTCTTCTCCCATCCCAAGGACTTCACCCCGGTGTGCACCACCGAACTGGGGTACATGGCCGGTATCAAACACGAATTCGATAAACGCAACTGCAAGATCATCGGTCTCAGCGTCGATCCGGTCGAAACCCATAAGAACTGGATCAAAGATATCGAAGCCACCCAGGGGCACGCCATCAACTATCCCTTGATCGGCGATCCTGCGCTGACAATCTCGATGATTTTCGGCATGCTACCCGCGAACTCTGGGCACAGTTCCAAGGGACGTAGCGCCGTGGACAACGCCACCGTGCGTTCGCTGTTCCTGATCGGCCCGGACAAATGCATTCGCATGTCGTTGACCTATCCAATGAGTACCGGCAGGAACTTCGATGAAGTGCTGCGGGTTTTGGATTCCTGGCAATTGGCCGAAGACTACCAGGTCGCCACACCGGCAAACTGGAAACAGGGTGAAGATGTCATGATTGCCTCGTCGGTCTCCGACGAAGACGCCAAGAAGGCCTACCCTGAAGGCTGGACCTCTCCGATATCCTACATGCGCTACGTCCATCAGCCGCATCACACCTAAGATGAACTCATAAGCTGGCCC
>Ga0070729_10003417_pt1 | contig 18506 bp, 19 predicted proteins | sample tdDd472_FD_66725 | JGI IMG/M metagenome (GOLD analysis project Ga0070729, IMG submission 66725) | Marine sediment microbial communities from the Atlantic coast under amendment with organic carbon and nitrate - tdDd47.2 | ecosystem: Environmental > Aquatic > Marine > Coastal > Sediment | place... | reverse complement strand
TTTTTCATACGCTTTAGGATTAAAGTTAGTCTAATCCGACCAAAAGGAAAAAACTTTGATATTTGTCAAGGGAAGATAATAGATGCGAGGTAATCATATATAATGGTTCTGTTGCACAATAAATTATTGGGTAGTATCGCAAAGATTAACAGAGTTTGAGAAAGCCCTCAATTGAGCAAATTCTAAGATTTCTTTAAATCGTTAAACTTTGCGACACTACCGAAAATTATGCGCTTGGTATGCGAACTTAGGGTTTGAATGAACATTGGAAGAATGTTTTTGGACAGGATAGCTATACCTACCTCAATCTAACAATTACAAATTTAGGGGGGTTAGCGTTTCTTCCAGTTGCCGTCAGAATCTTTATAATATTCACCGGCATTAAGACGTTTAACAATCTGTTCTGCAGCAAGTTTAGCGACGACATCAACACTCTGGCCATTTTCTTGCGATATACGGACATATTCTTGTTTACGTTTGCTGTTTATTTCAGCAACGAGATCTAAGACATCCGCTCTGTCAAGCATAGGTTCTACGTAGCCAGTGCGGGCTTCTCCAACAAGTCCGGAGCTACGTGCTTCATGAAGATCTAGCGCGAAAGCAGGAAAAGCCAGCATCATGCCCATAACAGTCATAAGTGATAAAATACGTAACTTCATGGTGTCCTCCTTAAAAAATATCTTTATTGTTATTGATTGCTTGCTGAACGTCTTTTTCTATTTCAACCTTAACATGGTGCTCAATATTTACATTCATATTGATTTCTATCGGTTTATCCGGTGCTTGTACTTGTATCGTCGGGGTACAGGCAGCAAGGAAAAGAGCAATCACTAAGCCTGTGCTACTTTTTTTTATCATAGTTTTGATTTCCTTTAAGAAATTTTTCCGGCTCTGTTAAAAACATAAGGTTTTGTTCAAAGAAGTCTAGCAAATTACCAGTCAGGTTTATATTTAATTTTACAGGACGGCCATTGTAAACTTTTGGATTTTTTCCTTCTACAGTCAATTTTATTGATAATTCACCGCTTTCGTCAGGGGCTGCGCTGATATCCAAAATATCATAGTGTAAATCCTGCATTATTTCCTTAACCAGATTGATTTGCTGATTATCAGCAGGAATTGTTTCAGGGGGCATAACAATTATCCCTGGCGCTTCAGCGCTTAAATTGCCTTCTTGCACAGTAATTTTACCATCGGTGCCAATGACCAAGGTAATATGCCCTGATACCAACCCTTTTGCTGTAATGCGGTTACCGATTAAAGTTTCCATGAGTTCGGCCAAATCGACATGCTCTACTTGTAAGTCGATCTTTATAGGTTCCTTGTTTTCAAAAGGAAGCCAGACATTCTGCACGCTTAAGCGGCCTTTTTTCCACGGCATTGTTGCACTTTTGAGCCGCAGTCCCTCAGAGGTTTTTTCTTTGCCACCAAATGCAAAGCCAAAGTCGGCTTGCCATGTTTTATCGCGGCTGCTTATAAGTCCGCTTATATTAACAGCGGAACCGATTAGGGCAATTTTTCCGCTGCCCCGTAATAAAGGAACTGGAACTGGAGCTGTTACCGATAGTTTATTGGTGTGCCATTCACCGCTAAATTCAGCGCCTTCTTGAAAAAGACTTATGCTTGTTTCGTTCGCATTTAGAGCTATTTCGCCACTTCGCCACTCGATGGCGCCGTCTTTGCCGCTTGCGTGCAGCGGCTTATCTGGAGCCCAATCAAGCGTCACTGACATCTGAAGGCGACCGCCTTGAAGGGCCATATCAATAGTGGCATCGCTTTTAAATACCATTGCAGGAGTATTTTCTGGCACGTAATTAAAGGTAAAAGCGCCCTTATAAACAGCGTCACTACTTAAAAAATTACCCGTTGCACTGATATGTTTATCATCTGCTTTTATCTGCCCGTGGGCTGATAATGGAGGTAGGGATGCATTGGTCTTAATAGTTTCAGCATTCCAGTCTCCTGTCCAAACACCTTCTTCCAATGTCGCAGACATCTGTGGTTTTATGACGCTCACCTTCATATCATCGCGTAAAAATGTAATGCTATCGCCTTTATAAGAAAGGTTGGGGCTTTTGTACTTCTGCCATTCCAGATTAAATGGTAATTCAAGGGCTCCAAAGTCAGAAAGCAGCTCTATTGTACTCTCCTTAACAGCAAACCACCCGAAAGGAATTTGCTCCATCTGCTCTGCGTTTAGCGCAAAAAATGATAAGGGATTTTTATCGGAAGCATCGCTCTTCAGGCCTTCCAAACCATAAATCTGCCAACCGCTTTCCTGTTGCACGGCTTTTATAGAAACATTTTCTATAAGGACTTCATCAAGACGCCCTCGTCGTAAATCTTCAAGCGTATAGTTTAAAACCACATTTGGGAGTACGAGAGGATTTTCACCGCCAAAGCTTATCTCTTTTAGTGCAGCCCCGCTTAATCCTATTCGAGCGATTGTTACTTCAACATTCTGCAAGCCCTTTTCTTCCAAAAGATCTTCAAAATATTGTTCCAGCCATGGCTTGAACTGCCATAGGCCAGTTGCACCAACTGCCAGTATGGAAATAAGGATGATAACGGCTAGTTTTTTCATCGAATTTTTTAGTGCCATAGTTTCAAAAACTTCGGAAACGGTTTTTTAAAAGCCAACTATAGCATAACTCTTTAGACATGTGATGGTTCCTTGACAAGGAGATCCAGAATGACTTGTTCTAAGTTTTTCATTTAATTGTCGGATATAGCAAAGGAAACCAGCGTTCTACTACATCTATAGGAAAGCTCAGACGCACAGATCCTTTCGGTGTATCTGAGACTAATAAACCTTTTTTGATCAGGGCATATAAAACTTCTCTGGCCGCGAGATCTTTAAAGCCAGTAATTTCTTCAACTTTTCCTCTTTCAAATTCACCAACTAGCAACGCTTCACGTAAAAGAGCATACCCCGTCAGCACACATTGGACATTTGTTAATATTAAGCTCTAGACCACCGACAAAATCTTCTATAAATGTACGCACTTTAAAGAAATTCCTATTTATTGTATCTAAAAAGGTTTTAAAGATAGTGTCGTAAAGTCTAAGTTAAGGTCGATAATGGTTCGCGCTATCGGAGCGTATGTGTTCCCAAATAGGAGATTCAGTAATGCAAAAAAAAAGGTTAATTATTTTTTCGGTTTTGTCCGCACTATTGTCTATAGCAATTTTGATAATGGTCTGGTCGGGAAGTGATGGATTAATGGGTCGAATCCCATAAAGGTACGTATCTACCAAGCAGAGTGCAAACATAAACCAACGTTTTTTAGAATTATTCATTTATCCTTTTCGTATCATACTTTTTTCTGACTTTCCGCTATTCCTTATGCAGTGTAACACTTAAAAAAACATTGCGTCATCTTGATTATTTAACGTACAACACGCAATGTAAGAGAAAATTTTGGTAATAAGTAGTCAGAATGAATAAAACTATGCTCAAGAACAATACAACCAATAAATTTTTTCCGTTCATTTGTCTACTTACTGTTGTCACAAGCATCTTCTACCTTTTTTCATCCGCCGCTATATTTTTATCTGATGACTGGAGCCGTGATGAGTATAGTCACGGTTTTTTATTGCCACTATTAGCAATTCTTATGGGATGGCATCGATTGTCAGGATGGCACGGCAAAGCGCGTTCTAATTGGTTCGGTATTGTCATTATCGCTGTTAGCATAGGCCTACTCTTTATTAGCGAAATCTCTACATTCCGCCAATTATCATATTTTTCTATGGTCCTGACGCTCTTTGGACTAAGCCTTACTTATTTGGGTACAAGCATCGTCAAAAGATTAACGCCAGTGTTTATTCTTCTGTTATTTGCGATCCCAATCCCATTTATCATATATAATCCGCTTTCTTTGTTTCTTAAGCTACTTTCCACGTCCATGGGTGTGTTCTTGATCGATCTCTTTGGATATTCCGTTTATCAAGACGGGAACATTATAGATTTGGGAACATTCAAGCTGCAGGTTGTTGATGCATGCAACGGGCTAAGATATTTGTTTCCCTCTGCCAGTTTTGGATTCTTAATCGCATATTTAATGAAAGATGTTTGGTGGAAGAGAGCTGTAATTTTTTTATCTTCTGCACCTATTACCATTGCCATGAATGCTCTTCGTATTGCAGTTGTTGGTGTTACAGTCAATATATGGGGAACAACCGCAGCAGAGGGGTTTCTCCATATATTTGAAGGCTTCGTTGTCTTCTTACTCTGTATTGTCCTTTTGATGATAGAGACAATGCTATTACTACGTATTGGAACAAAAGGAACGTTTGACTGGGATTTCTTTTCTATTCCACAGGGCCAAATTTATATTCGTCCGGTCTTAAGAGGAAACATTAGTATTTTTGTCTCATTGTTATGTGTGTTGGCGACATTGGCTATGGCGTCTGGATATACAAAGTCTGCTACACACCCAAAGTCTCATGAAATATCTTCCTTACATATCCCCACTATAATGCGTAATTGGCAAGGAAAACAAAGCAATTTGTCCCCTTATGCTTTGAATGAGCTAAAGTTAACTGACTATGTGCTTACTGATTACAAAAACGTAAATAACCCACTGCGGCCTGATGTAAATTTATACATTGCTTATTATGCAAGCCAAACGGTTGGTTCAACCATTCACTCTCCTGCAACTTGTTTGCCGGGAGGAGGGTGGCAAAGGGAACAATCGCGTGTGATTTCACTGTCTTTGCAAGACCAAGAGGTTCTTCTTCCAGTTACCAGAATGATTGTAAGCAAAGGGGATCAAAAATTGGTAACCTACTATTGGTATCACGAACGTGGACGTAACCTGACTAATCAAATAAGCGCAAAATGGTATTTGCTTGTGGACTCTCTTTTCAAAAGACGAAGTGACGGATCTTTAATTCGCTTAACAACCCCTATACTAGGTAATAATGAAGAGGACAACGCAGATGAGCGATTGCGTACTTTCCTCAATGACTTTTACCCGGTTATTATACAAAACCTTACGGGCCACCAGACCGAGGAAAACAGACCTTAATGATGACAGAGAACACAAAAAGAGAACACAAAAAGAAAATTCTGGCGATATCTTCTCCTGGAGGGCATTGGACACAATTATTGAGATTGCGCCCGGCATTTGAAGATTCAGAGGTTATATACGCAACAACCAAAGCCGGTTCGAAGCACCAAATAGAGGGACACCGGTTTTATAAGTTGCCAGATGCAAACAAAGACAAAAAATTTAAGGTAATACTTCTCGCTCTTCATGTTTTGTACGTTCTTTTGAAGGAACGTCCGGACGTTATCATCTCTACAGGGGCTGCACATGGATATCTAGCTTTACGGCTCGGCAAGTATTTGGGTGCCAAGACGATTTGGCTTGAGAGCATCGCAAATGCCCAAAACTATTCTCTCTCGACAAAAATGGTGCGTAAATATGCAGATTTATTGTTAACCCAATGGCCGCATATGGCGCAAGAAGATGGACCGCATTATAAAGGGGGCGTGTTGTGATTTTTGTAACTGTTGGCACTCAACTGCCCTTTGACCGACTTATTCAAGGTATGGATGATTGGGCAAAAGCTAATAAAGAAACTGAAGTATTTGCGCAAATTGCAGCTGGCACATACAAGCCAGTCAATATGGCTTACGAACCAAGCCTTTCCCCGGATGTTTTTCGGGATAAATGCGTACAAGCCGATGTGATTGTCTCACATGCCGGAATTGGCAATCTCTTATTATCACTAGAATTGCAAAAGCCTATTGTGGTTGTACCGCGCCGTTTTGCCTATAAAGAACATCGTAATGATCATCAAATGGCCACGGCAAAATGGCTTGAGGACCGCCCTGGTGTATACATCGCGTATGAGATTGAAAAATTAGACGAGAAAATCGTATCAGCAAGAGAGATGTCCGTTAATATGGATTTTTCGCTGTACGCGTCACCAGAACTGCTTGATACGATTAAAGCTTTTATAGACCGATCCTGATGTATCTAAGCTTTAGTTGTCTTTGAAACCAAGAGCATTTTGGGCATTATTTGGTTCCATGTCTTCTTCACGATATGAAATAACTCGCGTAGGATTTCCTCCAACGATGGCTCGTTCGGGAACATCCTTTGTTACGACCGCCCCAGCTGCGATAATGGCATGATCACCAATTTTCTTCCCTGGGGTAATAATTGCATTAGAACCAATCCAAACGTCATCACCTACGATAGTCTCATATTGAAGGTAACCTTGTTTGCATATAGGTTTTTTCAAGGATTTGTAGACATGGTTCCGAGATAAAATTTTTACATCTTGTCCCATCATGACGTTATGACCAATTCTAACATTGGATTCCACAACACAACGAGAGCCAAAACTGCTTTCATCTCCTATTGATACATAAAGAGACATATTGGCACATGAACCAATATTAACTTTCTTTCCACATTCATCTAAGAATTGTTGTACTAAGAACCGTCTTATTGCAGGGAAAGAATAATGCGTATGGGCGATAACGTTCCGGAGTAAATCGGAATAAGGCAATATATAGAAAATAGGTTATCTTTCTGTATATATTTTTCATATCTATTAACCACTTTCTCTAAGCCCAAAGAGTTAGGCCGCTTTCTTTTCTATTCTTCTCAATATTATAGAAAACATAAGTGTACATAATGCTTTATCAAGTAGTACAATAAGCACGCTGTATGTTAAAACCCCAGTCAGAATTAACGACAACACATTCAGTAGTGGTTGGTTGGGCCATAATATATCGCGCAATGTCCAAACAACCAGACCCATTATAGCCGAAGAAAATAGAGCAGGGAGCGTTTGTTTTATTTGCGTCCACAAAGGAATGCTTAACTTCTGGCGTAACACAATGAGCTGATAAGGCATATTTACAACCTGTGCCACCCCCCAACCAGCAACGGCAGCAATAGGAGACATCGTTGATGTTAGCAATATCGCTGTAAGAGCAGATAATGAGCTAATAAGGTTGAAAGAAAGATCATAAGAAGGGAGACCCTTTGATTTTAAAACAATGGGGGCTAAAACTCTTGGAAACACAAAAAGCCAAGAAATCGCCATAAACAAAATCATGGGAATGGCGTGGTCCCAACGATCCCCAAACATTAAAGGAATAATCACAGGAGAGATAACAGCTAATCCAGTATAAATCGGTGCAGCAAGAGTGTTGAGCATTCTTGTTCCTAACAAATATGCTTCTTGCATATCTTCGTTATTTCGATTTAGACCAGAGAAATAAGAAAGTCCTACACGAAGGACAGTAACCTTTATGAGCATGGCCAGTTCATTTACCAATCTTAGGGCAAACTGAAAAAGGCCTAGCGCGTGTACGCCATGGAATAAGCCAAAGAGAAGCATGAAGATACGCTGATTTCCAATCCAAAGGAAGTTGGCCCCAGAACTCACAACTCCATAACGCAAGATATCTTTTACTTCCCATCTAACAATTCTGATTTTGGGCCAACGTGTTGTAGTGAGAAAAATCAAAATTAAAGAGCCAATACTGGAGACAAGTGTTGAAAATATAATGCTCCAAGCCCCAAGTCCCGTAAGTAAACACAGAACAAATGTCACGAAAGATAGAGTTTTTGCCAGCATTATGCGGCTTGTGAGTATCTTTGCTCTGATTTTACGACTAAGGATACCAGTTGGGATCGAAAACAGGGCGTTCAAGGGTAAAACAAGAGAAGCTACAAGGATCAAATCAAACAACTCTGACTGATCATATAAATATGAAACTGGCCACGCAATAAAACAACAAAATAAAGCACCTGCGACAGAGAAAGAAAGAGCAAGTGTATGTGCTGTGTCTGATTGGTCGGTGTGGCCAGATGGTGCTCTAACAACAGATTCTTGCATGCCTGTGGCGTATGTTGCTTCAACAAACTGTGTAATTGCAAGAGCTGCTGCAGCTAGCCCTAACTCTGTTGGCTCCAAAAAAAAACCAAGTAAAACAACCATTGCAATGGAGTAAACAAGATTAAACGCACCATCTAAAATGGTCCATGGGACAGCTTTTTTTAGGAGTGAGTTTAGTTTCGCAGCCATTTCTACTCTATTTAATCTGTTGTTTTCTCACCGATTTTCACCATACCACGTAAGGGGGAGCGAATATAAACTGGCAATGCTTCTGTTTTAGGTACGCTGGTTTGTTGGATTTTATGCCTTTTACGTATTTTCAAGAGCATTCGTACTGTGTTCATTCCCGTTTTTATAACACCGAAATAAAAATGCGGTGATAGCCAATTCGCGTGTGAAAGCTGAATACGAAGATCTCGTTTCAGCATATGGCTAACTGGTTTACTCTGGGTTATACCACTCATCGTAATTGTATAATCAATAAGATATTCTGGTATATTTGCAATCTTCGTTTTTTTAATGAACTTACGTATATAGTCCCAATCACCACCAGACGTGTATACAAAATCACAGTAAACACCTTGTTTTACAATATCACAGCGAAACATCAAAGAAGGGTTAAATATACAGCTGTGATAGTATAATTCCTTAGTAATCTCTTCATGATCAGTGGGCATATTATGATAGTATTGTGGCATACCTTCTTCATTGACTATGCGCGCCCAACTACCGACCATGCCTATTTCCGGATTTTGATCAAGAAATGCCTTTTGTCGCTCCAATCTCTGGGACATAGCCATATCATCGGCGTCAAGCCAAGCGATGTATTTATACCCTTGCTCAGCAGCATATTTAAGGCCACGGTTTCTGGCGTAACCAACACCCTCATTTTCATCAGAGCGCAAAACTATAATATTATCTTGCTGAGGAAGCGCCTCAAAAACTGGCGTATTTGAGCCATCATCCATAACTACAATGTCATGCGCTACAGTATTTGCATTTAATGACTCTATTGCACGCATAATGAATTTTTCTGCATTATAAGCAGGCATAAGAACGACGATTTCAGGCATAGTTCTACTCATGCAGTCTGCTTTTCTTGTTTTGATGTTTCCCCTAACGACGAAAGCCTGTCGATAAGGGCATGTGTCACAGCTCTCTTGGATTTATGCGATATTTTATCGGCAATAATATCAGCTGTGAGCTCACCATTCTTCATTTGCTGGCTTAAATCTTCAATTTTCTTCATAAAAGATTCAACCTCATAATCTTCAGGAAAGACGACCCCTGGCTGCTCAGGGTAAGTGCGCATTACCCCTAAAATTGGAGCTATGACATACCCACGACCACAAGCCAGAGTTTCGATTACAATAAAGGGCGACCCCTCATAAAACGAGGTTAATATACCGAAATGGCAAGAACGCATCCCATTAGCCAGGTCCTCAGGCGACTGTAAACCATGATCTATCACGCCTGTTTCTGGCGGAATAAGATTTCCATCTGCACCATAATAATGAAACTCTGCATCATCTCCGTATTTTGTACGAACAGCTTGGGCCACCTTAAAAAGAAGCTCCGGGTTTTTCTGAGGATGAATTCGTCCTGCATAGAAAATCTTTATAGGGCCGTCCGTTTCAGGCAACGGAGCTGGTCTAAAACAATCATCATACCAAGCATCTACGTAAACTATTTTATCTTTGAGCTTCTTTTGAACAAATTTTGGTAAAGCGCGCGCATCAGGTCCTACAATTTGCACCTGATCAGCCTGGAACATTACCAACCATGAAAAGAAAGATGTCGCTGCTTTTTGCATCAATTCTGTTTTTTGTGGACCTGTTCCGTGATAAGTGAAAACCTTCTTTCCAGGAAAGAAGAACGCAAATAACGAGTATTCTGCACGGCTGAATTCAAGAGTTGTCGCCTTTATTTCCTTCAGATATGCACGGATTTTAAAAACGTTTAACCATACTGTAAGAGTAAACCGTATCCATTTCGGTATTTTGGGGATTTTTATAAGGGGTAGACATAGTCGATTATTTCCTTGATCCGGAATAGACTCAGTGACAAGAAAACACGCTTCTTTTCCTTGGTCCATTAACGTAGCTAAAAAGCGCTGTATGCCTCCTTGCGCGCCGATCACTTCGTTTTGATGAAAGAATGCTATCGTCAAAATTTATATCCTTATAAAAGCGGTAAAAATCGTACTTGTGATTGTTTTGCAGTATATAGAGTAAAATCAAGCGAAAAGCCATATATTTTGTTTATTGCAAATGGCCCCTAGTGGCTAACCACCGGAGTTCCTACTTTCGTGGCAGTATCAAGTGCTACGTAGGGTGGAGGCGCTACAAACCGTAGGTGAGGATAAAGTATTTCTGGGAAAGGGGCTGAAGCTTTATATACGTCTTTCCCTTTGCCAAATACATTTTCAAAGGCAATAACTCCCGGGTTATGCGTCGTATCCATAATATATCCCCCGTATTTCTGTAGAGCATGAGCGATAACAATATCCGCATCGTTTAATCCCATGCTTCTTAAATCCTCATCGGTTAAGTCTGGAGAGAGCTGTAACCGCGCTCCAGCTGGAATAGCTGTAGAGGGATCGTGGCTTAGCCCATCTGTTGCGCTAGCTGGAAATTGGAGGAAATGTGCCTTAGATTTTTTGCTCAAAACTAAGAAATTAGGCCAATGAATGGCCAGAGCATGATCAATATATCCTGCCTCCATTTCTTTTTTGCGAATAAGCCCCCCACAGTAGTTTGCTCCAGTTGCAGTACCAAGACTGGGGGTGGCATAAGGAACAATACGGGGTTTTATTTTGATTTGTGACCAACCAGGACCATCAATAGGACTAAAACCACCAACCGTTGCGGTCACTTGACCGTTGTCGTCTAACCTAATCTTCCAAAAGCTGTAAAAACCTCTTTTAGCCGCATCATAAATACAGACCTTTCTGTCTGTGTCCTTTTTTGTAGAGAGATAATCAATATAATCCAGCAAATCTTGATTTACCGGAACATCATGTAGCATCCATTTAAAATCAAAAGGATCTTTGAAGGTAATATCAACTGTTTTATCAATACGACTATCGGCCTCAATAACTGCTGGTGTCCATACATTCCAGTTCATATTAAGAGTGTTCCCACTATCGATAAAAGCCTGTACAGCCTTCTTTGAATAAGGAAGTTCTTTTGTGTCTCCGATTGGTCTATTCCAGGGGGAAATATCTGAAAACCAACGCCCTTCATACGATGGGTATGAATTTTGTGCACTAGCGCTGTTCACGTATACAAGAGACAACGCGGTAATAAAGATAATAAGAAAAAAAAGATAGATACGAAATTGCTGCATAAGTCTCCCATTATTATGCTCAACACTAAAAGTGGCTTTTATGTTGATCCATTTTGTGCTTACTTTAGTAGTCCTTAAACGAAAAATCTAGAATCTTGTTGTAGAAAGAAAAGCAATGTCAAAATATGACACAATATTTCAGATCGTTTTAGTGCTTTATTGCCTAACAAGCGTTGCTTTCGTTTTTTCTCCACGTGCAGCCATTACTTATTTCATGAGTTTTCGTGCTGTTTTTGCTGTTGTAGGTTTCGTTGGGGTGAAAGCATTTAGTTTAGTTCAATACTTTGTTCCAGGATTGCTTTTGCTGATTGTTCCCACTTTTTTTGCGTTTGTAAGAAAAACGATTAAGTTCCGTTTATACTTACCAATATTTTTATACGTTCTTTTTTGCGCTCTTATAGTGATTGAGGCACCCTTTTTTATTTTAAAGGGAACGGAACCTATATTAGTTATCCAGGAGTTCCTGAAAATATCATTCCCTTTTCTTGCATACCTATTGTTTTACTTAGGGATTACACAAAAAGAAGACCTTAGCAAAGCTGAAGGTAATGTGATGATAGTAGCGCTAGTTCCTGTTATTGTAGGCTTCCTGAGTGTTTTAACGCAAATTGGTTACGATCTTAGGCACGATGTTTTCGTTCCTTTGCACACTCTGATAGCACCGGCAAGCACCTTAGTATCAAGAAACTTGTTTGGTATTTTTCTAGCTTTGTGTTTGTGTCATAGCATTGCTTTTTCTCTTAGTATGCGAAACAAGAAGGCATATTGGATTTTAGGCGCAATTCTTGTGATGCTTGTTATTGCGCAAAATAGAGGAACATGGATTGCGTTGCTCCTTGCAGTCTCTTTTTCAGTTTTTTTATTTCGTAAGCATTTAAACATGGGAAAGTGGTTGTTGGGAGCTGTTATTGTTGTGATGTTAGCGTCTCCAATTATATTGCACAGATTTGCTCAACTTCAACAAGTTGACCAGTGGGGACAAAGCAAAAATACAGCAGCAGGCAGGCTTGAAACATCAAAAGCTGTATTCAGTCTAGCTATGGAAAATCCTGTGATAGGCGGAGGGCCATATGCTTTCCAGACGGTTATCCATGAGGGGGTTGGGTTGCCGCATAACGATTATGCGCGCGTTGCAAGCGAATATGGTTACGTAGCGATGATAGTTTTTACTGTTTTTCTCTTGTCCCATTTTTTATGGATTCTAAGAAATAGAGAAGGGGAGATGTGGCACTTTCAGTTTGCGGCATGTATTGGGCAAATATACATGATTATCATATCGATTGCCCAAAACGTTGTAACAGACACAACATCCTACATGCTTTTATTCACGCTCATGGCTATTTCTCACCGCGCCGCAGAACTGACCGATCCTGTTGAGAAAAAAACTTATAAGTTTCTAGCTGGCACTAAGCATAAAAAAACAGATGCAGCACCAAGTAAAACTAACGACACGCACGACGAAAATCCATCTAATAAGAAAAAAGAATATAAGTTTTTGATCAACAAAAAACACAGCGGATTTTGTAAATAAACAGCAGATTAAATGATAAAAAAATACAAATTCACATTAATAAGCAGTTTTTTAGGTTTAGTGTTGCTATATTCGAGCCTGTATTTAGAGTACAGCACACCTGGTCTCAGAAAATACAAACCGTATAGTTTGGCACCAACAAAGATTGATATAAAAGCTCGTAGCGAATTCTTAGAAACACGAGACCCCAAAACTCGATATGACCAGCTGACAAGATACTTTTTAGAAGGTTTTGTAAAAAATGCTAGTCCAAGCGGAGCTTTAGTAAACTATCCTGGACTGCCCAGCAAGAGAGGATATCACGTAAGTGGGGTTGAGGGTTTTGCTAGAACCGCGCCTTTGATAGCGGCATGGCTTAATAGTAGGGATAGTTATGAAGTTATAATCAATGGTGTTTCTGTAGACTTTGTTCAATATTTACGTCGTGCGGTTTTGGCAGGAACATCTCCAAAAAGCCCAGATTATTGGGGTGATATAGAAGATTATGATCAGCGTATTGTTGAAGCCAGCGATATAGCCAAGCTGCTCTGGCTTACACGATCATACATATGGAATAGTTTTTCAGTTGCAGAAAAAAAACAAGTTAAAAAATGGCTAAGTTCAGCTCTCTCACGTAAAACACCCCCAAATAATTGGTTACTCTTTCAAACTATAACTCGAATTGTCTTGGACAAGCTTGAAGGACAAAACACTTCGGAAGATTATCCACCATATCAACAATTTAAATCTTATTACACAGAGTCAGGCTGGTTCTTCGATGCTCCACATGGTTTTGACTATTACAACACGTGGGGTATCCCTTACGACTTGTTCTGGATAACATGGGTTGATCCGGAATTTGACACAACCTTTATTCGCCAAGCAATCAAAGATTCATCAAATCTTACGATGCACTTAATTTCTCCAAACGGAGTTCCTATGATGGGGCGGAGTGTGTGCTATCGGACTGCTATTTCTGTGCCATTACTTGCTCAGTCACTTCTTGAAAAGCCCGATGAAAACGTAGCATTACGTGGCCTAGATGCTATATGGCGTTATTTCGTTGATAATAATATCTTAATAGACGGCACGATAACTCAAGGTTACTTGGAAACAAATCCTTATCTGTTAGATTTATATTCTGGACCAGGCAGCTGCCATTGGGGCCTACGCTCTTTAGTTCTAGCGTGGATGCAGCCAGAAACTTTCTGGAACACGCTTTCAGCAAAACTACCAATAGAAAAAGGGGGCTATTTCATTGAATTAGAAAAAATAGGCTGGATAATTGAAGGTAAACAAGAGAAGCAAGAAATTACTATTACTATTCCTTCCAATAACGAAAAACCTATAACCCTTAAAGAGGCCTCTTTTAAGCAAAATCTAAAAGGGTGGTTACTTCGTCAACCTGTGCGTCCGAAAAATAAAGAATATAAATATAGAAAACATACTTATAGCTCTGCAGATCCTATTTGATGAAACTGGGCACCCCATTTTTTTGATAAATAGGTACCAACATTATTTAACTCAAAGTTGGACAGTGCACGTTTAAAAACCAGAAATTCTCCAATACTGGCATTAATAGCCCCATAGCCAGAAGTATTTATAGCCCCTACAGCAGCGTCTGTGAAACCAATTGCGTTATCTGATGCTGCATTCTCATTAAACAGCAACCCAATATCTCCGCATATAACACCGGCGGCTTTTGCTTTTCGTCCAATAACACCAAGAATTTGGGGTGTATTCAAACTGTCGGTTGTTAAGCCGGAATACTTCATAAGATCAACAGAATGGTGTTTATAGGCTAAAGAAAGATCGTCGTTGCCAGCATTGCAGTATGCTCGATATACTGAATTCCCACCAAAGCCAAAGTACGCTCTGGATATGCTATCCGGAACCGTCTCTAATCGCGCAGCAAACAAAATTGTTAATTCATCTGAACCACTCAATTTTATAGGATCTAGTGTAAAATTATTGCTAATGCCATCAAAGAATATAGCATTTTTATTATTAATTGTGTGTGTACCTGTAAGCGGTTGTTGTGAGGTCGATTCTTGTAAAGCATGATTGCCATTTCCGCTTTTATCTCTCCATTGGCTTACTCTCCCGGATTCCTCTATTATTGAAAGCGGGTCGGCAGCATCTAGCCAGAGAGTAGGAGACATAGAAGACACTGAAAAACGCTGTTGATGTATTCCCATTCTACCTAATCCTCCAACTCTTACCGGTGGTAATGAACGCATATTCTTTCCTTTCCAATCAAATAAAAAAACCGCCATTCCTATACCGGAAGGCGGATACAATAATCCCTGTTTGTTGTTATATATACTCTCGTATTTTTAAGAAGTCAAGAAAATATGAATTTATTCCTCTGCATTGAAGGCGCTATTTTCAGAGAAAAGTTGTTTGTTTAAGAATTGCTTTTTCGGAAATATGGTTCATACACATATACGTGTGCAAGAACTAGTAACAAAAATACAGGCCAAAGAACCGCCGTTACCACATACTTTAAAATTCTCTTCAAGTGTAATTGGCCATCCTCGTTTTCCATTATGTTGTTAATGAAAAACAAGACGGCTAACAAAATGTATAATAATAAAAAGATAATATCCATTGTCGTATTTATAGTAGTTCTTATGGCAGTGTCGCAAAGTTTAATGTAAGTTCAAAAGAGCCACAAGGCATGAAATCTTAGATGGTCGCTAGGCGGTAAAATTGCTGGGCGGGTGTAAGGTTCTGATCGATGTATTTGGTGAAGTTGAGTTGTCCTTTTTTAATTATGTTCATGAGTTCTATGCCTGCGATGGTTCTAGCGGCTGTGTGCATTTTCCTGAAAAATCTCATGGGACTGGTGATGCGTTTGATATGCCTGTGATCTTGCTCGACAATATTATTGAGATACTTGGCCTGACTGAGAATGAAGTTTTGTTCTCCTGTGAGCCATCCGGGTTTGTTGAAATGCTCTAGAGCGGCTTTGTTTGCACCGCTTTTATCAATATTAATGCGATATGGTAGGCGGTTATGGCGGAAGGCCTTGCGAAAGAAGGCTTTTGCTGCATTACCGTCTCGTCTTTTTGAAACCATGAACTCTATAGTTTTGCCGAATTTATCGACAGCACGGTACAGATAGTGCCATTTTCCCTTGATCTTGATGTAAGTCTCATCCATGCGCCAGCTTCTATGTACCGGGTGTTTATACTTTCTGGATTTTTCTTCCAACAAAGGCGCATAGTATAAGACCCAACGATTTAGTGTTGCATGATCAATCTCAAAACCACGCTCCTTCATCATTTCTTCGATATTCCGATAACTCAATGAATAAGATACGTACCAGCGCACGCATTGCAAAATGATACATCTAGGATAGTGACGGCCGAAAAATGAAATCATAAGGAACATCCTGCTGTTGAACAACAGCAAAAATAACCCTCAAATTCTAAAATATCCTTAAGCGTTAATCTTTGCGACAGAACCATTTATTTGATAGAACGAAGAACAAGAAACTGACTAAAAAATAAACCGTTCTCTTTTTGTTCATTTGTCTCTTGACGTAAGAACAAAATATGTACATAGTGGTGTGCATAAGCGCGATATGGATTCGCCTAAACCATTTGCATAAGCGCATTAACTATGCGACAAGGGAAACAAAGTCATGAGTATTACACCGCTTAAGCCAAGCCAAAAAAAGAGTAAGGATTCCAATATGTCTCAAAATAATGCCGAAAAGCAAAAAGCTTTGGATGCAGCCCTGTCACAGATCGAACGTGCTTTTGGTAAAGGTTCAATCATGAAAATGAATGATGGGCAGAAGATCGAGGTGGAGACTGTTTCTACTGGCTCGCTGGGGCTTGATATTGGGCTTGGAATTGGTGGTCTACCACGCGGTCGAATTATTGAGGTTTATGGCCCCGAAAGCTCAGGAAAGACAACTCTGGCTTTGCATGTGATTGCCGAGGCTCAGAAAACCGGTGGAACTTGTGCGATTGTTGATGCGGAGCATGCCCTCGATCCTGGATATGCCCAAAAATTGGGCGTTGATATTGATAACCTTTTGATCTCCCAGCCCGATGCCGGAGAGCAGGCTCTGGAAATTACTGATACGCTCGTGCGTTCTGGTGCTTTGGATGTGTTGGTTGTGGACTCCGTGGCTGCGCTTGTGCCGCGAGCTGAGTTGGAAGGGGAGATGGGTGATTCTCATATGGGCTTGCAAGCACGATTGATGTCTCAGGCTTTGCGTAAACTCACTGGATCTATTTCTAGATCACGGACAATCGTGATCTTCATTAATCAAATTCGTATGAAAATCGGGGTTATGTTCGGCTCCCCTGAAACAACAACTGGCGGGAACGCGCTTAAGTTTTATGCTTCCGTTCGCCTTGATATTCGCCGTATTGGTGCTATCAAGAATAAAGATGAAATTTCTGGTAACCAAACACGCGTTAAAGTCGTGAAGAATAAAATGGCGCCGCCATTCCGTCAGGTAGAATTTGATATTATGTACGGAGAGGGTATCTCTAAATTGGGTGAGCTTATTGATTTGGGCGTAAAAGCTAATCTAGTAGACAAGGCTGGGTCGTGGTTCTCCTACGATGGTCAACGCATTGGACAGGGACGTGAGAATGTGAAGAATTTCTTACGCGAGAACCCTGAAATGGCGGATAAACTAGAGCAGCAAATCCGCGCTGATGCTGGCCTTATTGCCGATGAAATGCTTAAAGGCTCCGAAAAGGCAGAAAAACCCGCCAATGATGATGCATAAGAAATAATTAACGAGCGCTTAAATTAATATATGGCGCTCGTATTTTTTTGTTTATCCAAATCGTGCTAATTTTGAGAGGTTTTTAGCAAACGTTGCTTTTGCTTGCCCCAGTCGCGTTTTTTCTCGGTCTGGCGCTTATCATGGGTTTTTTTACCTTTAGCCAAAGCGATCTCGAGTTTAGCTTTTCCTCGTGAATCAAAAAACAGTCTTGTTGCGACAATGCTCATGCCTTGCCTGTTTACGGCACCCATCAGCTTATTAATCTCACTTTTATGTAGTAAGAGCTTTCGCGGTCTTTTGGGGTCGTGTTGTAGGCTGGGACTGGCTTGCTGGTATTCCGAGATATTAGCATTAAAAAGCCATAAATCTCCGTCTTTAGGGCCAACATAGGACTCCTTAATACTACATTGTCTGAGCCTTAGGGACTTTACTTCTGTCCCTTTAAGCATAATGCCAGCCTCAAACGTATCGTGCAGCTCGTAATCAAAGCGTGACTTCCTATTGTCGGCCACTGTTTGGTCGGTCGATATCATGCCCGATTTTTTATTTTTTTTCTTTGCCATAGTTTTTTCCAATGTTGTTAAATCTTTTAAACTATGCAGTTAACGAGGAAAAGGAGTTTTTTCTTGGTGGAAAATTGATTTTTCCATAAAAATATGTATAATAAACTAACATTTTGATGTACAGCGAGGTTTTTTTACAATGTCTTATCGCAGCTTAAGAGCATTATTTGTCTATTTCACAGGCGCTGTCGACAAAGAAATTGCGCAAGAAAAGCTGGAACAAGCTCTAGAAGGGCCTGAAATAGAGAATCTAAAAGGAATTCCCAAGGTAGAAGAGTGGTGTGGTCATTTGGTTGCTAAATTTGAGGGATATAGAATTTTAGAGGCTAAAGATACTAAGGCATTGTTTAATGCGATTGAAAGAATAAGTCAGTCATGTCAGGAAGTGGCAAATGCGTTTGATACAGACGCTAACCGATTGACAAAAATACCTGAATGGCAGCACCTCGAATTACCCGGA
>Ga0070729_10003409_pt1 | contig 18540 bp, 18 predicted proteins | sample tdDd472_FD_66725 | JGI IMG/M metagenome (GOLD analysis project Ga0070729, IMG submission 66725) | Marine sediment microbial communities from the Atlantic coast under amendment with organic carbon and nitrate - tdDd47.2 | ecosystem: Environmental > Aquatic > Marine > Coastal > Sediment | place... | reverse complement strand
TTGCACCTAAAGTCGAAAGGTGTAGAGCAGGTTCTACTCACGGCACCAGGAAAAGGCGATATCCCCAATATCGTTTATGGGGTGAATACCTTTGATTTCAACGAAAACGAGACGATCTTTTCCGCAGCCAGCTGTACAACCAACGCAATTGTTCCCCCCTTGAAAGTTTTGCACGATGCATTTTCAGTTGTGGACGGCCACATTGAGACGGTGCACTCCTATACCAATGACCAGAACCTGCTCGACAATTTCCACAAAAAAAGTCGACGAGGTCGTTCGGCACCCTTAAACATGGTCATCACGGAGACGGGCGCCGCATCTGCCGTGGCCAAGGTCCTACCCGATCTGACCGGAAAAATCTCGGGCAATGCCGTTCGTGTACCTACGGCCAACGTTTCCTTGGCTATTATGAACCTTGAGATGGAGCGCGAGGTGACTCGTGAAAATGTGAATGAGGTGCTTCGCCAGGCCTCTCTCTACGGGGGTCTTGTGACCCAAATCGACTATTCGCGTGACGAGGAAGTGGTTAGTACCGATGTCATCGGAAACGATCACCCTGCCGTGGTGGATTCTTTGGCCACTAACGCACGAGGCAAGAAGGCCATTGTATACGTCTGGTACGACAACGAATACGGATACTCGATTCAGGTTATTCGATTGGCTCGTGTCATTGCCGGTGTGGTGGTGAAAAAATATTATTAATCGGAAAAAAAATGAAAGCGCTCTCCATAGGCAGAGCGCTTGCAATTAACCCAAAAAACAGAAAAGGGTCGATGGTACCTATCGACCCTTTTTCACTTTGTCCTCTCTGATTCAGAGAGCAAGAGTGTACTCACACCCTTCATTGCAGGAACGGTTTCCAAAAAAACCATCTGCCATTCAATCTCACAGATTGTGGTTTCTCATCTGGTGGATTTATGGCGCCTCCTTATCATGAGGTTTGATACCCATAATCTGGTGTGTGAGTGAATTTTTGTCAAGGCTTCGGGCACAATTTTACAAAAGAAATCGGTGTCGCAATCCTTAACTAAAGAAGGAAGAGAAATTTCGACTCCTCGCGACCCAAATTAAGATACAAGCAACATGAAGCCAAACGATCTGTGGTGGGATCAGCATAATCCTTTGCATCCCGGCGGTGCTGTGTTAAAACGAGGCACACAAAACACATTCGGAGGTACACGATGAAAATAATCAGTCCAATCGTCCTATGTCTTTTCCTGACCATCACGCCCAAGCTCTGGGCCCACTGCGAGGTTCCCTGTGGAATCTACGACGATGAGCTGCGCTTTCAATTGATCCTGGAACATATCACGACGATGGAAAAAGCCATGAAACAGATCCAGGAACTCAGCAAGGACCCTTCAAAAAATGCGAATCAGATTGCACGTTGGGTTTTCAACAAAGAGACACACGCAACCGAACTCCAACATATTGTCACGCAGTATTTCATGACCCAACGCATTAAATTGGATGCCGAGAAGTATGATCAGAAAATTGGGGCCCTGCACCAGCTTTTGATCTACAGCATGAAATGTAAACAGACCACCGATGCCCAATTCATCGCCAAATGCAGGGAAAGCGCCAAGGCCTTCAAAGCGCTTTATTTCACACATACTCATTGAGACTGAGCCATGAACCGCGTTGTTCATTTTGAAATTCACTCAGTAGATCCCATCAGAGCGGCCGAGTTTTATTCGGCCGTCTTTGGATGGAATATCGCAGAGTGGGAAATCCCGAATGTGGAGATCCCCGATGAAAACCGTTACTGGATGGTGACAACCGGAGAAGAAAATGAGCCAGGCATCAATGGGGGACTGCTCTTTCGAAGAGGACCCGCTCCCCAGGATGGACAAGCGGTTAACGCTTTTGTCTGCACCTTGCGTGTTGAATCGCTTGATACTTCAATTGAGAAGGTGGTGGAGGCCGGTGGAACGATTGGGGTTCCCAAAATGGCCATCACAGGTGTCGGCTGGTTAGCCTATGCCAAGGACCTGGATGGCAATATCTTCGGCATGATGCAAAATGACCCATCGGCAGCCTGATCATCAGCCTGACCCGTATCTAATAAGCGGCACCCAAACGCCGCTTTATTTTTCCCATTCCACCTTGTAGCGAACCAGGGATTGTTCTTCATCAGCATCGCGTTCGATGCAATATGCATAACCATTTCTGAAAATCATATTTCCCAGACCACTGCCTTGTTTGGTGATGAAGGCAACAAAGTTTCCTTGAGCATCAAAAACCTGTGCTTGATCGGTTCGTGACAAACCATCTATGTCAACAATGACCATGAAGTGACCCTTTTCCATGGCTGTAATGCCATATACGGGTGGTTTATTGGGCGTGTACTCGGAGAGTTGAATGGCCTTTTTCACTACCGAGTCGGTGATAATTGCAGCCATATTGGGTGGCAGTTGGGCATCGAGTTGGTCGCGAATGGTGTTAACGCGCATCATCATCTCTTCTTCCGTGCGGTACAGAGTTGGGCTCTCAACATGCAGTTCCAGTGTTTTGTTCATGTTGCGATCCCATCGTTCCACCTTGTACAGGTCACCAGCAACACCGTAGTAGTTTCCCTTTTCATCGAAACAGCCAAAATAATTCAGGCCTTTAAAGTTTGGTCGTAATTGGGAGCTTATGAACTCACTCCAGAAAGCCGGTTCCATGGCGCGTTGCGGGTTGAAGACTTGGACTTTATAACTCAGGTGCCTCATTAGAACCTTCATGTTTGAATCGACAAGTACTGCTCCTTTTTCCATATAACCCTTCTGGGGAAACCCCTGGGCGAATTGCACAAAACCGAGGTTTCCATCGGGTGATATAACCAAAGTGGATGGACTGACGCTCCCCATGGCATTTTCTCGTTTGACAAAGTTCATATCAGTGTCGAAATAGGATAGTAGCGCCGTATTGCCACCCGATTCAAAAGCAACCGCACGGCCATCGGCCAAAAACTGAAAGTTGATAAGGTTTTCAAATTCGCCCGGCCCTTGACCACTCCTGCTGTGTTGTTTGAGGAAAGAACCATCTGTATCAAATTCAAGGATACGACCCTCCTGGTCATCGGCGATAAAGATGTGACCGTTTTTGTGAATATCAAACGAGAGATACGGCCCGGGCCAAATCCCGTATTCTTCATCGCTTTCGGGACCAATACGCAAGTCTTCCTCGAATAAAATTTTGGTCTTTACACCACTTCTTGAAATATCCAAATGAATAGGATTGACCAACCAAAAACACAACACGAATGCCTGAACCATAGTTTCCCCCTGACTTTTTACGATAAACCCAATATGGTTTACGATGGGAAGTATGGGGAGTTTCGAGCCATGTTCAGGACACGCTTCTATCCCACCCATCAGAAATAAAAACAAGGAACCCTAAAGCTAGGATGGACAGACATCAGCTATAATTAAAAAAGTTCCGCAGGTAGGAAACAGTTTTCTTTTTTCCCTATCAAGGCCTTGATACAATACCAGCCGAATTGTTGCCACGGTGCTAATAACTGTGGCAAAAAAGGTGAGACCATGTTTACGCGCGCAATAGTTCGAAGGCCCTCGAAAAGTATGATCCACGGGATCACAGAGGCCAATTTGGGCCAACCCGATTACGAGAAAGCTCTGGAGCAACACAGCCAATATGTTCGTGCACTGGAATCATGTGGTCTTGAGGTACTGGTCCTCGAGGCCCTGGAAGCACACCCCGACGCCACATTTGTCGAGGATACGGCCCTTCTTACTCGAAATGGTGCCATCTTGACCCGGCCTGGGGCAGAATCCAGACGCGGAGAAGTGGATTCCATAGGTCACGCCGTCACAAGATTTTACAACCGAATCCAATCAATCCAAGCCCCTGGTACGCTGGATGCGGGAGATATTATGATGGTGGGCGACCACTTCTATGTCGGCCTCTCGGCACGAACCAATCAAGAGGGCGCTGATCAATTGAATCGGATCCTGAAAGAGTACGGAATGACCAGTTCCTGTGTCACGCTAAAAGAGGTTTTGCATTTGAAAACGGGATTGGCCTACCTGGAAAAGGGCGTGCTGGCCATTTCTGGGGAATTCCTCAAGGATGCCACGTTCGATAAATTCAAAAAGGTGATAGTAGACCCAGATGAATCCTATTCAGCCAATTGTATTTGGGTCAACGGAACGGTAATTGTTCCAGCAGGATTCCCCAAAACCCGACAGTCCATCGAATCTCTCGGCTACGAGACCCTCGAGGTGAATGTCTCTGAATTTCGGAAATTGGACGGCGGTCTGAGTTGCCTGTCCCTTCGGTTCTAATTGGCCCGTTTGTATTGACAACATAGAGGTGAGCGATGAATTTGGAACCCTTTATTGAACTCGGTCTCCACGGAAGTGCGCTAAAAAGCATTCAGGAGCGAGAAGGTGAACTGCATGGTCTGGCCAGGGTGTCCGCCGTACAACGCGATCGGTATGAAGTTTTGACGCCTAACGGTATGTTTCAGGCCGAACTTTCGGGTCGTATGCTTCATCAGGCGGACACGCCACTCGATTTTCCAACGGTGGGCGATTGGGTGGACTGTCTGATTTTCGATGAGGAAACAACGGCGGTCATTCAGGCCCTTTTCGCTCGCAACTCCGTGTTGCAGCGCAAAGTTTCAGGAAAAAGGACAGAAATTCAACTCATTGCAGCCAACCTTGATGTGGCCTTTCTGGTCCAAGCCATGGACGGCGACTTCAGCCTGCGCCGCCTCGAACGCTACCTAGCCATGGCCTACCAGGCCAATGTGATTCCCCATATTTTGTTTAGCAAAATCGACCTTATCGATGAATCCACGCTTCAGGAACGTATCGAGTCGGTACAGAACCTCAATCCGGGTCTTATGATTACAGGCTTTTCCAATCTTGAGCAGGATGGACCTTCCCAAATTGAAACGGTCATGCAGCCAGGTCGTACCTATGGACTCTTCGGTTCTTCAGGCGTAGGAAAGACGACCTTAATAAATGCCCTGATCCAAGAGAATCGCTACGCCACCAGTGCAGTACGTGAACATGATAGCCGAGGAAGGCACACAACCACATATCGGCAATTGATCCCATTACCCAGTGGTGCCTTCATGATCGATACGCCAGGCATGCGTGAATTGAGCCATATCGCGGCCGGCGATGCCGTTCAGGATACGTTTCAGGAGATATCTGAACTAGAAGGCAGTTGCCGTTTCGGCGACTGCACACATCAAAATGAAAAGGGCTGTGCAATTCGCGAGGCGATTGCTGAGGGTCGCATCAGCGAGGATCGATTGCAGAGTTATATAAAATTACAAAAAGAAAATGCATTCCACGAGCGCTCGTATCACGAAAAACGCCAACACGATCGAAAGCTTGGTAAACTATACAGGTCGATAAAAAAAGAAAAATACGATGAACGACATGGAGGATCCAAACGATGAAGGTATTGGGAATACGTTTTTGCCAAGTTAGCTCAGAGGCACAGGCCATGGCTGGAACACTGGAAAAGCTGGGTTTAAACCAACGTGACTTGGGAGTTGATGCAAGCCAGGGCTTTCAAGGAGCCGTTTTTCCGGTTGGTGAAGAAGCCACGGGAACTTGGGTAGAATTTTGGCCTAGTGGAGAGGGGATGCCCGAAGGCGTCATGCTCCAAATCGTGGTTGATGATGCCGATGCCTTTGCAGAACACGCAAAGTCTAATGATTTGGATGTCCAGGGTCCTCACGATGCTCATGGGGAACGGATCTACTTTTTTAAAGCACCCGGTGGTCTCCAGGTGAGCTTTCAATCCAAACTAGCGGATTGACCTGTTAAGGCAAATTCTCGATAGGCAAAGATCCACACGTTGTGAACCACATTGGTGTTATTATAAGATTATTCTCAAAACTTTTGTCATGTTGTTTTTGAATAATTCGATAGTTTTTGGCTATTTGAGAAACTGGAATTGGTGTTGGGCAAAAAGAGACCAGGAAAATGACAAACCAAAAAAGATTTTGTGTTTTACTGCTTCAGGCTATCGAGTTCTTGTTTCAACCTGAACAGGGTACAGACTGCAGCCGTTTCAAGTTTGAGGATGGAAGGTCCAAGGTCGATCGATTCGGTGTTCCAGCTCTCAATGGTCTCGAGGTCATTTGGACTAAATCCGCCCTCAGGTCCAATAAAGCTGATAATTGGGGAACTCATTTTTAGCTTGTCTCGAATTTCTGACCAAGGTTTTCCGCCTGGATGAAACAGGTGACCATGACCGAAGGGAGTCGAATCCAAAGTAGAAACGAGGTCTATTAGCTTCAGTGTTTGAATCTCAGGCAACCAGGAACGGCCACACTGTTTGAGCGATTGTTTGAGAATGGAATCCAGCCTTGATATGGCCTTATCGGCTTTCCTTAACCGCCCAGAGAATTCAGTTTCAACCAAGTAAATATGAGTGACTCCTACCTGAACCAGACCCGGTAACATAGTTGAAAGAGTTGATAATTGAACGGGCAAACCAAGTACTAGGCCCAGGGGCGGGTCAGGAGATTCGGATTGTGAATCAGATACTTCGAGTAAGACAACGCGTTTCTTGATCTCGTTCACGTAGCAACTAGCGCGCCCACCCTTGCCATTGAGCAGTTCAACCGTTTCGCCGTGTCGAATGCGTTTTACTTTGATCAGGTGAAAGGCTTCCTCGCCCTCCAGGCAAAAGGTTCCTTTTTCGGGTAGTTCTTCGACAAATGCGCGAATCATGTCTGGTGGCGACAGAGCAGCATACACCATTCACCCAGAAAATCTTCATCGATGATCTGAAAACCATAGGTACGCAGGTGTTTACGTGCATCGTCGACCTGTTCCCTCAAGATACCAGACGAGAGAACCACGCCATTCGGTTTGAGCACCCTGGGCACCAAAGGCCAAAGGTCTACCAGCACGTTGAGGGTTATGTTCATAAACACAACATCTACTTGCTGCAGGTGAAACTGTTCAAAGCTACCGATCTCAAGACGTGTCCTGGTAGCGTGATTATTCTTGAGGTGGCGATCCATGTTTTCGCGACAATCGGGGTCATTGTCGAAGCCAAAGACACTCGCAGCGCCACGTTTTTCTGCGGCAATGGCTAAAATCCCCGTGCCACAGCCAATATCCAATACACTCTTGTCTTGAAGTTCGATCTTTTGAATGCCCTTAAGCATGAGCCGAGTCGTTTCATGTTGACCCGTTCCAAATGCCTGACCAGGATAAACGATCAAGTTATTGCGGTCCGGCTCAACGTCTTCCCATTCAGGCACGATGTTCATGTGACCAACCGAAAAGGCCTGAAAATTTTTACGCCAGGATTCCTGCCAGGCCTCTTCCTGCACCTCTTCGGTATGAATGCTGATAACAGAGCCTTCTGGAAAGAATGAGAATGCTTTACTCGAGAATGTTTCCAGGTCAAGATCGATGAATAGAGCGCCAACCTTGCGAATGGAACCCTCTTTAGCATGGTGGTTGGGTTCACGGTCAACCGCAACGGCCTCCCATTGCCAGCAAAAGTCCTCCATCAAATCTTCATTTTCGAAAAGCACCTTCACTTCAACGCGAATCATTTCTGGACCTCGGTTTGGTGATAAGTTTGATGGGTATACCATCCAAGTCGAATGCTTCCCTCAGGCGATTCAGAATAAAGCGTTCCTGGGAAAAGTAGAGTGGTTTTTTGGAGTTGACACTGGCAACAAACGTCGGTGGGTTCGTTTCAACCTGCGTCATGTAATAGATCTTAATCAGGTAACCCTTGTAGGATGGAATGCGGTAGCGTGACTTGATATCTTCGACGAAGCGGTTGACCTTGGCGGTGGGAACGCGTTGTTGGGTTTTGTCATACAGCTGTTTGGCAATTTCCAGAATTCTCGAAACACGCTGGCCAGTTTTTGCCGAGATAAAAAGAAAAGGGGCCCCTTCCAGGAACTTGAGACGTCTACGGATGCGATCCTCAAAGATACGGGTCGTGTCACTTTCCTTATCCTTAACGAGATCCCATTTATTGACGAGAACAATGGTGGGGCGATAAGCGTCATTGGCTATTCCGGCAATGGCCGCATCTTGGACGGCTTCGGGTTCGCTGGCATCGATCACCACGCAAATGACATCGGCGAAGCTAACCTGTTTCTTGGCCATCATGACGCTGAGATGCTCTTGGGAGCCCTCGATTTTTCCGCGTTTACGTATGCCGGCTGTGTCGACCAGGCAAAAGAGCTGGTCCTTGAAATTTAAGTAGGAATCGATTGGATCACGAGTGGTTCCCGCGATGTCGCTGACCATTACGCGTTCTTCGCGCAAGAGGCGGTTGACGATCGAACTTTTCCCTGCGTTGGGTCGACCGATGATGGCCAGACGAATTGGCGTTTCAGTTTCTGGAATGTCTTCCCTGGCCTGACCTATATGTTCGCCGAGCGTCTCGAAGACCTGATCGAGCAGGATATCCAGCTCGAGTCGGTGTTCGGCTGATCCTTTAAGGATATGTTCAAAGCCCAGTGAGTAGACCCCGGTGTCGTACTTCATCTCGTCACCACCGTCGAGTTTATTGACAAAGACGAGTACGTTCTTATCCTGTTTTCGCAACTCACGCGCAATTTCCTCATCGGCAGCGGTGATGCTTTCGCGTCCATCGATCATGAAAACAACAAGATCGGCCTGTGCGAGTGCCTGGCGGGTTTGTTCACTGATCATGGATTCGATGCGACCGCCGATATCAAGTCCGCCGGTATCCACCAGGCGAAAAGCTCCGCGTTCATCATGTACCGTTCCGTACAGGCGGTCACGGGTCATCCCGGGATTGGGATCAATCAAGGCTCTTCTTGACCCGGTCAGCCGGTTGAAAAGGGTCGATTTCCCAACATTGGGTCGACCTGCCAGGGCGACCAGTGGTAATTGCTCATCTCCAGAGCGACTCAATAGTTCATGGTGTTTGTACATTATTGCGTTTCGCGACCTCCAGACCGATCCTATTCTAGCCTCAACCAGCCTGAATCGAAAGAAACAAAGGATAAGCCCAAAATAAAAAAGACCCGGCTATGCCGGGCCTTTCCATATCAATCGCTCGCAGGTTTACTTCTTATCTTTCCGATCCAGATAGATTAGGTAGCCACCAAAAGCGATGGGAATAACAGGCCACCAATCCTCCAGCCACTCAAGTGACATATCAAATGCCGTATTGGAAAGGGCGACCAGGCCGGCGACGACCAGGATCAGTCCTGCGGGCATGGATCCGGTCAACGCGGGAGAAACGGTTTGGTCGGGTAACTCCTCCATGGATCCACCAGCGAGGATTCTGTTGTAGATATGAGTCTTGCGAACTGCATCGATGATGTTGTAGGCCCAATAGAAGAACAAGAAGAGAGGTAACAGCGGCAGCAGCGCTTCCGAATTGCTTTGAACCATGACGGTCATTGCTCCCGCAAACACCATGATATGAATAAATGCGTGTTTATAGTATCCAAGGTAGGCTTGACCAAGGCCTGGCATGATCGATAGGAACCCGGCAAGTACCGTCGACTTCGGCTGAAAATTTGAGGAAGGAGCCTGCTTGGGGAAAGGCATTTCAGGAATGTTGTTTGGCATCGCGGTCTGCTCCATTGGTGGGGGTGTGGTCTCGGCTTGGACTTTTGGGGTTTCGATTGATTCGGTCATGGTGGTTCTCCTTTTGATCTGGATGATTTTGTTCGGGTAATTTCATTTGAAACATTTGACGGGTTTTATCTCTTAAGCTCTGGCTTTTCGAACCGGCACGTTCCATTAGGCCAGCATATTTTCCTCGCTGATCGGCCAGCATATTTCTCAATGAATCCAGGGTATGTTGATACTGTTGTTCCGTTTTTTGAGCTACGGAAGAGGCTAGGGCTTGGACTTTGGGTTGGGCCTCCAAATCCTCCACCAGATTGACTGGGAAAAAGTGAATGGCCAACCAGAAGAGCAGTGCAGTCACATAACTGAATTCGAGTGAGAAGCGTGGTCGTCCCCAAAGTTTCTTCATAAACATGTGAACGGGGTTGGGTTTGAAAAAGGCGAGGATTGCTTGGGTGACAGAAGGTGGCACGTGTTGCTCGGCAAGCAGTGGAAGATCTTGCTTTAACTGTTCGTTAGCTGCCAGTACTTTGCGACAATAACTGCATTGATAGGCGTGGTAATCCTGAACTTTCTTTTCGAAAGGTCCAAGGAGTTCACGGTCCTTTAAGACAATATCCTTGCATGGTTGAAGTGAGGTTTTCTTGAGGATACTCTGTGTCAAAGCATCAGGGTTAATTTGTACATGTGCTTCAGGTTCTCCCATTATTGCCTGGTAGGCGGCACGACATGAGTGACAATCTTCTGTATGGCTTTTCCAGGAGGTGTCGGTCGTTTCTCCACGCAGCCAGAGCTCGAGTTGGGTGTGGAACGATGTACAGTTCATGTCGAACCTCCTTCGCCATATTCTGGTTCAATTTCGAGGACCGCCCGAGCCAGTTCCATGCGAGCCTGATTAGAACGGGATTTTACCGTTCCCACTGGTAGCCCGAGCATGGAGGCAATTTCTTTGAACTTCAAACCCTGCACTTCTTTCATCATGACGAGTTCCCTTTTCTGAGGTGCTAACTTTCTCATTGCTCGGTAGATGAGACTCTGTTTGTGTTTTTGTTCGAAATGTTGGTCGGGGCGTAGGCCGGGGTCCACGAAATCGGGATCCGATTCGGGTTTTGGTTGCGTATCGGAGCGTACCTTCAGCCAACGAAGTCGATCGATGGCTTGGTTCCTGGTGATGAACAACAGCCAGGCGAGAAAGTGATCTCCTTTAAATTGTTTAATCTGTTGGTAAACCTTCAAGAAAACATCCTGGGTTATTTCAGATGCATCATCATGGTTGTTGAGGTATTGGAAGGCCATGGCATAGACCCGACCTTGGTACATGCGAACCAGGGTTTCCCAGGCTGTGGGATCACCGGATTGACACTGCTTTATGGTTTCAACCAGTGTGTGATCCTGTGTAGGTTCGGTGTTTGGTTTCATTATGTTGGCTCCATGGACGCGTTCTGAAGGCTTACCCGTTTCCTTCATGTTTCACTTATTAGAACGATCCTTTCCAAAAAGGGTTCGGTCCCTTGGATATCATTTTTTAGCGGATGCCATTTTTCAAACACTTTAGCACGAATTCAAAAGGATATATAGTCACTAAACACATCAATTGATGTGCTTTAGAATAAAAGTGGGCTTGTGGTTGCCACAATACTGCCCTGAGCGCTGTAAACGGCAGGATCTGCCCTATGTCATTCCAAAGAAAGGTGGAGTTTTCACCCTCTCGTACGGTCGATCTCCAGGTCGACCGAGGACTCAAGGCCAAACGCCATTCCCTGCTTGACCGCGGTCTCTCCTTGACTGCATGAATTACACAAGCATTCGACAATCACTGTGAAAAAAGCTGGTGCTTTCTCCCACGTGGGTGCGATCTCCAGGTCGCACCATAGCAAATATAGAGTTGCTTTAAATGGCTTGCATGACGACCCGATTCAGCTATCCTTGTGCGAATTTGAACTCGCACATACGCAAACGGACGAAAGCCAGGCAAGACAGCGAAGGTATTTCAAATACATAATATTATCGGGGAAACTTTTCTCGTCAAATGCGGGCTAGCCAAGTAGTTGGCTGACGGTTAAGATGGGCCAGTCGAGGAGGATTCGATGGGATGTCTGGCATGGTTTATTTCAGGGCATGGATATGGCCACGCGGCACGAGCTCTGGCAGTGATGGATCAACTGGCCAAACGCCAGGAAAGGCCTTCGTTCATTGTCGTTTCGGACGTGAATCCGGGTTTCCTTGATTCGCACCCGCGGAATTATCCAATCCTACATTTTCAGGAAAGCGTAGATGTTGGTTTTGTGCAACTTAACGCGTTTGAGGAAGATATTGAGCAAACCGTCGCCCGGCTCCAGAATTTCTACCCGGTTCCCGATAGCCGCATCGATCGCCTGGCCCGGCTAATAGAAGTGAAAGAACCATCTGCGGTAGTATGTGATATCTCCCCTGTTGGGATTGCGGTTGCCCAAAAACTAGGAGTACCCTCCATCGTGGTTGAAAATTTTACATGGCAATTCCTCTACCGTGCGCTTCCTGAAATAGAATCCAAATGCCATGCCGCTCTTGATTGGATGAAGCAGATGTTGGACCAAGCAACCGAACGCATCCACGTTCAGCCAAGTTGTAGTGTCAATGTCGCTTTCGCGGGTCCCGTGTGTAGGGCGATTCGCGAAGACCTGCCTTTTCCTCTCAGAGAAAGCGGTATGGTTCGCGACAAACCAACGATCTTGGTGACGACTGGAGGATTTCAATCTGGCATGGATCTGCAATCCCTTCCGTTAAAAAACGAATTTCAGTTTGTGGTTATGGACCCAAAAGAAGGCATCCGAAATGGAATCCTCCACCTTCAGCCCGAGAACGTCTATTTCCCCAATCTAGTTTTCGAGTGCGATGCGATTATTGGAAAATGTGGCTATTCAACTGCAAGTGAAGCTTTCCAGGCCAATACCGCGTTCGGGTTTTTGCCTCGACCTGGATTTGCAGAATCCGAGGTGATCGAGAGTTTTCTTATAGAATCAGGTCTGGGTATGGAGTTTTCACGTCATACGAGTCACTGGAATGAACAGAATATTCGTCAACTCCTTCAAAAATCGAAACCTGGACGTTCCAGGCGGTTCGGAGCGGTCCAAGTTGCGGAACGGATCATTGAGGTGATCGCATGAAGTTCGAGTTTGTCCAGACACCCGAAACGTTTTCGGTAGAAGAAATTCTACCTTTCGAGCCGAGTGGCTCCGGGGCCTATACGTTTGTTAAATTGGAAAAAGTGGACCGCAGTACCGGGTTTGTCAAACAGAAAATATCCGAGCGTACGGGGGTTTCCTTGCGCCACATTCACCATGCGGGTCTGAAAGATCGAAAAGCTACAGCAATTCAATGGCTAAGTTGGGAAACCGCCCAACAGCGCTCTCCGCTTGAGGATGGCGACGGTTACCGCATCTTGCAGCAGACCCGCAATGAAATGAACCTCAGGGTTGGACTGCTGGCAGGCAACCGATTTGATCTGCGACTCAATGTTCCGAGTGATATTAATGAATCGGACGTTCAGGTTTCTAAACTTCCCAACTTCTACGGTCTCCAGCGTTTTGGATCTCAACCTCAATTTCCTGTGCCATGGCCGCAGAAAAAAGATCGGTTCGAAGTGTCAAGATTGCAAGCTTGGTATTTCAACTTGTACCTTAAAGAGCGCCTGATGGATTGCGGCTTCGAATGCTCCGCGGACGATCTCTTTACCCGTACAAACGGTAGCCGGGTGTTTCAGGTGGAGAATTTGAAGGAACTCGATTTGACGGGTCGATCTCAGGCGTTTCCCACTGGTCCTATTCCCGGCTATAAAATGGGTAAACGGCTTCCCGCTAGGGAAAAACGGTTTTTCGGGGTTCAGGCCCTGGACCTGGAAGATTTCAGAAGGTATGGAAAGATTGCTTTGGGGGCACGTCGGCCTCTTTGGGTTGCACCCGTGTGGCACGGATGCGTGGTAAAGGAAAGTGAACTTCAATTACAATTTGAATTGCCGGCGGGCAGTTATGCGACCATTCTTCTCGCCTTTTTGGAAGACCCACAGTTTTATGAAAAAGAAATGACATCTTGGACGATGTATGAATGAGAACCTCAGCGGGTTCCACGGTACGGCGCAAAGGCAAGGGCCTCTAGTGGTTTTGCGTAGGAAATGGTATTTGGTGAGATTGGCACCCTGGTGTAAGATAGGGGCCTGTTTGCGAAATGAGTTCAGGGGATAGTATGATCAGACGTTTTTTTCCAATTATTTTATGTGGCATTTTGGCTTTGGGTTCCTCAGCCCAGGATTATATGCTCGGGCCAGGCGATGTAATTGACGTAAACGTTCCCGATCTCGAAGAAATGGATGGCACCTATCGCGTCAGTAATCTTGGAACCGTCGAATTGCCTTACTTGAAGACGCTTTCCGTTACAGGGCTTACGCTCCCAGAACTCAAAATGAAAATCGAATCGATGCTTAAGGAGAACTACCTTAACGACCCCCAGGTTTTGTTGAAGATTGATGAAGTTCACGCCAATCCGATCTCTGTGATTGGTGCCGTGGAGCGTCCCGGACCGATTCGCGAGAGTTTTGAAATCGATCTGCTCCAGGCGCTTAGCTTGGTTGGAGGTCGAACAGAAAACGCCGGAAACCGAGCCCTTATAATCCGCAAGGGCCGTTCAGGAGAAAGTGCCACTCTAGAAATCGATTTGAACAAACTGTTGAATGAGGGTGTTTCATACCTTAATATTCCCGTGTTTGCGGGTGATACCGTCAACATCCCGGTCCAGATTCCCATCAATATCTATATAACAGGTGAAGTGAATCGTCCTGGTGAGCTTACTTTCAAAGACACCGACAAGATCACCTTGCTGCGGGTGATTTCCAAGGCGGGTGGTTTCACCGATTACGCCAAGCAGCGCAAAGTACTTGTGAAGCGCGACTCTCGAGATGAAGTCGAAGAATACCGAGTCGATGTGAAGGCCATTAAGTCGGGAAGTCAACCCGACTTTGTTCTTCAAGAAAATGACGTAGTGATTGTTCCCTGATAGGTCAGTCCTTCAGCTCCTCGCCATGGCGCTTTAAAAAGTTACGGAGAGCCGTTTCCCAGTCGTCAATTTGGTGACCGGATACATGCTTGAAGCGATCACAACTCAAAATGGAGTAGGTGGGACGATTCAGGGTGGAGGGAAAATCAGCTTTTGACACGGCCTCCAACGTGTTCTGGAAACCCATGCTGTCCAGTACTACTTTGGCGACATCGAACCAGGTGGTCTCGCCTGCCTGATTGACGTGGAAGAGTCCATGTACCTCTTCATGCCTCCAATTCGCCAATAGGGCTTTTATGGCAAAGGCCAGGTCGTGGGTACAGGTAGGCGTGACCCATTCATCGTTCACGACCTTGAGTGAGGCGCCACTTTTGGCCTGTTTAACAATCTTGGTGATAAAGTTATCGCCTTTTGCACGAGTGGGGACACGGCCGTAAAGCCCACAACTTCTAATGATTGTATGGGAAGGGCAGTAGGCCTGGACCATTTGTTCGCCTGCCAGCTTTGAGATGGCGTAAGTATTCAACGGTCTGGGTAGATCGGTCTCCAGGTAGGGCTTCTGCTTCGAGCCATCAAATACGTAGTCCGTACTGATGTGGCAGAGATGGATGTTCAAATAAGCACAGAGTTCGGCAAGGTTTTTGACACCAAGCGCATTGACCTCAAACGCATTTTGCGGCTCTTTTTCGCAAAGGGGAACATTGTGAAATGCTGCCGTGTTGATCACCCCGGTAATTGGCTGATTGATGATGAATTGGTACATGTCCTCTTTGTGGGTCATATCGAAATCCAGACGAGTTGCGGGAATGGCCGCTTCACCAAACGCCTCGATAAGGTCGGAACCCAGGGCACCGTTGGCACCAACTATTAACCATTTATCTTTTGACATACTCACTCCTCCCAATACGCGATCCACAACCACGAGCCGGATTATAGCCTCATTGTTGGGTTTTGCTCAAACCCCTTGCGAGTGCTATACTCGGCAACCCGGTCGCCGGAACAGGCGATCGACCCTAATTTTTGGGAGTTCCTTTTGAAACCCTACCTGTCTTATCGTACCTACCTTAATGAGAAATATGGCAAACGCATCCAGAAAATATCCATTGATGCAGGTTTTTCCTGTCCAAACCGAGATGGCACGAAAGGCAAGGGCGGTTGCACCTACTGCATTCCCCGCAGTTTTACGCCGGCCTATATTGAGTCTGTCCAACCGATCCCACATCAGCTGGAAAAGGGCAAATTATTGCTCGAGAAACGCTATAAACCAGACGCCTATATTGCCTACTTTCAATCATTCAGCAACACCTATGGGGAACTGGATCACCTGAAGGCGCTGTACGAGGAAGCATTAGCCGATCCCCAGGTGATTGGACTCTCAATTGGGACCCGACCGGACTGTGTCGACAGCGAAAAGCTGGATTACTTGGCCGAGTTGGCATTGGAGTACGATATCACCATTGAATACGGTCTGGAGTCGTCACACCAGGCTACCCTGGATCGGATTAATAGGCTCGACACCATTGAAATGTTCGATTGGGCAGTGGATCAGACGCATCAGCGCAATATCAACATGGGAGCCCATGTGATTTTGGGTTTGCCAGGTGAAAGCGTTGAGATGATGTACGAAACCGCACGCTTTGTGGCACAGCGCCCCATTAAATTTTTGAAACTACACCACCTTCACATCGTCAAAGGGACCCTTCTTGGAAGGGATTACGAACGGGAACCTTTTGAGTTGTTTGACCTCGATTCTTATCTCGAGGTTGCAGGCACGTTTATACGCATGCTTCGCCCCGATATGGTCTTACAGCGTGTGGTTGGTGAGACCCACCCGCGCCATCTACTTGGGCCACATTGGGGCCTTCGCTCCTACGAAGTGATCGAGAAGCTCGAATCCTACATGCGCGAGAGAAATTGGAAGCAGGGCGATCTTTTCGCTGCGTAATTGGAATTTTACGATCACCATTCGGTTGACACCAGGCTTTCGGGTATACTTGACAGAATTCATCCGTGATTTTGCGGATTGCGAACTACCTGGAGCAAAACTATGATTGTCATCGCTGGGGCCGGCGTGATCGGGTCTGCCATTGCCTATGCCTATAGGGACTCGGACCAGGACATTGTGGTTCTCGATAAGGCCACGTTCCCCGGTTCGGGGATCAGTAGTCGAAATAGCGGTGTAATCCATGCGGGGCTCTATTACCCGAGAAACTCGCTCAAGGATCGGCTCTGTCGCCAGGGACGAGAAATGCTGTATCGTTTTTGTGAGGCGCACCATGTTGCCCATCGCAAGATAGGAAAGCTCATCGTTGCGCAAACCGGTGAGGAAGAGGATCTGCTTCTCAAGCTGAAAGAGGATGTCGCGGAAGATGTCCCACTTTGTTTCACCGAATCATTCTCACCTGCGATTGCAGCTAAAAAAGCGCTATTCTCGCCCGAGAGTGGCATCATTGATGTGCATGGCTTCATCATGGCCATGCTCAGCGCAAGTGGCGCCGAGGTCCTTCCCGGTCAGCAAGTTCAATGGGTAAAACGAAAAGGTGACCGGGTCGCGTTTCAGGTGAACGATGAAATTGAGGAGTGTGCGCTCTTCATCAATGCCTGTGGACTGGATAGTTTCCAATTATTCGGGTCCGTTCTGTTCAGGCCTTATGCAAAAGGCAGTTATTTTCGAATAACGCGAAAACCGCCAGCGGCTATCGAATCCCTGGTATATCCGGTTGTGCCCAAGGCCAGTCCAAGTCTGGGAACCCATCTCACCCTGGACCTTCAAGGTAGCCTGTTGCTCGGACCGAACCTCAATTGGGTGGATGACCTGGATTATCATGTGGATGAGGCCGATCGTGATGACTTCCATGCCGCGGCCCTGCGTTATCTGCCTTGGCTGGAGGCCGAGGATCTTGAACCAGGTTACGTGGGATATCGGCCAAAAATCGCTGGACCCGCCTTCAGGGACTTTCTTTTCCATCGAGATGGACCGGTTCTGCACTGTTTAGGTATTGAGTCTCCAGGTATTACTGCGGCACTGGCGATTGGAGAACATGTGCGAAAAACGCTTGAAGAGGCAAGCTGATGTTTTTTCTCTGGTTCTTTCTGATCCATGCCCAACATTCGCCGGGCTCATTTCATTATTTCAAAGATTTCCCACGCGTTCTGCACTTCATCGAAACGTCCCACTTAAGTGAAGACGTTCCCGATAACATGGTCTTTAAGAGCTTTCAGAATATGGTATGCGGCGTACACGAAAACTACAATTTCATACAAGGAACCGAGTTCGATCCGAATTGGGAAAAGGTCTTGTTCCAATCGTACGGGCTGGTTGTCGATCGTCTTGAAAAAATACCATTTGTTCGAATCGTGGCGCCCGGCTCACCAGCAGATCGGGCGGGTCTCAAACAGGGTGACATGATATTGCGCGTGAATGGAGCGGTGACTTATGGGCTATGTCGCTATGAAGTTGCGAAACTGTTTAGTGGAACTCCGATCGAGCTTGAGTATCGACCGTCTCACGTGTTCCTGCCTTCTTCCAAACATACGATAATTCGGGGACAGTGGACCAAGCCCGAGCAAGTCCTTTCCGACTGCATTGAAGTCGATGAGGATATTACCTGTGTCGGCTCCATAGATTGGGCTAACGTGGGTCGAGGGGGGATGTATTTCCCGGTTTTAGTCCTCGATATGACCCGTAACCATATCGGGACCAAAGGAGAGTTCTTGGTGGCAGTAGGCCGCCTCTTTCCCCAAATAAAGCAATTGGATCGGGTCAACCGCTTGGGTAAACGCGAAACGCTCAGCCTCGATCTGGCAGTACCAGTTTCATTCGGAAAATTGGTTCTTCTTACGGACTCCATGGTATCCGGGTGGACGGAGATGTTCTGCCACATCGCACGCCATGAGGGTGCTCTTGTCATCGGTGAACCGACCGCAGCATTTCCATATCAAATGGAGTGGATGA
>Ga0070729_10003405_pt1 | contig 18543 bp, 11 predicted proteins | sample tdDd472_FD_66725 | JGI IMG/M metagenome (GOLD analysis project Ga0070729, IMG submission 66725) | Marine sediment microbial communities from the Atlantic coast under amendment with organic carbon and nitrate - tdDd47.2 | ecosystem: Environmental > Aquatic > Marine > Coastal > Sediment | place... | reverse complement strand
TGGCAAACTTAAGGTTTTAGTCAGGATAAAACAATAATTTAGCGCCTACTTATCAGTCATAGGGCTAGCTTTGGCGTTATAAAGTAGAGGGATACGAAGAAGCGCTGCACTTATGACAACATTTTGACGGTAGAACCCGTCGAAGCCATTAACTTTGCAAAAAATTTAGCTCCATGAAAAAAATCCATATTGTCGGTATTGTTATGGTGGTTACCGCCATCGTTCTCCTGACGACAGCTATTAAGGATACAACGACCTATGCTACTTTTGAAGATGCGCTTAACTCAGGTACAAGAGTTAAGATTGCGGGTCAACTCTCAAAAGATAAAGAAATGGTCTACCAACCTGAGGTCAATCCTGATCTCTTCACCTTTTATATCAAGGATAGAAATGGAGAAGAAAAAAAGGTAGTCTTACAAGCCGCCAGACCTCAAGACTTTGAATTATCCGAACAAATCGTTGTTACAGGCGAGATGCGTGGAGATGAGTTTTGGGCTTCTGACATGTTGTTGAAATGCCCATCCAAGTACAAGGATGAAGAAATTTATATACGTTCGGAAAAGGAAAGCTAAGCAATGGATAGTATACAATACATTGGAGAACACTTATGGCCAGGTCGAATTGGGCATGCCGCGATTTTAATGGGTTTTGTGGCAGCGATACTGGCTGCCGTCGCCTATTTTTTCAGTACGCAGCGAGAAGGAACGCCAGATGAGGATAGTTGGAAAAAGCTAGGACGGATCAGTTTTTCTATCCATGGTATTAGCGTATTCACGGTCATTGGCATGATCTTTTTTGTCATGATCAATAAGTATTATGAATACCAATATGTGCAGGGTCACGTTTCGGATGACCTCCCCTTTAAATATGTTTTTGCTGCATTTTGGGAAGGACAGGAAGGTAGTTTCCTCTTGTGGATGTTTTGGCATGTGGTACTGGGCATGGTGATGATGTTCACTGGCAAACGTTGGGAAGCCTCGACCCTGTCGGTCCTAGCGCTGATACAGGTGTTTCTCAATTCCATGTTATTAGGTATATACGTCGGTTTTGGAGATGATCCACTTAAAATAGGTAGTAACCCTACCCTTTTACTTCGAGAGGTAATGGATGCGCCCATCTTCGCCAATGCAGACTATCTGAGTCTGATCGGTGGAACGGGTCTCAACGCTTCCTTGCAGAACTACTGGATGACCATCCACCCGCCGACCCTCTTTTTAGGTTTTGCGTCCACTTCCATTCCTTTTTGCTACGCGGTAGCCGGTCTGTGGAAAAGAGAGCACAAAGCATGGCTCAAGCCCGCACTGCCTTGGGCTTTATTTTCGGGATCTATCCTGGGTACGGGTATCCTCATGGGATCTGCCTGGGCCTACGAAGCCCTATCGTTTGGCGGTTATTGGGCCTGGGATCCGGTTGAGAATACCTCCTTGGTACCTTGGTTGATTCTCCTGGCAGGTATTCACACCAATCTAGTAGCCAAAAATACGAACCATTCTGTTCGGGCGACCTATATATTCTACCTCCTTTCTTTTATCATGGTGTTGTACTCCACTTTCTTGACCCGTAGTGGTGTTTTGGGAGAAACCTCTGTACATGCCTTTACAGAGATGGGATTGGAATGGCAGCTGATGATTTTCATTTCTACTTTTATCCTCCTACCGCTGATCTTGATGATCGGGCGTTATAAGCAGATTCCAAGTCCGGAGAAAGAAGAAGCTACAGCCTCTAAGGAATTTTGGATGTTTATTGGAAGTTTAGTCCTGCTATTTTCTGGCTTACTGATCACCGGCTCCACCTCATTACCCGTTTTTAATAAGATCGTTCAGTATTTCGATCCCATTTATGAAGGACGCGTGATCACCGATCCGGTAGAACATTTCAATAAATACCAACTCTGGATAGCCGTGTTCATTGGTTTATTATCCGGTGCAACGCAGTTTCTACGGTATAGAGGAGCCAACTGGAAGGCCAATCGCAAGAAATTTACGACCCACACTTTGATCAGCTTGGGGATCGCAGCTCTCCTTACTTATTTGACTACACTTTGGATTTCAGCCAAAGCCTTTCCCTATCTGGTTTTGCTGTTTTCAGGTATTTTCACAGTAGTCGCCAATATCGATTATTTGATCACCTTCTTGAGAGGTAACTTAAAACTGGGTGGCTCTACCCTTGCGCATATCGGCTTTGGTCTAATGATCGTTGGTATTGTTGCATCGGGTTTGAACAAGCAGCATATTTCATCGAACCCTTGGGCGATGGAAGGGATGATAGAAGGCGCCGACGAAGATATTGCTCAGAAGAACATCATGTTATTTAAAGGTAACACGATGGTGATGAGTGGTTATGAAGTAACTTATGTGAAGGACACGGTCGAAAATCGGACTCGCACTTATACTGTCAACTACAAAAAAAGAGATGAATCAGGTCAAATAAAAGAAGAGTTTAATTTAACGCCTGATATTCTATACGATAAAAATTTCACCAAAGTAGAAGTCTACAATCCTTCTACCAAGCATTACTTTGGGCGTGATATCTTCACGAGTATTCGGGCTTTGCCCCAGATTGAGATTGATGCAGAATTCCGGAAGAGTCGTGAGGATAGCCTAAAATTCAAACCCCTTAGTATTCCATTGGGGCAGAACTTCAGCTTTGTGGATACCATTCCAATCAGAGATAGGGATACTTTCACACTTAGGAAGTTTAGTTTACAGATAGATGATATCGTAAAAGGCGCGAGCCATCCAGATTATATTCCAGAGGAGGGAGATGTCGCTATTGGTGCCCGTATGCGCATACAGATGAGTGGAGATGATAGCATTTATACGGCCTTGCCAGTGATGGTTCTGCGCGGTCAATTGCTATATACCTATCCCGTGCAGATTCATGAAATCAGTTCTAAGATACGTTTACATCAGGATGTGCTAGACTTGGTACTTACCCCCGAAGAGGAACTGGATTATCAAGAATATCAACTCAAGCAAGGCGAACGTTTTGCCTTAGGAGATATTAACTTCCAATTTGGCGGGTTCAATACCAAACCTACTCACCCCAACTATACGGCAGAAGAAGGAGACCTGGCCGTTGGTGCCATGATCAATGTGCAGTTGCCAACGGGCGAGGTAGCGCAGGCTCAACCCGTTTATTTGATTCGAGAAAATAAACCTTATAATATTAAGGATGAATTGACGCCTTATGGGCTTCATTTTCGGCTTACCAATATTGATCCGAAGGAAGAGACAGTTACCCTTTTAGTGGCTCAAAAAGAGAAAGTCGATTTCAATGTTCCCATCGAAATTGCCACCAATTCTTTCCGCTATGATTTCCTTGTATTGGAAGCTATTGAATTTCCTGGGATTAATCTATTTTGGTTGGGTTCCATCCTAATGATGATTGGTTTGGGCTTTAGTATGTGGTACCGCTTAAGTATGAAAAATGCTTAAGTCTCAGCCATATGAATAAGGAGATAAACATAGTCTTGATCGGTGCCGGGAAGATGGCGACTCAGCTGGGGAAAGTACTTTCAGCTAGTGGACTAAGGATCAACCAGGTTTATAATCGCTCCATTGCTGCGGCTAAACACCTGGCTCAAATCTTGGCTTGTAATTATACCGACCAAGCGGAGGCCATTGACCTCAATGCTGATGTATACATTGTTTGTGTAAGCGACCAGGCTATTGCAAGTGTTAGCGCTCAGTTTGCTTTTTTAGATCAAAGGGGTAAACTAATTGTCCATACTTCCGGTGCAACGCCGGGCAAAGTCTTTGCCACTCATTTTGATCGGTATGGTGTTTTCTATCCTTTACAATCCTTGTCCACTGAGCAGGAGGTAGATTTTCAATTGATCCCAATCTGTCTCGACGCCAAGAGGCCGCAAGATCTAGCCTTGTTGCAAACCATTGCCCAAGGGATCAGCCAAGAAGTATATGCGATCAATGACCAAGACCGAAAGCTATTACATGTAGCGGCGGTTTTCGTTAATAACTTTAGCAATCACCTTTATACTTTGATGGATCAGTGGCTCACCGAAGAACAACTTCCTTTCGAATTGTTACGCCCTTTGATCCAAATGACTGCTCAGAAGTTGACTACACAATCTCCAGCTAGCGCACAGACGGGACCAGCGATTAGAGGAGATTTGGCTACCATTGAAAGGCACCTAGCTGTGCTCAGCGAAAAAAAGCCGGATTTGTTGCCCCTCTATCAATGGATGACCAATAGTATTAACCCCAACTTGTTACCCCACTAATATAAACGCTATGCGCATTATTGGATATATCGAACACCCAAGTCTCAAAGTAACCGTTTTTAAGATGGATACGCGTCTATCCATCAAATTCGAGGATGACCTGTATGAACAGACTTATAAATACCGCATGCAGGATGGACTTAGCTCACTCTCTGATATTAAGGAATTAGTCGATGTGGATCTTCAAGCGGCGGTCCTAGCTCAATTCGCGGCCATGAAAAAGGCAAGTGAAGCAGCACTGCAACGCCATTTACCCAGCGAAGAGGAAGATGAGTTTCCGGTCATTATCTGACAATATATTCTGCGTTAAGCCCAGTCAAAGTGCGAGCTAAAAATTCCAGCGGAGGCCATTGATCAGGCGATGTACCGTTTCGGGAATGCCTTCCACTTCTTCCGCAATTTTGCCATCATAAGTGATATTGAAAGTGGTAGAAAAGGATAACTTATCCGTGATCTTGAGTAAAAAAGAAGTACCTGATGATAGGCGGGCTTCGCCAAAAGTCGCGATTACCGGTTGGTAATAGGAGGTATTAGCGACGGTCAGGGTGGGGCTGAGCCGCAAAGAAGCAGAAAGTGATATACTTAAGCGATGATCTCTGAAATAGGCTTCTCCGCTATTGATTTCATTGTACTCAAACATATAAAGGATACCAAAGAACAACTTCTGTTTTCCTTGTGGAAAGAGATTCAGCCTAGGACCAGTGCCTAATAGGCCTCGATAACTCATCTTTACCCGTTCATCAAATTGACTCTGCCCAAATGCTTCCCAGTTGACCGAACGAGATAATTTCCTCGTCCAGCGAATATGTCCAAAACCGGCATTTACCAGCCGGGAATCGCCAGATTTTATCAAATTATAATTGCCCAATACCAGCCAATTCTGCTTGGCTTGAACAAAATCAGTGCGAAGTCCCGTATTGAAGCTGAGTACCGAACTTGTATTACGCACCCAGTTGAGTCCCAGATCAACTTGTCCAAAGATACCAGTCGTATCTCGATTAAAACGTTTGTCTTCAATATTGACAATTTGGCTAAAGCTTTTCGCACTAATAGTGCCCAAAAGCAGTAAGGTTAATAACAGTTTTCTCATAGTTTTCTCTTTTAAGCTGTTTCCACCAACCCCTTCTGAAGTCTTTGCGCTCGCAGAGCAACCTAATCCAACTCAATAATCATCGCAGTCTTAGCCGGCACTTTCAAGCTACTCGTCAACTGATGCACCTTATCGGTGAGAATATCCTTCCCTGATCTAGGCGTTGAAAAAGCTTCTGAAAACCTGCTGAGGTCAAGTTCCTGCTCTGCTTCGCCCATATTCAAGGCCACCATTATTTTTTGCTGGTCATTGTGACGGAAATAGACGTAGGTTTGCCTTTCCGGTACATAGTGTAATAATTTCCCATTATGGAGTGCGGAAGCTGTTTTCCGCCAGTTCAGGATCTTCTTAGTGAAAGCCATCGCCGCTTTTTGTTGCGCACTGAGGCCTTTACCCGTAAAAGCATTAATCGCATCGCCTTCCCATCCACCAGGGAAGTCTCCACGAATTAAACCGTGGTCTCCGTGGCCTGGGTTACTCATCAAGATTTCTGTCCCATAATACAATTGTGGAATACCTCGGGTGGTCAGGGTGAAGGCTAGTCCCAATTTGAATTTGGCAAAGTCTTCACCGACAGAGGCGTAAAAGCGATTCATATCATGATTATCCGGAAAGATGACCAAATTATCAGGGTCTGCATACAGAAAGTCATTGGCTAGCATTTCATAAACGGGATTCCAACTGCCATTCCGTAGGGATTCCACCAGTTTTTCCTGAACAGGAAAATCCATTAAACTCTTCAATTCTGAGGTGTAACCATTCGGATTTTGCTTTCCTTTTTGCCAGTAAGATACGATAGCTGGATTTCCGTTCCACTCCTCCCCGACAATATTAAAATGAGGATACTCACTCATGACGCTTGCTGTCCATTCCGACATATAGTCCATATCAGGATAAGGATAGGTGTCCATCCGGATACCTGCCAAGTCGGCATATTCAATCCACCAGATACTATTCTGCGTCAGGTAATTGGCAAGTAATCGGTTGCGTTGGTTGAGATCCGGCATAGTGGGAACAAACCAGCCGTCCACGAAAATATCGCGATCGATTTTTGCGCCATGGGGATCCTGAATCACCGATTTCTTATGGTTTGTTTGTACGTATTTACCTGTTGAATTCAACCAGTCATCTGTCGGCAAATCGTCCATCCACCAATGCCCAGAGCCGCAGTGATTCACGATCATATCCATGATCATCTTCACGCCTCTTTTTTGGGCATTTTGACTAAGGCTTTGGTAAGCTTCATTAGAGCCAAAACGAGAATCGACTTTATAAAAATCGGTGGTAGAGTAACCATGGTAGGAGTATTCTTCCTGGTCATTTTCAAGTACTGGATTGACCCAGATCGCCGTGAAGCCCATATCAGCAATGTAATCAAGGCTTTTTTCGAGCCCTGCAATATCGCCTCCGTGGCGCCCCCCTTTAAAGGAGCGATTGCTTTGTTCTTTCAGTCCCGCTACATTATCATTATGGGGATTCGCATTGACAAAACGATCAGGTGTGATGAGGTACAGGACATCCGCATTGTTAAAGCCTTGTCGTTCCGCTGAGCCCTTTTTCCTAACCAATAACTCATAAGCATAAGTGGCTGCTACCTTGTCGCCTTCCAAAAAGGTAATAGGACAAGTTCCCGCCTTCACCGTTGGGTCAAGTTTGAGATCAAGAAATAAATAATTGGGTTTTTTGACTTTGATAACGCGTTCGATAGCTACTCCTTTATATTGGATTTGAGGATTGAGGTGAGCGATATTATCCCCGTGAATTAGGAGCTGTAGATTCGGGTTTTTCATCCCCGCCCACCAGAAAGGAGGCTCTACTCTATCTATTTTTTCTTGGCTAAATCCTTGAACGGATATAAAAAGTAGCAGGCATAGCACTGCTAGGCAACTTTTAATAGGTTTCATACTTCATACATTATTCAGGTGCAAAAAAAACTTACTCGCTTCCTTTTGTCAGCGTATATCAGCAGAATACAGTTCTATTCTTTTAATTTTTTCAATTCGCTCATTTCTATTTCAACTTGCCCGTCCAACTTTAAGGAGACCTGGATGGCGTCGGGAGAAAGGTAGGCATTGGATAGGTTTAACTCCCGCAAATCTCCCTTTAGCATCACATTATCTGCCACTTGATATCCTTTCAACTGCTCACGTATTTGCTCTTTTATCTCGGTCAGGTTGTCATCAAGGTAAAAATTCAAGTTTTCCTCTAAGGTATTTTTGAATTTTCCTTTCAATAACCAGGCTGCCGAGCGCAATAAGAAATTGCGGGAATCTACCGTGTATTTTAGCGACTTGATATCAATGGCGTTATGCCGAGCATTGTACTCGGGCTTACCTGTCAGGAAGACATTGCCTTCATAACTACCTGATAGTTTTGTATTCACTACCAATTTGTTCCCTTGCCCATACAATTCAATATCTTCTACTGTGATGGATCGCTTACCATAGTCAAATCTTTCACCTACCATGTTATCCTTCACCAAGCGCTCTGCTTCTTTATAACCGATCTCTGCTCCAATTTGGATTTCAAAGTCATCCGTTGTTTGTCTTACATATTGGAAGGGAGGCAAGGTGTTGGCCGCTTTATCTACGTTGGGTTTACCTCCGATTTTTAGTCGAGGGCGAGATTGAATAACAATCGTGGTAGAAATTTTGCCATCAGTCGTACGAATGGGCGTCATGCCAATGGCTTCTGGATTGATCATCAACCAGGTATTGAAATCTGGAGCCACTAAGACAGGCTGGAAAGCATTTTCCCAAGCTTCGGCGATAACTGGGCTCAGCTTGAAGTTTTCCTTGATTTGTTCATCTATCTTTTCCGTAATGGTAGATTTGAAATTATTCAGCAAGAGGTTAGCCACTGTACCGACCGGTAAACTAACCACGCCCATCTTTAATTTGGGTTGTTCTATCCATTCATGCCCTACGATTTCCGTCTGCGTGCTGAGGTTCCAATCTTTAGCGATATCAAAAAGTGTTTTCATTTCCACGCTGATGGCTCCTTCCCCTTGTAGCGTCGTAAACCCAGCATCATATTTAATCCAGAGCTTGAGTGGAATTTTATATTCGATGAAGCTGCTATCTATTTTCAGTTTAATGTCTCCTTGTTTTTCGGCTTTCACCATCATGTCATCTCCATCATCCATATCATTGTCTTCATACACCACTCCCTCAAACTGTTTATTTAGCATACGTTCCAAGTCTTCCACTCCAACCTTTATGGGAATGTTCAAAGTGGATATCAGTTCTTCGAAAGGGTTCTCATCGTATTGCTCCATAGGCCTAGTAGGTTGGGTCGTTTTACAAGCACTTCCAAATATCACAACAACCAAAGTCAGTAAAAAGACCGGAATAGAAACTTTTTGCATCATTTTTTTTTAGTTTCGAACGCAAGATATAATATATCAGGGATTGATGTAACGGGTACCCACAAAAAAATCGAGCAAAAGCCCGATAGGAAACCCGCTGAAGTACCAGCAAAACACCTAAGCCTAGCATTGTTGGGACTACTTCAAAAAGTTGTATACTATTTGCTATAGCTTTGACGTTCCCAGAGTATTTAAAGCAACCCTTTATGCTTTACCTTGTCCTTAGGAGAAAATGCTAAAATTTAAAAGATGAAACGCCTTAATACATTTGTGGTCATTCTTACACTCATCCTGCCTACGCTACTTTTTTCACAAAGACAAGATTGCGAAGACACCCGTGCCTTCCTCGGTGTACATTCAAATGAAATCTCCAGAACAAAAGCAGAGTTACTAGGATTTGATAATCCTTATGGCAGCTACATCACTAGTATCATTGGCAATACAGCCGCTGAGGTAGGTGGACTTGCTCCTTTTGATTATATCTATGGGATCAATGAATATCGTGCCGACCGCAATGAAGATCTTAGTGATATGCTCAGCCACTTTCAAAGTGGAGATGAGGTCATCATCCATTTTTACAGAAATGGACAACCCATGTCACAGTTGGTCAATCTGAGCAGTCGTTCTAATTCAAAATCCAGAAAGCGGAGCGCAGCAGAAGACCCGCATATGGGGATATCTGACGATGACGATAATGATAATGAGTTGGGGGTTCGGGTAGATGTCTCAAGAGGCTCCACCGCAGAGACACTAGGACTCGATGATGGCGATGTTATTACCGCCATTAATGGTCATCCGATCATAGATTGGTCTGATGTTAGCACCGCCATCGACGCGATGGAAGTGGGCCAAACTATTGCGGTAGAATACGAAAGGGATGGTGATTTGCGGAATGCTTCGGGCCCTATTCAGTCCCGTTCAGCAACGCAGCAGGTATATGCGGAAAAAGCCATTTCCATGACTAGAAACTCAGGTGCCTTCCTGGGTATTTATTCCAATACACTTTCTCGTGAAAAGGCTAAAAAATTGGGTTTTGAAAACCAATACGGTAGCTATGTGAGTGGTGTCATTGGTAATACTGCAGCAGAGCGAGCTGGGATTCAACCTTTTGACTATATCTATGGCATTGATGAATACCGTACAGGCTCAAGACAAAATTTAGGGGACATCTTGCACAAATATGACCCGGGCGAAACCGCCAAAGTATATTATGTGCGGAAAAGTCAGGATCGCTCCTCCAATATCACTTTTGGTACTCGATCCGAAGCCGTTTATCAAGAATTAGACAAATGTGAAGAACCTTTCTTCGGCGTATCGGGCGATCATACCCGAAGCTGGAGTAAAGGAGTGCCCGTACAAATAGTATCCAACTCTACCGCTTCTTCCCTAGGTATGCAAAATAGAGATGTCATCATTAGCATCAATGATTTTCCGATTATTGATTGGGAAGATATTAGCACAGCTATTGACAATATGCAAGTGGGTCAAAATATCAGGGTAAGTTACATGCGGGATAATAAAGAGATTACGGGTATTCAAGCCATCAAATCTTATTGTGAGACCAAGGGCTTGAGCGGTATTGACAACCTAAAGATCGGTATGAACAAAGACCTATCGTTCTCTGGTGTAGAAACCGTCGTGGAAGAAAAAACCTTTAAAGCCGTCGACTTTTCCAATGTAAGTGTAAATGTGCAAGACATGAGTAGTGAAGATTCTCAACAACTTAGAAACACGAAAGGGCTCAACCTCAGCAGTGGCAATACATTGCGTGTGAATAACTTGCGACTCTCTCCCGATCCACGCAAAGGCTTATTCCAGCTGAGCTTTAGCCTACCAGAGAATGGCTTAACTCGCATACAAATCTTCAACACTTCAGGGCGTACTATTTATGATTACGACCTCGGTAATTACACCGGCAATTTTGAAGATGAAGTAGATATTTCCCAAAATGGAACCACGAAATATTTCCTGACCGTTTCTCAGGATAATAGAGTAATGGCTAAAAAGATCGTCCTTCAAAAAGGATAAAGACGTTTTACAGAAATCACCTTTTGATGGCTGCTCTTACCAAAAGAGTAGCCATTTTTTTATTCCTCCACTCCGCTCACCTGCAATTAAGCCCCTTTGCTACCGGATAAAAGCTACAAAGTGCTATATTTATACTTGACTCGTACGGCTTAGCGGAAATCAAAGCCTGGGCGATTCATCTATACTGTTATCATAGAAATCATCGGTAAAGTATTTGCCGACTAACTTAGCATTTTGCTTTAAACACTCATGTATGAAAAAACAAGTCTATTTCAGGTTTTGTGCACTAGCCTTCTGGGCCTTAACCCTTTTCAACTTACCTGCCGGCTTTGCACAGGAAAAAGCCGATTTAAAAAAGGCTCCCACTGGCGGATATGCAGAAGCTTTATATAACTCGGTCGAATGGCGGAATATCGGTCCTTTTAGAGGAGGGCGATCTGCAGCTGTAACCGGCGTAGCAGGAAAACCTAACCTATACTACATGGGAAGTACAGGCGGTGGTGTATGGCGTACCAAAGACGGTGGCCAAACCTGGTCCAATATTTCCGATGGCTATTTTGGCGGTTCGATTGGCGCAGTCGCCGTTAGTGAATACGACCCCAATGTCATCTATGTAGGAGGTGGAGAAGTTACCGTTCGCGGTAATGTCTCTTACGGGTATGGGATGTATAAGACCGTCGATGCCGGGAAAACATGGGACCATATTGGTCTTCCCAACTCCAGACACATTCCAAGAATTTGCATTCATCCAAAAAATCCAGACCTCGTCTATGCAGCGGTGATGGGAGATTTATACAAATCAAGTGAAGAAAGAGGGGTATATCGCAGTAAGGATGGCGGGAAGAACTGGGAAAAAATCTTATTCGCCAATGATGACGCAGGTGCAGTAGAGCTAGTAATGGACCCCAACAACCCAAGAATCATCTTTGCCGCTACCTGGCGTATTCGTCGCACTCCCTACAGTCTAGAAAGTGGTGGCGAAGGCTCAGCACTTTGGAAAAGTACCGATGGTGGAGACACCTGGACTAATATTTCCAATAACAAGGGACTACCCAAAGGTACTTTAGGTATCATTGGTGTAACGGTCTCTCCGGTTAATTCCGATCGGGTATTTGCCATTATGGAACATGAGAAGGGCGGTGTATTTCGCTCAGATGACGGTGGCGATAGCTGGACCAAAGTCAATGAAGACCGATCGCTACGACAAAGAGCTTGGTACTACAGTAAAATCTATGCCGATACGCAAGACGAAGATGTCGTCTACGTCATGAACGTATCCTACCATAAATCTACCGACGGTGGACGTTCTTTCAAGTCTTCCAATGCCCCTCACGGAGATCACCATGATCTTTGGATTGCGCCAGAGGACAATCAGCGGATGATCATCGCCGATGATGGCGGTGGGCAGGTGAGTTTTGACGGAGGAGAAAACTGGTCAACCTACAATAATCAACCCACTGCTCAATTTTACCGCGTCACCACTGATAATCACTTTCCTTATCGCATCTACGGTGCGCAGCAGGATAATTCAACCGTTCGGATTGCACATCGAACAGATGGTGGATCCATTGGTGAGCGGGACTGGGAGCCTTCAGCTGGAGGAGAGAGCGCCCATTTGGCGGTCGACCCTACCGACAATGATGTGGTTTTTGGTGGTAGTTATGGCGGGCTATTGACGCGCATCAACCATCGAACCAAACAACGTCAAGCGATCAATGTTTGGCCCGATAATCCGATGGGATACGGAGCGGTAGGCATGCGCTATCGGTTCCAATGGAACTTCCCGATCTTCTTTTCGCCACATGATCCGAAAAAGGTCTATGCGGCTTCCAACCAACTACATGCCAGTACTAATGGTGGACAATCCTGGGAAATTATCAGCCCTGATCTCACTTTGAATGATACCTCTAAAATGCAATCTTCTGGTGGCCCGATCACCAAAGATAATACGAGCGTAGAGTACTATTGTACCATCTTTACCGCTACTGAGTCACCTTATGAAAAGGACTTATTGTGGGTAGGATCGGATGATGGCCTCCTCAATATGTCAAAAGATGGTGGTGCGACTTGGACGAATGTGACGCCCAAGGGAATCCCTGACTTTATGATGTTTAATAGCATCGATGTTGATCCTTTTGTCAAAGGTGGAGCTTATGTAGCAGGTACACGTTATAAGCTAGGCGACTACACTCCGTACCTATACCGAACAAAAGACTATGGTAAGACCTGGAAATTAATTACCACAGGTATTGATAAAGAGCATTTTACTAGAGTGCTGCGAGCGGATCCGAAACGCCCGGGTTTGTTGTACGCAGGTACTGAAACTGGTATGTATATGTCTTTCAACGATGGAGACAACTGGCAACCGATGCAGCTTAATCTACCGATTGTACCCATCACTGATTTGGCTATTAAAAATAATAACCTGATCGCCGCTACACAAGGCCGTAGTTTTTGGTTGATTGATGACCTGACGGTATTCCATCAGTTGGATAATAAGGTATCCAAAAGCAGTTTCAACCTGTATAAGCCCATGCCTAGTTATCGTATGGGCGGAGGAGGAAGATTTGGTCGCGCGTCTAAAACCAGTGGTAAGAACCACCCCGGAGGCGTGATGGTCAATTATTACTTAGCGGAGAAGCCAGCAGATTCGGTAGAGGTTAAATTGAGTTTCCACACGATGAACGGGGATTTGATCAAGGCCTTTTCTACCAAATCTAAAGAGCGAGGAGATAAACTAGAAGTCAAAGAGAATGGTAATCTCTTTAATTGGAATATGCGCTATCCCGATGGAAAAACCTTCAAAGGTTTGATCATGTGGGCTGGCCGCCTGACGGGGCCAAGGGTAACGCCCGGCACCTACAAGGTCATGCTAACGGTAGGAGACCAAACGCAAGAACAGACCTTTGAGATACTAAAAGACCCTCGTTCAGAATCCAGCATGGATGACATGCAGGCTCAATTCGACTTTTTGAAGGACGTCGTGGACAAAGCATCTGAGGCGCACCAAGCCATTATTGATATTCGAGATATCAGAACGCAAATCAAGACTTATTCTGATAAATTGAAAGAAGATGAGAAGATGGAAGATGTGCTTAAGAAGGCCAAGTCTATCACCAAGGCTATGACAGAGGTGGAAGAAGCCTTGTATCAGACCAAGAATCGTAGTCGACAAGATCCTTTGAACTTCCCGATTAAGTTGACCAACAAACTGGCTCACTTAAATAGCCTGAATGGTAATGGTGATTATCGCCCTACGGCTCAGTCTTATCAGGTGAAAGATGAGTTGAGTCAACAGATTGATAGTGAATTGAAGAAATTCCGGAAAGTGGTCAATGAGGACATCCCAGAATTGAACCGCATGATCAGAGAAAGAGCAGTAGATCCTATCATGATGAAGGAGAAACCGCCAGTTAATTAGGAGAGGTCGGAAGCCAGAGGAGAGAAGCCAGAGGAGAGAAGCCAGAAGCCTTACCTCAACAACCTCTTTTCTTTGTCTTCAATGCCCTCCAACAGAAAAGCCGGAAGCGGGACCCATTGGTTCCACTTCCGGCTTTCTTATTTGTTAATTAGCGTTTAATAGCGGAAAAGGCTTAAGTCCAAAATAGGCAACTCTCCGCCTTTAAACTATCAACAACCAATGCCAGCTTCCATGCTACGGCTTATCCGCTTTCGCTGCCTTTTCAAAATCACCCGCTTTGATCATCACCATTTTGTTGATGTCTAGGTGTTTTTTCATGGCTTTATGGATTTGCTCTGGCGTTAGCTCAGCAATTTTCTTCTCCAAATTGGCATCCCAATTCATATCGCGATCCAAAAACAGGTAGGAGTTCAATTTACCAGCTAGTCCACTATCCTGTGCACGGCTTACTTCTTGGCTTTGCAACCAGCCTGATTTGGCCGCTTTGATCTCCTCAGCCGTAAAACCGTCTTTTACTACTTTTTCGATTTCCTCACGGAAAGCTTTCTCTAGCTTGGCCGCATTCTCAGGTGCATAGATGGCGTAGGCAAAGAAATTACCTGTTGGATCCATCGCATCACCAGAGAAACGAGAACCTACCCCATAACTCAATCCTTCTTTCTGGCGGATACGAGTAGCTAATCGAGAATTCAAGAATCCTCCACCCAACATGTAGTTCCCCAACACCATGGCGGCATAATCAGGGTGTGATTGGCCAATTTCCAAGTTCAAGGCAGCCACAAAAGTTGCGTTAGCCTTGTCTGGTGTATTGATTACCTCATTGGCAGGCTTGGGTTCGTAATAGCGATCTTTTAAACGCGTGTATGACTTAGGACTCTTCCAATCCTTGAAATTCTTGGCCAAGGCCTTCTTGGTTACCTTGTCATCGAAGTCACCAACGATAGAAACGGTACCATCTGTAGCACCATAAAAGTCTCGGTAGAACTTCTTAACATCCTCCAAAGTAACCGCCTTAATCGCTGCTAATTGCTCCTCAAAGTCCATGGGGTAACGTACATCCTCTTTCGGCCAGTCATTCATCATCTTGCTTAACTTCTGGAAAGCCAAAGCTTGAGGGTCAGATTTTTGACGCTCGATACCGGCTATTCGCTCCTGCTTTAGTTTTTCAAATTCATCAGCAGGGAAAGTTGGGGTCTTTAGCATTTCACCCAATAAATCAATGACCTCTGGTAAATTATCACGCTCCGTCTGAATCATGGCACTAGCAGTAGCACCACCACCAAAGATGCGGACGGTAGCTTTGAGCCTGTCCAATTCATCCTTTAGGGCCTGACGATCCATTCTCTTGGTTCCTTTATCTAGCATAGCAGCCGTCATCTGCGCCACCGTTGCCTTCCCACTTAGGGTCTTGGCATTGCCATAGCGCAATGTCATACGCCCCATTACTACGTCACCTCTTGTTTCTTTGGGTAAGAAAGCGTACTCCAATGAATTGGGAATTTCGTCCATGGTTGTTCTGCTATTGATATTAGCAGGTGATGGATCAAATTCTTCTCCCGCTGAAAGCGCTTCGCCACCTTTGTAATTACTTACCATGGCTTCAATATCTGGTACATCAGGTACATCTACGCGGTCAGGGTTTTCTTCAGGAATGAATAGTCCGACGGTTCGATTAGAAGGTTTGAAGTATTTTTTAGACACTCGGATTACATCTTCAAGTGTAACTTTTTTCAGTTGATCCCGGTATAGGAAACCTAGCCTCCAATCACCAATAGCAATGAACTCACTGATGACCAGACCTACTCTTTCGGAGTTCTTTAACAAATTTTCAATTTGGTTACTCAAACTCGTCTTTGCTCGCTCCACTTCTTCTTCTGTAGGCGGATTATCAGGAATCGCATCAATCGTAGACAGCATAGCTTCTTTGGCAGCTTCCAAGGACTTCTCTTTCAACACATTGGCTGAAAAATAGGCAGCGCCAGATTCTCGCATGGATCGAATATATCCATATTGAGAAGCAGCCAGTTCTGACCCTACTAGGGCTTTGTACAAGCGCCCAGAAGGTTCATCTGTCAAGATTTCCATCAATACATCCAAGGTTGTATTATCTGGGTGAGCAGCAGGAGCAGTGTGGTATAAGGCAGCTACTGCTTGTACATCACCGGTACGCTTGAGGGTAACAGAACGCTCCCCATCTTGGGTAGGCTCTTTAGTGTAAGTTTTGTACAACTTACGCTCTGGCTTAGGAATTTTTCCAAAGTACTCCTTGATCAAGCCCAGGGTTTTTTCGGTATCAATTTTTCCAGATACGACCAATACGGCGTTATCTGGCTGATAATACTTTCGATAGAAATCTTGTAATCTACCAATCGGCACCTGCTCAATATCTGAACGCGAACCAATCGTAGATTTACCATAGTTGTGCCATAGGAAAGCAGAGGAATAGATGCGTTGCGAAAGAATTCGACCGGGGTTATTTTCCCCTCTTTCAAATTCGTTTCTCACAACGGTCATCTCGCTATCCAAATCCTTTTTAGCAATAAAAGAATTCACCATTCGATCGGCTTCCAAATCCAGTGCCCATTTCAAGTTTTCTTCCGTGGCGGAGAAAGTCTCGAAATAGTTGGTTCGGTCAACACTAGTAGTACCATTCGGACGAGCACCATGCTCAGTCAATTCTTGTGGAATGTTGGGGTGCTTAGGGGTTCCTTTGAAGACCAAGTGTTCCAACAAGTGAGCCATACCGGTTTCTCCGTAGGCTTCATGACGAGAACCTACCAGGTAGGTAATGTTAACGGTAATCGTTGGCTTTGATTGGTCAGGGAATAATAGAAACTTCAACCCATTTGAAGTCAATCGGTATTCAGTAATACCTTCTACCGAAGCTATTTTTTCAATGCCTTCCGGCAATTTTTCAACAGCTTGCTTTTGGGCCGTTAAGGAAATATTTGCCACTAAACAGGCAAATAGGGCCAAGAGCAGGGTTCTTATACGCATCTGGTTTTATTTAGATGAAAAAATGAGTGTTAGAGCTTGTTTGGCCGAAAGTAATACTTCTGGCCCTATCTATGATAACTTCTAAAATAGCTTAACAGTTTTGTAACTATTAAACTTTAAGATAATCTATCTCTATAATCTGAGTAGGTAAATGTTTTGATCACCTCTAAATGGCCATCTTCTCTCCACCTACAAATACAAGGATGCGATACCCCATTAAAATGGTTGGTTTTCACCATGGTATAATGTATCATGTCTTTCAGTATAACCCGGTCACCTACTTGAAGTTCATTTTCAAAACTATATTCTTCCAAATAGTCACCCGCCAAACAGCTAATACCGCCGAGGCGATACCGTGGCAGCCCTTCAACGGGATCACTAGCGCCTTCAATCGCGGGTCGGTAAGGCATTTCTAGGGTGTCAGGCATATGAGCGGTAAAGGAGACATCTAACATGGCTGTTTTTATGCCGCCACTCTCCATAATATCTAATACACTCGCTACCAGCACGCCGGTTTCCCAGGCTACAGCACTTCCTGGCTCCAATATCACTTCCACGCCATATCGCGCTCGAAAATCTCGCAAGAGTTTTATTAGCAAGGGCACATTATAGTCTTTGCGGGTAATGAGATGGCCACCGCCAAAGTTGACCCATTTCAATTGCGGGATAAAATGCCCGAATCGTTGCTCAAAAGCGGCCAACAGTTTTTCTAAATCTTCGGCGCCAGATTCGCATAAGGTATGAAAATGTAGGCCTTCAATACCGGCTGGTAAGTTCCCATCAAATGCCCCAAGCATTTCTCCCAAACGCGATCCAGGAACAGCTGGATTATACAAATCAGTCTCAACCGTGGAATATTCTGGGTTGACCCGAATCCCCGGAGACACTTTGTGAGGGAAGGCTGCCAGTTGTACGCGATGATCCTGATATTGCTTGATGGAATTAAAAGTGATATGGCTACTGTAACCCAACAAGGCTTCCAACTCTCCTGGTAAATAGGCAGGAGAATACGTATGAGCTTTCACTCCCATTTCTTCAAAAATGAGTCGAGCTTCATGCAAAGAACTGGCCGTTGCGCCAGAAAGATACTGTCCCACCAAAGGGAACACCTTCCACATGGCAAAAGCCTTCAAGGCCAGGATAATGGAGACACCGGCCTCTTGCTCCACCTGCTGAAGTAGTTCCAAGTTTTTTCGGAGCCGGCCCTCCTCCAACACAAAAGCGGGAGAAGGACAGGCCGTATAATCGACACTCATGATTTATAATTCTAAGTCTGTTCCTGTTTCCTCCTGCCAGGGCAAGCCATATTCACCCAGTTTTTCCAGGAAGGGGTCAGGATTAAATTGTTCTACATTGAAAACGCCAGCACCACTCCATTCGCCCGTTAAGACCATCAT
>Ga0070729_10003402_pt1 | contig 18556 bp, 14 predicted proteins | sample tdDd472_FD_66725 | JGI IMG/M metagenome (GOLD analysis project Ga0070729, IMG submission 66725) | Marine sediment microbial communities from the Atlantic coast under amendment with organic carbon and nitrate - tdDd47.2 | ecosystem: Environmental > Aquatic > Marine > Coastal > Sediment | place... | reverse complement strand
CTTGCCCGATAAGCGAAGTCCCATGGGCATCGACCATGGGACTGTTCCGGGCGACGCGCCTTGCATATGAACCGATCTGGCTCCATCAAATGGTTCAATATTGACTGGAAACGCTCTAGCGTCTGTCCTGTAACACTCTGAAAAACCTATCAAACTTTGTCATTCCCGCGCAGGCGGGGAACCATGCTTCGCCGCTTGCGCTGCCTAAAAGGCGGGCACCGACGCACTCCATTCCGGCCGCCGGGCCGTCCCTCAATCCTCACCCACCGCAAGCCGCCGGACCGGCCGCCCCGGCGCCAGTGCGGCCGCCGTGCGGGCGATGCTCTCCGCATCGATGCCGAAATGCCGGTAGAGGTCGTCGACGGTTCCGGTCTGGCCGAAATGCTCGACCCCGAGCCCGGCGGTGGCATGGCCGTGGACGCCGCCGAGCCAGCTCAGCGTGCCCGGATGGCCGTCGATCACCGTGATCAGCGTCGCATGGCGGGGAATGCCGGCGAGCAGCGTCTCGATGGGGCTTCGCGCCGCCGCATTGCCGCGCATCCGCGCCCGCTGCGCCGCCTGCCAGCCGGCGTTGAGCCGGTCGGCCGAGGTCACCGCAAGGACGCCGATGTCGCGCCGGTCCTCGCCGATCATCCCCGCCGCCGCGATCGCCTCGGAGGCGACGGCCCCCTGATAGGCGATCACCACATCGGCGTTCGGTCCCGGTTCGCGCAGCCAGTAGCCGCCGTCGATCACCCCGCGCCGGAAGCCTGAATCGTCCGGCCGGAGCGGCTGTTCGAGCGCCCGCGTGGTCAGCCTGAGATAGACCGAGCCGCCGGTCTCGTCGCGCAGCCAGGTGCGCTCGTCCGGGTCGCCCTCGCCGTCGCGCTGCATGTAGTCGAACGCCCATTCCATGATCGCGGCGAGTTCGTCGGTGAACGCCGGCTCGAAAGCGGCGAGCCCGTCCTGGGACATGCCGATCAGCGGCGCGGCGATCGACTGGTGGGCGCCGCCCTCCGGCGCAAGCGACACGCCCGAGGGGGTGGCGACAAGCAGGAAACGGGCGTCCTGGTAGCAGGCATAGTTGAGCGCGTCGAGGCCGCGCGAGATGAACGGATCGTAGAGCGTGCCCACCGGCAGCAGCCGTTCGCCGAACAGCGAATGGGCGAGCCCCGCCGCGCCGAGCAGCAGGAACAGGTTCATCTCGGCGATGCCCAGTTCGATATGCTGGCCGGAGGGCGAGAAGCGCCATTTCTGCATGCTCGGCACCTGTTCCTGGCGGAACGTGTCGGGCCGCACATCGGTGGCGAACAGGTCGCGCCGGTTGACCCAGGGGCCGAGATTGGTCGAGACGGTGACGTCCGGCGAGGTGGTGACGATGCGCGCGGCGAGATCGGATTTGCCGCGCGCGAGCTGGTCGAGGATCTTGCCGAAGCCGGCTTGCGTCGACAGCACCTTGTCCGCCGGCGGCGCGATCGGCTCGACCGACACCCGCGCCGCCTTGTAGCGGCGGGTGCCTTTCGCATTGAACGGAACCGCATCGAGGAAGGACCGGAGCGTTTCGGACGCGATGCCGAGCCCCTCGAACGGCTCCCATTCGCGGCCCTCGGCGATCCCCATCTCCGCCTGGAACGCGGCCATCTGGTCGGGCGTCATCAGCCCCGCATGATTGTCCTTGTGGCCGGCGAGCGGCGTCCCCCAGCCCTTGATCGTATAGGCGATGAAGACGACCGGCCGGTCGTGGTCGATGCCGGAGAAGGTCTCGTAGAGCGTCTCGATGCAATGGCCGCCGAGATTGGCCATCAGCGCCGCAAGCTCCGCGTCCGAGCGCCGGTCGAGCAGCTCGGCGACCCCGGCCACCTCGCCGATATCCTTGGAAAGCCGCGCCCGCCAGGCCGCGCCGCCCTGATAGCCGAGCGCCGAATAGAGCGGGTTGGGGCAGGTATCGATCCAGTCCTTGAGCGCCAGGCCCCCCGGCTCGGCGAAGGCCGCCCATTGCAGCGCACCGTATTTGATCGTCACCACGTCCCAGCCGAAGGCGCGGAAGATGTTTTCGATACGTTCGTAAAGCCCCTCGCGGACGACGCCGTCGAGGCTCTGACGGTTGTAGTCGATCACCCACCAGGTGTTGCGAAGGTCGTGCTTCCAGCCCTCCTGCAGGCATTCGTAGATATTGCCCTCGTCGAGCTCGGCGTCGCCGACCAGCGCCACCATGCGGCCGGGTTCCTCCGTGTTCGACCACTCCTTGGCGCGGATATAGTCCTGCACCAGCGAGGCGAAGGCGGTGATCGCCACCCCCAGCCCCACCGAGCCGGTGGAGAAGTCGACATCGTCGGTGTCCTTGGTGCGGCTCGGATAGGACTGACTGCCGCCAAGCCCGCGAAAGCCTTCGAGCTTGTCGCGGGTCTGGTTGCCGAGCAGATACTGGATCGCGTGGAACACCGGCCCCGCATGCGGCTTCACCGCGACCCGGTCGCGGGGCTTGAGGATGGAGAAATAGAGCACGCTCATCAGCGCCGTCATCGAGGCGCAGGAGGCCTGATGGCCGCCGACCTTGAGCCCGTCGGTATTGGGGCGCAGGTGGTTGGCGTTGTGGATCGTCCAGGCGGAGAGCCAGCGGATCTTCCGTTCGAGCTCGGTCAGCGCCGCGAGTCTGTCGGTCATGGCTAGAACGTGTCCCTGATTTGGATTGCGGTGCTGGTTTGCCGCCCCATTGTGCCAGATTTTCACCGCCATGTTCTTGCGGCTTATGCTTGAATTGCGGCCTTCCGTGGCAGATTATGCCAATATCGAGTAGGAAAACGGCCCAATGGACGCGACCGACCGCAAGATCATCCGCTGCCTCCAGGAAAACGGGCGGCTCACCAACCAGGAACTCGCCGAGCGGGTCAACCTGTCGCCGTCCCCCTGTCTGAGGCGGGTGCGCAATCTCGAGCGCGACGGGGTTCTGGCCGGCTACGCGGCGATCGTCGACCAGGAACGCTACGGCCTGCCGATCAACGTCTTCGTCTCGATCCGGCTCGAACGGCAGACCGACCAGGCGATCCGCGCCTTCGAGGAGGGCATCCAGAACCTCGACGAAGTGCTGGAATGCTACCTGATGACCGGCTCGCGCGACTACCTGCTGCGGGTGATCAGCCACAGCCTGAAGAGCTACGAGACCTTCCTGCGCGAGAAGCTGACGGCGATCGAGGGCATCTCGGTGATCGAATCGAGCTTCGCGCTCGGCCAGGTCAAGCGCCGCACCGCCTTCCCGCCGCTCGCCCATTTCGACGAGACCTGATGCGTATTCTCTTTCTGCACAACAATTTCCCCGGTCAGTACCGGCGGCTGGCCGAGCATCTCGGCCGCCGGGACGGATTCGAGCTGCTCGCCGGCACGCTGGCGAGCAACAAGCAGCCGACACCGGTCCGGCGGGTGCTCTACAAGCCGCATCGCGAGCCCTCGGAAACCACCCACCCGGCGGCGCGCGGCATGGAGGGGGCGGTGCTGATGGCGCAGGCCTGCTACCAGTCGATGAGCCGGGCGAAACATGCCGGCTTTTCGCCGGACGTGATCTGCGCCCATTCCGGCTGGGGTCCGGCGATGTTCCTCAAGGAGCTGTGGCCCGAGGCAAAGCTGATCTCCTATCTCGAATGGTACTATCACACCGATCGCGCCGACACGGTGTTCCTGCCCGGCGCCCCGCAGAGCGAGGACGGCCGGGTCCGCACCCATATGAAGAACATGCCGATCCTGGCCGACATGGCGATCATGGATCGCGGCCTCAGCCCAACCGCCTGGCAGGCGAGCCAGTTCCCCGACCTGTTCCGCGACCGCATCACCGTGCTCCATGACGGGGTCGACACCGATTTCTTCGCCCCCGACCCGGCGGCGTCGGTGGAGCTGGACGGCCGCCGTCTCGGCGCCGGCGACGAGATCGTCACTTACGTGGCCCGCGGCATGGAGCCCTATCGCGGCTTCCCGCAATTCATGCAGGCCGCCTCGCGGCTGATGGCCGAGCGCCCGAACCTGCATGTGGTGGTGGTCGGCGGTGACCGGGTTGCCTACGGCCGCAAGCGCAAGGACGGCCGCTCCTACAAGCAGGCGGCGCTCGAAGACCTGCCGTTCGACCGCGACCGGCTGCATTTCACCGGGCTGGTGCCCTACGGCACCTTCCGTTCGCTGATGCGGATATCCAGCCTGCATATCTATCTGACGGTGCCTTTCGTCCTTAGCTGGTCGATGCTCGAAGCCATGGCCTGCGGCGCGCTGCTGCTCGCCTCGGACACCGAGCCGGTGCTCGAGGTGGTCGAGGATGGGGTCAATGGATTGCTGACGGATTTCTTCGATGTCGATGCGCTGGTGGAGAAGGCGCGGCAGGCGCTGGACGATCCCGAAGGCCATCGCCCTTTACGGGAGGCGGCACGACAGACGATCCTCGATCGCTACAGCCACCATCTGTTGTTGCCGAAACAGCAGAAACTGATCGAGGACGTGGCCAACGGGTCGGTCTGAGGGGATTTCCGCCGTTTTTCCCTCCCTCTCCGTCATTCCCGCGAAGGCGGGAATCCACGCTTTTCCGCACATGCTGCGCAAGCTGTGAAGCATGTCTCCCCGCCTGCGCGGGGATGACGGTGGTGGGAGAGGCGAATGACGGAGAGAAAACCGCTTTCCCGTCACGCCCCCGCCTTGCGGGCGAAGGACCAGGCGGTTTCGGCCAGCGGCAGCACCAGCTGCGCCATCTTGGCCGCGTTCTCGTTGGCGGCGGTGCCGTCGCGCACCCGGCCGACGATGCCCTGCAGGATGGCGGCGAGGCGGAAGAAATTGTAGGCGGTGTAGAAGTCGAGATACGGCCTCACCTCGTAGCCGGTCGCCACCTCGTACCAGCCGATATACTCGTCCATCGTCGGCAGGCCGAGCGCGTCGAGATCGGCGTCGATCAGCGTCCCCGTCCCGGCGCCCCTGGTCGAGGCCGGCATGTTCCACTTCATGCAGTGATAGGTGAAGTCGGCGATCGGGTCGCCGAGCGTCGAAAGCTCCCAGTCGAGCACGGCGAGGACCTCCGGCGCGTCGGCGGCGAGGATCATGTTGTCGAGGCGGAAGTCGCCATGCACCAGCCGCGCCGGCGGCTCGGGCGGCAGGTTTTCCGGCAGCCAGGCCATCAGCCTGTCCATCTGGTCCACTTTTTCCGTCTCGGACGCCACATATTGCTTCGACCAGCGCGCGACCTGGCGGCCGACATAGTTTTCCGGCTTGCCGAAATCCCCGAGGCCCAACGCGGCCGGATCATAGGAATGCAGCTGCGCCAGCGTCCCGTTCATCGCCCGGTAGATGGCGCCGCGTTCGTCGGCCGCGCAGTCCGGCAGGTCCGGTTCCCACAGGATCCGGCCCTCGACCTTGTCCATCAGGAAGAACATGGTGCCGGCGACCGAATCGTCCTCGCACAGCACATGCACCTTCGGGACCGGAAATCCGACCCCTCCGAGCGCCTTCATCACCCGGTATTCCCGGTCGACCGCGTGGGCGGAGGGCAGGAGCTTGCCCGGCGGCTTTCGGCGCAGCACGTAATTGCCGCTACGCGCCCGGACCTCGTAGGTCGGGTTCGACTGCCCGCCCTTGAACTGCCGCGCCTCGAGCGGCCCCTCGAAGCCGGGCACGTTCTCCTCCAGCCAGGCGGCGAGCCGCGCCTCATCGAATTGCAGGGCTTCGGCGACCGGCTTGGTGCCGGTGAACGCTTTTTGCCGATCCAGTCCGGTCATGGATTTCCTCGAAAGTCGCGGGGACGGGCCGCGATCCTATGGGAAACGGCCGGCCGAATTCAACCGCGTTCCACCGCCCGCCAGCCGATATCGCGGCGGCAGAAGCCATCGGGCCAGTCGATCAGGTCGACGGCGCTATAGGCGCGGGCCTGGGCTTCGGCGATGGTCGGGCCTGTCGCGGTGACGTTGAGCACCCGGCCGCCATTGGCCACGAGCGTATCGTCCCGCAGCGCCGTACCGGCGTGAAAGACCAGCGCGCCGGTCGCCTCGGCCGCCTCGATGCCGGCAATCGCGGTGCCCTTCTCGTAGGAGCCCGGATAGCCCTTCGCCGCCATCACCACCGTCATCGCGGCATCGTTCGACCAACTCGGAGCGATCGCGTCGAGATCGCCTTGCGCGGACCCATAAAGCAGCTTCAGGAGGTCGCTTTCCAACCGGGCCATCAGCACCTGGCATTCGGGATCGCCGAAGCGGACATTGTATTCGATCAGTTGCGGCCCCTCGTCCGTGATCATCAGTCCGGCATAGAGCACGCCCTTGAACGGCGTACCGCGCGCCGCCATCGTCGCGACCGTGGGCCGGATGATCGTCGCCATCACCTCGCCGCATAAAGCATCGGTGAGGACCGGCGCCGGCGAATAGGCACCCATGCCGCCGGTATTCGGCCCGGTGTCGCCCTCGCCGACCCGCTTGTGGTCCTGCGCGGTGGCGAGCGGCACCGCGTTCCTGCCGTCGGAGATGGCAAAGAAGCTCGCCTCCTCGCCGACGAGGCAATCCTCGATCACCACTTCCGCGCCCGCCTCGCCGAAGGCGCCCTCGAAACAGGCGGCGACCGCGTCGAGCGCTTCGTCAAGCGTCGCGGCGACGACCACGCCCTTGCCGGCGGCGAGCCCGTCGGCCTTGACCACCAGCGGCGCTCCGCGTTCCCGCACATAGGCTTCCGCCTCGCCCGCGTCGGTGAAATGCCGATAGGCGGCGGTCGGAATGTTCGCCTCGTCGCAGAGTTCCTTGGTGAAGGCCTTCGAGCCTTCCAGTTGCGCGGCCGCGGCGCTCGGTCCGAAGACGGAAATCGAAGCGTCTGCGAGGGCGTCGGCGATCCCGGCGACCAGCGGCGCTTCCGGGCCGACGACGACAAGGCCGATATCGGCTTCGCGGCAGAAGGCGATCACCGCGTCGTGGTTGCCTGTGTCGATGTCGGCGATCCGCGCCACGGCCGCGATTCCCGCATTGCCGGGCGCGGCATAGAGCCTGTCGAGTTTCGGGGATTGGGAGAGTTTCCAGGCCAGCGCGTGTTCGCGCCCGCCGGAGCCGATCAACAGGACATTCATGCTAGAGCATTGTCCTCTCAAATTGAGTTATTTGATGGAGCCAGATCGGCTCATATGCAAGGCGCGTCGCGCCGGTCGATGCGGTGTATCGGGCAAGCGGCGGAACGTAGCAGATGGGTCGATCTGGCCCACCGGAGGCCGGCTTTCCAGGCCTCCAGAAAATCCCCATGGGCACCATTGCGACCCGCTCATGGCCATGAAGGCCACCACGCGGTCCGCAATAGCACTCGGCAAGCCTGGAAAACCGGTCAAACGATTCAATATTGACTGGAAACGCTCTAGGTTGAGGAAAGCTTCCGGTTGTTACCGGGATTCTCCTCGAGGTTGCCGCCATGCCGTTCCTGATTGCCCTCGCATCGATTTTCGGAATCGTGGTCGTCTGGATCATTCGCATGCAGATGGCGGCCCGCGCGGCCAGCGAACTCAAGGATACCGTCGACACGGCCCGCGGCGCCTACAGGCGGTCCCGTTTCCGGCGCAAGGCGGAAGCGGATCCGTTGACGCTTCTGGCCGATCCGCGCGAAGCGGTGGCGGCGGTGCTGACCGCGCTCGCCCAGACCGACAGGCAGTTGAGCGACGCCCAGGAAAGACATCTCGCCTCGATCTTCGAAACCCGGCTCGGTTTCGACGACGCGGTCGAGGTCCTCGCCCGGTCGCAATGGATGGTGCGTCATCACGACGATCCGTTCCGGGTGTTCGACCGGGTCAAGAAGCTGATCGCGAGCCGGTGTACCGAGGAGCAGAAGAACGACCTCGTCGCGCTCGCCATGGAGGTTGACGAGCGGGCCGGCCCGCAATCCGACCTGCGATCCGGTTTCATCCAGCACATGCGCGGCCGCCTCGGCGTGTGACCGCCGGGCATGGAGCCACCACGGCTCGGGCCTGTCGGGGGTCAGGCTTTGACAACCCGACGATGCTCTCGGGTTTGTTGCGGGCGCTGCTCTGGATCCCAGCCTTCGCCGGGATGACGATTTGATAGTGATGTCAATAAATTACGTCATCCCGGCGAAGGCTGGGATCCAGAACGGCATCTCGATCGAGCACCTGTTCGGCGGTCAGCCACCGACTTTCTGCGGTCCCTCCGATCCGCGAAGATCGGCTCCACTGCGGGTCCTCCTCCCGAGTTGCATTCCTGCCCTGCGCGGCCGCGCCACGCTTTCGATTTGCTGCGCCGCCCCCCTGTGCTAAGGGCTGAAGGTCCCCCGTCCCCGGCGTGTTGGCCCGGAGACGCCGGACCTCCTCCCGATCCCCGGATCGCCAATCGACCGGAACGCCTCGTCATGTCGACGCCATCTCCAGGCGGCAGCCAGCGGTTCGACGTCACCAATCGCTCGATCCTCGGGATCGCGGTCCCGATGACGCTCGCCTATCTGTCGACGCCGCTGCTCGGCCTCGTCGACACGGCGGTGATCGGCCGGCTCGGTTCGGCGGCGCTGATCGGCGGCATCGCGCTCGGCAGCATCGTCTTCGATCTGGTGTTCACCACCTTCAACTTCCTGCGCAGCGGCACCACCGGCCTGACCGCGCAGGCGCTGGGAACCGGCGACCGTATCGAGCAGGTCTGCGTATTGCTCCGGGCGGTGATCCTGGCTCTCGTCGCCGGCGTCGCGATCATCGTGCTGCAAGTGCCGCTGATCGAAGGCGGGCTCCTGTTCCTCGGCGGCACCGACGAGGTGCAGCAGGCGGCGCGGTCCTACCTGTCTGTTCGCATCTATTCCGCCCCCTTCGCGCTCGCCAACTACGCCATTCTCGGCTGGTTCATCGGCATGGGCCGGGCCGGGCGCGGCCTGGTGCTGCAGACCTTCCTCAACGGGCTCAACATCGCGCTCAGCGTCCTGTTCGTCCTCGGGCTCGGCTGGGGCATAAAAGGCGTCGCGCTGGCCACCGCGGCGAGCGAGATCGCCACCGCGCTTGCCGGCGCGCTGATGATCCTCGGCGGGCTGCGCCGCACCCCCGCGCAAGGGCTCGACTGGGCGCGGGTACGCGACGGCGCCGCGTTCCGGCGGATGATCGCGGTCAACGGCGACATCATGGTACGCTCCTTCACGCTGCTCTTCGCCTTCGCCTTCTTCGCCGCCCGCAGCGCCGCCCAGGGCGACGTGGTGCTGGCCGCCAACGCAGTCCTCCAGAGACTGATCATCGTGAGTGCCTATTTCCTCGACGGCTTCGCCGCCGCCGCCGAGCAGGTCGCCGGCCGCGCCGTCGGCGCCCGCTACCGGCCGGCCTTCGACAGGGCGGTGCGGCTGACGCTGGTCTGGGGCTTCGCGCTGGCCGGGTTCGCCGCGCTGGTGCTGCTGGTCGCCGGGCCTTCTCTCGTCGACCTGGTCACCACCAACGAGGAGGTCCGCGAGGTGGCGCGGGTCTATCTCCTGTGGGCCGTGATCGTGCCGCTATTCGGCGTGCTCGCCTACCAGATGGACGGGATATTCATCGGCGCCACCTGGTCGCGGGACATGCGCAACATGATGCTCCTGTCGCTGGCGGTCTTCCTGGCGGCCTATTTCGCGATGTTCCCGATCTTCGGCAATCACGGCCTGTGGGCAGCGTTCCTGATCTTCATCGGCATCCGCGGCGCGTCGCTGGGCTATATGTGCCGCGTGCGCGCCGACCAGACCTTCGCCGGGGCCGCCTGACCCGTGTTTGCGGCCCGTCGCGCGGTTCGTCTTGAACGCGCGACGGGCTACGAAACCGTGAGCCGGCCTATTTGCACTTGCCGGTGAGCAGGTCGTTGACGGCGCAAGCGCCGCCGGAATCGCTGCCGCCCCCGGAACCGGAGTCCGAACCGGAGTCCGAACCGGAGTCCGAACCCGAATCCGAGCCGGAGTCGGATCCGCCGCTCGATCCCGATCCGCCCGACGACCCGCCGCCGGCGGTATCCGATCCGCCGGAGGTATCGCCGCCGCTTCCGGCCGTGTCGCCACCCTTGTCGCCGTCATCGGGCTTGAACAGCGGCGGCCGCACCCGGGCGCGGAAGATGCCGCGGCCGTGGGTCGCCGCCAGCAGCGTGGTTTCGCCGACCCAGATGAGCTGGTCGACGGAGACCGTCCCCGGCCCGTCGTTCTTGGTCGACCAGGACTTGCCGCCGTTCTCGCTGGTGTAGAGCCCCACCTCGGTGCCGGCGTAGAGCCATTCGGCCTTCGACGGATGGCGGGTGAAGCCGCGGATCGGCACGTCGGGGAGCTCGCCGGAAATGTCCTTCCAGGTCTGTCCGCCATCGGTGGTCTGGTAGAGATTGTCCTTTTCGTAGCCGCCCAGGGCCACATAGACCTTCTGCTTGTCCTCGGCGTCGATCATGATGGTATTGACCGCGCGCTTCGCCTGGATCGGCATCTCTTTCCAGGTCTTGCCGCCGTCGAACGTGGCGTGAACCGCGCCTTTGTTGTAGCCGAGCCAGATGACGTTGCTGTCGCCCTTCGCCACCGCGATCGACTTGATGTAGTTGTAGCTGCCCTCGATCGGCGGCTTGATCGCCCGCCAGTCGGGTTTTGCCGCCTTGATGTTGTCGGAGATCCAAAGCGACGCGGCGCCGGCCAGCATCCGGTCGGGATTGTTGGGATCGAGCATGAACGGCGCGATGAAATTCGCTTTTCCTGTGCCGCCGCAGCGGCGCGCCTCGCCCTCCGCGATGCCCTGGCAGATGAATTCGGAGCGAAGCTGGTCGCCCATCCGGCGGTGGATGGAGAGATAGACGTATTCGCCGTAAAACACCTTCGGATCGGTCGGGTCGAAGGCGGACATGCCGCCGTCGCCGCCGCGGAACTGAGCCCAGCTCTTGGAATTGCCGACCCGGACCAGTGAGCCGTTGTCCTGGGTGCCGCCGATGACGACGCTGCCGTCGGCGGATGCCGCGACGGAATAGAACTGGGTGATGTCGAGGCCGTTGTTGAGGCTCTCCCAGCCCTCGGTGAGCTTGACCGTCTCGACATTGGCCTTGTAGAGGCCGCCGTCATTGCCGAAATAGACGATCGGGTTGGAGCCCTTCCTGTAGTTGCTCGCCTCGACGATCACGTGATGGTCGGCATGGGCCGATTGCGGCGCGCTGTACCACTGGCTGATCTTGGTAAAGCTCTTGGCGCCGTCGGTCGAGCGATAGATGTCGAGCCCGCCGACGATCACGTGGTTGGCGTCGGTGGGGTCGACCCACAGCGCGTTGGCGTACCAGCCCTGGCCGCTCAGATGCTTGGGAACGGAGACGGGGGTCCAGGTCCGGCCGCTGTCGTCGGAGCGCGCCATGGTGCCGTAATTATGGTCGACCGCGGCGTAGACGACCCCGGGCTTCGACCGGGCGAAGACGGCCTCGACCCGGCCGGCGATGCCCTGGTGCGAGGTCTTCATCACCTCGACCGACTTCCATGTCTGGCCGCCATTGGTGCTTCTCAGGATGTGGCCCCAATAGGCGGCGGCGATGACGATGTCGGGATTGCCAGGACTGTAGTCGATGTCGTAGGCGCGGATTTTGGTGACCTTGGTCCAGGTTTTGCCGGCGTCGGTGGAGCGGAAGATGCCTGCTTGCGTCGCCGCGAGGAGGCGGTTGGAATTCTTCGGATCGATGCCGATGCGGTTGATGTAGAACCAGGCGGCATCCTTTTGCGGGCTGGTCTCCGCCAGGCTGTTCCAGGTGACGCCGCCGTCGGTCGACTTGAACACGCCGGCGCCGCGGATCGCGTCGGCATTGAAGAAGCCTTCGCCGGTTCCCGCATACATCACCTGCGGGTTGAGCGGATCGATCGCCATGGTCGACACCGCCACCGAGGCCATGAAGTCGTCGACCGGCTTCCACGACTTGCCGCCGTCGGCGGAATGCCAGATGCCGCCGGAAATGCTGCCCAGCCAGATCTTGTCGGGATCGGTCGGATGGACCACGACCGAGCGGACCCGGCCGCCGATATTCCCCGGTCCGAGCGATTCCCAGACGGCCGAGGTGATGCCCGCGGCCTCGTGCCTGGTCTTGCCCGCGGCGATGGATTCGAGCATCTCCCGGCGTTCCCTGAGGCCGAGGATGAGGCCGTCGGGATCGATCTTGCCGTCGTCGCCGGTCTGTTCCAGAGCCCGGAACTTCGCCCATTCGCCGGGCGTGTCCGGTTTCGGGTTGATGAAGCGGTAGATCGACCGGTCGAGTTTCGCCTTCGGCATGGTGCAGACGTCTTCGTTGGACAGCGCCCTGAGCACCTTGATCTGGTCGAGAATGTCGAGATCGACGTCGGCGGCCCTGGCGGCGGCCTCGTCGGTGCGCTTGCCGCCGCAGCGGTCCTCGGCGGAGGCCGGAGTCAGGACGGCGAAAGCCATGAGCGCCGCCGCAGCCAGCGCGAGGGGCGCGCTTCTGCGAACGAATGAATGCTTTGTCATTTCCTGGTCACCTTCACAATCAAAGCCCCGCGCGCCAGCCCGCCCGCGTGATAGAGATCGACCCAGAGGAATTTCGTCCCCGCCTCGTGGGCGACCAGCTCGAAGAGTTCGGTCGGAACCTCGCCCAGCGCTGGAGGCGGCCGGGTTTCGTCGGTCTTCGAGCCCTTGTCCGGAAAGCCCGTTTCCTTTTCGCCGCCGCCCGTGGCGGGCATGCCGCCCGCTTCCGGCATGGCCGGACCCTCCTTGAGGATCCGGTAATGCGGCTCAATCGTGAACCACGATTCCTTCGGCGCGCGCACCACCATGACCGGTGACTTCAGCGGCGCCTTGGAGATGTATTTGACGTGCAGGATCGCCTTCTCGCCGACCACGAGCTCCTTCGGCGCGGTCCATAGGACGACCTCGACCGCGTCGGATACTGCCATTGCAGCGGTCTCGTCGCTCTTGTCCGCGGCGAGACCGGCCGCCGGCAGCATCACCGCGAGCGAGGCGGCGGCGGCCATCAGCGACCGTCTTGTGGGCCAGGGGCCGTGTCGAGATGTCTTCACGTCAACCTCCCTTGAAATCCGATATCGGGCAAAGTCGTGATTGGCGCCGCCGGCCGCCGGTTATTCTCGCGCGGGCGCCGAAAGCCCGATGATAGCGAAATCGGCCGCCGGCGGTAAGGGCGATTCGCATCTCAGGACCCTCCGCCGAGCGCCTTGTAGAGACGCATCGAGGGCCGTCCGTCGGGCTTCATTCCGTGCCGTTTCTGGGCGCTCTTGATGGCCGCGACCGTGATCGGTCCGATCCGCCCGTCGGCCTTGCCGATGTCGTAGCCGGCGCGCAGCAACAGCTTCTGCAATTCGAGCCGCTGGCGTCGCGACAGCCCGGGATCGTTCGTCGGCCAGCCGACGCGGAACCGCTTGCCGCCGCGCAGCCGGTCGGAGAGATGGGAGATGGCGAGCGCGTAGGAGACCGCGACATTGTAGCTGTAGATGGCCCGGAAGTTGCGGGTCACCAGGAAGGCGGGCCCGCGCGGTCCGGCGGGCATCACCAGCGCCGCGGGCACCCGTCCGCGCACCGGCCGGCCCTTGAAATCGGTGAAGCCGCGTTTGCCCCAGTCGTCGAGCGGCCGGAAGCGGACCCGGTTAAGCTTGCGGGTGGCGTAGCGGCCGCGAAAGCCGCGCGGCGCGCGCACCTCCCAGCCCCAGGCGAGCCCCTTGCGCCAGCCGCTTCGGCGGAGGAAATTGGCCGCCGAGGCCAGCGCGTCGGGCACGGAATTGACCAGGTCGCGGCGGCCGTCGCGGTCGAAATCCACCGCCAGCCGCGTGTAAGTCGAGGGCATGAACTGGGTCTGGCCGAAGGCGCCGGCCCAGCTTCCCTGAAGATCGCCGAGCTTGACGTCGCCGCGGCTGACGATCTTGAGCAGGTGGATCAACTCGCGGCGGAAGAACTTCGGATTGCGGCGGGCGCAGATCACGTTGGCCATGGCGTGGGGAACGAAGAAATCGCCCACCTTGCGGCCGAAATCGCTTTCGATGCCCCACAGGGCGAGGATGACATGGCGGTCGACGCCGTAGGCGCGCTCGACCCGCGCCAGGGTCTGGCCGTGCCGTCGCATCATCGCCGCGCCGTCGACCAGCCGCTCCTTGTCGACGAGGAACGCCATGTAGTCCCAGATCGGGGTTATGGATTCGGGCTGGGTGCGGGAGAAGCGGACGGCGCGTTCGTCGAAGCTGACCTTGCCGAGCGCCGCGTTGGCGACCGAGCGCGAAACCCCGGCGCGGATCGCCTCGGCCCGCAGCCTGGCGACGCAGGAATCGAGGTCGGCGCGGGCGGTTTCGGCGGCGCCGAAAAGCGCCGCGCCGAAGGCGGCGATCGTCGTGAGCAGTTCCGTGGCCGGGCGAGTTCCGGTCGCTGTCCGCCGCATCGAGCAGCCTCCTCCAAAGACGTGTCGCCCCCCGGCGCGGCCCTCCCCATGCGAATCGCGACGGACGTCGCGCAGGCGGGATCGGCCGGGCGCATTCAATCGCAACTCGACCGCAGCCGCAACCGCCGACCGCTTGGCGGATGCGGTGAGGCGGGAAGCGCGAAAGGTCTTATGGAACCACCAGAGGGATTATCGGCTAGAAAGGCTCGTTCTCGACCGGATTTTTCAACGTGCCGACGCCTTCGACCGTGACCTCGACCACGTCGCCCGCCTTCAGCCAGATCGGCGGGTCGAAGCGCGCGCCGGCGCCGGTCGGGGTTCCCGTGGCGATCAGGTCGCCGGTTTCCAGCGTGCCGAAGGTCGACAGGTATTCGACGATGCGGGCGAAGGGGAAGGCCATCGACGCCGTGGTGTCCGACTGCCGCACCTCGCCGTTCACCCGCGTCTCGACCGTCATGTCGGTGACGTCGAGGCCGGAGAGATCGGTCTCGATCCACGGGCCAAGGCCGCCGGAGCGGTCCCAGTTCTTGCCCGGCGTGACGTTGAACTTGCCGTGCCGGACCCAGTCGCGGATGGTGCCCTCGTTCATGATCGTCAGGCCGGCGACATGGTCCATGGCGTCAGTTTGCGAAATCCGCCGGCCGCCCTTGCCGATCACCAGCACGATCTCGCCCTCGTAGTCGAGCTGCCCGGATTCCGGCGGCACGTAAACGGCCTGGCCGTGCGGGGAAAAGCTCAGCGGGTTGCGCACGAACACCGAGGGGTATTTCGGCGCGTCCGAGCCGTCGGCATATTCGGCGTTGCGGTTCGTGTAGTTGACGCCGATGCAATAGATGCGGGTGGGGTCCGGGATCGGCAGGCGGAGCATCACTTGGTCGAGGCCGAAGTCCGCGTCGCCGGCGAGGGCGCTGTCCGGGAGAGGATTTCCCTCGGCGAGGAACCGCTTCACCGACGCGACGCCGGCGCGGGCTGTGAGATCGTAGACGCGGTCGTCGACGACGGCGCCGACCCGCGTTTCGTTGAAGGTTATCAGCCGCACCGTTCGCTCCCCGTTTCGTTGCCGGTCGATTTCGTTAACATGTTATCATGTTTTGTGTCGAGCGGGTAATTGTTGGCGATCTGCGTGCAAAGAAAATCCAACAGGAGCCGCTGTACAAGGCAGATATGCGTGGATCCCCGCCTGCGCGGGGATGACGGAGAAAGTGGGGAGCCGGGCGGCTGAACCGGGAGCGCGACGAGCCTTGCAAAGTGTACCGATACAACAGATAAGTAGTAGATTATCAAGCACTTCCGTCATCCCCGCGCAGGCGGGGATCCATGCTTTCCAGCCTTGTACGGTGGATCGGTAACCTTCGCCTGAATGCGCATGCGACTTCCCGACCGCCCAAAAGAAAACCGCCGCCCCCGGTCTCGGGAGCGGCGGTTCCGTATGCTACGGCCGGTCGGTGCGAAGCCTACGCGGCTTCGACCTGGTCGTCTTCGTCCTTGCTGTCGTCGCTGTCCTCGCCCTTGGCGCCGCGGCGCGGGCTCTTGGCGAGATTGGCTTCGATCTGGCGGATCGCCTCGGTTTCCGAGCTCTTGTTGACGGCGGCGATTTCGCGCGCCATGCGGTCGAGCGCCGCTTCGTAGAGCTGGCGTTCGGAATAGGACTGCTCGGGCTGGGTGTCGGACCGGAACAGGTCGCGCACCACCTCGGCGATGGAGATCAGGCTGCCGGAATTGATCTTCGCCTCGTATTCCTGGGCCCGGCGGCTCCACATGGTGCGCTTGATGCGCGCGCGTCCGGTCACCGTCTCCAGCGCCTTGGCGACGGTCTTGTCGTCGGACAGCTTGCGCATGCCGACCGATTCGATCTTGGTGACCGGCAGCTTCAGGGTCATCTTGTCCTTCTCGAAGCTGATGACGAACAGCTCGAGCTTCAGTCCGGCCACTTCCTGCTCTTCGATCGCGGTGATCTGGCCGACGCCGTGGGACGGATAGACGATGTGTTCCTTGGTCTTGAAACCCTGTCTCTGTGCTGCCTTTTTCGTGGTCGTAGCCATACGCGTATCAACTCCTTAAAAGTCGTCTGTCGGGGCGGAGCGCGACGACCGGAAGCCCGGTTGCGAAGCGCCGGGGAGTCCCGACGCTGTTACCCGCCCGCTCTTGTTGTCGCGAACCGCCGGCCACCCTTCCGGGGGCCGCCGCACCGCATTGTTCAGTCGGTCTTGCGCCTGTGGCGGCAAAATCGAGCGGAAAACCAAACCCCCCGGGGAGACCGAAACGTTCACCGGGTTGCCGCGAATTTGCCCTCAAGGGAAGTGTTTGAAGGAGATGGTGCCGACTGTTGAATTATATATAACATAAAAACGACAAAAATCAAAGACTTGCGAATCGTTGTCAACCGCTTCGCGCAGGGCTCGGTCCCGCCTCGCGCATGGCGATGCGGCGGCGCAATATTCGAAAAGGTCCGGTCCCGGAACCTTGCCGGATCAGTCTCCCTGACCCGGATTCGACGAAAACAAGGTATCGAACTTGTTTTCCTTGCCGTCATATTCCTCCGCGTCGGGGAAGGAATCGCGCTTGACGGTCACGTTCGGCCATTTCTCGGCATATTCGGTATTGACCTGCAGCCATTTCTCCAGGCCCGGCTCGGTGTCGGGCTTGATCGCCTCGGCCGGGCATTCGGGTTCGCAGACGCCGCAATCGATGCATTCGTCGGGATGGATGACCAGCATGTTCTCGCCTTCGTAGAAGCAATCGACCGGACAGACTTCGACGCAGTCCATGTATTTGCAGCGAATGCAGTTGTCGACGACGATATAGGTCATTCCCAGTCCTTTCGGCCCAGCCGGTCAATCGTCGAGTTGCCTAACCGAGTTCCGGGCCGAGCGCAAGAGCCGAATCAGCCGTCCTCGAAGGGGTTTTGGCGAAGGGCATTCAGTTGCCGGCGCTGTTTCTTGGTCGGCCGCCGCGACGGCGGCTGAGTGCCTTCTTCGGGCCCGGACACACCGGATTGCGCCGGCGGCGGGCTCAGGTCCTCGTAGAGACCGGCGGCGAGCGTCGCAGACCCGCGCCGCTCGGTGAATCCCGCGATCCTCAACACCAGAACCCGCCGGTCGAGCGCGATGGTCAGCACGTCGCCGATCTTCACCGGCCGGCTCGCGTCGGTAACCCGCTCGCGATTGAGCCGCACCTTGCCGGAAAGGGCGAGCCGCTTGGCCAGCGTCCGGGTCCTGACCACCCGCGCGTGCCACATCCACTTGTCGATGCGCTGGCGGTTGCGGGCGTCGCCGGCGGCCGCTGTGTCGGCGTCAGTTGGGCTCATCTTTGGATTCGAGCTGCGACTTGAGCCCGGCAAGCGCGGCGAAGGGAGAATCCGGATCCGGTTCCCGTTCCGCCGGGCGCGGCCGGTTGGGCCGGTTACCGCCCGGCTTGCCCTGGCCGCCCGGTTTGCCCCGACCGCCCGGCCTGTCTTGACCTCCGGGAACTCTGCCGTCGCGTCCGTCGCGGCGCGACCTGCCGCCCTTGCCCTGGCGCGGCCGTTTGCCGTCGGTCTCGCCGGCGCCGTCGCCTTCCGGCTTGCCCCGGCCCCTGCCGCGATTGGCCGGTCGCCGGTCGCGGCCCTGGGAGCGGCCGGCGGGCCGCCAGATCTCGATGAAGGCGGGTTCGGAATCGGCTGCGGCCGCTTCGGCTGGTTTGTCTCCGGCCGTCGCCACTGCCGTCGCCTCCGCTGTCGCCTCAGTGGCGCCCGTAGCGGCGTCCGCCGGTTCGTTGACGGTGTCGACCTCGATGGAAGCGTCCGTCGCTTCGGGCTGCGCCCCGGTCCCGGTCTCCGCTTCGCCGGTCTCCGCTTCGCCGGTCTCCGCTTCGCTGGTCTCAGGCGCGTCGGTTGCCGCTTCCGCCGCCGGCGGCGTTTCCACTTCGGCCGGAGATGCGGACTCCGGCGCCGGTTTCCGGTCGACCCGATAGCCGAGCGATTTCAGCACCGAGGCGAAGTCCTCCCCGGCGCAGCCGAGCAGCGAGGTCATCGCGACCGTGACCATGAAACCGCCGCCGCCGCCCTCGGGCACCCCGTCCGGCTTCTGCGCCGCGTCGCCCGTCGCCTCGCGCCAGGAAAGGATCGGCCGGATCAGGTCGGCGAGGCGTTCGAGGATGTCGACTCGAACCGCCCGGCCGCCGCAGATGCGGAAGCCGACGATGCGGTAGAGGTCCTTCGGATAGGTCGGATCCACCGGCAGCGAGGTGCGGCCGGACGCGGACAGGTGCGG
>Ga0070729_10003400_pt1 | contig 18567 bp, 19 predicted proteins | sample tdDd472_FD_66725 | JGI IMG/M metagenome (GOLD analysis project Ga0070729, IMG submission 66725) | Marine sediment microbial communities from the Atlantic coast under amendment with organic carbon and nitrate - tdDd47.2 | ecosystem: Environmental > Aquatic > Marine > Coastal > Sediment | place... | reverse complement strand
TTTGCTATCTCAGTAGGCATGAAAGGCATATCCGACATTCTTCACAATATAGATGAAACGTTTACAGGCGAGCGCGTTAGCGTTGCTGCATTGCTTGACACTTTTCATGAACGTGGTTTTGGGTTTTTCATGTTCTTGTTTGCCTTACCCGCTGCTCTGCCGCTCCCTGCGGTTGGATATGGAACGATTTTAGGGATGCCTCTGGTCCTTTTAAGCATGCAACAAGCCCTTGGCCGCCGGACAATTTGGCTTCCCAGTTCATGGAAAGAAAAATCCATCAAACACGAGAAGCTTAAGGGCATGATAGATGGCGCTCTACCATGGACAAAGCGTTTGGAGTATATAATAAAGCCTCGTATGGAGTTCGTAACTTCAGGCATTTTCTTGCGAATAATCGGAGTGTTTGGGCTAGTTATGGCTTTATCGGTTTGCGTACCCCTACCACTAACAAATACGGTGCCTAGCTTTGGCATAGCTTTAATGTCTATAGGTGTGATTTCGCGTGATGGGCTGGCGGTCATAGCTGGTGCCATTATCGGAATGCTATGGGTTTGCGCCTTAGTCTTTATCATCAGTTTTCTAGGAACTGAAGGTATTGATTTTGTTAAAGAAGTGATCAAAGCATACATATAAATAATTACTTTGAGTTAAGGGCATTATTGTTTCATGAGCTTAATATTTAGTCTTATAATAAACCTTATTTCCAATCCCCTTATAACATTCAGCCTTATTGGTTTTTTATCATTTTTTGCGTTATTTACAGCATTATACGCAGAAACTTTTTTAAGCATTGAGCCAAGCATCTTATGTCTCTATCAACGCTATCCCTTTGCTATTGGAATATCTTTGGCGCTCATAGGACTAGGCATGCGTAAAAAAACCTTTATAGCGCGTATATTATTTGTGATGAGTGGTGTTAGCTTTCTAGTCAATAGCAGTATCGCTCTTTATCAATCTGGAATCCAACTGGACTGGTGGACATCGGGAATAGAAGCTTGCTCCACTACATTTTTTGCCGAAGACGCATCACCGCAAAACATCTTGGCAAATATTATGAGCGCACCACTTGCTTCATGTGACGAGATACAATGGGCAGATCCAACTTGGGAGCTAACCATTGCTAATTACAATGCTGTTTTTTGCTTTGGATTATTTGTCTTTTGCTTGTTGGCAGCTTGGTTTGTAAATAAACCTACAAATTAGTCATCTGAAAGTTCCGTATCCCAATAAAGAAAGTCGCCCCAGCTTTCATGCAGAAAGTTCGGAGGAAAGGCACGGCCTGTATCATGCAGCTCATAGATCGAGGGCTGACGCGGAGAGGTAAGCGGAAACATGCTTATATCTTCCGGCAGGCTGCTACTTTTTTTGGTATTACACCCACGGCAAGCGGCAACGATATTACTCCAATTAGTACGTCCGCCTTTGGATCTAGGAATAATGTGATCAAAGGTTAGTTCGTGTGTCTTGCGTGGTTCTCCGCAATACTGGCACGTCCAGCGATCACGCAAGAAAACATTAAAGCGCGTGAATGCCGGCATTCGGGATATACGAACATATTCTTTAAGCGCCAAAACAGAAGGCAATCTCATTTCTATTTCAGGAGAACGGACGGTTCGTTCATACTCCGAGACAATATTTACGTTACCACGAAAAATGGCCTTAACAGCTTCCTGCCAAGACCATACAGATAAAGGATAATAACTCAAAGGTCGGTAATCCGCATTTAAAATCAAAGCACAACATCGCTCTAACGGTATGGCCGCACTCCTACTCATAGCGCCTCTCCCATATATGCCCGTTCTCATCTGTGGACAACAACACGTGAAATACGTGCCGCAAAGGTTCTGGCGTCATTGTAACATAATTACCCTTGTTCTTAAAAAAATAAATGCTTTACATTTATTTTTGCCCTCACACATCGGGCATACTTCGGCTATCGCCGCCTCGCACTTGCTCGGTACAATTTAAAAAAAGCATATGCCTTTTTCAAATCACTGAACTATTTTAGGATTTTTTGCAAAAACTCCAGACCACTATCAATTCCTACTTGATCGATGGAATGCGTCAGGCCGGGCGTTGTATGCCCATCTACTTCGTATTTATGCTCTTGCAAGACTTCCATTGCGTGATCCCATGACTTAACAGGAACCACATCATCGGCCTGCCCATGGATCAAACGCACAGGCATACGCTTAAGATCTTCGCTTTTAGTATCCGCCTCCCAAAGAAGCGCGCCTGAATATCCCAAAATACCGGCTATCGTATCTTTCAGACGCGGCGCGGTGTACAGGCTAGTCATGGTTCCTTGTGAAAACCCAAGCAATACAAGTTTACTATAAGGAACATTGATGCGTTCTATCAAAGCTTCAATAAATTCTTCAACCAACGGAAATGCATTTTGCACACCAGCAAGCATCGGGGCTGGATCATATGATTGCAGCGAAAACCATTGATACGCATCTGGATATCCCGGAGGCACCATATCACAGGCAAAAGGAGCATCAGGGGATATAAACTTTGTATCAGGCAACCCAGCGGCCAACATTGGAGCCAATGAGATCAGATCTTTTCCGTTTGACCCTACACCGTGAAGCATGACAACAAGAGATTTAGCATCTCCGTCCTGAGGTCCGTATTCGTAATAATTTGATATAGCCATAAATCTCCCCTAATAATAAGGCATTGCAACACAATAGGAGATCATAACGATGCTGAATAAAAAAGAAAGCCTGCTTTTTTTGTTTTGTCTATCCGCCCTGTTTTTTGTTTCTAGCACTGCGCAAGCACAAGAACTAGCGAGCGAGAATAAGCAGTATTTAAGCGTCTCCCATGAAAATGATATGTTCGGAGGAGATTCTGACCGCTACTACACCAGCGGAGTGCGCATTACATGGTTTGATTCCGACATCGAGGTCCCTCCGGGAATTGACATGCTGGCTGATAAAATCCCAACTTTTGACCTAAACGATAAGACATTTACCTTTTATACATTTGGGCAAAACCTTTATACTCCGGCAGATATAAGAGTGCGCGCACAACCCCAAAACGATCGTCCTTGGGCAGCATTTCTATATGGCTCGGTTGGACTAGCCACCCCCTCCTATAGAGCAGATAACTCTCTATCTCATGTTGATGAACTGGAATTTACCCTTGGCGTTGTCGGCCCGGAAGCTCTGGGCGAGCAATCACAAAAATTTATACATAAGCATATCAGCGATTCCCCTATTCCCCAAGGGTGGGACAACCAGCTCGACTTTGAGCCGGGCTTCATTGTGTCATGGCAGCGACGCTTTCCTTTTGAATGGGAAGAACAATTCGGCCCCGTGCATGCACGGCTGGAACCTAATCTCTCGGCCTCGCTGGGCAATATCCGCACCAATATAGGCGCCGGAGCTACGCTGGTTTTCGGCTCTGATAGAGAGCTAGATACACCGACGCGCGTGCGCCCTGCTATTCCGGGAACAGGCATATTCCTCTCGCAGGACGATACATTTAACTGGCAGCTTTTCGCTGGCATAGAAGGACGGCTTGTCGGGCGGGATATTTTTCTGGATGGTAATAGCTTTTCCAACAGCCATAGCGTAGATAAAGAGTATACCGTCGGAGACTTAAGTACCGGTATTTCCCTATTCTACGATGATTATCGGTTGTCCTATACGTTTAATGTCCGCTCCAAAGAATTTAAGGATCAAGACGAAGACAGTATATTCGGCTCTGTAACTCTTACAAAAAGGTTTTAGGCTAAAAGATTTTAGAAATTTATTATGGTATACCCTATACTTTCTTGAAAGTGCTGCTAAAATGCTGCGTATGCTTCCATATAAGAAAAAGATTTTAAGGACTTAAGGTGAACAAGAATGAAATATGATCTTTTACACATTCAAGGAAAGCCCTACGTTTTGGTTCCGCTGCATGATTACCGTAAAATGACAAGTGCTGATAGCACAACGCAACTTCCAGATTCTGTTTTGGATGAAATTTCTGCACAACAAGCACATCCAATTAAGATCATTCGTAAATACCGTGGTATGACACAAGCAAATCTAGCCGAAAAATCCGGGATTTCCCGCCCTTATCTAACAGAGATAGAAACAGGTAAAAAAGACGGCTCCCTGCGTGCAATGAAAGCCATTGCCGACGCGCTAGAAGTTAGCGTGGGTGATTTGGCTTAAGTTAGTGTAGCAAAACTCCCTAAACCAAACTATTTCTTAATACTATACTCCCGATCATGAGAAAGTGCTGGCAAAGCTGTACGTGTTTTGCCAATTTCAGCAAAATCAAGATCCGCCATAATGATGCCTTCACCCTCTTCTTTTTGCGCCAGAATTTTACCCCATGGACTGATAATCATCGAATGACCATAAGTTCTGCGGCCTCCTTCATGCAGACCAACCTGCGCTGGAGAAACTACAAAGCTACCTGTTTCAATTGCACGGGCACGCTGAAGTATTTCCCAATGAGCCTTTCCCGTTGGCACTGTAAAAGCCGAAGGGATGCACATCAAATTTGCTCCAGCATGTGCCAAAGAGCGATACAAATACGCAAAACGCAAATCATAACAAACGGACATACCAGCTACGAAATAATTGTTAATACGTGAGACAACGGCTTCATTCCCCGCTGTCACGACATCGCTTTCTTTATAAACTTCACCGCCCGGCAAATTAGCATCAAAAAGGTGAATTTTGTCATATTTGGCTTGTATCTTACCTTTAGAGTTAAAAAGATAACTGCGATTTATAAGCTTATCATCTTCATTGCACACACAAATAGAACCAATCAAAAGCATAATTCCAAGCTCTTCGGCCAAAGCAGCAAATACGGTCAACCCGGGATGATCCTGCTCTTTTGGTGTTGTGTCACGCTTCTTTGATAAGGGATGCATCATGTAACAAGTGTTTTCAGGCGTAGCCACAAACTGCGCCCCCAGCCCGGCGGCTTCACGAATATAGGCACTGGCTTTATCTATATTACGCTCTATATCGGCGCTGCTGTTCAATTGCAAACAAGCTACTTTCAGAAGTGTTTCTGTCATCTTTTAACCCTTAAATCAGATAGTTATTTTTCTCTCGCAAGTTAATCACGCTTTTATAATTTTATCTAGCGCCTCTTTTATCTAATTCACTGGAATATTTTGTTTGTTACAGTTTTATAAATAATATTTTTCAAATCACTAAAAGTCGTCCTTAACAACACGCGCAAGAGTTAGAACATGCACCGCCCCTGCGCCTCCTGATTTCAACGCTTTTGTACATTCATTAATGGTAGCGCCAGTTGTATAGACATCATCAATCAAAACAATAGTCTTTCCCTTAATTTTTGCATTGTACTTTTCTTTAAGCGCAAAAGCTTTTCGAACATTTTTACGGCGCTCATCAGTGCTTAAATACCCTTGAGATGGCGTTGCCCTAGTGCGGGTCAAAACATCAGGAAAAGAGTTTATTCCTGTTATTTTCTCCAACCCTTTCGCAAGTATAGCAGCCTGATTATAACGCCGCGCCCTTAAGCGAGAACGATGAAGCGGCACAGAAACAAGCACATCCGCCTTGGGTAAAAACTCCCTTCCGGCACTTTGCAGCCATGGCGAAAAATTTTGTACAAGATGCGTTTTATCGCCATGTTTAAAACTCAAGATCATCTTGCGGCTCATATCATCATAAATAAATGCAGCACGCGCAGAATTATAAAGCGGAGCTTTTTCAATACAGCTCATGCATAGCTCGCCGCTTTCCTCTTGTCCTTGCGCGTCCTCCTGCCTATCAAATGAAAATGGCATCCCGCAACGCCTACAATAAGGCGCAGATATAAAATTGAGAGAGCGCCATGCTATCGCTGAAAGAGTTCCTTGATAATCAACGTTATCCCCTGTAATCGGGCAACGTGGCGGCAAGATAGTATCCAAACCTTTGCGCGCCAGATCCAGCGCTTGCGTATAAACAGGAAGACGATTCATAGAACCTAGAATATGACGGCTATTACATTTTTCCAATAAAAATTTTGCATATTACCCCTGCCTCGATATATTATATGCTCTAACTATGAAATAAATAAAAAAAGCGGTATAACAGCACTGTAGTGTAAATAAAAATGGTCAGTTGCACCTAGGGGTAAAAAATAGACTATGGCACCAGATTCCGGTAACCACGATGACAAAGCGCCTACCGATGGAAGAAGTGAAATAAGCTACATCGAAGAGCGCAATGCCCTGCTTCAAGACATCCCTTACGCGATCGTGCGTCAGGCATGGTTTACGCTGTCGCATATTCTGCTAAACACCGGTGCACGCGTAGCGCATCTGGGCTGTGGAGATGGACAACTTACATATGTGATGGCTGTACTTAATCCCAGCATTACCTTTATTGGTGTAAATAAAAGTAGAAAAGCTATACATGCAGCCATTGAAAAATACCAACTAAGTAATCTGGAATTTGAAATTGGCGATATATCCGGAGAGATGTTTGAAGAGAAATCATTAGATGCGATTGTCAATTCTTTTACCCTGCATCAGGTCTATTCTGACTCCCGATATAATCTACGCATCGTAAGCGATACACTGCGCAAGCAATTTGCCATGCTCAAAGATGACGGGATCATGTTTATTCAGGATTACACCAAACCATCTGAAAGCGAATTCGTGCTTATGGAGATGCACGATAACGAAAGTGCTGGCGAAGAATTATCCAAACTTTCAGAAGCTGATTTGCTGGTATGGTACTCTGAACATGCCCAGCCCAAACAAGACCCCGGATGTGGGGGGTTCTTCCTCGAAGAGCTACCGCCGCGCTTTCCCCGCACACGCCTTTTCCGCTTGCCGTATAAATGGGCCTATGAGTTCATTATGCGCAAAGATAATCGTGATATCTGGGAAAAGCAGCTACCTTTTGAATTTACCTATTTTACCGTCGATGACTTCAAAAAAGAGCTGCATTCTTTAGGGGCCCAGATGCTATATTCTGCCCCGCATTGGGAAGAAGATTATATCCGCAAAAATTTCGAAGGCCATTTCCGGCTGATGCAAATGAACGGAGAAACGCTGGGTGATCCACCAACCAGCTTTATTTCCGTATCGCGCAAACGTTCAGAACGCTCCAGCTTAAGCGTTAAAGAACGCCGTCTTACGCAAAAAGAAGTTGGCACACTAAAAATAAAAACCTTACGCAATGAGGTCGATGGTAAAATTGTTGATGTCGTCACGCGTGGTAAAGAAGTTGCTGAAATTCTACCTTATCGCGTTGATGACAAAGGACGACTTTTTGTCTATTTGCACGATGGTATTATCCGGGGAATTGGGAACACCGTGCACCGCAATGGTGAAAATATTGATGGCCGCCAATGGTCTGGGCATATGGTCGAAGCACCATCCGTTAATTATATTTCCGTACAAAAACTTGGCAAAATTACTGCCACAAAGACCAAGGCATTTGTCGAAACTTACACAGGTTTAGCTGTAGAAGAAGATGCCCTGCTCACAGCTGGCACAATCTATTACCCTGACCCAAATTATATTGAAGAGCGGGCTCATACTTATTATGCAAAAATAAAAGAAAACGACAAACTTCTAGAGCCAAAAGCCGAATTGGTGAAGGGGTATAGTTTCCGTGAGAAAGGTGTTTTGCGTGAGTTTAATGCTCAAAACATACTTGATGCGATAGCTGTAGGGCTTGTTCCAAACTCACGGTTAGAATTACAAATCCTCTCGCTTATGCAACACGCCGATGTCAAATCAGAGAATTGGGTTCGCAAAGATATTCAGATTGCAACTTCACGCATAATTGAAGAATTTAATATAAAAGACTTCTTCAAGCTCTTAAACAAAACCGATCTGCGGTATAAAGAAGTTAAAGGCTCAGCCGGACAGCTAAAAACAGTAAACTCTATTTTTGTCGAAGAAGGACAAAGTCAAGGTGGCCGCGCTGGAATAACTGCCCAGCCTATGGATTTTGTGCTTTCCGATGACAAAACGGTTAATACTGCCGTTGTTTTGCCGCTGTCCAAGAGCACAAAAGGCGACATTAACGCCGGATTTATTGTAGAGCATATGCCTGTACCACAGCGTTTTGAAGGAAACGGCCTAAGTTTGAACGTGCCGCAATATAACATTCCAAAGGAAATCAAAAACTACCGCCAACTCAAACAATTTGTAGCCGAGAAAATGGGAGTAAAACCCAATATGGTTATTAAATTAGGCGAGAGCTATTATACCCATATCGGCATTACACCACAGCGAATTCATCCCTTTGCCGTATTCGCCCCACCAGGCGGATTTAAGGGTATAAGCTGTATGCCAATAAACCGCATCTTGTGGCATGCGAAAAGCGTTTCAAAACCGCAGCACTTTATGACGACTCTCGCCCGGGCATATCGATTTTTAGCAGACCACATACAACTTCAAGCCAAGCGCGATGTGAAGCTTATCATAAGTGATGTCACAAAAAACACCGAACCGGAGTGGTCACTACCATTTTCTGTCCCGCAAACAGCTGGCGAAATGTCTCAAGGAGCGGCAGGACAACAGCAAGACAGCAGCAACAGACAAAAGGCTCAGGCCGAGCTTAAACCTGATGAATCCTTTGGGCAGAGCGCATCGAAAGATCAGGACAAAGGTCAAGATAACGAGCAAGATCAGGATAAAGACAAAGACGATGGTTCTGGCCAAGGCGCGCAAACCGGCATTAATGTTAATAAAAAGAGCTTCCTGGAGATCAGTAAAAAGAAAAAGAAAGCCAAGAAGAAAAAGAAAAAGCTAGGTATCGCAGCAAAAGAAGCCAAGTTTGAAGCTTCAACAGATAGTGATGATTTCGAAGACGAAGCGGAAGAAAACAAAAAAAGAATAGAAGGCGCCGATTTGGATAGCCCCGACCCAAGTCATGAAGACACACCGCATATCAGTGATGACAGCGGAGATAGCAGCGGCTCTTCCGATGACGGCTTGGAAGATGATGAAAGTTACGATTTCGACGAAGATCCTGATAATGCCCCGGACTTAGAGGATGACCTTGATCTTGATGAACCGAAACCGGAATAATGGCTAATCCCGTTGATATTATTGTTTTTGACCGCGATCTAATCTCCCGACGACGCATGCGCGCTAAAGCTAATTTTTCAAAACACAACTTTTTGTTTCGCTGGAGCAAAAAACAACTCTCAGAACGCTTACTAGACATCAACCGTAATTTTTCCAATGCCCTGCAAATCGGCTCGCGCGGTAGTTTTATCCGGGGTAAGCACCAAAAACTTGGTGATAATATTATAACTTGCGACTTATGCGCTTTGCCGATCGATGATGTCACCTGCCCAGCCGCATATCATTACATTCAAAGTGATGAAGAATTCTTACCTATCGCACCGAAATCTATGGATTTAGTTGTCAGCAACCTAAATCTACACAGCACCAATGACCTACCGGGAGCTTTGTTACAAATCCGTAAAACGCTTAAAGAAGACGGTTTATTTCTGGCAGCAATGCTCGGCGGGGAAACATTGCACGAGCTACGTGATGCAATGGCCACTACCGAAACAGAAATGTTTGGCAGCGCTTCTGCTCGCGTTTTTCCATTTGCTGACAAACACCAGATAGGAGGACTTTTGACCCGCACAGGCTTTGCTTTGCCCGTAATAGATTCTGATATCGTTACTGTAACGTATGATAACGTGTTCAAGTTAATGGAAGATTTGCGCGGCATGGGAGAAAGCAACACGATCCTTAAGCGCAACAAAAAGCCCCTTACCAAAGAATTTTTTATACACCTTGCGCAAAATTACCAAGATCGCTATTCAGATGAAGATGGACGTATCCGAGCCAGCTTTGAAGTCATTTCTCTTATGGGCTGGGCCCCCCATAAATCGCAGCAAAAACCTTTACCACCGGGCAGTGCGCAGTGTAGTCTAGCTAAAGCCTTGGGTACAACGGAAATTAATATTGGAGATTAATCTTAAGTCATGATCCCCCCCTCTTCATCAAAACTTAATGTAACACTCGTCCCGGTTTACAGAGATAATTACGCTTTTATTGTTCGCACTAACTGCGGCGCAGTTGGAGTGATTGATCCGGGGGAAGCGCTGCCAGTCGTCTCGGCTCTGAAGAATTTGAAATTAGATTTAGACACTATTTTCATTACCCATCATCACTGGGACCACACGGATGGTATTGCCGAGCTTAAAGCACACTATCCTTCTTGCAAGGTCATTGCCCCCGACGCAGAGAAACATCAAATCCTAGCTGTAGACACCCCCTTAAAAGATAATGATGTTTTTAAATTCGGGTCACAGCGCGTGCGCGTTATTACTACGCCGGGCCATACACTAGGCAGTGTTTGTTATTATTTCGAAGATGGCAAAGCTGTCTTTACAGGAGATACATTATTTTCGCTGAGCTGCGGAGGGTTATTCGAGGGAACACCAAAACAAATGTTCACCTCCTTCAAAAAACTAAAATCACTGCCTGATGAAACACTGGTTTACTGCGGACATGAATACACACGTGCCAGCGCCGGGTTTTGCCTACGCATTGATCCTAATAATAAAGATCTGAAAAAACGCATTGCACAAGTAAAAACCTTACGCAAAAAAGGCCTACCCACATTACCTTCTACAATTGGTCTGGAAAAGAAAACAAACGTCTTTCTGCGCATCAACAGCGCCAAAGAATATACGGCTCTAAGACGCAGAAAAATGTCATTTTAAGCTTTGATGGTCGTCATCTTACGGATAATCTATTTACCCGCATTTCCATCAGGTTTCTTACGCACAGGAGCACGACGACGTTTGGATTTGTGCATACTCTGAGACAAGCTGCTTTTAGCTTTATTCCCGGTATCGTTGTTATTATCAAGAATTGCGCCAACATCACCTTTCATATTCGAGCGATGCGCAGGAATTGGCAATGGCTTGGAAGTAACTTGAGCGCGTTCACTCATAGCCAGTTCGATTTCAAGACGGGAAGAAACTTTGCGAAGCTCATGAATAGCTACATGAAGCTCTTCCTGTGCCTTCGGGTCCTTCTTTTTATCTTCCCAGCTAATAATAGCTTCCAAACAGTTTTGGGACGTTTCCTTTAACCGTTCTTGAATATTGCTGTCCATCCAAAGGCTCCTTAAATTTAGTTACTCTGCTCAAATTAGAAAGACTCACTCTATATATTTGTATGAAAGGAAGCAAGGTGCACAAGCCATATTGTTTTAATAATTTTCTTTTCTTAGTCTGGCCGTGTTATAAGCCTCGCCCTATTAATTACCGAAGACCGTATTAATCTGCTGGGTCACGCGGACAAATGTCGTGCGTTTGGGTAGTTCCTTAAGGCGGCGCGCACCTACATAAGTGCAAGCCGAGCGCACCCCACCCATAATATCTTGCAACGTTCCAGATACATCTCCACGATAAGGAATAGTAACCGTTTTGCCTTCACTAGCCCGGTATTCTGCTACGCCACCTTTATGCTTGGTCATGGCTGTATCGCTGCTCATGCCATAAAAACATAAATATTTTTCGCCATCTTTCTCGACAAGTTCCTGCTCGGCCTGATCGTGCCCGGCAAGCATTCCCCCTAACATGACAAAATCCGCCCCTGCGCCAAACGCTTTGGCAATGTCGCCCGGCACTTCACAACCACCATCAGCGCATATCAAACCGCCAAGTCCATGAGCCGCGTCCGCGCATTCAATAATTGCAGATAATTGCGGATAACCCACTCCGGTCATTTTACGAGTAGTACAAACACTACCCGGCCCTATGCCGACTTTTACGATGTCTACACCAGCAAGGATAAGTTCTTCTACCATCTCTCCGGTAACAACATTCCCTGCCATAATCGTAACATCTGGAGCTTTCTCGCGGATCTTTTTGACAAAATCAACAAAGTGCTCGCTATAACCGTTGGCGACATCTACACATATCTTATCTAGCATGCCCGGGCGTTTCTCCAGAAAATCCTCCAGCTTATCGTGATCGGCCTTCACCATACCGATAGAATACCATAAGTTCTGAGAACCGTGTTCATCATAAAACGCTAGCAAATCCTCGAGCGAGTAATGCTTATGCACTGCCACACTCATTTTTCTATCGCTTTCCATGAAAGACCTAGCCATAGCGAAAGTCCCTACGCCATCCATATTTGCTGCAATAATGGGGATTCCCGTATAGGAACGCTGGCTCCATTTGAATATAAATTCACGCGTAATATCGACATCTTTACGAGAACGCAATGTAGAGCGCTTGGGGCGAATCAATACATCCTTAAAGTCCAGTTTTTTGTCTTCTTCTATACGCATGAATTCTCTTTCTTTTACATTACTTTTAATTATTTAAAGAACGCATCTGCGGCATCATTTGACGCTTTCTTTTTTCTTATATCTTCGCGCACACGCTCGATTTCACCGTCTAACTCCTCAATATAATCCTGCAGATCACTCAATGACATAAACTCCAGATTACGCGGAAAAGTCTGGGTTTTTAGTACTGGTAAATCGTCATCAAACATTAATAGCTCCCTTATGCCTAATAGTCGCGAAAAAAGGATAAAATCTCTAATGCGCAAAAGCAACATGTAAAAAATGCTAGCATTTAAGAGATAGATCGCATATAGAGTAAGTGTTCCCTAAAAAAAATTATATATAAAAACTAACATCGGGCCAAGGGACAGGCTTTCGATGACCCTTAATAGTTTTTATTTTTGTAAGGAGAAAAACAAGATGGCGAAGGCCGCACAAGAAAGCCTAAAGATTTTGATGCCCAAGGCAACTTCGGTATGGCTTATTGAGAACACCGCGCTTAGCTTTAGGCAAATTGCTGATTTCACAGGCATTACCGAAATAGAAGTTGAAGCATTGGCTAACGAAGAAATTGGTAAAGGTCTAGTAGGACGCAACCCGATTGAGCATAATGAGTTGACGCGCAAAGAACTTGACCGCTGCGAAACCGACCCAGGTGCTTCTCTAACCGGAGCCAAGCGCGACTTGCCCACAGCAAAAGTTCGCTCTAAAGGACCTCGTTATACGCCTGTATCCAAGCGCGGAGACAAGCCCGATGCGATTGCTTACATTCTCAAGTTTAACCCGGAAATTTCAGAAGCACAAATCTGTAAGCTTGTGGGAACAACCAAACCAACGATTAATTCTATTCGTGAGAAAGCTCATCCAAATACGCCTAATTTGCGTCCGCGCCACCCGGCAGAGCTTGGTCTTTGTACTTATCAGGAATTTGAAATTGCCTATAATAAAGGCCTGAAAGCTGCGGGTAAAGATCCTGAAGTTATTAAAGCAGAGCGTGAAGCAGCGTTACAACAAACCCGGAATACTGATAATTCAGATACACAAAAAAGTTCTTCTACGGGTGGGTTTGATTTTTCAAACTTTATGCCTGATAGCAAGCCTAAATCTGATGATCCATTTTCTAATTCTGGATCTTAAATGATAAAGATAGAATATAGTCAAAAGAATGCCGGAACTGGTGCTTAGTCCCGGCATTTTATTTTAGTCTGTATATAGCGTAAGGATCTAAATCTTACATCCTAACATATCAAGCTATTACTAGCCGATGGCAATCCGTTCTTCGTCAGCAATTTTCTCCTTAACCATCAATTTACGTTTTTTAAGGAGTTTTAAATAGTGGTCTTCTGTTGAAAGTTTTTTTTGTGCTTCTTCAATCTCTCTGGAAAGTTCTTCGTGACGATCCAAAAGAGCTTGTATGCGTGGGTTTACAGTTTGTACTTCTGAGACACTCGCTAATGACATATATTCCTCCACTTTTTGCTGTTATCTTCAGGATAACTGAAATGCGATGCACAAATCAAAGGAAAGTTTTTTTCGCGAATTATTTCAACCCCTTACGTCGAGTTATTACAGTATGCACTTTTCCTAATATCATTGATTTTGATTCGCTGTTTATATGAAGCTCTTCACTAACACAAACATTCGTATTATATAAGTGATCCACTTACATTTCCAAATTACTATCCATGCATCGATAAGTTAGGGAGTATCTATTTTGAAAATTGCCATGTACCAGCCTGATATCCCACAAAACTGCGGTGCTATGATGCGTCTTTGTGCCTGTATGAATGTGAGTTTAGATATCATAGAGCCATGTGGATTCTTGTGGGCCGAGCGCAAAATCCGCCAATCAGCTATGGATTACTACGATAAGGCCAGCATTACCCGCCACAGCTCTTGGGAAGCTTTTCAGGAATGTTATCAAGGCAAAGCGCGCATCATCCTGATGAGCACCAAAGCCTCACAACCCTACCCCGATTTTGCATTTCAAGAGAATGATATCCTTTTAGCCGGACGGGAAAGCGCTGGCGTTCCTGAAAATGTCCATGAAAGCTCAGACGCACGAGTGTTTATTCCAATGAAACAGGGTCTAAGATCGCTTAATATCGTTAACGCTACTTCTATGATTTTGGGGGAAGCGTTGAGACAAACTGACTTATTTTAGCACCCTGTCTTGTCTCTTTTTGACACGAACAAATTGTCGCTTCGCTCGATTTGCTTCGTCTATGATTTTGGGAGAAGCTTTGCGTCAAACAAGTTTGTTTTAAAACCATTATCGATCCAAATCTGTTCCAAACGTTCCAGCTCTTCCCCCAGCTTGGGGCCGGGTTTAATACCGCGCTTTATTAAATCCTTACCACTCACAGGAAAATCTGGAATATCCCAGCTTTGAATAACCTTAAGCGCCACTGGCGCATATCCGTTCATGACCCGATCTTGAACAAGCTCAATCATAAGAGCCTGCGCCGTAGCACTTCTCCCAAACCTATAGAGACTCTCATGTATAACGGAGTCGCAAGTCAAGTCATCTAAAGCCAACGAACCGAGAATGCATTTCGCATCTTTTATAAACACCTTAGGAACAAGCAGATAATCATTCATCGCTGCGATGTTTCTTAAAACCAATCCTGCAAAAACCAACAGCCGAGAGCTTAGAGCTTGCAATCCATAGCGCGACTGGAACGTGCAAAAGTGCTCAAAGAACTCAATATCGAATTCTTCAGGCGGGAGATCCGCAAGCACTCCATGAGAAAACATAACTTCCAGAACTTCGTGAGGATTATCCGATGATATGATCTTGAAGAACTCCTGCGTAATGCGCTCCCTAGACAGGCTTTTAATATTTGCCGCCGCGTCCTGACAAGCCTTAAGCCCCTGCTCATCATAACCACCTGCATATAAAGCACTAAAACGAAAGAACCTCAGAATACGCAAATAATCCTCAGCAATGCGTTTGACAGGATCACCTACGAAGCTCACCTGACAGCCCCGCGCAGCCTCAATTCCACAGCCCAGCGGATCGTAAATATTACCTTCCAAATCCATCAACAACGTATTGAGGGTAAAATCCCGGCGCTTCGCGTCTTCTACCCAATTCCCAGTAAAAGACACATCAGCATGCCGCCCGTCGGTTTTTTCATCCCTGCGCAAAGTCGTAATCTCAAAGTGTACGCCTTTACTCACAACCGTAACCGTGCCGTGTTTAATGCCGGTGGGAATAACTTTGATATCTTCTTTTTCCAAAATCTGCGTTACGGCGTCTGGCTCCAACGGCGTTGCGATATCAACATCCTCAACAGGTTTCCCCAGCAAAACATTACGTACACACCCACCCACGAGCAAAGCTTGCGGCTCATCGGAAGAAATAGAACCCTGCAACGCAGTAAATACCTTCTGAACAAACGGCGTATTCATCCAGTCTTTAACAGATATTTTGTGTTTAATTTCTAAACTCACAGATCACCCCTGTTCTTTCACTTTTAATCACTCTATTATGATCGCTTCAAAAATGCGTAATGATTATATCCCGATCCGAAAAATATGAAAGGAATATGAGCTGTGACCGAAGCCCTTGCTAATGACGATATTTCCAGTGTATTCAAACATTCTCTTGAGAAAATTATCCAGGCAAAAAAAGAGATTACCAAAGTCATTATAGGACAAGATGAAGTTGTAGATCAGACCTTGATCACGCTTTTGGCCGGAGGGCATGTTCTTTTAATCGGCGTGCCGGGGCTAGCGAAAACTCTGCTGGTAGAGACGATTGCCACGGCTTTAGGGCTTGATGCTAATCGCGTGCAATGTACGCCTGATCTAATGCCAGCCGATATTCTTGGCTCTGAAGTATTAGAAGAAGACGAAAGCGGCAAACGCTCTTTCCGCTTTATTAAAGGGCCGATCTTTACCCAGCTGCTTATGGCTGATGAGATCAACCGCGCTTCTCCTCGTACACAATCGGCTTTGCTTCAATCCATGCAGGAAAAAGAGGTTTCTATTTCCGGGAAAGCCCATGACTTACCCAAGCCATTCCACGTTATGGCGACACAAAATCCTATTGAGCAAGAGGGAACATACCCCCTCCCCGAAGCGCAACTTGACCGCTTCTTGATGCAGGTAAATGTTGATTACCCAACCCTAGAAGCCGAGCGTGAGGTTATCTTAAAAACCACGACCAACGAAATGCCAAAGGCCACGCAAGTTATGGATGCTGATGAGCTTATGGATGTTCAGCGCCTCGTGCGGGATATGCCAGTTGGTGAAAGCGTCGTAGACATGATCGTCAATCTAGTGCGCAATCTTCGCCCCGGTGAAGACGCGTCCGAGCAAGTGAACGAATACGTAACATGGGCGCCGGGCCCACGTGGTTCACAAGGGCTTATGCTAGCTGTACGTGCGCGGGCTTTACTAGAGGGACGCAGCGCTCCTATCGAAGAGGACGTGTTCGCATTAGCGGCTCCGGTCTTACGTCATCGCATGGCGCTGAACTTCAAGGCTCGCTCGCAAGGTATGGAGCTTGATGCCCTGATTGATGAAGTGGCTAAGAACTTATAAGGACGCCTAAAAGCCATGAAACCGGTTTTTTCTATTATAGAAAAGCTTAGATCGCAGGCCGAAGAAAGCTCTGCGTCGCTGCCTGCGCTAATGCTTCGATCTCAAAAAATAGCCGAGAGCGTTTTGCATGGAGAGCACGCACGGCGTAAACCGGGTACGGGAGAAAACTTCTGGCAATTCCGTGAGTACCAGCCAACTGACCGCCCGCAAGATATCGACTGGCGGCAATCTGCAAAGGGCGATGATGTCTATATCAAGCAAAAGGAATGGCTGGTAACGCGCAAGATATTGTTTTGGTGCGCTGGTGGAAAGAGCATGAATTTTGGTTCTAACCCTGAAAACCCATTTTATACCAAACAAGAAAATGCACAGATTATGTGCCTAGCGCTCGCGTTGCTTTTACAGCGCAGTTTTGAGCAAATCGGTGCTTACGGACAAGGACACGCCGGACGTGGCGAACGCGCCATGGAAAGGCTAGGACAGTATTTACTGGAACGCGGACGAGCAAGCGCCGAAGAAGCTGCTTTGCCTGATATTTATTCCAGCGCCCTACCCCGACATGCGATCTTTATCGGTGTTGGTGATTTCTTATCTCCTATAGAAGAGATCGAAGCGCGCTTTGAGATTTTAGGTCAACAAACCAAAAATGCTCTGATTATCCAAACCCTTGATCCGGCCGAGATAGATCTGGGCTTTAGCGGACGCGTGCGTTTTAAGGGGATGGATGGCGAAGAAGAAATTGTAAGCAACGTAGCAAATATACGTGATAATTATACGCAACGCATCACCGACCACATTCACTGCGTTGAAGAACTTTGTTTGCGCTATAACTGGCATTACCAGCTTCACCGCACGGATGATGACGCCTCTGATACGCTCAAAGCCATCTGGGAATCTATAGAGCGAGGGAGCGTGCGCAAATAATGTTTACATACAACCACTGTCATTGCGAGCGTAGCACCCTAAAGGGCATAAACTACGCAATCCATATAGATTGCCGCATCGAGCCTAAAGGCTCTCCTCGCAATGACGTTCACCTTATCAGGAGACGTACGTAGATAATGTTTAGCACTTTGTCACAGATCGTGTTTATGCAGCCCGTTATTTTAGCAGGTCTAATAACTTTGCCCGCGCTTTGGTATTTGTTGCGCATTACACCGCCAGCGCCAAAGACTATCTTTTTCCCAGCCACACATTTTCTAAAAGGCTTAATCAGTGATGAGCAAACACCAAGCCATACGCCTTGGTGGCTCCTATTACTACGCTTACTTATCGGTGCATTAATTATTATTGCTCTGGCAAAGCCGGTTATTAATCCAGCCGCCTCACTATCTGGCAAAGGAGCTGTCCGTGTAGTCCTCGATAATAGCTGGGCCAGCGCTCAAATTTGGGAAACACAAACAAGCACCGCCGAAGAAATCATCACCCAAGCAGGGCGAGAAGGGCGAGAAATTTACATCCTCCCCACTACGCCGAGTTTAGGTGAAACCAATATCAAGCAACATGGGCCAATAACTCAAAGCGCAGCGTTAGCCCTTTTACGTGGAATGGCTCCAAACCCTTGGCCAGCAGATTATGACGCGCTCAAACAGGCCGCCGATAACATGGAAATCAGTGAACCCATCCACAGCATATGGCTGTCTCACGGCTTAAATGAAGGCGGGCTTAGTGATGCTTTGCGCGCCGTGCAAAATCAGGGCAGTTTGAGCTTTATCTCACCAACGTCAGAACTCTTACCCTTATTGCTCCG
>Ga0070729_10003399_pt1 | contig 18569 bp, 20 predicted proteins | sample tdDd472_FD_66725 | JGI IMG/M metagenome (GOLD analysis project Ga0070729, IMG submission 66725) | Marine sediment microbial communities from the Atlantic coast under amendment with organic carbon and nitrate - tdDd47.2 | ecosystem: Environmental > Aquatic > Marine > Coastal > Sediment | place... | reverse complement strand
AAGTAGCACGACCATTCACAGAGCCATGTCTACTGGATACAACTAGACTGCCAAAACGCTGTCCCGTTATGTCTTTTACTGGGTACATAGTTGATATTCCTCAACTGATGGCAAGAAAAATGTAAGTACCACCACTGGCGTTAAGCGCAGCAGGAGCAGATGATGTAACCGTAAATCCACTGGACAGCGGGTCGATGTAGTCTGTTGTAGTTACTTCGGCGGCTATGGAGTTCAGGAGAATATACGGGTCGTTACCTGCAACAATACCTCTCTCGCTGTCCCAGACGTACCAGTCGCCAGTTGAGTCTGTACGCTTGATTAGGATAAATCTAGCCCCTGCCGAGAATCCACAATCTATATCAATATTAGCCGCTGTTCCTGTGTAGCTGCCTACTTTGCTTACTCCTGCTAGTGTGGCGAATAGGTAGGCTATATAAGAATCACCACTACCGTTAATGAACCCGTGTGTTCCTATAGGAAATGATGTGGATGTTACTGGGTAAGTGCTATGATCCCAAAATGTAGATGGAGCTGCCGCTGCATTTGTATCATTTAGTCTTAAATAATAATCATTAATATCCTTGTGCCAACACAACCAATAAGTAGAGCTATTTCTTTCTTTAATAATTACAAACTCTGGCAAAACTTTTAGATTGTGTATTACATCTCTACCATTTACACCATCACCCGTATAAGCCACCACATCAAAGAAGCCTGTGGCGCGTTTGAACATCCAAGCTCTATCATAGACACTGCCTCCATCCCCTGCGCCATACATCATGTCTAATGGAATTTCGCTGTCAATTTCTGCGGCTGTGCTTGAGGATTTTAATCTCTTAATATCCCCACGCACTCTGTCTACCCAGCTAAATCCTCCGCTTGTAGTGAACGCTTCTAGTATTAAATCTACTGAAGAAAATGTTGCATCAAATTGAGGCCCTATATAGTCAGTTGTTCCGATAGCTGGCGTAAAAACCTCAGTCCCACTCTCAGGAGTTTTCATCGGGCGGCGGATGGCTATGTAGATGTAGGTTTCGCCCGCTGTTGAGCTATCTTTTAACCTAAAACCAGTAGCATTTGGTTCTCCTGCGGTAAATAATCCTTCAGCATTAGACAAATTAGCAAACAAGTATGCGTCATCGGCAGTGCTATCGCTAACAACCCATCCTCGCATTGTGTCATATATTACCCACTGACTTGATAATGTTGTTCCTTTAATCATTATCCACTGTGGCTCAAAACCAAGATCAACAGTAGCGTAGCCTCCAGTACCGCCAGTAAAACTCCCACACTTAATAATAGACTCAGAGCCATCGTCTCCAAAGCCTCCTGCGTCTGAGGCAAATAGATACATGACATAGGAGCCACCAGATACATTAGCCGACCCATCAGCATTAACGCCCATCCACCCAACATCAACCGTAGTATCTGTTGCAATATTTGAAACTGCGGTTGTCACATATGCTTGGGCCGTTGAATTAAGACTAAATGCAGTCTTATAGTTAGTCCCATCGTAAGCAGCAACGCACCAATTCCCTGTACTATCTGTGCGCCGTATAACTATAAAACCCGGAACAGAACCGAGATTGTGAGACACAGTATGCGGATTATTACCATCCCCAGTAAAAGGCACAACATCAAAGAAACCGGGAGCCTTGCGGAATGTCCAAGAGGCGTAATCTTCTGTGTTCGTGTTGACCTTTACATCTGCGCCAATAGAAAACCCATCAGAGTTAAATGCTGTAGTAGTATCAGCATCAGTTGACCCGGCTGTATTGGTATCGGTTGACAATACCTCGCCCGCGCCACGGGTAACATCTGTAAGAATATGTGAGTCAGCAGCGTCCCTGTTCTTGATCCAAACCAAACCGCCCTCGCCATCAAGATCAATGCCGTTGGTAATGGTTTGGGTAGAGCCGTTGCCCGTATACAAATAAGTCGAGAACACATCCTCAACGTACAGAGCTTCGCCTGCATTGCCACTTGCACCCTGCAATGCTTTCAGAATATTAGGCATATGCCTGCCCCACTACATTTCCATACCAAGTAGTGCCGCCGTCAATGGTGGTAAATACCAGAATATCAATCCCGCTTGCGGTGAGTGTCGGGGCTGTCGCAGCAGGCCAATCCACCGAGGCGGGCCATGTCACAGTCTGGCTGCCTCCATTGGTCAGATACAGAATGAACCCGCATAACTCATCTGAGGCGGTAGGGTTAGAAAATGTGAAGGTGGTGGAAGAAGTATCAACCGTGGCCGAAACCGAATTGCCAAGCGTTAAATCAATATCCTGTGTGCCGCCACCGATAGAGCCTATGGCATTGGTAACCTCACCGTAATCCTTGAGGTTGATCTTTGAAACCGTATAGTCCTGGCCGTCAAGATTGCCGCCTAGCTGCGGGGTGGTATCGTCAACCAGGTCAGTCATAAAGCCAAAGTCTGTCTTGGCCTCGGAATATGATCGGCCCTCAATAGTCGCCGCGCCGGTGAATCTGGCGTAATCATTCGCAACCGGGGTTCCGGAAACACTCAAGGCACCAATAGCAACGACAGTCGCATCTACGTAAGCCTTTACGGATTGCTGGGTGGGAACCTTTGTTGCCAGATTGGAGGTCATGGCATCCTCATCGACAACCCAGGATACGGTTGAGACGTCCGTATCCGTATTCATTGTCGCACCAGCCGCATCAACATTGGTGGCGTCTGTTACGTCAGCGCCCGCCTCGATGCCGTCCAGCTTTGTACCGTCAGCAGCCACATCCCTGCCATCAACAGTCCCGGTGACAGATATATTGCCGCCAACAGTCAGCCCGGTCAGCGTACCCAGTGAGGTGACATTTGCCTGCGCCGCCGTGGCCAGGGTGCCAGTGATCGAGGTCGAAGCCGACAGGGTAGTAAATGAACCAGCAGCAGCACTAGAGCCACCAATCACCGCCCCGTCAATCGTGCCGCCGTTAATGTCTGCCGTTGTAACTGCGCCCAGGTCGCTCACGGTGGCGCTGGAGAAGTTAATTGTGCCGGTGGCTGTTATGCCGTTGTCTTTCAGCAAAACCCCGTCAACCGTCACTCCTGAAGCCGTGGTCTGTTCGTTGATCGTGTCGGTCTTGATTACATCTTGGTTCAATCCCGACTTGAAAATGTCAAATACATCATTGTCCGGGTTGTATACCGCAAGGACTATCTCATTGGTTCGGAGATCCCCAGCCGCTAGAGCCGCGCCATTCAGTTGCATGGATTTAGCTGTTAGACCATCAACCGCCAGCGTGGCCGCACCTGTGTTGGCCGCGTTCACCTGGAAGGCAAACAGGGAAATATCTGTAAGGGCAGCGTGGGAGTTGTTGGTTGTCAGGGTGTAGGCTGTCGTTGTTCCACCGGTTGTAATAGTGCCGTTTTGGTCTTTGTAACACTTGGCCAGTGCGGCCATTAACTCCCGTGCAGAGTCGTTCAGACCTGCCGGACTCATCCCCTCGGGAAAGCCGTTCGGAGAGGCAGAGTTGTTGCTTGCAGCCGTAGTGCTAAATTGGGAAACGTTCGACATTATCTGCGCTCCAGAACATCTGTAAATTCTTCAATGTGTAGCATCCTTTGAATTTCTTGAGGGAAGTTGCCGTTATTAAGCGCCCTGCCTAGTCGGTTTCTAACGGCGTCAGGGAATGCCGATGGATTCGTTGATAACTTCTCCAAAGTCTGAAGAGTCAAACTGTTACCATCTTCCTGCTCGCTCTGAATGTGATTGAGAAGTGAGTGAAGCACCCCTCGGGGAATGCTGTTGATTGCGTCTGTGAACCGGGGCAAATCTTCAGCCAATCGCCTGCCCATCACCTCAGAACCTCGGAACCTGCCGCCGACCACCTGGCTGGCCAAACCGAGCGTCACCGCAGTCGCTACCTTGTTGAATGTGGTATCAGCCGCCGCGAACATATCGTTCTCCCCAGGCGCAAACTCCTGGGCAACTCGGAAAAAGGTAAATAGCCCCGCCGCCTTGAAAGCCAAATCTTTCATAGATGTCGGAACGCCAAGCAGGGTTCCCAGCATACTGGACGCAATCTGAGCGCCGCCCGCAATTCCAGCATTGGTCAGAGGATCGTTTTCCTTCACCGCGGCCAACACAGCACCCTCTAAACTTGTCTCAGCAGCCTTCCCTAGCCCCCTGAGTACCGAGCGCACTGGCCCGGACTCTGTTACGCGATGGAATAGCCTCTGTGCGCCTGGAGTTGACAGCCTGCCGCCTCCCACCAGTTCAGCTATCTGGGGAACCAGATCGGGTTGCTCTCTGGCGATAACCTCCAGCGCATCCCGCGTGGCCTTGTTTGTCACTGTCGGAAGGTGTCGGGTGCTGTTCACAAGCCCCTTCGCAAAGGGCTGCCTGCCTATTGCAAGTGACGCAACATCGCCAAGAACCTCACCGCCCCCCGTAGCCATTGGCCTCTGCTCTGCCTCCAAAGCCCTGGCCTGGTCAGTAGCCGCCCTTTCTCTAGCGAACGCATCGCCATAGGACTCACCGCCAGGCGCAAGGGCAGGGATAGCTTTGAACGCCGAAGTCACATCGGTAACAGTTGGGCGGGGAATCGCACTCAGCATATTGGCTGGGAATTTCTGACCCTGTGCCTCGATATTTGCACCAAGCCTGCTGCGGAATCCGCCATCGGAAAACGGCGTCTCAGCGATAGTCTGGGCAAGCCCGGCACCGCTGGCTAACAGATCACCCGTTGCAGATGGAAGCGCCATAAAGTTGTTTAGGAGTGTGCGAGTAGCATTATCCGCAACAATGGAAGATGTCGGACGCTGGTTTGGGCTGCCTGGCACATTCTGGAGTGGAGTGCCTTGGCTTGGTTCCAGGGGAACCCATTGGCCATTCTGAAATACAACCTTCTCGCCCGTTTGAGGGTTTGTTGCCGTTCGTTGTTCGGCCATGTTAGTCCTCTACAAATCCCGCTGGAGGCGGTGAAAACACCTGGTTGATAATTGCCATCGCGCTCTCTCGCACATTGGCAGGCAATTCAATGTTGTTGGCCCTTGCCTGCGTGAGAAGCTCCTGAAGGTTGGATGCGATCACGTACCTGTTGGCTGAAGGCGAGGCGTCAGGATTAGCGTTGGCATCTACCATTGACTGAAGCCTGAAATTACTGCCCGAACCTCCCAGCATCGCCATTGAATTGTTCGCAAAGTCTTGTGAGATTTTCTTGAACAGGTCATAGCTTTCATTCAGCGACTCAACCTTTGAGGAGTCACCGCCAAACAGATTCAAAGCGCCCTCGTACAAGCCGGAAAGCCCCCTTCGCTGCTCGGATCCACCAAGGCCCGATTGCAAGAAGGTGTCATTGAGCTTGTTATTGACATCGAAGAGCTTAATCATGTCGTTCACCCCAGACTCGATGCCGCTTTGTATTGTTGCTCTGGAAGTCTGGATTTCTTGTGCTTGCTGCGCGTTATCCTGTATCTGATCCTCTAGCTGCGCTGCCAGCAGCGCGAGCCTTGCGCTATTTTCCTCGGTATCGGGGTTGGAGAACTTTTGATACGCCGCCATGTCGCCAGGATCGCCACCCAGCGCGATATAATCAGCAAACTTCGCTGAGGTCTGGGGAGACTGCTGTGCAAACTGGGACTGAATCAGGCTGGACGTAAACTGCTGCGGGTTGATCTGAGCCAACAATCCCTGTAGTTGATTCTGCTGGTCTTGTATCGCCCCAGGCCTGCGAATCGAGGCCGGAATTGACGCGGCGCTAGGCTGAGATAGCAAGCCCTGCAACTTCTGTAGGTTTTGCTGCTGTCTCTGATTCTGCTGTAGAGCCTGCCGATTAGCCTGGAGTTCCTGGAACTGCCTCTGCTGCTGGTTGGCGAATTGCGCCCCTTCTGCCAGGACTTGCCCAAAACTCATTCTCGGCCCTCGCCTCGGCCCGGATGCCGCCAAAAGGCCAAGGCCAAGATTGAATTGCGGGGATCCCAATAACCCCTCGATTTGCTTGTTCCAATCCATTAGCCGAATGCTCCTAAAAGTCCGCCGCCTATAGCGCCAATCGCCGCCCCTGGCCCACCGAACATGCCGCCAAGTTGTGCGCCAGTCAGTGCACCACCCAATAACCCGCCAGCCGTATTAGAGTTAGTGGTGACAGAATTGATATTGCCGAATAGCGAATTCGGGTTGATATTTCCAAAAGAACTTTGAAGTAACTGCTGCATAGCCTGTATCTGCCCGAGCTTCGTGCGCTCTTCCTGAGACTGTCGGGCGTCCCCAATTGACCCAACAATCTGAGAATTCATCAGACCAAGTTGCGGCAACTGACCCGCCGCCGCTAGCTGCCTGTCGCGATCCATATTTGCCGCATTGACCATTGCCCCGCCAGCGTTCTGCTGAGCGCCAATCAGAGAACTCCAGGCACCGAGATTTTGGGCGTTTTGATTAAGACCCAAACTATTCAGTGTGTCTGCTGCACCTAACTGGCGGTTGCGCTCGTTGCTAAACTCTCGCGCAAAGGCGTTTGAGGCCACCTCCGCGATAGCTGCATCATGCAGGCCACCAGACAGCGCACCAGCCCCGCCCTGCAACGAAAAATTACTGTTAAGGCTCGGAAGTGCCTGAGAGATAGCAGCCTGTACGGCCCTGTCAAAGCCTGGATTGCCATATAGATACTCACCGCCAGCCGTGCGCTGCAAGGTATCCATCGCGGTCGGATCAAATGAGTTCTCGGCGCTGAAATTCTGTAGATTCTCAAAGCCTGCCGGGTTTCTGAGCAGGGAAACCCCGATATTGTAGTTGTCGAATATGTCAGTCGGATCCGCAATTTCACTCAATGCGCTTTGAGCCTGCGCCAGCCCGCCCTCTGGATCATAGGCATAGTCCAGCGCCATCTGCTGAGCGAGGTTCTGCAAATTATTGTAGGGGGACGTTGTTGCATTATCCCTGGCCAGCAGTTGTGTAAGCCCCGTCATTGCGCCCTGTGAGGCGTCTACAGACTGCGCGAGAAATGGCTTCAAAAACTCAGGAATAGCCGCCTGCTGGACGTTCTCAGCGCCGGTAACAATCGGGTTCAGGTCGTTAAAACCTAAAGCTCCGGGATTGTTGCCGAAGTTGTTGGCGAAGGTGTTGCCCAGGTTCTCCATAGTCGGCAAGCTAGGTGCCTGAGTTGTTGTGGGCGTAGGCGTTGGTGTAGGTGTAGGCGTTGGTGTTGGTGTTGGTGTAGGCGCGGCAGATTGCGTGTAATCGTAACCCCAATCACCGACTTGGCCCTCTCCAAAACTCAGAATTGAACTGCCGGGAATCGCAGCCCTGATCTCTGACTCTGGAATACCCGACATCAACGAAATTCGATACGGGGAGATGTTGTATTGCTCAGCCAGACTTCTTGCCTGATCGACATCAGACTGGCTTACGTTACCATCTGCAAGTAACTGGCCAATCAATGCCGATAATTCGTCTAATTGCGCTCTTGTTGCCATAATTAACTCACCACAGCGCGATCTGTAAACCTGCGCCAGTTCGTACCATCACTAAAGGCTGGCTGTGCGCCGCCCAATTCATTTGAAACGTATATGATTGCGCCAGACCACAGAGATGCGGTCGGCAGGGTTGAAACCGTGTAAGAGGCTAGTGTCAGGGGCGCGTTCATCGCCCGGCTGCCATCGAGGGGCAGGCCAGCATTCGCCCGAATGGCTATCTGGCGGCGGTGTTCTTTCTCATTCGCATGAAGTAGAGGCGCGTCTGGTCGCTTGGATACATCAGCCACGGCCAGCACCTCCCGTAGCACTAGAACGGTCGAGCTGAATGCCAATGGCATCTTCCCAATCTCCTGATACCGTCAGACGAAATCTGTGGAAATTGTCGTTCGCCCGCTTGGTGAATCGACCGGAGGTTGAAAGGGAAAGCGAATCACTCCAGCTAACACTATCTGTCAACTTGCTGCGCTGGCCCACCTTGGCTGTGATAGTCCCGCCCACTACTAAAGGCTTGAAGGCGTTTAAATTGGTCTTTCTCCCCGGCGTGATCTCAATCTCGCCAGTCTCCAGGGTGGCGGTTTTAGAGCCGCCCCAGAAAAAGCCCATCTTGTTATTCTCGTCAATCGCACCAAGCTGCGGCAGGGACTTGAACGAATCCAGAGATACCGTCATTGCGTCAATGTCCGTGTATCCCAGGGTTTCAAGATTTTCCAAAGTGACCTCAAAGCCCTTTGATCGAAGTATGATCTCGACCTCTTCCTCAACCAAGGCCCACTTGTTAAAGGTCTTGTCGTAGATGATGATCTTGTTAGGACGCCCGCCGTTATTGGCCGACCCAGGGAATGCCCATAAAATCCGGTTGTTGGTCGGGTCGGCTAAAGCAAACACCCTTTCCTTGTGGGCCGTGTCAAATTCAGACCTGAACCACTTGTCAACGCGCCCCGCACCAATAGGATTGACGCCCGTGCCGTTACCAGTGATCTCAATAAACCCCTGGTCAGATATAAGGTAAACGCTGTCCCCCAGCTTCGTAACAGAGCCGCCAGCGATAGTGCCGTAGTCAGGCAAAATCTCGTCAATCTGGAATACCGCCGGAGCGCCTACAAAGGACATGCGGAATACAGACTTTTCAGACACAATAATCCCAACTTCGCCGCCGACAATCTTTCTGATTGGGCCGCCCGTAGGGATGTCACGATAATCTGACAGAGTAGTTGCTGATACCGTGTAGTCCGTTTCATCATCCTGGGCAGACCAGCGCACCCTGTTAGGCACATTGCCATCAGTCGTGTCGTAGGTATTGGAGAACACGACAAAATCACCAATTACAGTGACATTTCTGGCCTTGAATGCTGTTGTGAGCGCAGAGTAGTTAGTGCCGCCCATTGTGATTTGCTGCGGGTCGTCGGTGAAATTCGTGGCCAAAACCTTGTTTTTCCAGCGCACAAAGTTCCAGACCTCACCGGATCCGGTAGCGTATGCCCCGCCAGTTGATCGAGTTACATCGGTAAACGTCAGGTCAGATGTGTCAAGCTCGTATAGCTTTGTTTCGTCTCCCACATAAGTATGCGAGGCTCCGTCCTTGTCCAGAGCTTGTATAGTCCCCCGAGGTCTGGCCGTGAGCGCATCAGTGAACACGTTTAGCGAGGGGAAAGGCTGAAACGACCTCTCGGCAGGCACGGCGTTGATTATCTGCGAGGAACCAGATGCGCCAAAATCTACCGCATCGGGCTGCCAATCAATAAACGGTATAATCAAGGCGTAATTCCTGAAACACGTGAAACCAGAGGCCCAACCGTCCTGCCCTTCCTCGCCTGCATATTGGCGGCGTCCCTGGCATCGTCATAAAGAGCCTTCCAGACCACTATGCGCGGGTCGTCCATCAGGAACGGCGCAGAGGCTATCAGAGAGCCGTACAGGTACAAGTCAGGGTGATTGTCCAATATGTCATTGGTGGTTTGGGAATCGCTGAGAGCCGTCTGTGATTGCCAGTAAACAATCTCGCCTGAGTAAGAAGAGTCCGGCGACTTGTCGAACTCGATCTCATTGGAAATAGTGAAGTATTCGGGCTTCCCCGTAGACTCCGAACGGATCCGATTCAATTCGTGATAATTGACGTTCTTGAGAATAGTGACCGGAGTTGTCAGGATTCGCAGGTTTATCGCATCCAGGAAACCAGTAGGGAGGGAGATTTGGCGGGAATTAATAGTAATGGAAGATCGCGAAATCATCTCCCGCGTTCTCACCTCGCGGCGGTGCCGGGCTTCAGCCAGGTCTATGAACGTGTCAATCTGGTCGGTCAGATCATCCCTGTCGAGGGTATCCGCTATTTCAGTTTTTAAGTTGCTGTAACTATCCAAAGACATAGCCGTACCGATTAACGTAGGTGGGTAACATTGTTCCGAGCTTTATCCCTTCGCCTCGGAACTTGTTTAAATGTGTCGGGCCTTCTGGGATTACTATCTCAATCCCCTTCCCGCAGGCGTACCCGATTAGGTATTCCAAACAAGGGGATTCATAAGAAAATTCGGAATCATCCCGAACATCTATTCCGTATAGCCCGATAGAGTCGTAGCCCTCGTGGATAGCGAGAGCCAGCATGTAAGCAGGGGAAGAGTTGTACCAATCCTTCTGTGAATCCCACTTCGCCCGAGGGAAGTTCTTGAATACGGTCTTTTGAACCGCATCAAAGGGAAACGGCGTGGAGGTTGGTACATCCTCCCAATGCTCTTGCGTGTAGATTATCTGCGGCAGTTCAGACAGTTCCTCAAAATAATCGGGACTCCGTAGAGACTCCGGCATCTCAAGCAACTGCCTGTCGTGCATTTCAAATAATCTTGAAGCTCTAGGCGCGTACTCTCTGTCCCAGGGCAAAGCCCAAATCTCCCCGTCTGGGATTAAATGACGGGTCGAAGGTGATAGCCCTACAATCGAGACGTTAATAGCTCTTCGCCTGTAGCTTGCGATAGTCACGGCCTTTTAGCTGATTTGCCCAAAATGCCTTGGCTCTGTCGGTCTTGTTCTGCGTCAGTTCCCGCATAACCTCCCGAGGCTTCATGCCCCAGAGCTTCGCGTTTTTCTGGCAAAAATCGTCAACCATAACAAAAGGCACAGAACCCAAATACTTGGAATCCTTTGAATTATGGGTCTGTGCAATGGACTTCACCTTGCCGATAATCGGCGCAACATCCTGTGTCGTCTCAGAGGTGATTTGCTTCTGTCCGTGGTCTCCATAGTGGAGCCAGTCTCTTGTTATTAAAGCGCCGTTCTTCTCTACCCCCAGGAGCCGCTTCATTAGCTACCTGGGACAACCTCAATCACGAGAAAGCACTTCACGGTGTTAGTTGAGGCACCGTTGGTTTCAATCTCGATATTGTCGGTGGCGGTGAATGTGTTAGCACCCGTTGGGGTTGAGCTATCAACATCACCAGCAGCAGAACCAGAGTAAGCGACTGTAATCGCTCCACCAGTTACAGCCGTGCCGCTGATTTTGGGCGTGAGAACCGCGTTTGCCGTGGCAATGGTGCCGTTAATGACGCTTGTGATCTGCACAATCTTCCCATCGAAACCGGGCGCAATGTAACTCTGCCCAGCGGTGGAAATATCCTCGATCTCAATCGTCAAAAACTTGGCATCGGCTCGTGGAATGCGTGGATAAGCCATATATTTGCTCCAATAAAAAAGGGAGCCGAAGCTCCCTTTAGGTTAAGTTAATGCCGATTAAGAGGTGGTGAGATCGTACACGGCTCCGTGCGCTTTCTCGTTGCAAACCTCAACGGTGTACTCAGCAAGAATCTGGCAGGCATCAGAGTCGCCAGTCTTTGCAAGATCGTACTCGACCATGTTGCGACCAGACAGGAATGGAATCTTTATCATGTCCATATCCAGCAGCAGGGCTGTACGGGCTTCCATGAAGCGGTTGGGAACGACCTTCAGTTCACCGAAGTCGCCATCATAGACATCAAAAGACGCGTGGAGCGCATCATCCTCGGCTTTCTGCACCTTGGTGCCGTTGCCAGAGAAGGAAGAAACCACCTGACGGTTAAAGCCGCCGGTCATAAGGATGCCGGGTTCGCCACCGTTGTCGAAGCATAGCTTCTGAACAGCCTTCAGCAGGGTCTCGGTAAAGGCCCGCGCTGTACCGTCTGTGTGTGCGTCTGCACCAGTACCAGCGGCAGTAGTAGCGTCAGATGCCTCCGAAATGTTGGTGATAATGTAGGCGGGGATGCCTGCACACTGGCGAGCCAGAGTGTCGTTACCGGCTACCTTCGCCTTGTTATCACATACTACCTTCTCCATGTCGCGCTTCAGTTCACGCGCCCGCTTGAGCTTCTGGTAAGCCAGTTCATCGGCTCGGCCAGCAGTGTCAACGGCTCGTGCTGTACCTGATACACGCGCAACCTTGTCAGAAATCTGCGTCAGGTTGGTGAGTCGGGTGGTGGCTGAAACGGCAGATGCGGAAGCATCATCGCCTTCAATCGCAGCATTGTTAGCCGCTGCGGCTAGTGCGTCTGTTTGCCCAAGCTGTTACTTTCGGCTGACGCCAGCCTACTGACCCCGGAGGGCGGGAACCTACTTCACTTCGGCTCCTCTTGCGGTTTCCCGCAAGGTCGGACTCTATCTTCACCCTACTGGGTGTCTGGCATATTAGTCTCTGAGGATTCCGCTTATCTTTCGACTTAGCGGCCTTTCCTGCTGATTGCCCAATCCCGCAACTTTTCAAACCTCTCAGCTTGTCGTTTCCAACTACTGTTTGGGCTTGCGGGCTTTAGGGGTTTCCAGCATATAGCCAGATTTTACATGAGCAGTGTTATTTACTCATGGGTGGTGCTGGTGGCCTCAGTGTGAGCCGCCATACTAATCACAGGGGTTTGTACCGGGGTAACGTCATAGATAACGTCTACCAAATCTTCGCGAATACCTACGGTATCGTTTGTTGCTTGGGTGTTTGCTGGCTGTGCCATAACTATTAACCTCTAAGTAATCTCAGCGCATCTTCGAAACTTCCAGACTTTCGCAGTTTGGTTTTCGCCTCGTTCTTGCGCTGGGTGTTTAGTTGGGAAGTGGATACTTTGCTGCCTGGCGGGATGGTCTTTTTCACAACCTTGAGTTTCTGCTTTGCAGGCTCAAGTTTTTTCAGACCCTCATCAAACAGCATCGCCTTGCGGGCCAGAACAATCATCCGGTGGTCATAGGCATTTGCGATTTCGTTATCGCTATAACCTAGATCAGAGAGGTATTTGCTGACATTGGCTTTTTCGGCCTTTGCAGTTTCCTCGCTCTTCCATTCGGGGATTCGTTCAATCAGCCTTTCACTTTCGACCTGAAGTCGCTGGACAAGGACTTTCTGGGCTTCCTCTTGGTTTTGAGTTACAGCCTTTTGATACTCGCGTATCGCTTCTTGCTTTAGGGCATCTAGGTTTTGACGCCTTTCCTGAAATTGAATCTTCTTTAGTGCTGCCTCGGCAGGGTCAATCTTCTCTAGCTCCTTGAAGTTGGTATCCTCAATGTCGCCATTTAAAGACTTCTCTGCCCTTTCAATAATCTTGGCCGCTACAACTAACTGCTGTCGTGCCGCCTCCGACTGCGCTGCCACCTCGGCCTTGGCCGACTCCTTGGCAGCTTTTGCCTCTTCGAGCCGCTTCTGTGCGGCTTCTTGAATCTGATAGTTTGCTCTCAAGTCAGCGAGCTTTACTGGGCGCTCTTCGCCATCAACCTTTACCTTAACGGTTAGGGAGTCTGCCCATTCGTTGTCCCACTCCTGGGACTGAATCAGATCATCAAAAGAGGAAACGACTTCCTCTTCCTGTACTTCTGCGGCCTCTTGCGCCTCCTCTTCTACTTCCTGGGCGGCCTCTGGCTCTATTTCTGTTTCGGTTTCGGTTTCAATCTCAACTACCGTTTCCGGCTGTTCCGCAACCTCGCCATGATAGCCCTGCGGAAATGCCTTCTTTGCCAGTAGCGAATAAGGGGTGTGGCTAGTCTCCTGTTCTGGGGACTCTGTGGTGGGAGTTTCCATTTGTTTCCTCGTTTACTTTTCAGCGTCCTTCTTGGCTTGTTTGCCTTCTCGGACGTACCGTTCAAATGAAGCCCGCATACCCTCCAGCGCATCTATTGACGCCTTGATGTATTCAAGCTCATCTTTCGAGGACGGGTCGCACTGCTTAAAGCGTACCCATAGCTCTCGATCAGTGTTCTCCCACCATGCTTGCAAAAGCTCATCGTCTAACAGACGTTGCGCCTTCTCTCCAATCTCCTGTTTCCTCCGTAACTTAAATAAGTCCATTACTCTCCCGTGTATTGAAGCTGCATCTTCGCCACTTCGTTTTGCAACTGTTCCAGCTTGATTGAGATTTCATCTTTGTGGTGTTTATCTTCCTGCGCCCGATCGAGTTTCTTCGCCTGATCGTCAAGCATCATCTTCATCTGCTTTAACTGAAGCTCCTGGGCGTCTAGTTGCTGCTGCCGCTGGGCTACCGCTAACTGCTGCTGCTGTAGCTGCAACGCCTCATTGGGCTGGGGAGGTGCCATCTGGCCCTGCGGGTCTGTAAAGAACTGCCGTGGCTCTTTCAGTCCGGCGTTCTTCACGATCTCTGAGGCAGTGTTGAAAAGGTTGTCCGGCGTAACTGTCAGGCCCATCTGCCCGGTTTGGGCAAGCCCGACCTGCTTCTCCCAAATAGCCTGCAGCTGCATCAGCTTGGTTCTGCGCGAACCAATACCCAAGCCGACATTCACTGTCATGTTCTTGCGGTTGCGCCACTCAGTTGGGTCAACCTCTACCACCTCACCGCGAAGCTCAATCACTTCGGAACGATCAAAGTGCTTCAGAATCAACTCGTGGATGTGCAGGAATAAAGACTTGATGCCGGTCTCAGCGAATATCCTGGCAATGGTCTCGATCTTCATCTGGTGAAGGTCACTGCTCTCGGCCATAACCGACTGTTGGATATGTTTCAGGCTTTCGGGGTTCAGCCCGTCAGAATCGCCGTGAATACCTGTTCTGTCGCGCTTTACCTTGTCGAAGTATTCCAGGGCAGCAAAAGCATTGCCCGCAACAAAAGGCACCGTTATCGGCTGATAAGACTCTGCCGGAGGTCGTGCGAATCGCTTGATGGACCCGATCTCGGTGGTCAAGAGATCGTCCAGGGTGTCGTCACCTATGCCCTGCTCCCAAACCGCATGACCTGGGTTGTTTGTATGGTAGTAATTGTCCAGCATTTGCCGAACCAGCGTGGTATTGACGCGCTGAACGTCCATGACCTTTTCGGCAAGCGCCCGGCCAAAGAATTTGTGGGGGAGTGGCTGCGGTGAAAGCACATGGAAGGGCTGGCGCTCTGCCGGATTGTCCTCTAGCAACTCACCGCCCGCCACAATCACCTGGCGCAGTTCTGTTTTGCCGTTCTCCTGCTTGTCAATGCGGATAAACGCCTCGCGCACTCTCACAAGCTCGTTGGCCCGCTTGAGTATCGCGTCCTGATCCTCGTCGGTCTTGTCCCTGCGAGAAATATCTTCTTCGGATCCGTACTTCATGCCAACAGACGGCAGGGAGTAGATCAAATCCTTGTCATAGCCCATCGAGATCAGGTCACTGCGCGTGATGTCACGCTCATGCCCGACCATGCGAGCCTTCGAGGGGTTTACATGCCTGGCATCCGAGGAAATCCTGAACTCTTCTGGGGGGACGTTCTCAATGCGGATCCGGCCCTCGGTGGTGGTGCGCTTGAAGGTCACATCATGCAGAGTGACCGATACCTCGCCCATCGGGGTCATTTCGGTCAGCGTTTTTTCGTCCCGATCAACAACCTCAAGCTCTTCATCATTGAGCAGGGCAATAAACGCCTCTTCGGTCAGCCCGGAGTAGCTTTCTTCCGTGACCTCTTCTGATTCATCAAACCAGCATTTAATAATGCCGTTCTTTTGAACCAGGGCATCAAAAAACCAGTTGTAAAGCAGAATGAAGGGGTCGTCCTGGCGCTTCCAGAACACATAGTTGACGTAATCAGATTCCTGGCGCGCTAATTGGGTGTCCTCAACGCCGTGAGGTTCAAAATTCACAAGATTTTCATCGTTTGTGAACAGGCGCAGCAGGGAGGGCATGACAGAATCAACAACATCCGAAACATCGGACGTAACTACCTGGGATCGGCCCTCAACCTCATTCCCAAGCGGTTTCGATAGGTAATAGTCCCAGCTTAAGGCTCTTTCAGACGATATTTCACCGCCAGCATGGCCCATAGACGACTCAAACTCAGCATCTACAATCGCTACTATGTCTCTATCGCTTAGTGCCATTTTCTGCCTTTTTAGGTTGCTTGGGTTGTGCCGCCAGGCGTCCCTTGATGTCCTCAAGAGTGGCCAATACGGCGTCCATTTCCTCGCGGAGTTTCTTAATCTGTACTTCGTGCCGAATGCTCATCGTTCCTCCTAGACAATCGCTGCCCTTACAAAATTCTTTTTCCTGGCCTTAATTGGCTCGTTCCTGCGGGCATACCGCAATTCCGATATGGCCAGCCGAGTTGCCGCCATCAGTGGATAGGCGTCTCGGGGTATCTTCCCCTTCTCACGCTCAAGGACTGCCGCCTCTTCCCACCAGTTCCGCAACCTCTTGTCGAAGTGCAGCCTTTGCGTCCTCATGCGCTCCCAGATGTCGCGAGAAACCATCTCAGCCATCTCTTCCGAATCGCTGGTTCTCTCCGGCAGCATCCGGCAGCCGCGTTCTAAAAGGCTGTGAGACATTTCCTCGTGGTTCCAGGCAACAGGTATCCACCTGCCTCGGGCGTTAATCGACTCAGCGATCACCACCGGAACCTCAGTTTTGAATATCGCCGCATCCTTCACCGTCACATCATCTACGGTTGTATCGTGGGCCAGCCAAACAACAGCGACCTCTCCAGTTTTGGAGACGTGCATCCCGGCAATGCCCTTGTAGCCTCTAGGTATCAAACCGCCAGCGCCTCCAAATCAACGGGGAATACCTTAGATTTCCCCCTATCCTCATTCGCGACAGCGCAAGCCATCGCCAAACTCACCATCCCGTCAATCCGTCCCCTAGACTTCGCCTTGTCCAGCTTCCTGTCACCAGCCTCGTTGTACTTCACAACCGCATTAGCCGCGCACATGGACAAAATCGGGTGATTCCCATGCCGGAGCTTTGCGTTTAACAGTAGGGACTCAAGGACTCTCAGGGCTGGCCCCATCGACACATAGCCCTGCCCAAACTCGACAAAGCGATCATCAATGAAACTCTCGGAAAGCCCTGCTTTAACTAACCAGGGACGCAAGTGCCGCATGTTGTAGCGGTCAAACGCGATTTTTCGGATGTCGTAAGTGGCAAAGGCTTCCGCAATAAACTGCGCAACAAATTCGTACTCGATTGATCTTCCCGGCGTGGTCAGCAGATGCCCTTCATCACTCCAGACATCGTAGGGAACTCGATCTTGCCTCGATCTCTCCTTTAGCCCTTCACCTGGGAGCCAAAAGTGGCTCTTAACGTCATAGGTGTCGCCGTCAGGAAAAACCAACTCCAGTGCCGTGAGGTCGTTGGTCTCCGAAAGGTCAAGCCCGCCGTAGCAGCTTCCCCGATAGCTCGGAGCCTCGCCGGACATAATCCAAACTTGCTTTGAGACAAAGGGGTTGTAGGCTTCAACTCGCTGGTTTAGCACCAAATTGCGGTATTCGGCCTCCCGCGCTGGCATCCTGCGAGCATCTTCGGCCATGCCCATTACTTCCGATTTGTTCTGGAAGTCACCTAAAGCCGGGTTGGCAAGTTTCACCGCCGCCTCTGAAAATGGATCCATATCATCCGGGGCGGTGAATAGAATCAGCTTGGTTCGTGCTGATTTCTCTTTTTTCGCATCGTCAATGAGAATTGAAAGCAAATCCCCATCGTTCGGGGCTTGCGTGGAAATAATGATAGAAAGGGGCTTTTCGTGCGCTGCCGTAGCAGTCTCAACCGCCTCATATAGCTCGGACTTCGGCCCCCTGACCTGGCCCAACTCGTCATGGATCGCCAGCGCAGGGGACAGTCCATAGGCGGTAGGCGCATCAGCAGACAGGGCTTTATACAAAATCCCTAGCTCCGCGTTGTACAGTTCCTTCACCGTCTCGCGGATCGTGACACAATCCTTCATATCCGGGTTCATGCGGATAATCTTCGCCGCCAGGCTAAATACAATCGCCGCCTGGTCTCTGGCCTGGGCCGTTGAGTAGTATTCAGAGTTCCTGCGCTCTACCGCCTCGGGGCCAACAATGTTCAATATGACCGTCAGCGCAGAGGTCGCAGTTTTTGCGTTCTTTCTCCCTACCGAGAAAATCACCCGCCGACACGGATCGACCTCGGAGTAAATAGCCCGAAAGAACCACCGCTGGAACCACCGCAGCCGGACTTGCTTACCGACATCCTTACCAGAGGGGACAAAGCAGTTCTGCTCAACCCACGCGATATTACGCAGGTATCTAACCTTGTATTCTGACCAGTGCTTGTCTAGGGGTTGGTCAGACCAGCCCAATTACTTCTCCCAGAGCTTTTTACCCGGCCCGCTATCCTTGGTCTTTTTGTGATTGACCGTGGCCTGTAGGGTGATCCGCATCGACCTGGCCAAAGCATTACCCGCCCGCGTCTCTCGCTCCTGCATCCTGAGAAGGTCGTTGTAATCCCTAACCGAAAAGTCGTGGCTACCTTTCAGGTCTTGGATCATGCGGGAGATTTCCGCAGCCTCCATCACGTGCTTGCAATACTGCTCCAGGGTTGGCTGGACTTCCGGCCTGAACCAATCCTGTGGCAATGCCTTCACGGTCTTATCCCATATCACCTTGGCCTCGGGAGGCAAATCAGCAGGTGCCTGGGGGTACTCAAATCTGTTCTGTACCGCTACGGATAACTCCGCCGCTGGTTTACGGCCTCGATCACCCATTTTTCACTCCTTCACGGCTGGTTTTGCCGTTGTCCTCGTTACAGGCTCTCAGAGGCCGCCTAAGCGATTTTGCGCTTGGGCTATACCCTGAGTCCTGTTTGTGCTTAATCGGGCTGAAATCGCCCTAGAAATGGCCTTTAGTGGCCGATTTTAGAGAATACTGTATAAATCATCAGTGTTTCAGGGGCCAAAACCTTAAAAATTCCCGTTTATGGGAGGTAGAC
>Ga0070729_10003398_pt1 | contig 18575 bp, 18 predicted proteins | sample tdDd472_FD_66725 | JGI IMG/M metagenome (GOLD analysis project Ga0070729, IMG submission 66725) | Marine sediment microbial communities from the Atlantic coast under amendment with organic carbon and nitrate - tdDd47.2 | ecosystem: Environmental > Aquatic > Marine > Coastal > Sediment | place... | reverse complement strand
TGGCGGGCCAGCTTGTTGGCTCCGTGATGGCCGCCGAGCAAGGGCACCGCTACGGAGCCGTCTTCGGCGACTGAAATCAGCGGCGGGTCCGAGCGCTTGTCGGCGAGCAAAGGCGCAACGGCGCGGATGAGAATACCCGCAGCGCAGACCCCGATGATGGTTCGCCCGTCGATAAACAGGCCCTTTAAGTGCGGCAGAGTTTCGGCAAAGGCAAGGTCGGCCCCTTTGGCGCGGCCTTCGAGACCGTGAACTTCGCAGACGGGGATTGCCGTGGCGATTTTGCGGGCCGTCTCCAGGCCTCCGGCGGTCAGGGCGACAACGATGGTCTTCATTTCCAGGCTTCTCCCCGTTTATGAACTAAAATCATCGAAAAATAGGGCGCTTTGCCTTGGTCGATTTCCGACAACATGTGAACTTTGGCTTGCTCCGTGCTGGCCCGCTCGATGTAGCGGGCCTGATCGGTCAGGCCGAGTTTTTGTAGGACGCGGACGATCTTGTCCCGATGGCGACCGACTTTCATGATGGCCGCCGCGTCGGTGTCCCGGAGTCTTCTTTCCAACTCGTCTTCCGGCAAGGGGCCGGGCAGAACGGTGAGGATGTCGTTACGCGAGGTCAGCGGCAAGGCGGCTTCCGCTGCACAGGCGGTCAGTGAGGTGACGCCGGGCACCACCTGAACCGGGAACCGTCCGGCCAGACGACCGAAAAGATACATGAACGAGCCGAAAAAAAACGGATCGCCCTCGCAAAGGACCGCCACGTCGCGGCCTGCGCCCAAATGTCCGGCGATCTCTTCGGCATAGCGGTCGTAGGTTTCGTTGGCCGGGTCGCTTTCGGCGACCATGGTTGTGCGGATACAGATTTCGGTTTGCCCGCCGGGCAAGTGGCTCTCAACGATGGAGCGGGCGAGGCTCTCGCCGGTATCGGGCGCGGGATAGGCGATCACAGGGACGCATTTTAGGATGTTGAGCGCTTTTAAGGTGATCAGTTCCGGATCGCCCGGACCGATGCCCAGCCCAAAAAGTTTGCCGCTCATTTTTTTATCGCCGTCAGTTGGGTCACGGTCATCATGGGCTTGAACCCATGGAGCCGCCCCACTGTTTCGAGCCGCTCGGCGGTCAGCCGGATGAGGGCGCCGCCGGTTTGTTCGGCAAATACCATTAAGGCCCGTTCGGCTTCCAGGGTCACGCCATTGGCGACCAGTCGTCCTCCGGGTGAGAGTTTTTCCCAGCAGGCGTCGAGAAGGCCGGGCGTTGATACGCCGCCGCCGAGAAAGATGGTGTCGGGTCGTTGATCGATTTCACCGAAAACCTCCGGCGCTTCGCCATCGACGATTTCAAGCGATGGGGTTCCCAGGGCCATGGCGTTTCGACCAATGAAGGCGCGGCGCTTGGCGTTCTGCTCAATCGCTATGGCGCGCCCCCGTCCTTCAAGGGCGCGCAGCCACTCAATGGCGATGGAGCCGCAGCCCGCTCCCAAATCCCAAAGGGTTTGGCCGGGTAGGGGCTGTAGGGCCGAGAGGGTGACGGCGCGCGCTTCACGCTTGGTCAATTGGCCGTCGTTTTCGAAGCAGGCGTCGGGGAGGCCGGGCATCAGGCTCAACGGTTTGGCGGCCGGGCCTGAAATCACCTCGACAGCGACAACGTTCAAATCTTCGGCTTCCTTGCGCCCCCAGGACTCGGCGGTGTTTTCCAGGCGGTTTTCTTTTTCGCCGCCCATATGTTCGAGCACCGTTATGCGACTCGGGCCGAACCCGTTTTGGGTCAGTAGGGCTGCGATTTCTCGGGGGCTTCTGCCGTCGCGGCTTAAGGCGATGAACCGTTGTCCCGGCATCATGTGAAGTTTGAGGGCTTCGACCGGTCGTCCGTGGACGGTCAGGCAGGCCGTATCGGGGAGCGACCACTTGAGCCGGGCGCAGGCCAGACTGAAGGCGCTGGGAGCCGGGTAGGCGGTAAGATCGGCGGGGTCGAAGAATTTCAGCAAGGTGGTCGCCACGCCGAAACAGAAGGGGTCGCCGCTGGCTAAGACGGTCACCCGTTGCCCCCGATGGTCTTCAATGTCGGCGAAGGTTTCGCGCATCCCCTTGGCCCAGGTGATTTGTTTAACGCCTTCGCGGGGCACCAGACCGTGATGGCGTTCGCCGCCGACCAGTACCTCGGCATTTTCGACCATGGCTTTGGCTGCCGGAGTAAGGTCTTGTGCGCCGCCTTCGCCGATGCCGATCACGGTAATCCAGGCGCTCATGGGTTGCCCCCGTTGTCGGCGACCAGCGCATTGACCGCCGCAGCGGCGCAGGAACTTCCGCCGACCCGACCCGTCAGGGTCATGAAGGGGATGTCCTGAGCATGGTCGATCAACGCTTGTTTGGATTCCACTGCGCCGATGAAGCCGACCGGCATGCCGACGATCAGCGCGGGTTTCGGCGCGCCTGCTTCGAGCATTTCAAGAAGCCGAAAAAGAGCGGTTGGGGCGTTGCCGATGGCGACCACTGCGCCGTCGAGCCGCCCGACCCAATGATCGAGAGCGGCGGCTGTGCGGGTTGTGCCGTATTGTTTGGCAAGCGTGGGCACGTCCGGTTCGTTGAGGGCGCAGTAAACTTGGTTATTGTTGGGCAGAAAACGCCGGGTGATTCCGGCCGCGGCCATTTCGACGTCGGCCAATACCGGCGCGCCGTTTTTAAGGGCGGCGCGACCTGCCGTGGCGGCGTCGTCGGAATAGGCGAACCAATTGAGAAGCTCGGGCAGGCCCGTCGTGTGGATCAGCCGCCGCGCGACGGGGCGTAGGCTTTCGGGCACGTCCGCGAGGGCCGCCACCTCTTCGATGGCGGCAAAAGACCGGCGGTATATTTCCTGCGGATCACGGACGTACTCGAACATTCATTCCCTTTGCTTATTCGAACTCCGGCTCTTCGTGGTAGTCGTGAGACATGGGATCGGCCAGATGACCGTCTGTTTCCATGACGGCACAGTTAAGAACCTTATATTCCGGGTCGGGGCCCTTGAAATCGAACTGAGCCCAGAAGCTCTGAACGGCCTGCTTGATTGCGCCGTCTTCGTCGTCGGCGGGGACCTGGGTGGCCCAGTGCAGTTTGCCGTCGTTTACCATAAACTCCAGGTCGACCGACCAGAATTTGTTGTCAGCAGTCATACTCATCTCAGACGTTCCCCATTGCTTATTTAATCAGTGAGCGGATTTTGCTATCTTCGGGTTTACCGTGGCAGCCCCATGAAGGCAATCGGCCCGCCTGATTTTTACTTTTCTTTACTCTCCGTCGTCTGAGCCGTGGCTGTGATGGTGATGATGACCGTGGTGATGATGGTGGTGGCCATGGTCGTGGTCGCCGTCGACCCCGATGCCGCGCACATGATGATGATGGCCGACCTGGGGTGCGCCGACCTCGTCTTCGAAACCGACGATTTGTTCGCGGTATTTGCACAGTAGGCAGTTCATCTCATTGCCGCCTTCCAGGGTCTCTTCGAGCCTTGATAGAAAGGTGTCGATCACTAGGTCGTGGTCGTTGAGATAGCCCGCCTTGACGAATTCGATATCGGGATGCTTCGCCGCCACTTCGTCGGTCTGGTCGTAAATGCGCTGCACCAGAATGCCGGTGAACAAAAAGTAGGGAAAAACGACGATCCGCTTGTAGCCGAGCTTCGCTGCCTGCTCCAGGCCGCTATCGACTCTGGGGAAGGCGACGCCCGAATAGCAGACCTCGGCCCAGCCGACGCTCATGCCTTCCCAGAGCATCCGGGCGACCTTGGAAACGTTGGAGTTGGCGTCCGGGTCGTTGGTGCCGCGCCCGACGACCATTAGAAGCGTATCTTCGCGCGCCACATCGCCGCCCGCGCTCTCCAGGGCTTCTTCGATGCGCTGGACCGAGGCCTTAAGCAGGCGTTGGTCGATGGCCAGCTCTCGGGCGAAGCGGACGTCCAGGTCGGGATTTTGATGGGCGAATTCGTTGACTTCGCTGGGCAGGTCGTTTTTGACGTGACCGGCAGCGAACAGCATGCCGGGCAGACAGAGAATTCGCTCGCAGCCTTGGTCTTTCAACTTATCGAGACCGGTGCGCAAAACTGGCGTGGCGAATTCGAGAAAGCCGCTTTCGACAGGATACTGGGGCAGGCGTTCTTTCAGCCGCACAGCCAGTTGATTAAACTGAGAAACGGCGTTTTTGTCGCGGCTGCCATGGCCGCAGATCATCACGCCTGTTTTAGGGGAATCGGTCATTCGCTTGGTCCTTGCCTCCGAGCGTTTAAATACGGGGCCATCCGCCTGGTCCTTGCCTCCGGACGAACGCCCTAATCAACAGTGGGCGGACTATAGGGAGTCGCTGAGAGGTTGTCAGCCTCAAAATCACTTGCTCCGCCGACTCTCTCCGCCCATTCTTGCCGCCATGTTTCTTTTCGGGCTTTCAAACGGCGAAGGCGGGTTCGACCCGCTGATCTTCATGGTGGTGGCGCTGATCATCGACGCCTATGTAGGCGATATGTCGGTGGTCTTTTCGCGCATCAAGCATCCGGTTGTCTGGATCGGTGATCTCGTTGGTTTTCTCGATCGCAAGCTGAACCGCGAAAACCGGGGTCAGATGGACCGCGCCTTTCGCGGTCTTATCGTTGTGCTCTTCGTTGTCTCGCTCTGCGCCGCCGTGGGATGGTGCGTCGCCTGGGTGGGGCAAAACTATCCCTTCGGCTGGACGCTAGAGCTGATCCTGCTGGTCGCTCTGATTGCGCAACGCGGGCTCTACGATCATGTGCGGCGGGTCGGTTTGGGGGCCAAGGAAAGTCTGGAGAGCGGGCGCGAGGCGGTATCCCATATCGTCGGGCGCGATCCCAGCCAGTTGGACGAACACGGGGTTTGTCGCGCCGGGATCGAATCGCTCGCCGAAAATTTCTCAGACGGCGTGGTCGCGCCGGTGTTCTGGTATGTGCTGTTCGGCTTTCCCGGCATTCTGGTCTACAAGGCGGTCAACACCATGGATTCGATGATCGGCTACAAGAATGAGACCTATAAAGCCTTTGGTATGACGGCCGCGCGACTCGATGACATTTTGAACATCATTCCGGCGCGGCTGGCCGGTTTGTTCATCTCTCTGGCGGCCATGGTTGCGCCGACGGCCAATCCCTGGAAGGCGGTCAAGACCATGCTGCGCGATGCGGGCAAACACCGTTCGCCCAATGCGGGCTGGCCGGAAGGGGCCATGGCGGGGGCGCTGGGATTGGCCTTGGCCGGGCCGCGTAAATACCGCGAAAATCAGGTCAACGACCCCTGGATCGGCGATGGCGACGCCCGGGCGCGCCCCAAGGACATCAAGCGCGCCCTTTATATTTTCGTCGTCGCCTGCCTGATCAACGGACTCGTCGTCGCGGCCCTGGCGCTGGTGCGAATGGGGTGATACCCCTCCAGCTCCCCCTAAAAGGGGGAGGGTAAACAAGGCGCAAAGTCCCTCCCCTTTTAGGGGAGGTTAGGTGGGATATTTTCCCGCCGTCTTCAGCATTCCATCAAGATCAGCATGTTCTTCCAAATGAGCCGCCAGGGCGTCCAGGGTTTCTTCGATCTGTTCTTCGAAGCTGACGCCCTGGGCGCGGCCTTCTTTGAGGCGGTCGAGGAAGGTGTGGCGGAAGCCGTCTTGGTTGAATAGTCCGTGGAGGTAGCTGCCCATGACCCGTCCGTTGCGCGATACGGCTCCCTCGACGCAGCCTTTAAGCGCCAGCCAGGGCCTTTCGCGGTCGGGGCCTTCGGTTTCCCCCATATGCATGTGGTAGCCTTTGACGGGGGCTTGACTGTCCATTTCCGTGCCCTCGGTTTCCCAGAGCACTTTTTCGGTTTCCATGGTGGTTTCCACATCGAGCAGACCGAGGCCGGGCGCTTCGCCCGCCGGACCTTCGAGGCCTTGAGGATCGCGGACTACCCGGCCCAACATCTGATAGCCGCCGCAGATGCCGACGATCATGCCGCCGCGCCGGTAGTGGGCGGTGATGTCGATGTCCCAGCCCTGTTTGCGGATGTAGCGCAGCTCGGCCAGCGTCGCCTTGGTGCCGGGCAGGACGATGACATCTGCGTCACCGGGAATGGCGGTTCCGGCGGCGATGAACCGAACGTCCACATCCGGTTCGGCAATCAGCGGGTCGAGGTCGTCGAAATTGGCGATGCGCGAAAGCCGGGGCACGGCGACGACGATGCGTCCGTCGCCCTCCGGGTCCGGCTCGCCTATACCCTGTGAAGAGCCGTGTAGACTGGCAGCGTCCTCTTCGGGTAGGCGGATGGCTTGACTGAACCAGGGTACAACCCCGAATGAGGCCATGCCGGTTTTCTCGGTAATCAGCTTGAGCCCGTCGTCGAACAGGGAAACGTCGCCGCGAAATTTGTTGATCAGGTATCCGGCCAGACGGGTCCGTTCCGCATCGGGGAGTAAATGATGGGTGCCGACCAGCGAGGCGATGACGCCGCCCCGGTCGATATCTCCAATCAGCACTACCGGAAGATCGGCGGCTTCGGCAAATCCCATATTGGCGATGTCGTTGGCGCGGAGGTTCACTTCGGCGGCGCTGCCCGCACCTTCTACCAGAACCAGATCGCAGCCCTGTCCGACGATCTCGAAACTTTCGAGCACCTTGGCCATGAGGGAGCGCTTGAAAATCGAATAGTCCTTGGCGCTTTTATTGCCCAAGACCTTGCCCTGGACGACGACTTGCGCGCCCACGTCGGTTTGAGGCTTGAGCAGGACCGGGTTCATATGGACCGAAAGCGGCAGGCCGCAGGCCCGCGCCTGAAGGGCTTGGGCGCGGCCGATTTCGCCACCGTCTTCCGTCACGGCGGCGTTGTTGGACATGTTTTGCGGCTTGAAGGGCGCGACCTTGAGTCCGCGCTTTTTAAAAGCCCGGCAGAGACCGGCGACCATGAGCGACTTTCCCACGTTGGAGCCGGTTCCCTGAAACATCAGGGCGGCGGGCTTTCCCTTGTCTTGGGCCATTTCTAGTATTTCGCCAAGGCTTCCCTGAGCGTTGCGGAGCCTGGGTTGGCCGTCATGCTGGGCTGCAAGATGGCGCGCGGCTCGACCTCTTCTCCGTAATAGGCCTTGTTGTAGTCGCTGCGCTTGCCGATTACCGCGCCTTCGAAAGCGCCGCCCCCAAATACGCCGCGGGCCAGTGAGTAGCTGACGATATCCGCTCCGACGTTGGTGGTGGTTGCGCCGCCCATGCCGGCACCCAATGTGCCAACCGCGATGCTGGCGTCAGCCCCCAGTTTCACCTGGTCGTCGAGGACTGAGATCAACCCTTTTTCAGTGCGGATGATCAACACGACCTGGGCATCTTGCACGCCGAATTGCACACCAATGCTTCCCGCGCCCATGGTGTAAAAGGCGGGTTGGCTCCATTGGCCCTCGAGGTTTTTGGCGAGCAGTACGCCATTGCCGCCAGCACCGCCAACGAAAAACCCGGCCTTGAAGAACTGAGGGATGATCAAGACGCCCTTGGCGGTTTTCATCAACTCACGGGCTGATTCAAAATTTTTCTCGCTCAACACTGCGTCCACCGACATGCGGGCGCGGTCCACCAAGTCCTGAGCGTCTTGCTTGGATACATCATCTGCATAGGCCGGAACGGCTGGTAAGGCCGACACAAGAAACATCGCAACGGCAGCAAAAAGAGTCCGAACGTTCATAATTCCCCCCAAACGGGTCAATATTCCACACCGGGTTGGGCCTTGACGCCCGATTTGAAGGGATGCTTAAGCAACTTCATCTCGGTAACAAGGTCCGCCTGCTCGATCAGGGCGTCGGCGGCGTTGCGCCCGGTCACGACTACATGGGTGCCTTCGGGCCGGTTGGCGATGGTTTCCAGCACGTCGGCCAAAGGCACATAGTCGTAGCGCAGCGCCACGTTCAACTCGTCGAGCACCACCATTTTGTAGGATGGATCGTTAATCATCTCTTTCGCTGCGTCCCATGCTTTCATTGCAGCGGCGACGTCGCGGTCCCGATCCTGGGTTTCCCAGGTGAATCCTTCGCCCATCGCCTTGAAGGTGACGAGATCGGGGAACCCTTCGAAAACCCGGCGTTCGGCGGTGTCCCAAGCCCCTTTGATGAACTGAATGACACCCACTTTCATCTCATGGCCGACGCAGCGCAGGACCATGCCGAAAGCAGCCGAAGATTTGCCTTTGCCCGGCCCCGTATGGACGATGCAAAGCCCCTTATCGGCGGTTTTGCCGTCCATGATTTTGTCCCGCGCCGCTTTTTTGCGGGCCATTTTACTCTTATGCCGGTCTTCCTCGGACATGCCGCCCCCTTTAAAATCTGCTCCTTCTTTAAGGGCTTATATAGGCCTGTTATGACCCTTTAACAATCGCTTTGGCGGCAGCGCGGGCGGTGAGGATGCAGCCGCCGAGGAAGGTGCCTTCGAGGGCGCGGAGGCCATGCATCCCGCCGCCGCCGAACCCGGCGGCCTCGCCGACGGCGAACAGGTTGGCGATGGGCGACCCGTTTTCCGCCAGGACCCGACTTTCAAGGTCGGTTTCGATGCCGCCCAAGCTTTTTCGGCTGATGATGAACTCGCGAATGGCGATGAGCGGCGCGGCTTTGGGGTCGAGGATTTTCTGGAACTTGCAGGTTCTTAAGCGGTCGCCCCGGTATTCGCGAAGGTGGGCGAGTTTCTGTAACTGCTCGTCCCGCCAGGGCGCGCCCCGACTGATTTCGGCGTCATAGGCTCTAATATCGGCCTCCATGGCGTCGGCCTCCACATCGACGGGATTGCCCAGTGCGTTCATTTTGTGGGCCAGTTCCGGCACCGTATGGGCGACGACCACGTCTTCGAAATTCTCGGTCATGTCGCGGTAGAGCGCTTTGTTGCCGAACAATACACCCATCAGGAAGGAGAATTTTTTGTTGTCGCGGATCGCCGTATTGAACTCGGCCCCGGAGATGGCGAATTCCTTGAGGGCGATTTTCCGGTTTAAGACTTGCCAGGAATATTTTTGTTCTCTGGTGCAGATTTGAGTGATCAGGTCGCGGGTGTCGAAGGCCGACACCAGAGGGCGTGGGTCTTTGAACCGGCGGCCCGTCGCATCGAGCCAGAGGGCCGATTTGCTGGGCACCAGGCTGAGGCCGTGATTGGGTTTGCGCGGCCTCGGGTGGCGGACGCCCGCCGCATAGTTCCACATGCGGTTGAGGTTGGTCACCCGTCCGCCTATCTCCATGGCGGCGTCATGTAATGTGCCGTCGGCGAATTTATGGGAGCCGTTGAGAATAACTTCGGGCGGCTTTTCGCCCCAATCGGGATGCCAGTTCGTGCGTACCCGTTCCATGGAGCCGTTGATGCCTCCCGCGGCGATCACCGTCACTTCGCCTAAGGCTCGAAATGAGTCATGGGTGCCGCCGATGGAACCCGAGCAGCCGACGATCTGTCCGCCATCGCTCTCCAGTCGTTCGACCTTGTGGCCGAACAATCGCGTCAATTTGTCGTGTGCCGGATGGGTGTCGAGCGCGTGGGTCAGGGCGACGATTAGGCCATGACCGGTTCCCCAGGTAATGTGAAAGCGCGGCAGGGAATTGCCTTGAACGTCTTCTCCCCGCTCAACCCACTGGACGACCGGGAGAAAGGAAACGCCCCTGGCGACCAGCCAGTCGCGGACGTCCGGCGTAGAGCGCTCGACCATTCGCTTGGCCCAGGCGCGCGGCCAGTGATCGTTTTCTTCGAATTGGCCGAACGATTGCCAGTCGGCCCAGGCTTTTTCGGGACTGTCCGCAATCCCGCCCTTGCGCTGTTCCGGGCTATCGACGAAGAACATGCCGCCGAAGGATTCCTTGGCGAGACCTCCGAAATGTTCCTGTTGGTCGCGGTCGATCAGCAGGACTGATTTTCCGCCGTTCAAGCATTCCAAGGCAACCGTGATGCCTGCGATGCCGCCGCCAATGACGACGATGTCGGCTCGATAGTCGGCCATGTTTCACCTCCCCGGTGAATGGATTTTTCTTTCAATTCCTCCGATGATTGGCGATATGGAGGGACAATTCAACGGTCCCGTCCCTTCGTAAGGAGTCGCGAGTGCCCAAAGGGTCAAATAACAAGCGTAGCGAACTGCTGCTTCCGGCGGGCGATCTGGCGCGTCTTAAAACCGCCATTCTCTATGGCGCGGACGCCGTCTATGCGGGAACGCCCGACCTGTCGTTGCGCACCCAGTCGGGCTTTACCCTGGAGGAACTGGCCGAAGGGGTGAGGTTCGCCCACGGGGCAGGTAAGAAAATCTACCTGACCCTCAATCTGTTCACCCATAACAAAGACATCGAAAAACTGCCGGGATTTATCGAGACCATCCGTAAGGTCCAGCCCGATGGGGTGATCGTCGCCGATCCGGGGGTGTTTCAATACCTCAAAGACAATGCGCCCGAACTGGAGCGCCATATCTCGACCCAGGCCAATATCGTCTCCTGGCTGACGGTGGATTATTGGAAGAAGCAGGGGGCCGATCTTTGCGTTTTGGCCCGCGAGGCGAGTTTCGCCGAGCTGGCTGAAATCCGCGAAAAGGTATCGGGCATCAAGCTCGAAGCCTTCGTCCATGGCGCCATGTGCATGACCTATTCGGGCCGCTGCCTGTTGTCGAATTTCATGGCCGAGCGTGGCGCTAACCAGGGGAATTGCGCCCATAGCTGTCGCTGGAAATACGACCTCAAAGTGCGCACCAAGGATGGTGAGGAAAAGACCATCGGGATCACCGACCAGAATATGGAGGATTTCGAGTTCTTTCTCGAAGAGGAGTACCGTCCGGGAGAAATCTATCCTATCGAGGAGGACGGCCACGGGTCTTACATCATGAATTCCAAAGACCTCTGCCTCATGCCGGTGCTCGACGACTATCTGAAAATCGGTGTCGATTCGCTGAAAATCGAAGGTCGCAATAAGAGCGAGTATTATGTGGCGATTGCCGCTCGCGCCTACCGCCAAGCCATCGACGCCTGGTATGCCGCCCCCGAAGATTGGTCGCCGGAGCCCTTTCTGAAGGAACTTCACACCTTGCAATCGCGTGGCTACACCATGGGCTTCCACCATGGACGCCTGACCGATCTGGCCCACTCTTATGATCGCTCGGAATCCCTTGGCGGCTGGTCGTTCGCCGGGGTGGTGCGTGAGTGGCAGGGGGATGATTTGATCCTTGAAATCCGCAACCGTATGGAGGCTGGAGACGTTATCGAGTTTTTGCCGCCCGGTGAAACCGAGGTGATCCGTTTACGGCTTTATGAGTTCCTCGACGCCAAGAAACATTCGACCCACGACACCGTGTCGGCGGGGCAGGGGCGGGCCATACGGTTGAACGCCAAGCTGTTCCATGCCGAGGATGCCGACAGGCTCAAGGGCCGGTTGCCGCCCTTGACGGTGGCGCGCAAGGAAACTCCTTTGCCCGAGGACAAGCAGGTATTGGTCGAAGCTTCCGTTCGCGCCCAGGACGTGGAGCGCGGCGTTATGGACAAAGAAGACCTGCAGGCCTGGAAAGACGATCCTCAAGGGGCGGCGAAAAAAGCCTCGCTCAAAAGCCGGTCATTCCTCGGCAAAGCGCCGAAACTGGGATTGGAGGGCTGCTGCGGTTTGGGGTGCAATGGTTGCCTGATGTTCTGGAACGACCCCAAGTATGAAGAGGCGCGTAAAAAGATGGCGGCCAAGGGGATCGGTGAAATGCTGGAAAAGGATTGTTCACCTTAACCTGCTCAATCCCTGGCGAAATCCTTCCTATATTCAAGGGAGCCAAACGGAAGGAATTTTGCTATGCGCTCGCTCCCCACGGTTTTCGTCAGTCACGGTTCGCCGACCACTCTCATTGAACAAAACAGCCCGGCGAGAGCCTTTCTCTCCGGTCTCGGCGAACGCCTGGGTCGGCCCAAGGCGATTGTCAGCATTACCGCCCATTGGGTGACAGGTGCGCCGAAGGTCGGAGCAGTGGAAGCTCCTGAGACCATTCACGATTTTGCCGAATTTCCCCAGGAACTCTTTGACATGCAGTATCCGGCGCGAGGGGATGCGGAGCTGGCCGGGCGTGTCGCCCAATCTTTGCGTGAGGCTGGGTTCGATAGTCGGCTTGATGAGAGACGTGGTTTGGATCACGGTACCTGGTCGCCCTTGAAGCTCATGTATCCCGAGGCGGATGTGCCGGTGGTCCAGATGTCCGTTCAACGTTCCGACCCCCGCCATCATCTGGCCTTGGGAGCCGCTCTATCTTCTTTGCGAGAGGAAGGCGTTCTGGTCCTGGGGTCGGGCAGCACGACCCATAATCTGGGCAACTTCGAATATGGCGGCCGTGAGGCTATGCCTTGGGCCGAAGCCTTTGAAAACTGGCTGGCCCAGACCATAGAAGCCAACGATTGGGAGGCGCTTTTGGACTACCGCGCCAATGCGCCGTATGGCGAGAGGGCCCATCCCAGTGAAGAGCACTTCATGCCGCTGTTCGTTGCCTTGGGAGCGGCGGGCAAAAGGGCTGTGCCGGAGGTTCTGCATCGCGGGATTGAACATGGCAGCATCGGCATGAGCGCTTTCGCCTTCAACTCCCTTTAAAATGTTCAAAAACCGTCCAACAACCGAGCAGGATAAAACCGCTTCCGGCAATCAGCTTTAAAGGGATGACCTCCAGATACTTGGAGGCCAGGGCGCCCACCAGAACGGCGAGGGCTGTCGAAAGAACCAATGCGCCTGCAGCGGCAATGAATACGGCGATAGGGTGGTGCTCACCTTCGGAGGCGAACAGGAGGGTCGCCAATTGGGTTTTGTCGCCGAGTTCGGCAAGAAAAACAGCTGAAAAGACAGCGAATAGCTTGAGCATTCGTATAATCCCATGCAACTTAAAACAATGCCTTGCTATAGACTAAAAGGAAGTAGGCCGCATCCATGAAACAGGCCCAGGATACTCTTGTCGTTCGCACCCGGGGGCAGGGGCTTTATGAATTTACTGGCGAAGCGGCGCGGTTTGTCGAGGCGTCCGGCATCGAGATGGGACTGCTGACGGTTTTTGTCCGCCATACAAGTGCGAGCCTAACCATTCAGGAAAATGCCGACCCGGACGTGCAGCGCGACCTCACCGAATTTTTCAAACGTCTTGTCCCGGAAAATCAATCCTGGATGCGACATACCATGGAAGGGCCAGACGATATGCCCGCCCACATCAAAGGGGCGCTTACGGATACCTCGTTGACCGTACCGGTCGGCAGCGGTCGGCTGATGCTCGGTACCTGGCAAGGGCTCTACCTGTTTGAGCACAGGGCCCGCGCCCATTCCCGGCAGGTGGTTTTACATATTTTTGGTGGATATTCTTAAGGGTAATCCTTTTTATACTGGTGGATTGTTGGATGTCCTTTGATCTGCAGATATAATCATCAGAATGGCCGCCGCTATTTGAAAGGGAAATTTTGGCACCCCCAGGCACAACTTCCGATATGACGATCTTCCGCTACGCCCTGGTTGTTGCGGCTGCCTTGTCCGCATTAATCGCCACATCGCTTTTCTGGACACTCAACAACCTGGAAAAGCAGGTTGTTAAGCTCGCCACGATTGAGGCGCGGTCCAACTGGAACAAGGATCAGGCGTTCCGTCGCTGGGCGACCCGCCACGGAGGTCTTTATGTCAAGCCGGATCAGCGGACGCCACCCAATCCCTATCTCGATCATCTGCCAAATCGTGACGTGGAAACCACAGAGGGAGAGAAGCTTACCCTGATGAATCCCGCCTACATGATGAGCCAGATGACCCGGGAGTTTGAAGAGATGTACGGCATCAAGGGTAAAATCACCGGGCAGGTGCTTCTTAACCCGAAGAACGAACCGGACCCTTGGGAGCGTAATGTTCTGGAGCGTTTCGATAAGGGGGTGAAAGAGGTTGTCGAGCAAAGGGACATCGACGGTGAGCCGTTTATTAGATTTATGAAGCCCATGGTAATGACCGAGGGGTGTGTCCTTTGCCATGGACATCTGGGCTTCGATGTCGGCGATATTCGGGGCGGGGTCAGTGTCTCCATCCCTTTGACGCCTTATTTTGCGGCAATGGAAGGGAGCCAAAGCGCCATTCTGGTTTCTCATGGCAGCGTTTGGGTGTTTGGACTTTGCGTTATCGGCGTTATCGCTCGCCGCCGACAAAGGCTTGAAGGTGAGCGTCGGGCTGCGCAAGAAGAGCTGGCGCGACACCGCGATCACTTAAAAGAAATGGTTGACGCCCGCACGAGTGAATTGGTTGAGGCGCGGGACGCCGCCGACCGGGCCAATCAGGCGAAAACCGAGTTTCTCGCTAAAATGAGCCATGAATTACGCACGCCGCTTAATTCCATTATCGGCCTCTCTGAATTTCTCAATGAAGAAGCCAATGAAGCGGGCGACGTTGATTATCTCGACCCGTTGCAGCGGGTTAACCGATCCGGCCAGCATTTATTGGAACTGATCAACGACATCCTCGATTTGGCGAAAATCGAGGCGGGCAATGTGGAACTGGATATCAAGCCGGTTCAGCTTTCAGGTCTTATCGATCAAGTCAACTCGACTATCCATCCCCAGATTATGGCGAGCGGCAACCGCCTCAGCATTAAGGGGGCCGACACCATCCCGATCTTCCAGACAGACCCGGTCAGACTTCGACAAGTGTTGCTTAATCTCCTTGGCAACGCCAACAAGTTTACCGATGAGGGCGATATCCTTCTGGAGGTCTCTCGGGAGGAGAAAGAGGGCGGCAGTTGGCTCGTCTTCGGTGTTGCCGATACGGGAATCGGTATTCCAGCGGACAAAGTTGGTGAACTGTTCGGTGATTTTATTCAGCTTGAAACCAAGGAGTCCCGCAACCGGGGCGGCACCGGCCTGGGTCTTTCCATATCGAAAAAAATCGTCGAACTCATGGACGGTAGGATCCATGTGAAAAGCACCGAAGGCGAAGGGGCTCGCTTCTGGTTCGAAATTCCGTTGAGAGAAGATTAAGCCTGCTTGGCTTCCACCACTTTCTTGCGCAGTTCCCGAGTGCGGGTGAAGACCTCGTAAAGCGTATCGCCCTGGCCACGCCGTATGGCGCGTTGCAAGGCCGTCAGGTCTTCGGTGAAGCGCCCGAGCATTTCCAATACCGCTTCCTTATTGTTGAGGAAAACGTCGCGCCACATGGTCGGGTCGGACCCGGCGATACGGGTGAAATCGCGAAAACCACTGGCCGAATAGCGCACCACTTCGGCCTGGAGGTCGTCTTCCAGATCGGTGGCCGTGCCGACGATGGTGTAGGCGATAAGGTGCGGCAGGTGTGAGGTAATGGCGAGCACCATGTCGTGGTGGTCGACATCCATAATCTCAACGCTCGACCCCATGGCTTCCCAGAGCGACTTGAGCCGCTCGACGGCGGCCTGATCGGCCGTGGCGTCGGGGGTGAGGATGCACCAACGTCCTTCGAATAGTTCGGCAAAACCTGCGTCGGGGCCCGATTTTTCAATCCCGGCGACCGGGTGGCCGGGAATGAAATGAACGCCTTCGGGAATGAACGGCTTGACGTCTTTGACCACGGATCCTTTGGATGAGCCCACATCGGTAACCACTGCGCCGGGTTTAAGACTTGCCGCCATGGTTTCGGCGATCGCCTTGTAAGCGCCGATGGGCGTACAGAGGATCACCAGATCGGCGTCTTTGACGACCTCGGCCGGGTTGTCGGTGACCGATTTGCACAACACCAACTCCAGCGCCCGATGGCGGTGGGCTTCGCTTGAGTCGCAAACCGCCACCTCATCGGCCAAACCGTGCCGACGGATCGAGTGGGCGATGGACGCCCCGATCATGCCGATGCCGATAATGGCGACCTTGCTGAACGGGACGGGGCGGGTTTCGACGGTCATGGTCCGTTTCCTAGGTTCTCATGTAGTCGCGAAGCGCTTCGACAAAAAGCCGCATTTCGTCTTCGAGGCCAATGGTAACACGTAACGAGTCGGCAAGCTTGTAGGGCACCATGCGGCGCACGATAAGACCCCGCTGACGCAAGAAGGCGTCGGCGGCTTCGGCGGTCTTGCCGTCGTCTTCAGGGAAGCGGATCAGCACGAAATTGGCGTAGCTGTCGGGCACGGTCAGGCCGAGCCTGCGCGCTTCCTCGGTGGTCCACTCAAGCCACTTGCGATTGTGCTTTAGGGTCTTTTCGACGAATGCGTCGTCGTTGACTGCGCCGAGTGCTGCCGCCTGGGCGGCGTTCGACGTGTTGAACGGATTACGCACCCTGTGCAGCACATCGATGATTTCCGCCGAGCCGTAGGCCCAGCCGATGCGCAGGCCGCCAAGCCCATAGAGCTTGGAAAACGTGCGCGTCATGATCACGTTGTCGTGCTTGTTCGCCAACTCGATGCCTGCTTCGTAGTCGGCTTCTTCGATAAACTCGGCGTAAGCCGCATCGATAACGAAGACGACGTTGTTCGGCAGGCCGGCGTGCAGACGCTCAAGTTCGGCCTTGCTGATGTAGGTGCCCGTCGGGTTGTTGGGGTTGGCGAGAAAGACGATTTTGGTCTTCTCGTTCACCGCAGCCAGTAGATTGTCCACATTGGCTGTCAGATCCACTTCAGGCGCGGTAACCGGGGTTGCGCCCGCCGTCTTGGCGGCAATGTAGTACATCAGAAAGCCGTGGTCCGAATAGAGTACTTCGTCGCCCGGTCCGGCGTAGGCGCGGCATAACAGGCCGAGAATTTCATCTGATCCTGCCCCGCAGACAATGCGCGAGCGGTCGATGCCGTATTTCTCGGCAATCGCTCCGGTCAGCCCCCAGGCGCCGCCGTCGGGATAACGATGCAGCTCGGGCGCTGTCTCCTTAAAGGCTTCCATGGCCTTGGGGCTCGGGCCGAAGGGGCCTTCGTTGGAGGCCAACTTGATCACCCGATCTACGCCCGGCAGTTTGGACTCGCCGCCGACATAAGGCGTGATATCCATAATTCCGGGACGGGGGGGCAACGAACTCATCGCTTCAATCTCCTATTGGGTCTTCAATTCGTCTTCGGTCAGGGGCTCGGCGTAACCGCCCAGCGACATGACCCGGCGTACGTTGACGCCCACTTTATCGGCCAGACTGGCCAGTCGTTTATCGTCAGGGGCCAGATAGCCTTTCACCTCGATGAGATGAAGCCAGACTTCGGGTCGGTTCTGATCGTGCCAGACATGGATGTATTCGGACGGCAGTTCGGCTTCCTTCAAAGCGCCGTCCAAATGGGCCGCGCCAATTTCTTCGTCGGCGTCGAAGGCTACCAGCGATCTGTCGCGCCCGGTTTCCTCGACGGCGACCTGGCAGATGACCAAGGCTTCCATGTCCCGGGCCCGACCGTTGGGCTGGCCCGCTACGGGCAGTCGTGCGATCACTTTCGGCATATCCGGGTTTTCGCTGACCAAATGCCGCCACCAGGGATCCGGGTCGTCACGCTCGGGTATGGGCGCGATGCCGACCGTCGCCGCTCCGTCGCGAACGGCTTCGACAACCCGACGGGCGGATGGAAATTCCTTTAAGTCCGTGTAGCAGCCGTATTGGTCGCGGGCCAGATCCATGTAGCCGCCTTCTCCTTCGGTTGTTGCGGCCACGGTAAAGGGGCCTTCGAAGGTGAGGGTCGCCATGATCAGCTCGCGCCAGATGCGGGAGAGCTCCCGCTTGGGGAAAGAGCCCTTATGGCGACCGACCAGACGGTACAAAATTTCAGCCTCGCGGGATGGTCGGATTTTGATGCGCTGACCTTCTTTGAGGTCGCGCACCCCTTCCACCACGGTGGTGCGACGCATCAAGAGATCGTGTATCTGATCGTCGATACTGTCTATCTCTTTGCGCAGGCTTTCCAGCGATTGTTTCTTGCCAGCCATGGCGGCGCGTCCGTTTCCTTGGAAATACTTTTCGATGTGATAGTCGGAAGCGTCCTTAAAAGCAAAGAAAACATTGACACTTTCGCTATAGATTCATAGCTATGGGTACTTTTTTTGAGCCCCTTGGGAGGGCGTTTGAATTCCATGAATACGCAACCGGCAGATAGCGGCAAAAAGGTCGTCCTCGGCAAGGAGGAACCCCTGCGCCTGGATTGCGGTGTTGAGCTGAAGGAATTCACCATCGCTTATTGCACCCATGGAGAGCTCAATGCCGAGAAAACCAACGCCATTCTGATCTGCCATGCGCTGACCGGCGACCACTATGTCGCCTCGCCCCATCCACTTACCGGAAAGCCCGGCTGGTGGGACGATATGATCGGACCGGGAAAAACCTTCGATACGGATAAATATTTTATCATCTGCACCAATGTGATCGGCAGTTGCATGGGCTCGACCGGACCGAAGGACATCAATCCAGAAACCGGTAAGCCCTGGGGGTTGGATTTCCCGATGATCACCATCCCCGACATGGTGCGGGCGCAACGGATGCTGATCGATCACCTGGGGATCGAAAGCCTGTTTCTGGTGACCGGCGGTTCCATGGGCGGCATGCAGGTGCTGGAATGGGGCGCGACTTATCCCGACCGGGTGTTCGCCGCCGTGCCGATCGCCACGGCTCCCCTGCATTCGGCGCAAAACATCGCCTTCTACGAGGTTGGGCGGCAGGCCATCATGGCCGATCCCGACTGGTGTGGCGGCAAGTATC
>Ga0070729_10003395_pt1 | contig 18592 bp, 12 predicted proteins | sample tdDd472_FD_66725 | JGI IMG/M metagenome (GOLD analysis project Ga0070729, IMG submission 66725) | Marine sediment microbial communities from the Atlantic coast under amendment with organic carbon and nitrate - tdDd47.2 | ecosystem: Environmental > Aquatic > Marine > Coastal > Sediment | place... | reverse complement strand
GATCAAGCAAGCCCATCAGTAGTTGCTATTAACGTGCTTACTGATCAAGCTGGAGGCTCTGGTTCGGGCTTTGTAATTGACAAAGAAGGACATATCGTTACTAATGCGCATGTTGTAGATGAGGCAACCGAAATAATTGTCAATTTCTTGGATGGAACAATTACACGGGCTGAACTAATCGGCAGTGACCTAGCATCAGACATCGCAGTAATCAAAGTTGACTTACCAGCAGACCAGCTACAACCAATTCCATTTGGCAACTCTGATGATTTAATTATTGGTCAAACTGTACTTGCAATTGGTAGTCCATTTGGTCAACGTTGGACTCTGACCTCTGGCATTGTCAGCGCACTAGACCGGACGATACAAGGCTTAACCCAATTTTCCGTTGGTGGTGTCATCCAAACAGATGCTTCCATTAATCCTGGCAACAGTGGCGGCCCATTGATTAATCTCAACGGTGAAGTAATTGGTGTTAACTCACAGATTATCAGCGAATCGCGATCTAGTTCTGGTGTGGGATTTTCTATTCCAGCAAATCTAACCTATCGAGTCGCTCAAAAACTTATTGAAACAGGTGAAGTAGAATATAGTTACATTGGTATTTCAGGGGGTGATGTAACCTTGAATATCATGGAATTACTTGACTTACCCAATAACTTCCAAGGTGTCGTTATTAGCGATATTGTCGAAGATGGTCCGGCGGCAGATAGTAATCTACAAAAAATGGCTGAAACTCGTACCAACAATGGTGATTTAATCGACATACGTGCCGACATCATTACAGGTATAGATGGCACACCAATTGCAGGTATGAACGATCTGATTACTTATCTGGCACAGAACACACAGCCAAACCAAACAGTAACACTTACTGTTTCACGCAATGGTGTTAACAACGTTCAGATCCCAATAACACTCGGCAAACGGTAGTTACTCAATCGAATTATCATCACGATAAAAGACCTTACCCAGCACGGTAGGGTCTTTCAATTTCATTCATTACAGAGTTCTAAATACCATCTTCATTTAAGCGATACAAGGTCGATGCTAGGAGATTAATTCGCTCAAAAAGCATCGGTAAATAGATCTTCTCAGATGTTGTATGTATCCCTTGAGCAGGCGCACCCATCCCACAAATACTTGGTGTACCGGACATACTCACATAGTTTGCATCACTTCCACCACCACGCGCAATCGGCACAACGGGTTGACCCAAGCGTTTTGCTTCATCCAGCACAATGTCAACCATTTTCATGTTGGCATCTGTCTGTTCCATCGGCGGGATAAATGCTTCCATCACCATTTCTGTTACCTTATCACGAACCTCTAATGCATCATTGCTGATATACGAAGCCTGAATGATGTCTTCAATTTTGGATTTTGTATTCTCACCGTCAATCATGCGCTCATATCGAAAACTAACGGTTGCCGTTGCTTCACCAGCGACAGTATTCGGGGAGATCCCACCATCCATAATACCCACATTAACAGAAATCCCCTTATCCCATTCGTTGAGTTGATGTAACCGGATAATTCGCTGTGCCATTGCTTCAGTGGCGCTCAGACCAAGCTCCGGTGTTCCAGAATGGGATGCTTTTGTTTCGACCTTAAACCGAATTGCACCATACCCGCGACGTTGATACACAACGCCCAAATCAACCGTCGGTGATAGTTCACCTTGAGGAAATCCCGGCTCTAATCCAATCGCATAATCTGCCCCAGAATCGCCATTCATATACCATTCCCGAATCGTAGGTGATCCAATTTCCTCATTCGCGCTCACGATCATCTGAACATCGTAAGCATCAGCCAATTCGCTTATGGCTTTCATCGCCCACAAACCCATAAGCATCCCACCCTTAATATCACCGACACCGGGACCTTGGACAAACCCATCTTCGAGTAATTGATATGTCAGAAATTCCCCGTCTGGCGGAAAGACAGTGTCCATATGACTAATGAGTAAGATACGAGGCTTGCCATCATTTTTCGTAGATTTAACTAAACGATGTTGTCCGTTAATTACCTCAACAGTAAAGCCCATATCCTGTGCTAATACCGATAACTTTTCCATACCCGCATCAACGCCAGCCGTATTTGCTGTAAACGTATTCATATTGACAAAGTCCTGCAACGTCGTACTTATCTCAGCTTTTTGTGTGTCAATCCATTGTCCAAGCTCTTGAATATGCATCATCACCTCCTTTAATATCAGATTTTCGTTAAAGCATTCTACTTGCATCAACAATCTAAATCTATCTGATATGTTGTATTGATTTTGCATGAGGATAAGCTAGGGGTTATAGTACAGGTAGTACATCCTGACAAAGGTAGATTTTAATGTCCAGTATTCGGTTTAATAAAAAACGTATTAACTATGATAGTGATAATTGGGCAATACGTTACGCAGTTGATATACCTGCCGACCATCTAAAATTTGAAGATTTACATCCACAAAATAGCTATGTCCGCCAACAAGATATTGCCCGTATGCACTATTCTCGTGCGCTTGTACGTGGTGAAGATAATCCTCATATCTTAACGTGGACAGCAATGCAAACCGATCGCCGAGCAAGCCAATTATTCCCCAACCTCAACTATACAACCGATGATGGCGAACAATTGATTAGTGCAAATTCGTTCATTACCTATGTTCTGCGTAAATTATTGTCAGAAGGTTGGTTACAATTGAACGAATATATCAGTGATACTTACGAGTGGAAGACAAATATACCTAGCCAACATACAGCTTGGCAAGCAAAAGCAGATGCCGTCATCAAATGGTTAGAAAACGCCATCCAACTCGATTTATATCCGAATGTCGAAAAAGGCACATATCAACCACGTGTCTTTAAGTCATTTAATGTGTACCAAAATTTTGTCCGTATCGGACGGTGTGACTTCATACGAAATTTCGTACAAAGCCTAGAGCGCGAAGCTGTCTTCAATACCTCATATTTTCTGCACGAACACGATGATCTAATCAGTTATCACTCAGGTTATGGGGATGCAATCGGTTTGATGGTCGCAGAAAGTACAATTTTACGTCCGCCTATTTACAATCGAGGTTGTCTCTTATTTGATGGTGAACATTGGACTATCGAAACCATTGGAATGCAAGACATCACAATTGTTATTCCTGATGATGTTTTATTAACTTCCGACGAAAGTGGCGCATATCAATTCCATCTCAATCCATATGAATCACTCCCTATAATCGTATATACGCGCGCAGGACATATTCATCAAAATGGTCAACCACTTGATAGGACACCACTTGAAAAAGACCGTATCGAGTTAGTAATCGTCAATCGTCAAGTCGTCAGTTGGAAGCAAGGTGGGGGACTGCGTATCCCACAAAATGGCTTCATCCTATCTGTTGCCAAAGATGCCCTACCCCAAGAACTGATCAATAATCTCAGAAATGATGCATGGATCGAATATACATTTACCAATCCTGACAGAGTGATTAAGCAAGGTTTGCAAACAGGACCAATTTTGTTAAAAAATGGAGAGCCCGTTATTCATCAGGCACTTGAAAACGAAGATTTTTGGGCAAGTCGTATTATTAATAACAAGCGTGTAACAGGCATTTCTCCGGTTAATATGAATCTATACGCAGACGCAGGACGAAAAGCGCGGACAGCACTCGGCATTAAAGAAGATGGGAATTTAGTACTTGTGGTTGTAGATGGTTGCGAAAGTGACTATCAGACCCCACTCGATAGTGCAGGGGCAACATTTGAAGAATTGACACAATTTCTACTTGAACATGGGGCAATTCATGCACTCAGCCTCAGTGGCGCAGGCTCAACACATTTATTTGTACAAGGCGGGCTCTATAATGTTCCATCAGAACGAAGAGGGCATCCTGGAATCGTCTACGAGCGAATGTTACCCTCTATTGGTGTCATCAGCTAAAACTTATTCGTCCATTGTAAAATCAGATGGTGGTGGGCCAAACATATCAATAAATTCTTGTACAGCTTTCGGGCCATTGCGTTTCAAACCATTAAAAAATTGAAGACGATCAGAATTGCGATAATCCAATCTTTCTACACGAAATGGCGATAGACGTTCATGATCTTTGCGACGTTTTGCAACATCAATATAATATGCTAGCGCATTATCGACACTATTTGCATCAGACCAATCGGACTTATAAATCGGTTGACCTGCACGATTGAATATCCACGTCATATTTGGCATTCCACCATAGGTACGATGACATGCACCATCTAGTGAATCAACCACAATTTGACGTGAAACACCCAGCACATCGCGTAATGCCTCGGCGTGACGAAATTTCTGTTCCATTGATGTATGATGTGGATAATTCTCAGCAGGATGTGCTTCGTTCGTATATAAGAACACTGACCCTACCCCATCAACCGCATATTTATCAGCTACTGCATTCATGGATGGACACGCCATCCCACAATATGGTCAAGTAAAGCTACCAAACTCTACCACCAGATAAAGATGATTTGACCACAACTCTTTCAGCGATATTTGTTGGCGATCTTCTAAGTTCCACAAGGGAAAGTCCGGCGCAGGAGCACCTAAAATCGGACTTTCATCAAAGCGCATCAACGGTTCAAATTTCTCAGGAACAAACGCATCATAATTATAATTTTTCAAAACATCACTATTCATTATAAACTCACGTTTCTTTGGTGTTTGATATCGGAATCAAGGCATAATATAATCGAAATAATACCAATTATAATAGTCCTAACCGATTTTTAATTTCCAGCAATAGCCTGTAACGCTTGCCATAAACCATCATCAAGTTCAATTTCACCTGTTGCCATTACCTGCTCATAGAATTTATCACCACGCTCACCCGGTGCAAGGATTTCATCGACATCAGGTAATTTCTTGCGATCTTTAAGGCGTGCAATCAAATCACTAACACCCTCCTTAAATGATTCTAAATCATCAGCTAATAATTCAGGATCAACGGCAAATACCAGATTTCCCCAATCCTCTTTTGTACCATCCGTGTTGCGTGATGTACCCACGAGTGGACGTGTTAAAAGCTCTACAATCAAAGCCAATGCCGCCCCTTTGTAGCCACCAAATGCCTTAATTGCGCCAGCTAATGCTTTAGCGGGATCAGTCGTTATATTGCCTTCGCTATCGTACGCAACACCCTCTGGAATAGGTTCGCCAGCTGTTTTTGCGCTAACAATACCATAGTATGCAATCGCAGCAGTCGCCATATCAAAAACAATCGGATTATCCGATGTCGGTATCCCGATGGCTAAGGGATTTGTACCAAAGAACGGTTCATATGAGCCATACATCGCCATATATTCGCCTGATCCTGAAAACACAAATCCGATCAATCCTTCGTTCGCAATCCATCGCGCATAATAACCTATAGCGCCTGTCGCAGAATTCGTTTTGTGCGTACCAACAATCCCAAACCCATGCGCTTTTGCTTTTTCTATCGCCATTCGGGTTGCCTGTGTTACCACGACCATACCTTGATTCCACGCGCCATCAATCACCGCTGATAATTTCGTATCTTTAACAACCCTTATATCACCTGCATTGGGGTTCGCAGGCAATCCTGCTCCAATCAACTTAATCACATTTTGATTATTACCGCGCAATTGAGCATACATGATGATCTCAAGGATAATTTCTGCATCGTCTGGATTATAACCTTGATTCAATATTGCCTGTCTTGCGGCAACTTTTAAACTATCAATTTTTACTTTCATATAATTTTCACTCTAACTTTAGCCATAATAAAAGAAAGGGCACTGTACGAGTGTCCTCAAAGTTCTAAAATCAGTATCATTTAACCTGTTGAAGTTATACCTTCATCGGCAACCTGACCGTCTTCACATATTAGATTAAATCGTTCTCGTTCTTCACATGTCAATATCGGAATAAAACGATTATCCTCTGCCCATTGACGCAGTCCTCCACTGGTATCAAATTCACGTCGGACAAGCGTACCATCCAATGCACCTGATACGGCCACACGACCATCTTCAATGAATGCAACGCTCGTAATTGGCGTATCTTGCTCAGAGAATATCTGAATCGAGTTACCCGTTTCAATATCCCACAAAATAACGCGCGTATCTTCCGCACCAGATAGAATCCGTGTCCCGTCAGGGCTAAAGACCACATCATTTACAGCACCACGATGTTCAGTAAATCGTCGCAACAAACGTCCTGTTTCATAATCCCACAAGATAATCGCACGGTCATTTGACGCAGTTAACAACCTACGCCCGTCAGCACTAAATTCCATAGACGTAATCCGTGCTGAATGTCCAGTAAACTCACGAATTTGCGTATTTGTATCAATTGACCACACGATAATTCGTCCATCTTCAACACCCGATAAAACATCTTGACCATCAGGACTAAATTGAACACTTGTAATAGGTGCATCAAATCCTTCTTCAATGACAAAACCGCGTGTATCATACTGATGAATCAATTGACCTGTTTCGCTATTCCATAGATGTAACATTGGATAAACAGTATCCTCACCTTTAAAGAATACTTGCCCTTCACCCCGTGAACTACGGACAAAAAATCCACCACCCGACAACAACAATGTTCCATCAGGACTATACGCAAGGGAATTTATCCAATGCGATTCCACTAATAATGGATCAACAAAATCAAATTCAGCCTGTGGTTCAACGTCTACATCAGCAAGTGTTGTATTCGTGTTAAATCCACGAATCTCAATATCCTGACTGCCTAAGGCCACAATAATATTATCTTCAGTTGAAGTTGGATTAACTGCCAGCACTGTTTGCGGAGCATCGGAACCACGTTGCCGATATGATTGTATAAGCGTACCACTGATACCGTTCCATAGACTTAATTCACCTGTCGATGATGTTGACAGAAAAAAGTTGGGGTCGTAAGGTAACGCCGCAATCGTATCAACACCTGCATTATGCCCCGGTAACGTTCTAATTGAACGTGAGATCGGGAGTTTATCCCATAAATACATCTCACCATCGCTTGAAACACTGATTACACGTTCATTATCATCAGTAAAAATAGCCTCAGTTACAGGGTTTTGATGAGCATGATAACTACGGATTTCATCACCTGATGCGACCGCCGATAATATCACACTAAAATCATCCGAAGCAGAAAGAACAAACTGATTATCACTACTAACCGCAACACTATTCACTGGGCCATTATGCTCAGGTAATCGCTCGGACAACCGTCTACGGTTTACACTCCAAATCTCTGGACTAGTCGAGCCAGCACTCCCAGTTGTAACAATAAACTCACCATTTGGGCTAAATACAGCACTTCGGATACGGTTAGTTTCCTCACCCTCGATCACCAAATTATTATCATCAAGCCCAAACTCAAAAAATTGACTATTCGCAGTCGTCCCTGTCAGACGCATCGCATCATCCGTTAAAATGAGTAAATTATTGCCATTGGGGCTAAAACTCGCGCCATTGATTGAACTATTTGTTGGAGTATTAAACCGACTAACGTCATCACCAGTTTGTGTATTCCAGATAATCGCATTACCATCATCAGAGGCAGTCACAATCCGTTGACCATCGAATCTAAAATCAACCGAATTAACAACATCCGTATGCCCTTGAAATTCACGAATAATCTCGCCAGTATTCAAATCCCATAAAATAACGCGCCCGCTTTGATCACCAGATACTAGCCAAGTTGTTGATAACGATTCATTCACCCAAACATCAATACTATTCACCGCACTTGTATGAGCTACCATTGACTGTACGATTACTTCATTTTCGGGATTCCACTCATTAATCACACCACTATCATGGGCAGTAAAAATTCGGAAATTAAGTGTCTCATCAATATAAATAGCAGGTTGTGCCTCAGCATCAGAAGTCGTTTCTTCGGGAAGAACAATCGTAGCAATATCACGAATTCCTCCGAATTCATTTGGGAAGAATTTACGCGGGCCTTGATATACTGTTGAAATTAGTACGCGTTGTGCTTGTATTGGCGGATTCTCAAGATTATTTGCTTCTAACGCTAATGCAATTGCCAATGGACTATCGCTGTCACTAAATTGTGATGCAAAAGAAGACAATGCAAGACTCTGTGCTCGTTCTGCTGCTACTAATGCCTCAGCTTGTGCGAGAATCGCTTCATTTTCTGAAATCGCAGCCAAATCCGCGAGTTTGACCGCCGTGGATTGTGCTTCCGCCGCTATCGCCGCCTGAGTATTTGCAATTTCTGCTTGAGCAATCGCCTCACCTTGTGCATCAATCGCTTCCGCAGCAGATGTCGCTGCCTTATTGGCTTCAACAACCGCATCACCTTCAGCATTGATAGCATTCGCTTCAGAAGTTGCTGCCTTATTGGCAAGTTCAACCGCCTCTTGCCCAGCTTCTGCCGCTAAAGCCGCTTGTGTCTGGGCATTATTGGCTTCGTTAACGGCATTAACCTGAGCTGTTGCCGCTCTAGCAACCTGAGTCTCAGCAATATTTGCCTGAGCAATCGCCTCACCTTGTGCAATAGTTGCTGTGACAGCATTATTGTTGGCATTCGCTTCTGATGTCGCTGCGAAAGCCGCTTGAGCTAATGCTTCATTTGCAGATGCTGTTGCTGCCTGACTTTGAAAAAAAACTAGGATCGTTAGAACAAATCCAATCACCGCCGCTATCAATGACCCTGCCACAATAAAACGCAGTCGCCGTTGATTCGTTGTCTGTAGTTGGAGCTCTCGCGCAACGCGTTCCGCTTCTTCTGCCTCTAATCGATCACGCTCTTTTATACTTGCTTCATAATAGACTCGTTCAAGTTCTGCCACTGCGATTGTACTGTTATCAATCCAATCTTCAAACGAGACTAAACGACCACCACGCAATAGGAAACTATCATCATTGTTTGCTTCATTCCACTCTTGCGCCGCAAGATATAACATTCGTTGTAAACGTACATCATCCCGACTTTCGTCTAACCAAAGTTTTAATGTACCCCATTCTCGAATCAATGCTTCGTGAGCAACTTCGATAGTTGGTGAACGTGTTCCAGGATCCCGATCTGTCGTCAATAAACGCTTAGAAGAGAATTGTTCGATCACATTAGTCATGACATCAGCATCTGGATATGCAGACATGATTTCAGACTGGAGTGCCCGACGGCGTGTATCTTCTGTACCTTCACCTAAAGTAACTAAGCGCAAGAACAATTGCCTTGCAGCTTCTTGATGTGCTTCGTCTAGGCTTTGATACATTTCTTCTGCTTGTTGTGCCAATGCCCCCAGCACACCACCGATCTCCTGATAATCCTTACTCATGATAATCGGGCCTTCACGGCGAGCAAATAATTCCGTTAAGGCATATTGGAGCATCGGCAAAACGCCAGGTTGTTCATTTACTTCGGATACAATCTGTGCCGCTAAACCTTGCTGGAAAAACACTTTAACACGCCGTGCAGGACCCGTAATCGATTTTTCCAACTCTTCAGCTGTAAACGGAATCACAACTTCTGTACGTTGTTGCATTAATCCGCTAAAGTTTTGGATACCCAGTGGGCGGTCATAAAAATCGGCACGCAACGTAATCACCAAACGTAGGCGGCCATCCTCATGGATAATTGTTTGATACAAACTTTGGAGGAAATCTTCTCTTTCCTTAGCAGAACCCGTAGTAAAAACCTCTTCGAACTGGTCGATGACGAGCACAAGTTCACTACCATCGTCTGGGAGTGAATCATTAACGATCTGAACTAGTGCCCCATTATCTTCACCCAATGCCTCTTTAAGATCCGGCAAGGGGTTAATTGCAACCCGCATCAAAGCTTCTTCAAGTTCTGAAATCGGGCTAACACCCGGAATCATCTGGACAATAAACCAAGTCTCCGAGCCTGGAAGTGATCCCTTACGTATTGACGGGAGCAACCCTGCTTTAACCACACTCGACTTCCCACTACCACTAGGACCAACCACAGCCAAAAACCGTTTATAGGGGTGATCTTCGTCCATGCGGTCTAACAATGTTTGTATGAGTTTATCGCGCCCGAAGAAGTCTTCAGCATCATTTTCTTGGAATGCTGCTAAACCCTTATAAGGATTCTCAACATCACCTGTAGACGCTGATTCCGTCATATCAAATGTAGTTGTATCAAAATCCTCAACTTCAATGTCTGATCCAATGTTTGCCGGCATATCTGCGTCAACAATTGCATTCTTAAACGCGCTCGCAAATTCCAGCATACTCTCATAACGATATTCAGGGTCTTTTGCCGCCGCGCGCTGTAACACATCATATACACCCGGAGGATAATTATCCATCGGAGGAAGCGGTTCATTAACATGCTTCAAAAATAGTGCAATTGCCGATTTGGCATCAGGATAAGGATGATGTCCGGTCAATGTTTCATACATGACCAACGCCATACTATAAATATCAGCGCGTGGCGTAATCGCCTGTAAGTTGATTTGTTCAGGAGAAATATATCCTGCCGAACCAGATACTGCTTGGGGACTTGAGCCAGAGCCATCATCACCATCTTGCATTTCTAATGCGATACCAAAATCAGTCAAATAAGCATTCTGGTCATCATCCAATAGAATGTTGGCTGGCTTAATATCTCGATGCACAACATTGCGTCGATGAGCAACCGTCAGTGCAGAACCAATTTGATTCAACAAACGTACAGATGCACGAGGACTCCAAGGACCAGACTCCCGCACAGAATCACGCAATGCCCCGCCTCGCAAATAACGCATCACCAAATATGCACCCGAGGGATCGCGCCAATAATCATACAATGGTGCAATGTGCAAGTGATCAAGTTGTGCTACAAGTTTTGCTTCTGCTTCAAATCGGCGAATAAATTCGGGTTGATTGGCAAACTTCGGTAAAATCTTTTTAATAACAACTTCACGCCCAACGATAGTTTGGGTCGCCCGATAGACTTCCCCCATCCCTCCCTGAGCTAATAGTTCGTGTAATTGATAACCACGTATGGTTTGTTCTTGAATGTTGTCCATGCGCGCCCTAGCGATTTACGTTTTCCAGTATTGCGACTTTGTTATAGTATACACGTCATAACCTGTAACACAAAATTTCGCCTATATTTTCGTTGAACATTATTGAAGTACAAGTATTGGTAAGCGGTCAATGGCGTACCCCAATATTTTAGTGTATGATAATCACAGGTATCAGTCTGGGAAAAAATGGCAAAATATATATGGAAAATTCACTTACAGGGCAAGATGTTGGCAAATACAAAATTGGACCATTATTAGGTGTTGGTGGTATGGGTGAAGTCTACCAAGCAACCGATCCTGATGGGCAAATTGTTGCCATAAAATTCCTCCGAACCGATTATGCAGGTGATGCAGGTGCCCCTGCTCGATTTATCCGTGAAATACGAATAATGGAAGCCCTGGAACACGAAAATATTATGCCCATCAAGGGACATGGTATTGTCAACGGTACAACACTTTATTACACCATGCACCTGATTAATGGGATGTCGCTATCAACATTGATGAAGCGACAACAATTAACCCCTCGTACAGCGTGGCAAGTACTGATCCAATTATTTCGAGCCTTAGAATATGGACACAGCCAACAGGTTGTACATCGTGATGTCAAACCCGACAATGTATTTATCGAGCGTCGGGACAACAAAGCACATGTCTATCTAGGCGACTTTGGATTAGGTAAACGAACAGGTATTGATAACACATTAACCGAAGCAGATTCGGCTATTGGAACACCTCATTATATGTCACCTGAAGCAATTATGGGGGAAAAACCTGATCCCCGTGCAGATATTTACAGTGTTTGTGTTCTAACTTATGAAGTACTGCTAGACAAATTACCATTTAACGAAGAGTTTGCCCATTCCACTGCGATAGCTCACGTTACAAAACCAGTACCAAAACCAACAGCCCTTAACCCAAGTTTCCCTGCTGCTGTCGAGGCGGTATTGTTAAAAGGGTTGGAAAAGAAACCTGACAATCGCCATCAAGATATGGGTGAACTTATTACAGCATTTTTGAATGCCTACGATACACTATCAGAAGAAGAACTTGATACGGTTTATCGTCCAATTAAAGCAGAGTAAGACCCTTAAGTAGATGTTCGCCCAACTAGGGGTTAGTATCTTCTTTTTTTAGATTTCGCAATTCATCAAGATTCAAAGCACCCAAATCGAGTTTCCGTAAGAGGCGTTGTTCGTGACGTTGGGGGGGTGGTTTTTTACCAATATCAGCTTGCAACATATAAACAACATCACCATTTTCCATAAAGCTCGTCAAATAACTCATACGAACCAATTCATATAATGTGCCATCTAGCTGAGATTGTGTGAGACGTTCATCCTCTGGCAATTCTTCTACTGCTTTACACAGTTGTTTGTATGCCATTTCTTTTGGCTCTGACAATAATCTAATTATTGTGTTTTGATTGGGTGGAAAGCGGGGAGTATAGTCCGAATTTCCAACCTGATGGAATTTTTTTTGTAAATAGTTTTGTAAATTGCTTGATGAACTCGCCATTTTATTCCTATTCAGAACTTATGTCGCCTGACATAACTAGTATAACATAATTTCCCTTATGTAAAGTAAATCTTAATTCTGAAAGGTATATATTCCTTTACAACATAAAATCGAAGAAGCACACATACTCCCTCGATTTTACGCAAACTTGTAAAGTTATAGCTTTAGATCAAATGCTTTATTCTTAAAACTTCTTCAAGAGCCAATAAAACAGATTTCTGAGTATAGACAACACGCACAAATACACTGATCTCTATTAGGTCGGCAATAGCGCGGCGCAACTCATTTCCTTCATCCACATATTGATCAAGCAATGCTTCTTTTTCAATTTCAAGTGGATTTTCTGGAGCAAGAAAACGTGGGTTTCCGTATTCATCATGAGCTTCTGCCCCACCCGTAAACGTAACAATCACACGTTCGCCGGCTGCAGCTAAAACAACAGCACGGAACAAATCTGCCGCATGCATCCGTTCAGGAGATATAACAATGTCGCTATGTTGATCCGCAGACCCAAATGTCACCGTTAATGAATCCATAATCCGCGCAAAACTCATCAAATACTTCCGCATATTATTGCCATTTTTGACGAATTCGCGGTAATGTGCCTCTTTTGCTTTTGGGCTACGATCAATTCCAAATGGTACAAACAACGGATGACCTTTAGCCGAATGTGCAGGAATGACATCCCGATTTTTGTTGCCATCCGAAAAATAAATGACCATCGGTTCATGTTCCCGAAAGTGATCTGATGCAATTTCAAAGCTGGTTATCCCACCAAAAGTTCGCGGTGATATTTCATACAAATTGATACCTGCAACATTCCGCGCCGCAATCTCCAATGGATGGTGTTTACGATAATCATATTCTTCACCGTGAGTATCAGGATGAATCTGTGGATCAAAAAACCACAAATCCATCTCAGTCAACCACTCGTTAATCGGATCACGCTCTGTATTACGCAATAAATTGCCATCGGCATCTAGAATATTGCAAGCCCCTCCGGAAAATATCTGTGTTTTACTAACCTCGCTCATGTCACGAACTAGCTTTAACTGTTTCATAATAGTTTCCTTGCTGTACGGTCATATCTCTATTATGCCCGAAAAAACAGATCACATTCGTAATTTTCTATCAAACTTACTGATATGGATTTTGTTGTTTCCAAAACTGCGCGGCTTGCTCCAGCCGATCACGCTGTACTTCCACACCGATTCCGATACCATCAGGAACACTTAAAGTGCTATCATCACTGTTAAGGACGAAATCTGGTGTTGCAATATCTTGTTTAAAATAACGGTCAGTCGCAGAAATATCACTGGGCATATTCACACCCGGTAAAGAAGCAAAGGCAAGATTCGCGGCGCGTCCGATACCTGTCTCTAACATTCCTCCAACCCAAAGCGGTAATTCATTTTCAATACAAGTATGATAAATCTTTACACACTCGTTAAATCCACCAACCCGTGACGGTTTTAGGTTCAATATCCGTGTTGCACCAACCTGTAAGGCAATCTGTAAATCGTTGGTACTTTTGATACTCTCATCCAAACATATAGGGGTGTTCATTTGCTTTTGAAGCAACCCATGCTCATATATATCATAATAAGCAAGCGGTTGTTCAATCATCAGCAGGTTATATTGGTCAAGTTGTTTAAGATGTTCAGCATCTTTAAGGCGATAATCACTGTTCGCGTCTAACATCAATAACACATCAGGATATTTTTCACGCACACCAGCCGCTAATTCAACATCCCAACCGCGCGCGATCTTCAGTTTGATACGTTGATACCCTTGAGCAACACGTTTATCAATAATCTCCAGTGTATTTTCTACGCTCGATTGAATCCCGATACTCACGCCAACCGTTGCCTTGCCCTCTGAAGTATGTCCATCAGGCATAAATAATGCAAAGTAATCTGCTAATCGCATCTCATTCACTTTAGCCAGTGCGTCCCAAACAGCCGCTTCTATACCAGCTTTGGTATGATGATTACCCCGCACTAATCGCAACAATTTCGGGAAGTCCGTTGCCTTTTCAATCGTTTTACCGATTAAGCGTGGGATAATAAATTCTGTCAAAATGTGCTCACCTGTCAAAACAGTCTCAGAGCCATAACCGGGTTCAATCTCGACAGATGCTTCACCCCATCCAATAACGCCTTCTTCGGTCACGACTTCGACAATAATTGCAACTTTGTCAGGTTCAATCCCGAAACTGGTGCGTAAGGGTTCGCTATATGGAATCGCAATCGTATGCAAATGAATCGCTTTAACCGTGATCGGCTTTAAGTTTTCTAATAGCATTCAGTAGTCCCCTAATCAATTAAGTTATTTATTACCCTGTGCATAGCCATTAGAAGTCAAATATTGATAGCTCTCTTCAACCGCCGTCAACATATCGGTCTTACACCGATCAAGCTCGACGATATACCATTCCGCAGAAGATGCTGTTGCTTGAATAATTGCGGGAACAGGCATCTTGCCAGTACCAACAGCTAACATCGAATCTTGAGGGTCTAATGAACCATCTTTGATATGTAGTAAATGTGCACGACTACCAAGTGTCTCCAATAGTGATAAGACATCTATTCCGCCAGCCTGAACCCAATAGGTATCAACCTCAAAAAAGATGTCTGATTCAAGCTCGGCTAAAATTAGATCTAGTGTCGGTTGTCCTTCTAATTCTTTAAATTCCCACCAATGATTATGATAGCCTAATTTCAAGTTATTCGACTTTGCAAATTCATTTGCTTGGTTGAGTTGCTCACAACTTTGTTTAATCGCGTCGATGGTCTCGAATTTCTCAGGGGGTAAATATGCAATCGCAACTTGTGATAGATTAAATGCTTCAGCAATCTTTAGTAATGCGTCTTTGCCATCACCTTCTGGAACTCCGACATGACTATTGAATACTTGCAAGCCAAGTTCATTAAATAGTGTCGCGGCATCGTTCAAATCTATCGGTAAACCACCATATGGTTCAACACCGATATACCCCATTTCAGCGACCTTGCGGATTGTTCCTTCAAAGTCTTCGGCAAGTGCTTCACGCACTGTATATAATTGCAGACCAATTGGTTTTAACTCTGACATTATAAATGTCCCTTTCCGTAGAGATAGAATAAATACATACGTATTCTTACTGATCTACGCAAGATTACCAGACTCAATCATTACGTGAAAACATAATATAAAAGAATCCCTCTCTCAATAGAAATTCTGTATAGATGACACCCTGAATTTCTACATTGGGGAATCGTATTATTGCGCCGAAACTAAACAGACTCTGCGTAGAAAAAAGATTTGAAATGCTGTAGACTTATAAACTCAGAAACCTGTTGTTGGGTCTATAGACGACATAAGAGTCTATCACTAATCACATCAGCAACCTTTATATCTAAACTACGCCTTGAGGAGACTTTATGGCAACCGCTTCCTCAAATTCAATTATAGAAGCGTTCCCACGACCAGAAAAATACTCAGCCTTCACAATTTGGAAGCGTTTGATGCGCTACCTGATTAAGTATAAGCTCTGGGTAATAACTGCTCTCTTCGGGATCATTGGCACCAATATTCTGGCAGTCGCAGTTCCCTTTATTCTAAAAGATGTCATTGATGTTGGTATTGCAAATAAAGATAGTAGTTATATGCTGAATGCAGGGTTACTTGTCGTTGGCTTAGGTATTCTTCGGGGTTTTACTGCGTTTCTCGGTAAATATTTCGGTGAGCGGCTGTCACACAATATTTCTTACGACATCCGTAATCAAATATATGACAAGGTACAAGAGCAATCCTTCACGTATCATGATAACGCACAGGTCGGAACCATCATTACACGTGCCATTAGCGATGTCAACGAAATGCAACGTTACTTCGCTTTTGGGTTGATGGATGGGCTCAATATCGCGTTTCTATTTATTGGTGTTGCAGGTGTTATGATCGCAACCAGCCCAATCTTAGCCCTCATCGCATTTACGCCTCTAATTCCACTGGTTATCTATTCCAATCAATTTGTACTTCGTGTACATCCGCGATGGAAAAAGGTAATGGATCGTATTCAGTCACTTAGTAATCATATCCAAGAAAATGCACTTGGAGCAGAAGTTGTACGAGTGTTTGCGCGCGAATCATATGAGATTGATAAGTTCAGTGACCAAAACGCAAAACTATTCGATGAGCAACTCGACTTCATTAAGCAATGGATTAATTACCTGCCGACCAGTGCATTCCTCGCGGCGATGTCCAGTGCGATTGTACTGTTCTTCGGCGGTTTGATGGAAAGTCAAGGGTTCGGGGGTATTACTGTCGGTCTGATCGTGACCTTTAATGCGTATGTCTTATTATTAGCTCAACCCTTACGCTTCGTTGGTTTTGTGATCTTATTGACCACACAAGCAATTGCAAGTGGTGAGCGTGTATTTGAAATTCTGGACGAAGAAGAAGTTATCACCAACAAAAAGAATGCTCAAAAAATTGATATTAAGGGTCATGTCAAATTTGAAGATGTCAATCTCAAATACAAGACGTCTACTCACATGGTTTTGCAAAATATCAATCTGGAAGTAAAACCCGGCGAGACCATCGCTATCATTGGGCTAACGGGTGCTGGCAAAACATCTATTGTGAATCTCATCCCACGCTTTTATGATGTTACATCAGGTCAAGTTACGATTGACGGTGTAGATGTACGTGATCTTGACATTTACAGCTTACGTAATCAAATTGGCATTGTAATGCAACAATCACTCTTATTTTCTGCAACAATCGAAGAGAATATCGCCTATGGTAATCCGTCTGCAACACATGAACAAGTGGTTGAAGCCGCCAGAGCCGCAAATGCCCATGACTTCATTTCTGAATTCCCCGAAGGTTATGAAACGTTAGTTGGTGAACGTGGTGTAACATTATCGGGTGGGCAAAAACAGCGTATAGCAATTGCACGCTCATTATTGATTAATCCCAGTATTTTAATACTTGATGATGCAACCAGTAGTGTCGACACACAAACTGAGTTTCTGATTCAGCAAGCCTTAGAACGAATCATGGAAGGGCGCACAACATTTATTATTGCACAACGCATGAGTACAATCTTAAAGGCAGATCAGATCATCGTTCTTAAAGATGGCGAAATCATACAACGTGGTACACATCAATCTTTACTTGAAGATGGGGGTTTATACGAAGAAATTTACCAACTTCAACTCGAAGAGCAAGATCGTGTACGACGAGAAGCCATCATCGCAGGAACAATTAAGATACAAACTGAAGAAAAGCGTTCAACCCAACAATTCCGTATTCTGATTGATCGTCTAGCTGGAAAATAAGATCACTAAGTTATCACAAGAAAAAGAGACTTATGGCTGTTAAAGAGCAAACTAAACCAAAAGAAAACGATGAAGAATTAACAATTCTGGATATAGATGATGATGAAACCATTGGCTTCGATTGGGATGTAACCAAGCGTATTCTAAATTATCTAAACCCCTATCGACATAATCTCTCGATTGCAGTTTTTGCGATGCTATTCAGTGTATTTTCAAATGTTGTCGGACCACCTATTATTGGCTGGTCAATTGATGAAGGTATCCGAAAGCATGATATGTCCATCGTTGCCTTCGGCGTATTTGCCTTCGTTGTATTAGAAATCTTCGGCTTAATCGGTTTTCGGATTCAGCTTGATCGTATGGCAACTACCGGACAAAATATCATCAAAACCATACGCGATGAATTATTCGACCACATCCAATATTTGTCGATTAATTTCTTTGCTCAATACGAAGCAGGTCGACTGATTGCACGGGTTATCAGCGATGTAAATGTCCTCCGCGAAGCCATTACGTTCGCAGTTGTCGGAAGTATTCGCGAAGTTCTGATGTTAGCAGGCATCATTATTTCGATGCTCTTTATAAATGCACAGCTGACATTGGTCGCACTAATCGTTTTGGTTGTACTCGGCATTATTGCAAATTATTGGCGGATATACGCGCGTGAAGCCTATCTCAAAGTGTCCGATTCCAATGCAAAAGTCAATGCAGAATTATCCGAAGCCTTCAATGGTGTACGGGTAACACAAGC